>Ga0105249_10001848_pt1 | contig 18395 bp, 17 predicted proteins | sample KBSS44metaG_FD_81522 | JGI IMG/M metagenome (GOLD analysis project Ga0105249, IMG submission 81522) | Switchgrass rhizosphere microbial communities from Kellogg Biological Station, Michigan, USA - KBS S4-4 metaG | ecosystem: Host-associated > Plants > Roots > Rhizosphere > Soil | place...
GAGGTGTTCCCGCCCAGCACGGCGCTGGCGATCGTGGTCATCGGCAACGCCGGCGCCATCCGCGACGGCCTGCGCAAATACGGACCGATCACGGAGATGAAGCTCGCAGATCCGACCTTTGCGCCCGTCCGGACCGAATGAAGAATGTGATGCCCTTCACATCTGCGACAAGCCACAGGCACTTGCACGCCCTCGCTGTGGTCACACCCAGAGCACTTCAACCGCGTTAAATCCGCGGCAAAACCACTAGGGACACGGCGCGCGGCGCGCGCAGTGACAAGTTTTTCGACATGGACAACGCAGGCAGAGCGGCTAGACTCCGGCCGATACGAGCGCTGGGAAACGCGCCGTCAAACAGTTCAGCCATGCAGTATCGGCGCAGTGATTTCGACGTCACCAACACCGTGCAGGTCAGCTCGACCGACGCGGTGCGCCGTGCAGTGTGCGAGCTGTTCCGCCAGAACTGGCCGCACTATCCGTTCGACCGCGTCGAGACTGCCTTCCGCGACTTCGAGCGGCTGTTCAACGGACAGTTCCCCGGCTACTACGGCTGCGACACGGTCTACCACGACCTGCAGCATTCGCTCGACGGCACCCTCGCCGTCGCACGCCTGATCGTCAGCTACGACCGCACGCACCTGGCCGACGAGCGCCTGGGGCCCGAGCGCGCGATCGTCGGCGTGGTCACGGCACTGTTCCACGACGCCGGCTACATCCGTCAGACGGACGACCAGACGCATCGCAACGGCGCCGAGTTCACGCTCAGTCACGTGAGCCGCAGCGCGCACTTCATCAGCCGCTACCTGCCGACGATCGGCATGGCGGAGTGGGTGCCGGTGGCGACCAAGATCGTGCACTTCACCGGCTACGAGGTGCAGTTCGACCAGATCCGTCTCGACGATCATCGCGACCGCAAGCTCGGCCACCTGATCGGCACCGGCGATCTGATCGCGCAGATGGCCGACCGCTGCTATCTCGAGAAGTGCCGCGACCGGCTCTACCCCGAGTTCGTGCTCGGCGGCATCGCGATGCCGAGCGACGCGCTCGGCAAGACTTCGGTGCGCTACAACTCCGGGCTCGACGTTCTGCGGCAGACGCCGGAGTTCGTCGACGACGTGCGTCGCACGCGCCTGGACGGCGAGTTCGGCGCCGCTTATCGTTATCTCGAATCGCTGTTCAACGGGCGCAATCCCTACATGGATGCGATCCAGCGCAACCTCGACTACCTCGAAGAAGTGCTGCGCACCGGGCGCTGGCCGATGCTCCGGCGCGATCCGCCGTGCTTCACCTGGGAGCGCAACCCGGTGCAGAACATCCGCTCGCTGGTCATCGGCCACTTGAAGCAGGTGTGGAAGAGCAGCTGATCATTCGTCTCGGTGCCGCGCTCGCAGTCGGGCTGCTCATCGGGATCGAACGCGAACGCAGCAAGGGACAGGGACCGCGACGGGCCGCTGCAGGCGTCCGCACCTTCACTCTGATCGCATTGGCGGGCGCCATCAGCCTCGAGCTCGGTGGACTGCCCGCGTTCCTGGTCGTCGCTGCAGTGATCGGCGTCTTCGCTGCGATCAGCTACGTACGAACCTTCCGGCACGACGCCGGCCTCACGACCGAAGTCGCGATGGTCGTCACGGTGCTGCTCGGCGGGCTCGCGCTGAGCGAGCCGCAAGTGGCCGGCGCGCTCGCGGTCGTCGTCACCATCATCCTCGCGTCGCGCACCAAGGTGCACGACTGGATCAACAACGTCCTCACAGACGAGGAAGTCCGCGACGGCCTGGTGCTCGCCGCCGCGGCGCTCGTCATTCTGCCGCTGCTGCCCGAGCAGCCGGTCGACCCGTGGGGCGTGGTCGACCTGCGCAAGTTGTGGACGCTCGCCGTGCTCGTCATGGCGATCAACGGCCTGGGCTACATCGCGGTGCGTGCGCTCGGCGCCAAGATCGGCCTCGCGCTCGCGGGATTGTTCTCGGGATTCGTTTCGAGCACGGCCACGATCGGCGCGATGGGCTCGCGTGCGAAAGCACGCCCGGAGCTGCGCGGCGGCGCAGTCGCCGGTGCCGCGGCATCGTCGGTTGCGACAGTCGTGCAGCTGACGATCGTCGTAGGCCTCGTGAGCATGCCGACGCTCGCAATGCTGGTGCCGTCGCTCGTGCTATCGGGACTCGCAGCTATCGCGTATGCAGGGCTCTTCACTCTGCGCAGCGTCCGCGAGACGACGCAGGCGGACATCACTCCGGGCCGGCCGTTCTCGCCGAAGACGGCCCTCTTGTTCGTTCTGGTCGTAGGCGCGGCGCTCGCGATTTCTACAGCGCTCACGAACTGGCTCGGCGGTAACGGTCTGCTGATCGCGACGGGTGTTGCCGGGTTGGGCGACTCGCATGCTGCCGCCATTTCCGCGGCATCGCTCGCGGCCGGCGGCAAGGCAGAAGTGCCGATGGCGGCGATCGCGGTGCTCATCGGCTTCAGCACCAACGCGATCAGCAAGACAGTCGTGGCGTTCTCGCTCGGCGACCGGCGTTTCGCGTTCCAGCTGTTGCCGGGAATCGTCTTGATGGTGCTGGCTGCCTGGGCCGGTTGGTTCATGAGATCCTTGCTCGCATGACTGCACAGTTCGACCGCCTCGCGCGCCGCTTTCCGGCGAAGCGCGCATTCATCACTGGCGCCAGCAGCGGGCTCGGCCTGGAACTGGCACGCGCCCTGGGGCGCGACGGCTGGAAGCTCGGGCTGTTCGATCGCAACGTCGAGCGCCTGGCGCGCGTCGAGGAAGAATTGTCCAACGCCGGCCTGACAGTGCTGGCCTATCCCGGCGACGTCACTAACGCGGACGAGCTCACGGTCGCAGTGAACTCGTTCGCGGCGACGAGCGATGGCCTCGACGTGATGGTCAACAATGCCGGGGTCGCCGGCTCCGGCACGCTGATGGAAGTGCCGCTCGACGACTGGCGCTGGATCGTCGACATCAATTTCATGGGCGTCGTGCACGGCGCGCGCGCGGCGATCCCGCATCTGCAACGCAATGGCGCCGGCCTGCTGATCAACGTCGCGAGCGCGGCCGCTTTCGCATCGGCGCCCGGGATGATTTCGTACAACGCGACCAAGGCGGCGGTTCTGTCGTTGAGTGAGACGCTCAGTGGCGAGCTGTCGACGAGCGGCACGCAGGTCTCGGTCGTGATGCCGACGTTCGTGCCGACGAACTTGATCGAATCGTTCCGCGGGCCGGCGGAAGCGCGCGAGCGTGCGACTCAGGCGTTGCGCGATTCCAAATACGCGGCTGTCGACGCAGCCCGCGACATCCTGTTGCAGGCCGCTGCGGGCCGCCTGTACATCGTGCTGCCGCGCTCGGCGCGCCTGTTGTGGCGGCTGAAGCGCTGGGCGCCGCTCTTCTTCCTCAAGCGAGTGCTGGCGTTGCGGGAAAAGATGAGGGCTGGACAGGCGAATCCACCGCAAGCATGAAGCGCGTGTAGATTTCCGGGAGCCGCGCGAGCACGTGCGGTTTGCCTGCGATGGGGCTGCCTTCGAGCACTTGCCGCAGCATCGACAGGCTCAACGATTCCAACGCGGGCAACGACACCGGCGCATAGCTCAAGTGCCACGGCTCCGGACTCACGCCGCCGCGATCCGTGCAGTACGGCCGGAAGAAGCCGAAGCGCTGCATGTTCGCGTCCAGCCATGCCGACAATCGGCCGAAGATGCCGTCGCGTGCGTATTCCGCGGGCACCAGCTGCACGGCATAACCCGCCGGCACCGTGGAAGTGTCAATGACATCGACATCGCTGCCCCAGTGATGACGGCTGCCGCCGGGGATGGCCGACCAGCACAGGATCGCATCGACAACCTGGCTGTCCGCGAGCTGCCGGCGCTCGAGCGGACGGCTCTGGCGATCGTAGAGCGGACGCTCGCCGGACCATTTGGCGTTCCAGATCGTCAGCTGGGTGTCGAAGTCGCGAAAGCTGGAGCGGGCCACGAGCTCGATACCGTCGCGCTGGGCCGCCTCGCGCATCGCCAGGAACGAGGCCGCGGCCTCGTAGTGCAGAGCGCAGCGCGGATGAGCCAGCTCCACGATATGGGTGCTCGCGCGTCCGGTCAGCTCGAACTCGTTCATCCAGGGTCGCCTGCAGGAAATTCGGGAAGTATCGCAAAACCGTGTCAAAAAAACCGACATTACATGTATTACGGTTTGACCTCTGCAACGCGGGTATCATCTTGCGCTAATGTAAGCAACGAACAGCGTCTGATCGATGCGGCGTCGAAGCCGGGGCACTTCGCGCGCGCAGTCGGAACGGCGGCGGCGGAGCATGCGTTGAGATCGCACAGCCTCAAAGCTCGACTACTCTTGATTGCAATTCTCGCGGGATTGGGAATTTCCGCGACATTGTTTGCGCTCGAATATCTCGACTACCGCCAGACGCGCGCCGCCGTCGGCGACCAGGGCGAGCGAGCACTCCTCACAGCCGAGCTGCAACGTCTCGACGCGCTCGCCGGCGATCTCGCCGCTGCCACTGCACCGTCGCTCGAAAATGCTCTGCGCGCCGGCGACGACGACACTGTGAGCCGCATCGCTACCGCGCTGCTGGAGAACCACGCGACCATGGCCGTCCGCGTGCTGCGTCCGAATGGCACCGTGCTGTTCGAAACGCGGCGCTCGAATGCGTGGGACAGTTCGCTCACTGCCGAAGAGCAACGCACCGTACGGCGCGAGCTCGGCGATCTGACGTTGCTCGGCACGCTCGAGCTGACGGTCGCACGGCCGAGCTTGCACTCTTCGGCGACGGCGTTGCGCACGCAACTGCAACACGTCGAGCAGCGCGGCTTCGCCCGCAAGGTGTGGATCATCGTTGGCGCCGGCACTCTCATCACGCTGATGCTGGCGGCTGTTGCATGGCTGCTCGCGCAGCGGCTGGAGCGCCCGATCGTCGAGCTGATCCGCTCGGCGGAGCGCATCGGCGAAGGCGACTACACCCGGCCGCATCAGGTCACGGGCAGCAACGAGATCGCGGACCTGGAAGGCGCGCTCGACCGCATGCGGCAGAAGCTGCAGCAGACGACGATCACCACGAATTACCTGACGACCGTGCTCAACAGCATGAACGACGCGGTGCTGGTCACCGCGCCGAACGGCGTCGTCAAGCGCATCAACAACGCAGCCGTGCGGCTGTTCGGCTACAGCGAGGAAGAGCTCGCCGGCCGGCCCTTCACGACGCTGCTGGCGGAAAACGAGCGCGCCGCGTTCTCGATGGAAACTGCCGCGCTGGAAACGCGTGAGACAGTGATCGCCACGCGCAGCGGTCAAACAATACCGGTGTCCCTGTCGGGAGCGCCGATCGCGGCCGACGATCCGCAGTTCCAGGGCACGATCTTCGTGGTACGCAACATCACGGACCGCAAGCGCGCCGAGCGCCGCATCCGCTACCTGGCGCGCTACGACGCGCTGACCAAGGTGCCGAACCGGATGCAGTTCCAGCACATGCTGCAGCAGGCGATCGCTCGGGCGCGCCGCAACGATCGCGGCATCGTGCTGCTGTATCTCGACATGGATCGCTTCAAGGAGATCAACGACACTTTCGGTCACGCCGCCGGCGATCGCACGCTCGAAGTGCTGAGCGAGCGGCTCACGCACATCCTGCCGAAGGAAGCCGTCGTCGGCCGGCTCGCGGGCGACGAGTTCGGTCTGTTCATCGAGGGCTTCGCCGAAGAGCAGAACGAGCAGGCCGAGGCCGCGAATCTGGCGCGCATGGTGCTGGCCGAGGTGTGCAAGGCGTACTACGTCGATCAGCAGGAAGTGTTCCTGACGGCGAGCGTCGGCGTGGCGTTCTGCCCGAAGGATGCGGAGAACGTGATCGACCTGATCCGCAACGCCGACGCGGCGATGTATCACTCGAAGCAGAACGGCGGCAACAGCTTCGCCTTCTACTCGCCGGAAATGAACGCTGCCGCGGTCGAACGGCTGATGCTGAAGAGCAAGCTGCGCCGCGCGCTGGAGCGCGACGAGCTGGTGATGTTCTATCAGCCGAAAGTCGACCTGCGCGATGGCCGCATCATCGGCGCGGAAGCGCTGCTGCGCTGGCGCCTGCCGGGCCACGGCGACATCTCGCCGTCGCAGTTCATCCCGCTCGCCGAGGAAACGAACCTGATCCTCGGCATCGGCGAGTGGGTGCTGAACCGCGTCTGCGCCGACTACCGGCGCTGGACCGAGCGCATCCAGAACCCCGGACGCGTGTCGATCAACCTGTCGCTCAAGCAGCTGCGCCAGGCGAGCTTCATCGGCCGCTGCCGCTCGGTGTTCCGCCGCCACGAGGTGTCGCCGACCAGCTTCGAGCTGGAGATCACCGAGACGACCTTGATGGCCGATCCGAAGCGCACGATCAAGCTGCTCGACGAGCTGTATGCGATGGGCCTGCACTTGTCGATCGACGATTTCGGCACGGGCTATTCCTCGCTGAGCGCGCTCCAGCAGTTCCCGATCGGCACGCTGAAGATCGATCAGTCCTTCGTGCGCGATGCGGCGGTGAATTCGGACGACGCGACGATCGTGCGCACGATCATCGACATGGGCAAAGCGCTCGAGGTCGAGGTGGTCGCGGAAGGCGTCGAGAACGAAGAGCAGTTCAACTTCCTGCGCGGCCGGGGCTGCCACTACGCGCAAGGCCGCCTGTTCGGCGACGCGATGAGCTCCGACGCATTCTTCGCACTGCTGCTCGCGCAGCAGAGCGGACGCGCGAAGGTCAGCAAGCTGTTCGCCTGAATGTCAGGCTAAAGCCTGACTCTTCTACAATATTCCCATGCTTAGTTTCCTGGGCCTCTCCCTGCGCCGCGGCGCGCGGCTGCTGATCGCCGACGCATCGTTCACGATCTATCGCGGCGAGAAGGTCGGCATCGTCGGCGCGAACGGCTGCGGCAAGTCCAGCCTGCTCGCGCTGATCCTCGGCGAGCTGCAACCCGACGCCGGCAGCTTCGACATGCCGGCACAACTCGTGGTCGCACATGTCGCGCAGGAAATGGATGCCACGCAGCGCGCTGCCGTCGAGTTCGTGATGGACGGCGATGCCGAGCTGCGCGAGACCGAAGCCGCGATCGCCGCTGCCGAAGCTCGCGATGCCGGCGCCGCATTGGGCGAGCTTCACGCCCGCTACGCCGCGCTCGGCGGCTACGACGCGCGCAGTCGCGCTGGCCGGCTCATGCACGGCCTCGGGTTCTCCGCCGCGGATGAAGCGCGGCCCGTCGCGGCGTTCTCCGGCGGTTGGCGCATGCGGCTCAATCTCGCGCAGGCGCTGATGTGCCGCTCGGACCTGCTGCTGCTCGATGAGCCGACCAATCACCTCGACCTGGATGCGGTGCTGTGGCTCGAAGAGTGGCTGCGCGGCTACCCAGGCACGCTGCTGATGATCGCGCACGATCGCGAGTTCCTGGATCGCAGCGTCGGGCGCATCGTGCACATCGAGCAAGGCACGGCGAAGATCTACACGGGCAATTACTCGGCCTTCGAAGAGCAGCGCGCCGAGCAGCTGGCGCAACAGCAGTCGCTCTACGAGCGTCAGCAGCGTGAGATCCGGCACATGATGAGCTTCGTCGAGCGCTTCCGCGCGAAGGCGAGCAAGGCGCGTCAAGCGCAAAGCCGGCTCAAAGCGCTCGAACGCATGGAGCGGATCGCGCCGGCGCACGTCGACTCGCCGTTCGAGTTCGCCTTCCTCGCGCCGCAGAAGTTGCCGCGCCCGCTGCTGACGCTGGAGCAACAGTCCGTAGGGTACGGCGAACGAATTGTGCTGCAGTCATTGAACCTGACGATCGTGCCCGGCGCGCGCATCGCCCTGCTCGGACGCAACGGCGCCGGCAAGTCGACGCTGATGAAGCTGCTGGCAGGCGATCTGGATGCGCGTGACGGCAAGCGCACTGAGGCGCGTGATCTGCGCATCGGCTACTTCGCGCAACATCAGCTGGAGCAATTGGATGTCGAGGAGTCGCCGCTGCAACACCTGCGGCGTCACGGCGGCGAGGCGGCCGCGCGCAGCACCGAGCAGGAGCTGCGCTCGTTCCTCGGCGGTTTCGGCTTCAGCGGCGATCGCGTGTTCGAGCCGGTCGGGCCGTTCTCGGGCGGCGAGAAGGCGCGACTGGTGTTGGCGCTCGTCAGCTTCCGGCGACCGAACCTGCTGCTGCTCGACGAGCCGACGAATCATCTCGACCTCGAAATGCGCCAGGCGCTCGCAGTCGCGCTGCAGGACTACGAAGGCGCAGTCGTGCTGGTCGCGCACGATCGGCATCTGCTGCGCGCGGTCGCTGACGAGCTGATCCTCGTCGACGCGGGGCGCGCGACGCCGTTCGACGGCGACCTGGAAGATTATGCCCGTTGGTTTCTGACCTCGGCTGCGCCAGCGCAGGAACAGGAAACTGCCGCGAAGTCCGCGCCCGAGCAAACGAGCGAGCAGAAGAAGCAGCGCAAGCGCGAGGAAGCGGAGCGCCGCAATCGTCTCAGTCCGCTGCGAGCGGAAGTTGCACGTTGCGAGGCGCGCATCGCAGAACTGGAGCGCCAGCGTCAGGAGATGGAAGCAGCGCTCGCCAATCCCGATGTCTACAGCGAGCAAGCGAAGCCGCGCTTGCAGGAGTTGCTCAAGCTGCAGGCACAGCTGCGCCGTGACCTGCATGCCAGCGAGGAAGCATGGGTCGCCGCGAGCGAGCGCCTCGACGCCGCGCTCGCCGACTCTCCGGACTGACAAGAACGGCCAAGGTTCGTACCGCGACCACACGCTTTGTGGTCTACTCGGCCCCCATTCATGGCTACCACCGTCGACGCCACAGCTCGCCCCGGCCTGGGCATCGACCCCGCGCACCGGCGCGTGATCGCGGCTGCATCGCTCGGGACGATGTTCGAGTGGTACGACTTCTACCTCTACGGCTCGCTCGCAGCGATCATCGGCAAGCAGTTCTTCGCCGGCGCCAATGAGACGACCGCGTTCATCTTCGCGTTGCTGGCCTTCGCTGCCGGTTTCGCAGTGCGGCCGTTCGGCGCGTTGATCTTCGGCAGGCTCGGCGATCTCGCCGGCCGCAAGCACACGTTCCTGATCACCATCGTCATCATGGGTGTCGCCACTGCGCTCGTCGGTGTGTTGCCGGGACAAGCGTCGATCGGCGTCGCGGCGCCGATCATTCTGATCACATTACGACTGCTGCAAGGTCTTGCCGTCGGCGGCGAGTACGGCGGCGCTGCAGTTTACATCGCAGAGCACGCTCCGGCCGGCCGGCGCGCTTACTACACGAGCTGGATTCAGATCACGGCGACCGCCGGCATGATCTTGTCGCTGATCGTGATCCTCGGCTGCCGCTGGCTGCTCGGCGAGAACTTCGAGACCTGGGGTTGGCGCGTGCCATTCCTGCTGTCGATCATCCTGCTCGCGATTTCCGTCTACATCCGCATGCAGCTCCAGGAGTCGCCGGTGTTCCGCGAGATGCGCGCCTCCGGCAAGCTCGCGAAGAATCCGCTGCGCGAATCGCTCGGACGCTGGAGCAACCTGAAGCTGGTGCTGCTGGCGCTGTTCGGCGCGATGGCCGGCCAGGCGGTGATCGGCTACGTCTCGCTGGTCTACATGAACCTGTTCCTGACGCAGACGCTCAAGGTCGAGCCCGCGACGGCGAACCTGCTGGTCGCTGCGGCTCTCCTGGCAGCGACGCCGTTCTACCTGATCGTCGGCAAGCTCGCGGATCGCTTCGGCCGCAAGCCGCAGGTCGTCATCGGTTGTCTGATCGCGGCGCTGACGTTCTTTCCCATCTTCCGCGGCCTCACGCATTACGCGAATCCGCAGATCGAGACGGCGCAGGCGAGCAATCCGGTCGTCGTGGTCGCCGATCCGCGCGAGTGCAGCTTTCAGTTCGATCCGGTCGGCGGCGCGCGTTTCACCAGCTCGTGCGACGTCGCCAAGAGCGCGCTCGCCGGTCAGCGCATCCCGTATTCGAATGAAGCAGCGCCTGCCGGAACGGCTGCGCTCGTGAAGATCGGAGGCGTGTCGGTAGCAGCGTTCGACGGCACTACGCTGAGCGCGGACGACTTCAAAGCGCGCAGTGCGCAGTTCAAGGAGCAGCTGACCGGTGCGTTGAAGAATGCCGGCTATCCGGCCGCCGCCGATCCGCAGCGCATCGACTACGCGATGGTGTTCCTGCTGCTGTTCATATTGTCGGTGCTCGGCGTGATGACGTACGGCCCGATTGCAGCGTGGCTCGTCGAGCTGTTTCCGCCGCGCATCCGCTATACGTCGATGTCGCTGCCCTATCACCTCGGCAACGGCTGGTTCGGCGGCTTTCTGCCGAGCATCGCCTTCGCGATGATCGCGTACACCGGCAACATCTATTCCGGACTGTGGTACCCGCTGGTCGTCTGCCTGCTGACAACCGTCGTCGGCACGTTCTTCCTGCGCGAGACGAACGGGGCCGAAGCGACCGACTGACGCGTCGTTTTATTTCTTCTGCGCGTCGAGCAACGCGTCGGCGGCCGAAACCAGCAGGTGCTGCGGACCGTTCTTGCCGAAGACCTGCGCGCTCGAGAACGCACCGTCCACCAGCATCACGATCTGATCGGTGACGAGCGCCGGCTCGCGCACGCCGATCTGATCCACCAGCGCACGCACCCGCCGCCGCAGCTCTTCCATCACTTCGAGCGCCACCAGGCGCGCGGGATGTTGATCGTCGGCGAACTCGACAGTGACGTTCATGAAGGGACAGCCGCGATATTTCGGGCCGCTGACGAACTTGGCGATGCCCGCGAGTTGCGCGCGCAACTGTTCGCGCGGATCTGCCGGGCTGCGCTGGGCGGTGTAGTCCCACCCTGACCAGCGATCTTTCGCTTCCGCTTCGATCACTGCCGCGATCAGCGCGTCCTTGGAAGGAAACCAGCGATAGAGGCTCGTCTTGGCGACGCCCGATTGCGCGACGACCGTATCGACCCCGACGGAGCGCGCGCCTTCGCGATAAAACAGCTCGCGCGCCGTGCTGAGGATTCGATCTCGCACACTTTCCGTATTGCCCACGGCCTCATCGACCGCACGCACCCGTCCGGCTTTGACCATCTCCAACCCCCCGACATAGCTGTAATCTGTTCTTGACACGCTACAGACCTGTACGTACCATCGCGAACAGACAGGTCTGTAGCGCGGCCTAATGTAGCGCCAGCACCCGGCCAGTGCAACCCGGCAAACATCAGTGCAGCGGCAGGCCTGTCGAGTCCCCTGGCCCCCGTTTCGTTGGAGATCCCCATGAAGACCTTTTTCGTTTCGAGCTTGGCGACACTGGCCGCTGCCACTGCCCTCCTGACGGCTCCTCTGGCCTCCGCGGACACCGCCTGCAAACCGCATCTGGTGCAGAAACAGACCAGCTTTCCGCTCGGCTCGCAGATCCGCGGCCAGGAAGGCACCGTGTACATGAACGTGACCATCGACGAGAACGGCCGCGCGAAGAGCGCGGATCTGAATCGTTCGAGCGGCTACAGCAAGCTGGATCGCGCGGCGACGCGCAGCGCCGTCCAGAACTGGGTGTTCGACGTCTCGGCGTGCGAGCGCAAAGACCTGCCGGTCACTCACGTCGTCGCGGTCGAGTACCACAACGACAGCTACTGAATTTTTGCGCGGCGACCCCCGCAGCTAACCCTCCTCCGCGTGTGGCGGGGGAGGGTATTTTTTTCTTTTCAGATAACTCCATCGCGCGCGAGCGCTTGCAGCTCGGGCTCGTCGATGCCGAGTCCGCTCAGAACTTCGTGCGTATGCTGGCCTAGCGTCGGCGGCGCGGTTGCGTAGCGCAGCGGCGTTGCCGACATCCGGATCGGATTGGCGACGCTGGGCACCGTGCCTGCGAGCGGATGCGGCAACTCGAGTTGCAGCCCGCGGCTCTTCACCTGCGGGTGCGCGAACACCTGCGCGAGATCGTTGATCGGCCCGACCGGCACGCCGACCGGCTCCAGCAAGGCGACCCACTCGCCGACCGTGCGCCGACGCATGATTTCCTCGAGCAGCGGCACGACCACCTCGCGATGGCGCACGCGATCCGCGTTCTTGCGGAAGCGCGGATCCTGGTGCAGCGAGCAACCGGCTGCCTCGCAGAACTTCGCGAACTGACCGTCATTGCCCACCGCCAGCACCACCTTGCCATCCGCAGCGTCGAAGACCTGGTAGGGCACGATGTTCGCGTGAGCATTGCCGATGCGCCGCGGCGCGCGGCCCGAAATCAAATAATTCATATTCATGTTGGCGATCATCGAGACCTGCGTATCGAGCAACGCCATGTCGATGTACTGCCCTTCGCCGGTGCGCGCGCGATGAAACAGCGCGGCGAGGATCGCGACCGTTGCGTACATCCCCGTCGAGAGATCGGCGACCGCGACGCCGACCCGCAATGGCTCGCCGCCGGGCCGCTCGTCCGCCTGGCCCGTGACGCTCATGAGGCCGCCAATCGCCTGAATGATGAAGTCATAGCCGGCGACATTGCGCATCGGGCCTGTCTGCCCGAATCCTGTAATTGAGCAGTAAACGAGCCCGGGATTGAGCGGACGCAGCTGCTCGTAGCCGAGGTTGTAGCGCGTCAGGTCGCCTGCCTTGTAGTTCTCGATCAGCACGTCGCTTTGCGCAGCGAGCCGACGCGCGATCTCTTGTCCCGCCGCCGTGGCGATGTCGAGCGTCACCGACTTCTTGCCGCGGTTCGCGCTCAGGTAGTAGGCCGATTCGTGCGTCTCGTTGCCTTGCGCGTCTTTCAGGTACGGCGGTCCCCAGCCGCGCGTGTCGTCGCCGCAGCCCGGCCGCTCGACCTTGATGACTTCCGCGCCCAGGTCCGCCAGTATCTGGCCGCACCACGGACCGGCGAGCACGCGGCTCATGTCGAGCACCCGCACGCCCGCCAGCGCGCCGGCCGGCGGTTGTGAACCCTGAGTCATGAGTCTGTTGATCCTGCTGTGACTTCGGCAAATGCGCTGAACGAATGTACACGGCCACGCTCTCATCTGTCACAGAGCGAGGCGCACCCATGAACACCAGAACAGGGAAAATCCGCGCAGCTACGGCCCTTCTGCTTGCCGCCGGTCTCGCTTTAACCGATGCGGATGCGCTCGCCGACGATGCTGCCACGGCCGCACCGCCGCCCAAGGCGCTCGACCTGCGCCCGCCGCAGATCACCAGGCTTTACACGCCCCGGCAACTCGAAGTGCTGATCGCCAGGATGGAGGCCAAGAACATCGAGGAGATCGAAGTCGAAGGCGCACGCATCCCGCCGCCGACGTTCACGCCGCGGGTCTGGCCGGGAATCGCCGCGCCCTTCTGGGCGCTGTTCCATCCCACACAGGCCTGGCGCATCTTCGCGCCGATTGCGCCTGACCAGGCGCGCGACATCGGCAACCAGACATTCACCACCGAAGGCCGGCTCGAACCCCTGGGCGTTCCGCCGGGCGATCCATTCAAGAATGACTGACACTGCGTCTGCAAGACTCGTATCGCTCCACGGCGGCTGTAACTTTCGCGACATCGGCGGCTACTCGACCCAGGACGGCGGCACAGTGCGCTGGGGCCGCGTCTATCGCGCCGGTGTGTTGAGTTATTTCACCGATCGAGATCACGGCACGCTGCACGGTCTCGACGTGCGTGCGATTTGCGACCTGCGCCGCGCGGAGGAGCGCGAACGCGAACCGAGCGCTTGGCCGGCGGGCGCAGATCAGCAGCGGCCGACTCATCTTCACTGGGATGACGGCAGCAACACGCCGACGGTTCGCTCGTTTGCTGCCCGCCGCCCGGCCACGGCTGCGGGCATGTTCGACGCGATGATCGACTTGTATCGCGCGCTGCCCGAATGGATGGCGCCGCGTATTCGCGGCATGTTCGACTGCATCTCGACTGGGTCTGTGCCCGTCGTCGTGCATTGTGCGGCCGGCAAGGATCGCACCGGCGTCGCAATCGCAGTGCTGCTGCGTGCTATCGACGTGTCACAGCAGACCGCCATCGAAGACTACTTGCTCACGAACGAAGCTGGTGACTTCGAGCAGTTCCTGCGCAGTCGTCACGACACGCAGCTCGGCCTCACCGACATTCACCATCCATTGCTGTCGATGCCGGACGACATCCGGCGTGTGCTGTTCATGGCGCACGCTGACTTCCTGCAAGCAGCCTTCGACAGCATCGATGCGCTCGGCGGGCTCGATCAGTACTTGGAGAAGACCGTACGCATCAGCAACGAGCAGCGCGCCGCAGTGATCAAGGCGTTGGTGGCATAACGGGCGGCGAATACTCCAGCGTCAAGCCGAACAGCCACAGCAGGAACAGCACCAGCGGCACGTGCACTGCGAACTGCACGATCGTGAACCCCGCGACATCGCGCGCTTTCAGCCCCAGAATTCCGAGCAGCGGCAGCATCCAGAACGGATTGATCAGGTTCGGCAGCGCCTCGGCCGCGTTGTAGACCTGCACCGCCCATCCCAGGTGCACCTTCAGCTCGTTCGCCGCCTGCATGACGTAAGGCGCTTCGATGATCCACTTGCCGCCCCCCGACGGGACGAAAAAGCCGAGCACCGCCGAATATGCGCCCATCACGATCGGGAACGTCTCGCGGGTCGCGGCGTGTGCGAACAGCCTCGCCAGATGCTGCGCGATGCTGGCGCCACCATCGCCGGTCGGCGCCGTGATGATCGCGGCGATTCCGCCATAAAAGGGGAACTGGACGAGCACGCCACTGACGCTCGGCACGCCGCGCGCGACTGCATCGAGAAAGGTTCGCGGCCGCCAGCAGAGCAGCAAGCCGAGCATCAGGAACAGAAAGTTGTACGTGTTGAGGCTGGCGATGGCGGCGCTCGGACCTTTAACTACGAATTCGTGCACGAGCCACGCGCCGCCGAGCGCAGCGATGCTCACATTCAGCCACGGGGCGTATTCGAGCCACTCGCCGGGACGCGTGCCGCGAACCGCGGGCAGCGGACGCACTGTATCGACGGCTCCGTAATCTCGCGCGGCGCGCGCTTGCGACGCAGGCGGCGCAGTCAGCCAGGCGATCGCGAGCGTGACGACGATGAGAATGGCCGTCAGCGCCCACGACTGCCACAGAAAGATCGTCTGCTCGAACGGGATCACTCCGGTGATCGCCAGGAGCGAGGGCGGCATGCTCGCCGGATTCGCCTGCAACTGCGCGGCCGACGACGACAGGCCCATCGCCCAGACCGATCCCATACCGAGATAGGCCGCTGCACCGGCAGCCCGATAGTCCATGTCGAGCTCAGCGCGACGTCCCAACGCTCGTGCCAGCAAGCTGCCGAGGATCGAGCTCAGTCCCCAATGAAGCAGCGAGACCAGCATGCTGATGAGCGCAATCCAGCACACGGCGCCCCGCCCCGTCTTCGGCACGGCGGCGAGCCGGTCGATGAGCCGCGCCGCCGGCGGCGAGCTGGCAACGACATAACCGCCGATGATGATGAAGCTCATCTGCATCGTGAACGGAATCAGGGTCCAGAATCCGTCCCCGAACGCCTGCGCCGTCTGCAGCGGCGTTGCGCCGAGCACGACGGCGATGACCGCGACGATGACGACCGCGAGCGCCGCGAAGACATAAGCGTCCGGGACCCAGCGCTCCGACCAGTCGCAGCAACGTAGCGCGATCCGCTCCAGCAGCGTCGTCGCGTGTGCCTGTGCCGGTGCTCGAATATTCATGAATAATACCGCCCATGCATCCCAGAGCTGCCTTCCGCATCAGCTTCGCCGCCGGTCTGCTGGTGCTCGCGGTGACGCTGTTCTCCGCCACGCAGGCGCCGGTGCGGCCGTGCGGCAATCTGCCACAGAACTACGCGCCGATCATCGCGTTCGAGCTCGCGCGCAGCGCTGCGGACCTGGAAGCGATCTTCGGCACGCAGGAGCCGTGCCGCTCCGAAGTCGTCGAGCGCCTGGATGCGATCAATCTGGTCGACGTGCTCGTCTACATCCCGGTGTACGGCGTGTTCATGGCGTTGTTCTTTCTCGGCATGCGCGGCCGCCATGCGTCGCTGGGCATGCTCGGGTTTCGGGTCGCGGTCATCGCCGCGCTCGGTGACTTCGCCGAGAATGCCTGCCTGATGAATCTGACGCCGCAGCTTGATCCCACTTCGACGTGGTTCACGCTGTTGCCATGGGCAACGGGGATCAAATGGCTCGGCCTGGGTGTGGCTGCTGCGATCGCTGCGGCGATCTACGTGAAGTCCTCGAGCGCGCGCCTCTGGAATTATCTTGCTGCCCTGCTGTGTGCTGCGGCGTTCCTCAGCACCGTGGCGGCGATTGCGGCCCCCGCCACGTTCGGACCGTTCGTCGGCCTCGGCGTCGGGCTGAGTTGGCTGGCGTACCTGATTACAGCCAGCGCCGCGGCGTTTCGACCGATCGCGGGCGCGGCGGAACTGCGCGGAGCCGGGTGAGTTACTCTGGAATTCAAATGCGGAGAATGACCATGAAAGTCCGAGAAGCCATGACGCGCGACGTGCAGCTGGTCAAGCCGGAGCAGCCCATCAGTGCGGCCGCAAAACTGATGGCCGATCTCGACATCGGCGCGCTGCCAGTCCAGGAGAACGACCGCCTGGTCGGCATGATCACCGACCGCGACATCGCAGTGCGCGCAGTCGCCGTCGGCCGCGGGCCGGACACGCCGGTCGGCGAAGTGATGAGCCGCGAAATCAAGTACTGCTACGAAGACCAGACCGTCGACGAGGTCACGCAGAACATGGGCGAGCTGCGCATCCGCCGCTTACCTGTCCTGAATCGCGACAAGCGGCTGGTCGGCATCCTTTCGCTCGGCGACCTGGCGATCGACGAAAGCGCGCGCGATGAAGCGGGCGAAGCGCTCGGCGGCATCTCGCGGCCCGGCGGCCAGCATTCGCAATCGCAGGAAAAGCACTAGTCGTCTGTGGGTACCCGGCGCTTCGACTCGCCGATCATCCAGGCGAAGCCGAAGCCGCCGGCGAGATAGTTCTTGCGGCGCATGAGCGGGCTGTCGGCAAACTCGGCGCCGCCGAGCCAGTCGTAGCGCAGGAACGCGCCGAACCAGTACTTCGGAAACCGCTTCGAGACCGCGGCCAGCACGTGCATGCCGGAGTAGCCGCCGTCGGCTCGGTATTCGGGCCGCTGCGGCGTCGCGAATTGCGCCGGCACGGAATAGAAATACTCGTGAAACTTGTCGGCGGCGAACACCGGCCCGACGCCGGCGCCGAAATTCCAGCCGCCGTGCCCGCCGACGTTCTCGAAGTCGATATTCAGCCGCGGCGCGAACATCCATTGCAGCGAGCGCGGCGAGCTCTCCAGCGTGATCGGCACGCGCAGCGGCATCACCAGGTCGAGCTTGGTATCGCGATCCGCCGAACGCCACAGGTGCACTTCGAGCGACGGGCCGAGCTCGAGCGTCGGCTTCAGGTCCGGCATGCCGCGGCGCGCGGCGTTGTCCTCGCTGCTCACAGGAATCGTCGCACTGACGCTCAGATCGAGCTCCACATACTCGCGATTGAACAGCTTGCCGCGCAGCCCGTCGCGATCCGCCTTGAGGAACGGGCCGCGATAGACGAAATACGGCACGGGCACCGGGTAAACGCGCGCTTCGTCCGAGCCGCGATAGTCCGGGAATGCGATTGCGCCGGCGCCGAGCCCGAACTCCCAAAGCGGCTTTTCATCCGCGCGCGCGGCCGGCGCCAGGAGTGCGAAAACCACGCTGCAGATGAGCAGCGCGCGCAATTTCACAACAGCGCCTCGATGTCCTTCGTGAGAGCTTGCGGCTCGGTGCGCGGCGCGTAACGAGCAACGGGATTGCCCTTGCGGTCGAGCAGGAACTTGGTGAAGTTCCACTTGATCCGCTGAGTACCGAGCACGCCGCGCCGCGCCTGCTTCAGCCAGCGATACAGCGGATGCGCTTCCGGCCCGTTGACGTCGATCTTCTCGAACATCGGAAAGCTCACGCCGTAATTGCGCTCGCAGAAGGCCCCGATCTCGTCCGCGCCTCCCGGCTCCTGAGAGAGGAATTGATTGCACGGAAAGCCGAGCACGACCAGGCCGCGGTCCTGATACTTCTTGTACAACTCTTCGAGACCCTGATACTGCGGCGTGAATCCGCACTTGCTCGCGGTGTTGACGACCAGCACCACCTTGCCCTGGAAATCGCGCAGCGCGACGGGCTTGCCCGCGAGCGAGCGCGCTGCGAAGTCTTGAATCGTCGTCATGATCTTCTCCTCCGCGCTAGCGTTGGACGCGCGTGAAGCTCTCGGCGAAATACGGAGTCTCAGCGAAGCAGGCAGTGGGCACGCCGCGATGCTCGGTGTAGTGCAGACGGATCTGTTCGCCGACAGCCGCCGAGAGCTGCTGCGCGAGCTTCTCGTCGCGTGTGCTGAAGTACCAGATCTGCGGCGCGACGCCGCCCACGACATACTGCGCCAGCTCGCCCTCGTAGGTCTTGCA
>Ga0105249_10001850_pt1 | contig 18377 bp, 15 predicted proteins | sample KBSS44metaG_FD_81522 | JGI IMG/M metagenome (GOLD analysis project Ga0105249, IMG submission 81522) | Switchgrass rhizosphere microbial communities from Kellogg Biological Station, Michigan, USA - KBS S4-4 metaG | ecosystem: Host-associated > Plants > Roots > Rhizosphere > Soil | place...
GAAATGACTCCATACTTAGCATCAGATGGTGAAACACTTTATTTTAGTAGTGATCGCCCCGGCGGTTTGGGTGATAATGATATCTGGATGACCAAGCGACTTGACAAGACCTGGCAAAAATGGAGTGACCCTGTTAACCTTGGTAGTCCTATCAATACTCCTGAATGGGATGCATTCTTTACACTGGATGCAGGTGGAGAATATGCCTACTTAACAAATAGCGAGGGAGGATTTGGCGAATCTGATATTGTAAAAGTGAAGTTGCTGGAAAAAGAAAGACCAAAGCCGATCGTAATGGTAACGGGGAATGTATACAATGCAAAAACGAAACAACCATTGTGTGCTTCGTTGATATATGAGACATTGCCTGATGGTATAGAAGCAGGAAATGGAATATCAAGTGCAATAGATGGTTCTTTCAAGATCGTATTGCCTTATGATAAAAATTACTTGATAAGAGCAACAGCCGATAAATTTTTTGCGCAGTCAGAAAACCTGAATCTTGATTCCCTGGTAAAGGTTGGTTATAAAGAAATACATAAGGACCTCTATCTCGTGCCTATCGAGGTCGGCCAGGTAGTAAGACTTAACAATGTATTTTTTGATTTTGATAAATGGGATCTGCGACCTGAGTCGTTTGTCGAACTTGACAGAGTGGTAAAATTGCTTGAAGAAAATCCTGCCATTGAAATTGAAATGAGTGCCCATACCGACAGCTATGGCTCGGATGATTATAATTTTAAATTAAGTGACAACCGTGCAAGATCGGTAATGGAATATATTCTTTCAAAAGGTATAGCTTCAAGCCGTATCAATTCACATGGATATGGTGAAACAGTGCCGGTAGCTCCTAATGATACGCCGGAAAACCGGCAATTAAATCGTAGAGTAGAGTTTAAAATCCTGAAAAATTAAATCTTACATGGCTGACTTTGCAATAGGTATTCCCCGCCGAAGTGACTGAAAATTCCTCAGGGTCTTGAATCCAGTTTGGCCAAATCAACAACAAAACGATTATTGACCCGAACTCTTTAAATTTCTGACATAACTAGACTTCAAATCAATGGGGAAATGATTCCCCTTTCAAAAAACAATTAAGGCAGGAAATTTGTGTATGAGTTTGATCGTACACTCTTCATCCCAAAAAATAACGCTATGTCAAACACGACCGCATTGAAACGCAACGCAACAAAAAAAGTCCTGGTTGTTGAAGATGAAGGTGAAATGGGTTTATTGCTGGATATTATTTTAAATGATAAAGGCTTCGAACTGGATTACGTAAACAACATTTTATCTGCTGATGAATATCTTCAGAAACAACAACCTTCGGTTATCATATTGGACAATAAACTTCCTGATGGATTCGGCGTTGATTTTATCAGCTATATCAAAAAAAAATACGCTGCTATTAAGATCATTATGATCTCCGGCTTTTCCTCTGCCAGGGATGTAGCGTTGGAAAACGGAGCTGATATGTTTTTTGAAAAACCTTTTTCCAAAAATGAATTCTACGATTCGATCAATCGGCTTGTTCATTAAGATAAATGCAGACCCAGTAACTTCTTTTTTATTCTCCGAAGGACTCCTTTGAAGCAGGATATTTAGACGACCCAAAGTGACCAAGATGAATTATTGGCAAAGAAAGGTCGACCGGCATGCACAACCGCACTACAGACTCCTTGTGGACATTTCGTTTTTATTACAGATCAATGCTAAGGCCATTATAAACCTGGGTGGTAAAACTGTTTATGTATCTTGAAAGTTCTTTTAAATAAAATATGGAGATCCTGTCAACATGGTCCGCTATCAATTTACTATTAGTATTTACCGGTGCATTTATTCTTGGGCTCGCTAAAGCCGGACTTCGGGGTATTGATATGCTTAACGTAACACTGATGGCATTGGTATTCGGTGGCAAAGCATCCACCGGTATTGTTTTGCCTTTGTTATGTGTTGCTGATATTGCCGCAGTAATCTATTACCACCGACATGCACAATGGAAACATTTCTGGAAATTGGTACCATGGATGGCAGTAGGTATTTTGATCGGTGTATTTGCAGGCAAGGATATGAATGAAGCAGTTTTCAGAAAGATGATGGCAGTAATTATTATACTTACTGTTATTATTATGGTGATAATGGAAATTATCAAATCAGAAAATGTTCCCACTCACCCTCTGTTTGCCGCAAGTACGGGTGTGATGGCTGGCATTACTACGATGCTGGGAAATTTAGCGGGTGCTTTTTCCAATCTTTATTTCCTGGCGATGCGACTGCCTAAAAATGATTTCATTGGTACGTCATCCTGGTTATTTTTAGTCATCAATCTATTTAAACTTCCGTTCCAAGCATTGTATTGGAAAAATATTACGGGCACCAGTTTGCAAATTGATCTGCTGTTGGTTCCAGCATTGGCGTTGGGTTTTTTGACAGGTTTAAAAATAGTAAAGCGGATCAAAGATGATGATTATCGAAAAGTGGTGATCGTTCTTACCTTAATTGGAGCAGTTGTGATTTTTTTGAAAAAATAAAGAGCAATTCAGACTATTCGTGGCCATTATTTTCTATTCCAGATTATCGGTAAGATCCCTGGAGGAACGGAACATTATCGCTTTTATAGTATTTTTAAATACTATTCAGGTTTTAAATATATATAACAATGAAACAGATCCGGTTTTGTTTTTTCGTATACGCCTTTCTTTTGATGTCCATCCCAACATTGTTTGGGCAGGCGTACCCAAGATTTAAAGTACTTGCTTTTTACAGCAAAACAGTTGAAAAAGCTCATGTTGATTTTGCTGATGACGCCATACAATTTTTCAAAGAACTTACTGTGGGTAATGGTTTTGTTTTTGACACCAGTAGTAATATGGAAGATCTCAATGATGCAAAAATCAAAGACTACCAGCTCCTGATGATGATTAATGATTTCCCTCACAACAAGGAACAACGTGATGCATTTGAAAAATATATGGAAAATGGAGGAGGTTGGTTTGGATTTCATGTTGCCGGTTACAACGATCGTACTACCAACTGGCCATGGTTCGTAAATTTTTTAGGCGGAGCAGTGTTTTATAAGAATAACTGGCCACCATTGCCTGCAAAACTCACCATTGACGACACATTGCACACCATTACAAAAGGATTACCTCATACATTTATTTCGCCTGTAGGTGAGTGGTACCAATGGAAACCAAGTCCCAGGGAAAATAAAAAGGTGAAAGTTTTGGTGAGTTTATCGCCAGACAATTTTCCAATGGGCATTAAGCATATCATTACAGAAGGTGATATGCCAGTGGTTTGGACAAATACAGATTATCGCATGATCTACCTGAATATGGGGCATGGACCTCACATACTATCAGATGCTACTCAAAACAAACTCATTATTTCTGCCTTTCGTTGGGTAATTACGTCAGATAAACATGGCAATGTTATTGATCGTTGATCAGGTATGCTTTCCGGGTCAACAGTTTTTTTTTCGCTGAACTTAAATCAGTTCAGCAAGCGCATTTGGCCAATATGATAAGCCATATGACCGGTACGAGTGATAACCACATTCAATTTATTGCGGTGTGGTTCTTTTGCAAAATCTTCGGGTGAAACAACTGTGTGCCTGCTGAGCCATCCATCAACATCTGTTGATTGAAAATGAGTATTTAGCTTTGCATTCACTGTTTTGAGTCGTTGTTTTAATTCAGATACAGAGGGAAAGTTTTTTCCCGACTTATCAGGATTTTTGAGAAATACTTCCTCCATTTCGGGAAATAAACGATCGCCGAAACCGAGTAAAGGCAACATTCCATCACTCACTGCTATTAAATGTCCCAGCAAATAAATCCCGGTGTTTTTTCCCGGTGATACTTCTTTAGATAACTGCTCATCCGTTAATGAACTGATCAGTTTATTCAGATAATTATTTTGTGCATCCCATGCCATCAGTATCATCTTCACTAATAAATTTGATTGTGTTGCTGTTGTTTCCATTTGATTTTTCTTTATTATTAACTCTTAATTATTCATTTTTAATTTTTTTTTCAATGCCTCTCTCACTTTTGGAGCGATCTTAGTTCCATAGATCTCAATAGATCTCATCAACAATTTATGCGAAGGCCCGCCCACATCCATATGTGCAGAAAAACGTGTAAGGCCAAACAATTCCTGCATATGTAAAATTTTATCAATGGCTTCATTGGCATCACCAATTATTAAATGCCCATTAGGACTTCTGCCTGCTACATATTGCTGCTGTTGATAAGCAGGCCAACCGCGGGAACGACCTACTCTATCCATTTGTGCAGAATAGATAGGATAATATTCATCAGCAATTTGTTGACTATCGTCACCAAAAAATGAATGCATGTGCACGCCTACCTGGAATTTATTCATATCATGTTTAAAATGATTGTACACATTCTTATAATATTCAAACAAAGGTTTGAACTGTGCGGGGTTGCCGCCAATGATCGCAAAGATCACTGGCAATCCATATTTGCCGGCACGCAATACAGACTCCGGTGTCCCACCAACTGCGATCCATATATTAAGATGATCATTAACTGCTCGGGGCAATACCTGCTGGTTGTTTAAAGCCGGCCTGAATTTACCATTCCATGTAATGGGGTTTTCTTTATTTATTTTCAGGAGCAGTTCAAGTTTTTCTTCAAATAGGGCATCATAATCATCAAGACTGTAACCAAATAATGGAAATGATTCAATAAAACTTCCACGGCCAGCCATTAACTCTGCCCTGCCATTCGAGATCAGGTCAATGGTAGCAAAGCTTTGGTAGAGTTTCACCGGATCTGAAGAACTTAATACTGAAACAGCACTCCCAAGTTTGATTTTTTTTGTAACGGTAGCTGCTGCAGCTATAATTATTTCAGGTGATGACACGGCATAGTCAGGGCGATGATGTTCGCCGATGCCATAAAAATCAAGATCCACTTCATCCATGAGTTTTATTTCTTCTATCAGTTCCTGCAGTCGTTGGCCTGCCGGTTGTATTTCTCCATTCTTATTAATATGCAGATCGCCAAACATACCTATTCCCAATTCCATACTATATTATTTGTGAGCGAAGTTACGTTGCAGGTTTTTGTGAAGAAAGATTCCGGACCAATACAGAAATTCAACTATCGTTTTTCTTTTATTACAGATCATCATAAGATCATGAAATAGCTGAGCCGGTTCCTTAGCCTTGACTAACATCGGAGGAATATTGATAAAATGGTTTGCGTGGATTTTCTTTCATTCGTTTGTCGATCCTTTCAGCCAGCCATTGAAAATATTCACCAAGAAAAGGATCCTCATTACGCATGGAAAGAAATACTTTCTTGTATTTCTCCCAGGTGGTTGTAACGAATGAACCAAGTGTTTTATCTACAAGATCCATATCTATGAATTTATCTGCTACAAGCATACCTAATGATTCCATTTCCTGGGCAAGCTGAATAAAGCTAATGCGATCGTTAGCAGGAAGAGCTTCTAGCTCTTTACGGGTCGACGGTATGTTGCCTGAACTAGTAATATAGTGTATGAGCTCAGCGAACTCCCGGGTTTGAAAGTTGCGGAGTGATTCGAGTGTGAATCGTTCCTTGCGGTCACGGGCAGCTGCCTTAACCTGGACAACCCCAAATATCAATCCTACTATAAACGATAAAGCAAGTGCTAGGTTGGCACTAACAGCAATAATTTCATTCACCATATGTGGTTGGGTTTTGTATGATATGTATAAAGATAAAAAGGTATGCTGATATCATTTTGCAAGATCCCGAAGAGAACTCAGTTTTACTTTTATTGGGGGTTAGTTGAAAAACCCAAAATGATCAAAATGTAAATTTTACACCCGCATGATTTTTGCTTAACAACATGGTGTTAGCTTTACTTTGAAATCCTTATCGGTGTATCTTTTAAATATTTTTGTGTGTTAAGTGCAATTGAAGAACCGAAGAAAACGGCCTTTAAGAGAGCCAGGAAAACCAAGGAACCTTTTGTTAATGAAGTTCCGAAATTACTCTATAGTGTAGTTGTGAATAACTACAGGCAACAAAAAAGAGAACCAGAGGATAAGCCCGAACAAGAGTTTGAAATGGGTTTGCCGCCACAACCTAAGGAATATCTTAAGTATCCAGAGTATGATTGGCTCTGATTAAACAGACCCTGTGGTTTTTATTTGCAGGTATCTTCTGAATCCTTCCAAAGTAGTTATTCCTTTACCTAACACCGCTTCATAAATATCGCCGCTTGTATAAGCTCGACGATATTCCGGATCCTGCCAGCAGTTTGATTTAATAGTAAGTATGACTTGTTTGTTCAAAGGAGTAAGCTTTGAAGCAATATCGTCACAAAACTTTAATAGCCTCTGGCATTCATTTTCATTAACAGCCCAAATATCTATTTTCCATGCATCTTTTCGTTCATTACCTAAATAAACACCCCAATATAAACCGAGCGGCAACCCTTTTGTTTGTGTAATTTTTTCATTGCGATAGCTCATCTTTACCGGCTGATACTTCTTATTAATCTCAGCGCCCAACTGAAAGAATTCAACTTCATTCATATACTCATTTTGAAGATAGATATCAAGATCTCTCCACGTCATGAGGTTCAAAGCATAGCTTCCTGTAATATGAGGAGCACCGTAGTTAGATAATATGGCAAGCAATTCCTGCCTGTACAAAATATCATCTGCTTCATTTTTTATCTGCTGATTAATGTCCGGACTTGTTTTACCCATACCGCTAAATTAATACATACGCAATGGTGTGCAGAGCCCTCATGAATTTTTTTTTATTGCAGATCATTTGTAACACTTCGAATTAACCGACGATAATACTGTTTATGTATCTTGAAAGTTCTCCCTTTTATCGAAAGGTGGGAATCGTACTTACGTTGATCTGAGCAGTAGTGATTTTTTTAAAGGCATAATATTCATTTTACAGTATCTTTCTCATATAAATACAAATAATTATTATGATAAAATTTTCACATCTCCGAATCATGATTGCTACGATCATTTTCTGTGTGCCCTTTATCATGCAGGCACAAGTAATTCAAATCAGCACAAAAAACAATTCTGTTGATTATGAAAAATTAGCAAAGATCGATGAATTGGTAAATGAGTATATCAGTAAAAACTGGCTGACGGGAGCTGTCTCGATCGTTATAAAAGATAACCAGCTTGTTCAATATAAAGGATATGGGTATGCAGATGTAGCAACAAAGAAACCGATGAAAAACGATGCCATCTTCCGCATCATGTCGCAAACAAAAGCAATAACAAGTATTGGCATTATGATCTTATACGAACAAGGTAAACTATTGCTTGATCAAAACATTTCTGACTTTATTCCTGAATTTAAGAACCCCAGGGTATTAGATAAATTCAATGAGGCAGATACTACTTACACGACAGTTCCGGCAAACCGGGAGATCACATTCCGCGACCTGCTTACTCATACTTCGGGTCTTGATTATACAGATATTGGCAGTTCAAAGGTTGCGGCTATCTACACAAAAAATCATATACCCTCTGGTCTTGGTTATTTTAATGATAACCTTTTGGAAAGAATGAAAGCGTTGGGCAAACTTCCCTTAAGCTTTCAACCAGGAACAAAATGGCAATACGGATTAAACATTGACCTGTTGGGATGTTTAATAGAAGTGATCAGCGGAATGAACCTGGAAGATTTTTTCAGGAAAAATATTTTCGAACCTTTGGGGATGAAAGATACTTATTTCAATGTGCCTTCATCTAAAGCAAATCGTTTGGCAACTGTTTATACAGAAGATTCTTTGGGTCATATCATTAAATGGAGTCATGAGTTTCGTCACATCGATCCGGATTATCCACTCATGAACAAACATTATTTTTCCGGAGGAGCAGGTCTCTCATCTACCGCATTTGATTATGCAATCTTCATGCAGATGTTACTGAATGGTGGCAGGTATAATGGTCACCAAATATTATCAAAAAGAACAGTGGAAATGATAACCAGCGGCCAACTAAATCCGGGCATTTTCGGTGACGACAATATGGGATTGGGATTTGGTATCACCTCAGAAAAATCTGCTGCTAAAGAGCCTCGTAATGCAGGTTCATTTTCATGGGGCGGTTATTACGGTACTACATACTGGGCCGATCCTAAGGCAAAACTTGTTTGTCTTTTTATGACTCAACAGAATCCCAATAGTCATGGTGATGTTGAAGCAAAGTTTGAGGCAATGGTTTATTCAAGTCTCAAATAAAAAGTTTCGTTCATATTTTTTTTACAGCTTTTATTCACCGTTCAATAAAATCCAGATTTTTCCCAAATGATTCTTTGACGTTTAGGACCGATACAAAACCAATAACCATTATAATAATTCCGGTAACCCATGCAGCAGTAATATAATCAGCAAACATTTTTTGACTGCGTAAGTATTGAAACAATAATAAAATCAGCGGAAGACAACCTCTTACCAGGTTAGGAATCGAGATTGCAGCCGTGGCCCTTAGATTGGTACCAAACTGCTCGGCACTCATCATAATATATAAGACTGAAATGCCTGAGCCAAATCCGAGCCCCATACAGATCAGGTACATATTGAAAGCATTCCCTCCACCTTTTAATAAAAAAAATAAAAGAATAAAAATAGCAGTAATGCAATAAAAAATAAGCAGTGTCTTTTTCCTGCTTTTAATATAATTGCTGAGAAAACCTGCACTCATATCTCCTACCGCAAGAGCCGTGTACTGGAGCATTAATGCTTTTGGCTGATCGAAACCTGTTATTCCAAACTGTTTCGCAAACTCATCTGAAAATGTAATTAATACACCGATAATATACCATACCGGTAAGCCAATTAAAATGCCACGCAGGTAACGGAAAAAACGTTCCCTGTTATTGAGTAGCATCCAGTAGTTTCCCAATTTCACTGTCGCTTGTTTCATACTGTCATACATCCGGCTTTCTAAAACTCTTACTCTTAAAAACAATAAGGCAATGCCCATGCCTCCACCAATAAAATAACATAGCCGCCAATTCTCACCACTTAATTTATGAACGAAGTAGGCAGTAATGGTACCCATTACCCCACAAGTAGCAATAACAGATGCAGCAATTCCTCGTTTTTCTTTGGGCAATAATTCACTGGTCAATGTTATACTGGCCCCTAATTCCCCGGCCAATCCAAGCCCTGCAATAAAACGAAGCAGGATATATTGATTGACATCTGTAACCAGCCCGTTAGCGATCGTTGCTAAGGAATAAAGCAAGATGGAACCGAACAACACACTCTTTCTTCCTTTTTTATCACCCAGTATTCCCCAAATGATACCGCCAATAGTTAATCCCAGCATTTGCCAGCTAATAGTATTCTCTCCGATATTCTTCATTGCTGATTCAGCCACTCCAAGGTCTTTAAAACTTGATTTTCTAACAATATTAAAAAGTAACAGATCGTAGATATCAACAAAAAAACCCAATGCGCCTACAATGACAGGAAGTGAAAAAATGCTGTATTGCTTTTGTCGTGTCAGTTGGTTTGGTTTAAGCGGGAAGATAAAAGAATATTTCCTTTTATTACAGATTATTAGTAAGACTAGATGGAATAGAAGACGTGATAGAGAATGAGTTACAGTACTTTGTCTGGTACGTTTTCTTCAATTGAATGAGTTGGAAGACATCTCCTATCCGATAAAATTAATTGCTCTCTCACCCTTTTGTTCCATCAACAAATAAAAAAATTCATGTATAAAAATTGTATATTTAATATAGTAACGACCCCCTATTTCTCCCTGGGAAACAAATTGACATCAAGGAGTTCCCTTATGGAACTAGACTCTGATTAAATAGCACAATACTTCTGTCGGTTTTATAGACTAATAATTTTATTAGGATTCATGATATTTTAAATATGGAAAGTCAGTTCAACTGGAGATCATTTGTATGGAATATCAATAGCAGGGGAATCTCTTTGGTAATTGGGAACGATTTGTCTATTCTTCGCCTGGAAAAAGATTTCATTTCCAAATCTGATTATTATGAGGCCTATGTCAGCGTAGGCAAATTTGAAGGTGAACATCTTTGCATTAACCTGTATAAATATCTTGCGATTAAATTATGGGATATTTTCGGAAAAGGCCCTTTCCCATTACCTGCCACCATAAATAATGTTGTGCTGGAATTGCAGAAAATTAGTACCAAGGAAAACGACATAAATAATGCTATCAGAAAGGAAATAATCTCACTCACAGATGATCAGATCATGTTGGAGCCATTCCGAAAGTTGGTAAGAATAAATGGATTTGAAACTTTTGTAACGGTAAATATTGATAATTTCCTTGAAAGAGCATTCGCGGCTGAGGGTAAGCATTTCAATAAGTCATTTAATTTTTCAATTCCGTCCCCAGCTATAGACCAAAGCAATAAAAAAGATAAGGCCATTCCCAGCATATTTAACCTGATGGGCAATATCGAAGGATATAATTTTGCTCTTACGGATGAGCAATGTCTTGAATATATATTTACACTTCAAAAAGGTAATGACGCCATTGCTAAAGAATTATTTGATTCAACCTATCAAAAAAATACCCTTTTTGTTGGAAGCAGTTCTCCCGATTGGTTTATGCGTTTTTTTATTCGCATCATCTCCAGTGAGCGGTATAAAAATAGCTTGAAAGATAAATATGTTGCCTGTGACTGCACTCTTCAGGACAGGGAATTGTTAACATTCCTTGAAAACAATGCAACAAAGGTTATCCCTATTAGCGCAACAGAACAAGGTATGAATGGGAATAAAGTTTACAAAAATTCTATTGAATTTATCGATGATATCTACACCCAATGTGATAGATCCGATATATCTCAGCCAAATAAAATCCGGTATAAAGAAATTGTTTTTATCAGCTATTGCCGTGATGATAAATCCCTGGCAGAAAGGCTAAGGAATAAATTTGAAAGAAATGGGCTACACGTATTCTTTGACGAGGATACACTGCAAATTGGTGACAGATACAATGAGGTTATCAGGAAGTACATAAAAGACTGTGATTACTTTGTTGCTCTTATTTCGGAAAATGCAATTAAAGACAAAACCCGTTATGTTTATGACAAGGAATGGAGGACAGCTATAGTACTGAATGATTTTAAAGACCACTCCTATATACGACCTTTCATAATTGATCAAACCGCCTCTACAGATATCCGTATTCCTGATGAGATCCGGCACCTCAACATTAACAAAATTCCAAATTTTGATGACCTGGGAAAGACCGTACAACAATTTATACGGGAAAATAGTTTGACTCCAATCACATAATGCCATGGAAGAGATTCTGTACGAAAAGCAAAATATCGAACAAGTGGATGTGCAGCGTCCATTCCAGGGATTGCGTTCTTATGAGGAAAAAAATAAAGCACAATTCGGGGGCCGTGATTCCGAGATCAGGGAACTTTTCAGTTTAGTTGAAGCTAACAGACTTACTATTGTTTTCGGCAAATCAGGTATTGGAAAAACATCTTTAATCAATGCCGGCCTTATACCAGAATTACAGAAGAATTATTTCTTCCCTGTTTACATCAGAATTGATTATTCTTCTGATAAAACTCCGCTCGACCAGGCAAGAGAATTAATTTATAAAAAACTGAAAACAGCGGATGCTACTATATCTGAAATAGGCGAACGTACCTTATGGGAGTATTTCAGCAATCAAAAATTATTCGATGGACTGCTTACTCCAGTATTGATCTTTGATCAATTTGAAGAAATTTTTACGATTGGAAAAGAAAAAAACAACAATGTTCAGGAGTTTATCATCGAACTTTCTGACTTAGCGGAAAACAGGATTCCAATGGTGGTACAGCAAGAACGTCAAAACAGATCAGAAATGATCTCATCACTCTATAGTGAGCCAGATTTTCATGTTATCATTAGTTTACGTGAAGATTACCTGGCGCAGCTTGAAAGTCTGAAAAGATATTTACCCTCTATAAAAGAGAGTCGTTTCAGGGTGGTTCAAATGACTGCGTTACAGGCAATGGATGCTGTTATGAAACCAGCAAAAAAATTAATCGAAAAAGATGTAGCTGCCGAAATCATTAAAAAACTCCCAGGAATTTCTGATCTTGATTTTGAGACCCCAACTTCTGATCTTGACAATGTGAAAAGGTTTGTGGTTGAGCCATTTTTATTGAGTTTAATTTGTTATGAGATTAATGAAAAGCGAATTGAGAAAAAACTGGATAAAATTAACCCGGAACTGGTGGCGCAATTCGACATCTCAGATGTGATCAATTCGTATTATGCTAAAACGATGCAGGGATTTAGTGACAATGTTCAACGAGGTATTGAAGATTCGATGTTAACTGAAGGCGGTTTTCGAAAATTACAATCTCTTGAAGAACTTGAATCAGAGTACAAGATAAACAACAATGAAATTCAGCAACTGATCGAAAAAAGAATCATCCGCAAAGAGCTGAGGGATGGTGTTGAATATGTAGAACTAATTCACGATGTATTAACACCGGTTATAAAAGCAAGAAGGGATAAAAGAATAATTGAATTACAGGAAAAAGAAAAAACTGAAGCAATTAAGCGAGCCATTGTAACCGAAAGAGCAAAAAAGAAAAAATTTATTGGTACAGTTCTATTAATTATGGGCACGGCCATTACGGTCTTGTTATTAATAGCAGCAAATGAAAGAATCAAAAATTCAAAATATGAGAGAAAAGACCGACAAGTTGGCTTCGCCAAGCAATTATTAATAACAGCCAGTATTGTTTCAAATGCTTATGCTGATGATACAACAGCGGCTTTGATCTCGAGAACAGCATATTTGATAAATAAAGAAAATAATGGTGGGCACGATATTGATTTTTACAACTCCATGTACAAATATTCTTATACCCTGCTGAAATTTGAGGTTGCCAGTGTTGATAGCACTGCAATAAGAGAGATTGTTAATGCGGGTAATGATATTTTTTACTTTGCCTGCACAAATGGTAAAATTTATAGAAAAAATGGTATAGATAGCTCTGAACAATTGTTCTACGATTTTAAAACAAGATTAACGAGTATAGCAATTAGCCCGGATAAAAAAAATTTGGCCGTATCGGGGTTTTCCGACTCCGTTAAAATTTTTGATTTGACAAATCAACGGGATAATCCCATTAGCCTGCATGCGGGTGGTATAATTGGGAGTGGTAAGTCAATTTGTTTTACAGAAGATGGTAGGTTGATCTTACGGCTAGATTCAGCAATTATCGGATGGGAGGTTAATTCATGGAAAAAAAAATCATGGAATCAAAAAATACAAATCGAGGTAAATAATAAAACCCAAAAGCGACAAAAAAATACAACGCCTCTGGAAGAAAACTCGAATTTTGAATCTAATAGTAGTACTGGAAAGTTCAGTAGCATTGCTGTTTTCAAAAATAAGATTGCTATTGGAGCGGATTCCGCGATAATCCTAATTTCCACCGATTCAGTGTTCAAAATAAAATCGGATGATATTGGAAGTCCCACATCAATTGAATTCGATCCTTCAGGTAAATATTTGTTTATTGGTAATACAACCGGTACACTTTGTCGAATGTCACTAGCTGATTTTAGCACAGAATTTAATCAATTTCAGACAGCAAGGATAACTGACATTGTCTTCAGCAGGAACGGGAATTATATGGCATCTGCAAGCTATGACCAAACAATTGGCGTGTGGGATATTAAGAATAACTGGAATTCCCTGACCCCATCGCTTTTTCCATCACCCGATATTCAAACAAATATCTATTGTGTTGCTTTTAGTGACAGCAGTGACTATGTGTTATCAGGTTATTGGAATGGAAAAATTTTGAAGTGGCCAGTTAACCCGGATATATTAGCTCATCTTATTTGTAGTAATGTAAACTCAAGATTAGACACCGGGGTGACTAAAAAAGTCATGAAGCAGGATTTCAATATAAAGGAATTCGAAAAAGATACTTGTAACTTAAAGAGTATAATTAAATAAACAAAAAATGCAATACAGAAATAAAAAAATCAGGATAATTAGTAATTATTCTTTGAGTATTATTTTTTTGTTTTTGGGAATTATTAGCTCAAATGCGCAACCCGGTAACTGTCTGGGGGTTTTAGAAAATCTAAATACAAAAAAACCTTTTCCACAAGAAAAGGAACCGGATTACTTCGGATGCCTGGCCAATATAGAGACAGAATATGGCAAATCCGTTCAGAAAAATAAGGATACCAATAAAGAAATTGAAAAAACGAATAGCGAATTAAAAAGCAAAAAAATTGAATTGGAAAGAGCGAAACAAAATAATGATACAAGTAATATCAATAAAATCGATTCAGCAGTAAGACAAATTGAGAAAGAACTAAATACATCGAAGGAAAAACTTGCTACTGATTCAATTCAAATGACTGCTTACAAAAACTTATTATCGGTTTCTTATAGCAGAATGATAAAATATTTCGAGGAAGAAAAAGAGAATTCAGCACAAGCAAAGACGTACAAGGATAAATTAGATAACTTAAACAAACCTAATTAGCCACATCTTTTTTTGATAATTTAAAACAATTTGTCATGAATCCAAATCGAAAATTCTTAACCAGCTCGTTATTAATAGTCTCCCTGACTTTAACAAACCTGGTAACAGAAGCACAAGCCCAGGGTCAGATTTGTAAAGACAATTTCAATCATGCGCTTGGATTTTATAATCGAGGACAGTTTGAGAACATTAATACTTATGTAAATGGTTGTATTGAGAATATTAAAAATACTAGCAACCACAATTACTATAAGGATAACCCAAATGGAACGATTACACTTTTTAAAGTTTATAAAATTTGTATTAATTCCTACAGAAACCTTGAACAAGGAAACCTGGCTGAACAAAAGTTGAATGAATTGATATTGTATCTAAATTCGACAAGAGAAGTTGTTGAAAAAAGATTGAATGAAACCCCTTTAACTCCAATAGGCGATTAGTAAGAAATAACAGCATTGCAGAATTTTTCGATTATCTAACTAATATTAAACACTTTCAGTTTACTTAGTGAAGAATGAAACTTATTCTTTTACCTGCTAATGTTTTTTTGAGCCAGCAGGGCTTCATACGAATTATTCAATCATCCAGGGTCTTTGCTATTTTTTCAATGTTCAGGCTATGTGCCATGGCATCAAATATTTTTTTATAAGTGCCCGCTTTATCATACACTCCTTCATGATCTCCCTGCTCAACTACCCTGCCTTTTTCCATAACAATAATTTTGTCTGCATCTATGATCTGGGAAATGCTGTGTGATATGATGATCACTGTGCGATCCTTCTTGATCGCATCAAGGCTGTTTTTAATTTGTTCTGTAGCGATCGCATCAAGACTTGCAGTTGGCTCATCAAGAAAAATAACAGATGGATCTTTCAAAAACAGTCTTGCAATTGCAATGCGTTGTTGCTGCCCGCCTGACAAAAGCTTTGCCTCCGACAAGTATTGTTGCGGCAACTGCATTACCTCGCTATGGATATAGGCTTTGCGTGCAGCATCGTGGATCTCCACCATTGTGGCACCTGGTTTACCATATCCAATGTTCTCTGAAATGCTTCCTTTAAAGATGTGGTTCTTCTGTAAAACAAGCCCAATCTCTTTACGCAATTCCTTTGTATCATAATCTTTGAGATCCACCCCATCTAAAAATATTTCTCCTGTTGTTGGCTCATAAAATTTATCAAGCAGGTTAATAAGTGTACTTTTTCCTGCTCCCGACAATCCAACCAATGCGGTGTTTTTATCCGGCTCGATGCTGACATTAACATTATGCAATGCTTCTGTACCATTCGGATAAGTGAACGACACGTTCCTTATTTCAAAATGGCCTTTTATTTTTTGAGCAATATAGCTTCCCGATCTTTCCTTCTCATCATCTGCATCCATAATATCAAAGAAACCTTCTGAATAAACAAGTGCATCATTTATCTCATCATATATACGGTGCAGTTGACGGATGGGAGCAGATACGTTGTTGAATAAAAGTATATGAAACATGATGGCGCCAATGGTCATGTTCCCCTGTAGCACAAAGAATGCAGTCAAGATAATAATGATAACGACACCGATCTGTTCAATAAAATTTTTAGCACCGTCGAAAATAAAACTCAATTTTCTTGTTTGCATTTGGTTACCTGTCATCTCAAGTTGAAGTGAATTTTGTTTTTCTGACTCTTCCTTTTCCCGTACAAAAGATTTGATTACGGTAATGGAATCTATGATGCCGATGATGCCGCTGCTTTTATTCTCCCGGTATGTCTTCATTCGCCGCCTATAACCGCCCAATTTTTTTGCCTGCTGCTGGCTGATATAGAAATAAACAGGTATAATACAAAGCCCAACCAGGCCAACATATTTATTGGCATTGAACATCAGCAGCAGCGCTACCATGGAGTTTGCAAACAAAGGGAGAATGTCAATAAAAAAATTTTGTACCAATCTTGTCAAGCTTTCAATGCCACGATCGATACGCGTTTGCAGTTTACCACTTTCATTTTCCGAAGAAGTATAAAAGGCCATACGATAGCTTAATACTTTTTCAATTATTTGCTGGGCAAGATCACGGGACACATAAATGCGGAGTTTTTCTCCATAAAATTTTTGACCGAATTGTACAAAAGCATTTACAACTTCTTTTACCAGCAACACAATACTGATAGTAATAAGCAATGAAAAACCCTTACTCAACGGCTGATCCGCCAATTTGAGTCCATTAATATGATCAACTGTATAGCGAAGTATCAACGCATTTACCTGCGCGGCAAAAGACCCTATCGCGGAAAGTATAAGGGTCGCCATTACAAGTTTTCTGTAAGGCTTTACATAAGGCCATAGATGTTTAAAAAGATTGCCCAGCGTCATATACTGCAATCTACCTAATAATAGGATTTAGAATGAACAAGCAACATTAAAGTAAATGAAATAGTTTCCTGTTATTTTTTTATTATTCTCTTCCATCTTATTTTCACCAAATGCACCCGCATATTCAAACATTATTACGATGCATCGACTTTGAAGAAAAAGAACAGGTGCAGCGATTTAGTTTAGATCAGCAGCATACTTTAAAATCATTAAAGGCAGAAGGACTGGCGCTGCATCCGATCATTGTCATCCGAAAAAACTTTGGCTATGCCGATTACCCAGAAATAAGTTTTAAGCTGAACTTTCCACCGGAAGCTAGTCTATTCAAGGATGGTGCAGCAATTGAATGTTTCATTGCGGGGGAAGAACCTGTAAAAGGTGTATTAATAAGTTTGGATGGAAAGAATGGCGAGTTCCGTTTATTCAGTCCCGACTTTCCTGATTGGATAGAAGATGATGACGTAGGTATTAAACTGGCGCCCGATACCCGCACTACCAGCATTATGAAAAAAGTGTTGAATGAATTAGAAAACAATAAATCTTTATTCAAATTATTTGAACAATTACATGGTGATACAATAACAACTACTTCCCCAATATCCGACAAGCTCAAGGTGACAAAGCCTTTACTCAACTTTCATAACAAGCAATTAAATGAAAGCCAACAACAAGCCGTTGCGGCTATTACGCTAAATGAACAAATAACTATAGTACATGGTCCGCCGGGGACGGGAAAAACAACCACGCTGATCGAGGCCATTATACAATTAATCAAAAACGGTGAAAAGATATTGGTATCAGCGCCAAGTAATACAGCGATAGATAATATAGCCAAAGGTTTAATACTGCAAGGTGTGAAATTATTAAGAGTAGGTAACGCAAGCAAAGCAGATGAAACCATCTTCGCTCATACACCTGAAGGAAGGCTGGCCAACAGCAAGCAACAAAAAGAAATTAAACAATTAAAACAGAGAGCTGAAGAGTTTCGCAAGATGGCGCTGAAATATAAACGCAGTTTTGGCAAAGCCGAACGAGAACAACGCCAGCTCCTATTCAAAGAAGTAAAGAATATAAGATTGGAGATAAAAAAACTGCAGGCTTACAACGAAGAGAAATTATTTGAAGAAGCAGATGTGATTGCAGGAACGCCGATAGGAATATACGATGCCGAAATTGATCATCTTCATTTTCACACACTCGTTTTGGATGAAGCAGGTCAATGCATTGAACCATTGGCCTGGTGCATTTTTCCGTTAGCTGAAAAGATCGTGTTGGCAGGTGATCATTGGCAGCTACCTCCAACAGTGTTAAGTCATGAAGCAGCACGACTCGGGCTTAATCGCTCGATCCTGGAGATTGCGATCAAACCAGTCAATACTGTCTTTCTTCTTAACACACAATACAGGATGAAAGAAGTAATTGCAGGATTCAGCAGCAATTATTTTTACAATAACCAGTTGTTGAGCCCTGCACATTTACAAAATA
>Ga0105249_10001852_pt1 | contig 18368 bp, 12 predicted proteins | sample KBSS44metaG_FD_81522 | JGI IMG/M metagenome (GOLD analysis project Ga0105249, IMG submission 81522) | Switchgrass rhizosphere microbial communities from Kellogg Biological Station, Michigan, USA - KBS S4-4 metaG | ecosystem: Host-associated > Plants > Roots > Rhizosphere > Soil | place...
GAAGAGATGAGAATCGGCGTTAGAAAAGTGAATTATAAAATGCGGGATGCAGCATTCAGCCGCCAGCGTTATTGGGGTGAACCTTTTCCGATCGTTTGGAAGAATGGCATTGCTTACCCATTGGATGAATCTGAATTACCCGTTGTGTTGCCGCATATGGATGAACTGAAACCGGGGGAAGAGGCAGAAGGGCCGTTATGGAATTTGCATGAATGGAAAAATTATAAGGGAGGCACAAGAGAAGTGAATACCATGCCCGGTTATGCAGGCAGCAGCTGGTATTTTTTACGATACATGGATCCGGATAATGATAAAGAATTCTGTTCACGCAAAGCATCTGATTATTGGGGACAGGTAGATCTCTATATCGGCGGTACAGAACACGCGGTGGGTCACTTATTATACAGCCGCATGTGGACGAAGTTTTTGTATGATATGGGATTGATTAGTCATAATGAACCCTATAAAAGATTGGTGAATCAGGGGATGATACAGGGAAGTAGCAGGTTTGTTTATAGAATTCATGGCTCAAATCAATTTGTTTCATTTGGTTTGAAAGACAAATACCAAACAGATGCATTACATGTTGATGTAAACATTGTTGATGGCTTGGAATTAGATACAGAAGAATTTAAAAAATGGAAAGGGGGTGAATTTTCGGATGCAGAATTCATTTTAGAAGACGGCAGATATATCTGTGGCAGCGAGGTTGAAAAAATGAGTAAACGGTATTTCAATACTGTTAATCCAGATACTCTTTGTGAGAAATATGGTGCAGACACATATCGCATGTATGAAATGTTCCTCGGCCCCGTTGAGATGAGCAAACCCTGGGATACAAAGGGCATCGAAGGTGTGCATCGGTTTCTTAGAAAATTATGGCGTTTGTTTTATGATGACATCAAAGGCAAAGTTTGGAATGAAGAAAAGGCAAACGATGCCGAATTAAAAGTGCTGCATAAAACAATTAAGAAGATTGAAGAAGATACCGAACGATTCAGCTTTAATACAGGTGTCAGCACATTTATGATCTGTGTAAATGAACTTACTGATCTGAAATGTTATAAAAAGGAAATTCTTGAACCATTATTAATTCTGTTGGCTCCGTATGCTCCTCATATAGCCGAAGAATTATATGCGAAGCTACGCGAAGCCTCTCCGCCGACTGGCGGAGGAGATTTAGAGGGGGCTTCTATCTTAGATCAACCATTCCCGAAATGGAATGAAAAATACTTAAAGGAAACCTCAAAAGCATACCCCGTTGCTATCAATGGAAAAACAAGAACAGAATTGACATTGGCTCTTGATGCAACACAGCAACAGGTAGAAGAGATTGTTTTAAAAGACTCCGTTGTCACCAAATGGCTGGAAGGTAAGCAACCCAAAAAGATCATTTATGTAAAGAATAAAATGATCAACGTGGTGGTTTAATCTTCCCTTGTCTCCATAGGAGACAAATATTTATAAAAGAATAAGAATATGATATTTTGTTCAACTCCGATAGGAGTTGAATATCCTCTTAAATCGGTTCTTTCTCCTATAGGAGTTGAATGTCTTCTTAAAATGGGTCATTCTATAAATATTAAACTCCTACGGAGTTTTAATTACAAGCAGCGGTCCGAATCCGACTTAGATTTTAATGCCCCGCCATGTCTCCGTAGGAGACAAATATTTATAGCAACAATAAGGATATGATATTTTGTTCAACTCCTATGGGAGTTGAATGTCTTCTTAAAATGATTCTTTCTATAAATATTAAACTCCTGCGGAGTTTTTGTAATGAGTAAAATTATAAACGGCATTGCCGGAATATCATAGCTTCGTAATTTTCGCTAACTAAACTCACTGCAATGAAACGTTTTCTTATCACATCGTTGGTCTGCTTTATATCCATTACCCTGTTCTCACAGGGTAATGCTTATTTTTTATCAAACCCCTGTCTCACGCCAGATGGCCAAACAGTCATTTTCGCTTTTGAAGGTGATCTGTGGAAAGCAAATGTGAATGATGGCCAGGCTACCCGTCTTACAGCCATGCAGGGCTATGAAACCTCACCGCGGGTTTCACCGGATGGAAAATGGATCGCATTCTCCGGAAGACAATATGGTAATGCTGATGTTTATATTATGTCAGTCAACGGTGGGGATGTAAAACAAATCACTTATCACAGCGCCAATGATGAAGTAACAAGCTGGAGCTGGGATTCAAAGTCGGTTTATTTCAACAGCAGTCGCATGGGACAGGTGGCTGGCTTTAAAATAAGTACAGAGGGAGGTACGCCACAACGTGTTTTTGGGGATTATTTTTTTCAATACGATCATAATCTTATTGAACATCCGGCAAGCGGTGAAATATTTTTCAATGATACCTGGGAAAGCAGCAACCAGGCGCAGCGTAAAAGATATAAAGGACCGTTCAACCCCGATATTCAGTCGTATAATTTAAAAACCAAACAATATAAAAAGTACACAACCTGGGAAGGAAAAGATTTTGGCGCAACAATAGACCGCACAGGCAACATTTTCTTTATCTCAGATGAAGGAACCGATGAATATAATTTGTTCGCGTTGGTGAACGGGGATAAACGCCGGTGTACAAAATTCACTTCATCTATTAAAACGCCGCAGGTGAATGCCAATGGTGGAAAAGTGGTTTTTGAAAAAGATTATCAATTGTGGATGTATGATGTAAAAACAGATAATGAAAAAAAGCTGGATATCTCTATCATTCGCAATAATGTGCTGTCTAAGGAAAAAGATTTTGAAGTGCGTGGAAATATTGCCGCTTATGATGTTTCGCCGGATGGTAAAAAGTTTGCTTTTGTTTCAAGAGGAGAGCTGTTTGTAAGTGATGTGGAAGGAAAATTTATTCAGCAAATAAACCGCAACGGTGCTGAACGGGTAAGAGAAGTAAAATGGCTGAGTGATAATAAAACCATCTTATTCAATCAAACATTAGATGGCTATACGAACTGGTACACGATACGGGCTGACAGTTCCGCTTTACCCAAGCAACTTACCAGCGATAAGAAGAACAATCGCAGTATCGTACTCAATAAAAAAAGAACACAGGCTGTTTACTTAAGTGGCCGCGATGAAGTGAGATTAATGGATCTGAAAACCATGCAAAGTAAAGCGATCGTGAAGGATGAGATCTGGGCATTCCAAAACAGCGACCCGGGATTTTCTCCCAATGATGATTATATTTTGTTTACTGCTAAAAGAAATTTCGAAGAAGATATTTTTGTTTATAACATAAAAGGAAATAAAACAACCAATCTTACGAATACCGGTGTTACTGAATCAGGCCCGGTCTGGTCCCCGGATGGAAAATATATCTATTTTACCTCACAACGATTGAGGCCTTCTTATCCTTTTGGTATGGCCAATGCAAAAGTGTATCGTTTACCATTGGAAAAATTAGATGAGCCTTACCGGGTGGATAAATACAATGAACTATTTAAAGAGGAAAAAAAAGATACAACGAAAAAAAATCAGAATGCTGATTCTTTAAAAGCGGTCGTAATAGATATGGACCTGATCATGGAAAGAATGGAGCAGATCAGTCCTGCGTTGGGTGCTCAGTTTTTGCAGGCTATTTATCAAAAAGGCGATAAGACCACTGTTTTATATACCAGCAATCATGGTGAAGGCCGTAATGCTCTTTGGAAAACAGTGATCGAACCATTTGAACTGAATAAAACGGAAAAGATCGCTAACACCGACAATAGTTTTGGATTTGACATCGTGGAAGTAAGCGATAAACTATATGTATTGTTTAATGGTACTATTAATAAACTCAATCTTGATCAGAATAAAGCCGATCCTATTGCCATCAGTTACACTTTCCGCCGCAATCTTTCCGAAGAATTCAACCAAATGTTTTATGAAGCATGGGCAGGAATGGAAGAAGGTTATTATGATGAAAAATTTCATGGAAATGACTGGAAGAAAATAAGAGACTATTATAAACAATTTTTGCCTTACTTAAATAACCGTGCAGACCTGAGAGTAATGCTCAACGATATGCTGGGAGAATTAAATTCATCCCACCAGGGTTTTGGAACATTTGGCGATGATGAAACGATTGCACTGCAGAACCAGACAAAGGAATCGGGGATCATTTTTGAAAATGAAAATCCATATAAAGTTAAATCAATAGTACGCCGCTCTGTTGCTGACAGAAAATCAATTGATATAAAATCCGGCGATGTTTTAGTGAAAGTAAATGATGAACAGGTTGATAAAAGCATGGACAGGAATTACTATTTCACGGTTCCTTCAAGAGACAGGGAATTGAAACTTACATTTAACCGTAACGGGCAAATGGTGAATGTAAAAATTCATCCGCAGGCTACTTTGTTTAATAACCTGTATGATGAATGGATCGACAATAACCAGAAACGTGTGGATGAAAAAAGCAAAGGAAGAATTGCTTACGGTTATATGAAGAATATGGGGCAGGGAGAGTTGGACCAGTTTATTATCGATATGACACAGGAGTTAACCAAAAAAGATGCGCTGATATTTGACCTGCGTTATAATACCGGTGGAAATGTACATGATGAAGTATTGAAATTCCTTTCGCAGCGTTCGTATCTCAATTGGAAGTATCGTGAAGGAACATTGACATCACAATCCAATTTTTCACCAAGCGATAAACCCATTGTATTATTGATCAATGAACAGTCCCTGAGTGATGCTGAAATGACCTCCCAGGGTTTCAAAGCTTTGAAGCTTGGAAAGATCGTCGGGAATGAAACGTACCGGTGGATAATTTTTACAAGTGGTATTGGTTTGGTGGATGGTTCATCTGTTCGAATGCCTGCATGGGGTTGTTATTCACTGGAAGGAAAGGACCTGGAAAAAACAGGCGTGCAGCCGGATATTCTTGTCATCAATAGTTTTGATGATAAATTAAACGGACGTGATCCGCAATTAGACAAGGCGATCGAAGAAGTTTTAAAGCAATTGAAATAATATGTTTCGTTCAGCACTTTCAGTAATCTTTTTTTGTTTGCTCATTGCAGTTTGTTCATATGGTCAGCAATTGAACGTAATGAGTTTTAATATCCGGTACAGTACCGCCAGTGACAGCTTAAATGCATGGTCTTACCGCAAGGAGAAAGCGGCATCACAGGTTTTATTTCACCAGGTTCATATTCTAGGTGTTCAGGAAGCCTTGTATGAGCAAATGACGGATTTAAAAACATTATTGAAGAAATATGATTACGCCGGCGTTGGAAGAGATGATGGCAAAACAAAAGGAGAGTTTTCAGGAATTTTTTACGACACATCGGTTTTGAAATTGCTAAAATCGTCCACCTTCTGGTTATCATTAACGCCTGATGTGCCGGGCAGCAAAAGCTGGGATGCAGCTATTACAAGGATCGTGACCTGGGGGCAGTTTAAAGAAAGAAAATCAGGTAAAATCTTTTTTGTGTTCAATACTCATTTTGATCACATCGGTAAGCAGGCAAGAAAAGAAAGTGCTCTTTTACTGAAACAAAAGATAAAAGTGATTGCTGGTAATATACCAACTATTATTACCGGTGATTTCAACAGCAAACCATTTGATGAACCCATTGTGGTCTTAACGGAGAAGAGTGACGCTGAGCGGCTGACGGACAGCAAAGAGATCAGTGAAACTAATCATTACGGCCCGACGGGAACATTCAATGGATTTAAGTCAAAAGAAATTGATGCGTACCCGATCGATTATATTTTTCTTAAAGGAAAATGGAAAGTATTTCAGCATGCAACGCTCTCACAAACGTGGGAAGGACGTTTTTCATCTGATCATTTCCCGGTATTTGTCCGAATTAGTTTGAATTAGCAGGTTTCGATTTTATCAATCGGATCATAGCACTGCTGCCTTCACTGCTGGCAAGTCGTGCATCATAGCGTTCTCCGTTTACAGTTGCAATCATATAAGAAGTATTCGGTGGAATGGTCCCCAGGTTTTCAGCAACCATCACCAGTTCATTGCTTTCCTGCAGATCATTTACCGATAGCTTAATAGTATAAGCAACTGCAGTAAGGCGAATATGTTCAAAAACTAATTTATTATTCAGAAATAAAGAAATGGAATCGCCGTCTATTTCTGCATTATCATAGAAGCGCAACTCTATTGAATCACCCGCTACAAGGATCTCCTTTGTAAAAACCTTCTTACGCTCGGTAAATTTTTTCTCGATGGGTTTGGCTGGTATTTGAGTTACTGTTTTCGATTCTTCTTTTTTTAAGGGCTCTCCCGGTTGCTGTGCCGTTTTTTTTGCAACCGGTTCTTCAATTTTTTCTGTTGAGAGCTGCACTGGTTTTTCCGGGATCACATTTGTATTATCTGTACCGGCAATAGACGCTATGCTATCAATTATGTCCGGATCATTTGCACCAACGGTATAGTTGTCGATCACGAAATCCCATTCATCATTAAATAATGGCGTCTGGATCTTATCCAAATGCAGGTCTCCTTTTGAAATGGATTGATTTTCTTTTTCAGTTGCTTTTCCATCCAGCATCATTTTACCGCTTCCGGGACAATTAAAATCGGCAGAGGATAATAAGGGGATTTTGCCGGGTGATCCGAGACTTAGTTTTCCCGTCCTCTCTTCAAGTAATTGATCATCCCACCAAATCACTTCATTAGTAGCTTTATCAAAATAACCTTTGATGCTATAGCGTTTGAAATTGTTTTCAGATTCATAATAATAAGATGTGCCGGTAAGGCTATCGCCTTTTTGAATAATTTTTATTTCAGCTTTTTGTTTTCCGATCCTACCTTTCCAGGCGCCTGTTATCATTTGTCCCTTGGCATTAAGAAGAACAGTAAAAAGAATAACCAGGAAAATGAACAGTGCTTTTACCAATTTCATACTTCTAAAACGTTCTGTTGATGGCAATATTTCATAACTATTTTATATTAACATTTTGACCCGCAAAATTTGTTTTTTTTGACAGGCTAAACACGATTGAAATGCAGCGTGAATCAGCGGTTCATTAATTTTTACAACGATAGTAATTCTATCAGAAAAAATACTGATCAATAAGACCCTGATCTGCTAAATAAAAATTTTAACCGAAAATGGCGGCGATTGAAAAAATCTCTATCTTTCCATGAAAGTCCGGCAACCAAACCTGATTTTTTACCTGATCAATTTTAAACTGCTTATGAAGAAATTGGAACTCCCTTCCTGTTTTTTTCTACACGTTTATATTTCAGGCGTATTCAAGCTTAAAAACAAGCGCCAAAATCCTGTTTAAAACCTAACTGCTTTTACATCATTTAACCTAACACGTAATTCATGAGAAAAATTTTACTGTTCACAGCCTTACTGGTTTGCGCATTTATCTCCAAAGCGCAAATTGTGGATGAAAAAGACAAGGTTATATCCGAACAATTGGTACGTGCGAATAAGGATGCATTGAGACTTACTTCGGAGGAAGCGAATAATCTGATTGTACATACAGCTTACCAAATACCGAATTCAGATATCCGTATGGCTTATATGCAGCAGAGTTATAAATCAATCCCGGTTTATAATAAGCTGTTGGTACTGGCCTTCAAAAATGGAAGATTGGTTTCACAGTCAGGTGATATCATTCATAATATTGATGATTTAGCGCAAAAGCATAATGGTCTTCCTACTGTTGATGTAGCTGCCGCATTTGCAACGGCACTGGCAAATAGAGAAGTTGGTTTGCAAACTAGTATTCCGGCTGCGGTAAAAGATGAAAATTCCAGGATCAATTTTGGAAGAATGGGCATTTTCAGTTATGATGCAACTGCTGAATTGATGTGGTATCCTATGGAATTCAGTAATGACAAAGGGTTGAGACTTGTTTGGCAATTCTTAATTGCACCACAAAAAAGTTCTGATACATGGTTGGTTCGTGTGGATGCAAATACAAATACCGTAGTTGGAATTTCTAATCTCACTGTTTATTGCGACTGGGATAATAAACCTCATACAGCCCAGGAACATATGGAGAAAAAGCATTTTAGAATTTCTGCTGAAAACATATTCGTGTTGAGTAAAGAAGAGCAAAGAAACTGGAACTACAAACCTTATGTTGTAAACAATGCAACCTACCGTGTAATTAAGTATCCTGCAGAAAGTCCCAATCATCCGGGCGGTACACCGCAAACCCATACTAATCCATGGACATGGGCACCCGGCAACGCAACATCATTAGGCTGGCATACTTCAGATAACGCAAATTTCTATGACAGTACAAGAGGTAATAATGTTTTTGCATATGAAGACAGGGATGCTAATAATATAGTGGGTTTGTCTGCAGTTTCAACAACCGCACAACCTGATCTGACATTTGATTTTGCACCTGATTTTACAGTAGCACCGACTCAAAGAACACCAGTTCCAAATCAGCAATTCAATACAACAAACCTTTTTTATTGGAACAACCTGATCCATGATGTTTCTTACTTATATGGATTTAATGAAGCAGCAAGGAATTTCCAAACAAATAATCAAGGCAGAGGCGGTGCAGGTAATGACCCGGTATTAGCAGAAGCACAGGATGGTTCGGGTACTAACAATGCAAACTTTGCCACACCGGCAGATGGAGGAAGCGGTCGTATGCAAATGTATTTGTGGACTTCAACTACACCCCAGAGAGATGGTGACGTTGATAATGGAATCATCCTGCATGAACATACCCATGGTATCAGTAACCGTTTAACAGGTACAGGAAGTGGTTGTTTAGGAAATAACGAACAAATGGGTGAAGGATGGAGTGATTACTATGCATTAATGTTAACACAGGACTGGACTACATCTTTACCAACTGATGGCTTTGCTAAGCCAAGAGGTATGGGAACCTATGCATTGGGACAAGCGACAACCGGAGTAGGTATTCGACCTACTCAGTACACAACCAATATGGCTATCAATCCTACTACGTATAGTTCGATAGGTGGCTTAGCTATTCCGCATGGAGTAGGTTATGCGTGGTGTACCATGTTGTGGGATATGACATGGGAAATAATTCAAACGAATGGTATAAGCCCGAATATTTTTGATCCCACTGCAACAGGTGGTAACGTGATTGCATTAAAACTTGTCCAGGAAGGTATGCGGTTACAACCCTGTAATCCTGGTTTTGTGGACGGAAGAAATGCGATCTTAAAAGCCGACACATTATTTTATGGCGCACAATACAGTTGTTCTATTTTAAAAGCATTTGCAAGAAGAGGATTAGGTCGCAGTGCCTCACAGGGATCATCAGGAAGTACAACAGATGGTGTAGCTGCTTTTGATGGTGGTGAGCCAATAGTTTCACTTACGGTTAACTTCCCGCTCAGACCGGAATTATCAACTGCGGCGTATACCAATACTGTTACTAACGGATGTGATCCTATTGATAATTTTACTTTGACTGATACATTGCCTGCTCATGTAACTTATGTAAGCGGCGGCATATACGACCCGATTAACAGGGTTGTTTCTTTCTCGATTACATTAGCACCCACTGCAGTTCAAACTTATCCATTTAGTGTAACTATAAATGCTGGTTCATATTTTCCGCCTGTAATTAGAGTCAATGAAAATGTAGATGCGGTCGTTGCGCCTGCATTGCCGGCGGGTTGGACAGCGACTACTACAAATGCAGCTGCATTCTGGCGTTCGGTCACAACCTCATTCCGTTCAGCACCCAATGCATTTTTTGTAAATAATCTTGCTACTCCATCTGATGTGAGCCTTACGACTACTATTGCTCGTTCAGGTCCAATTGAAGGTTGGGGAGTTTTAAGCTTCTGGCATCGTTGGACAACAGAAGCAGGTTTTGATGGCGGACGGGTAGAAGTGAGTACAGACGGAGGTGCTACATGGCTTGATGTGGAACCGTACATTTTGCAAGGCGGATATACAGGTGCTACACCCAATGGCCGTGGCTGGACGGGTTCCCAGGCTACATTCATTCAAACAAGGATCAATCTTACTCCTTTTAGCGGCGGTGATCTCATGATCCGTTTTCGCTTTGGCTCCGATGTAACTGTTGGTTCTACAGGATGGTGGGTTGATGATATTACTCTCGATGACAAACCAGTGGTTGTGATGAAATCGAATTTATATGATGACTCATTTACACGTACAAAAGGTGCAACTAATGTCGTCGAGATTGTTAATACTTGTCCTGTTGCAATAACCGTACAACCTGTTGCAAGGATAATTTGCGAAGGAGCTTCCACTACATTTTCAGTTACGGCACCTGGTGCATTAACATATCAGTGGCAATTAAGTACAGATGTCGGTGCTACATGGAATAATATTCCGGGTGCAACTGCCTCCTCAGTTGCTGTGAGCAATGTTGTTTTATCGCAGAGCGGACATCAATACCGGGTTGTGATCTTAACTAATTGTGGCGTGACCGAAACAAGTAATGCAGTTACCCTGGATGTGACACCCAATCCCAGTCATGTCAATTTAGGAGCAACTCCTAATCCTGTTTGTCAACCCGGACCTGTTACATTAACGGGTACTGCAATAGGTGGTACTTTAAGCGGTGGCAGTAATGTAGTTATTGCAAGTTCAGGAGTTCTTAATCTTCCAATTCCTGATGGCGGTGCGCCTCTTACTAATAATATTACGCTTCCTGCATTTACTTTTAATACAGCGGCGAGCCTTAAAATAAGACTCAACATTTCGCATACCTATGTGGGTGATTTGGTTGTTCGTTTAACCACTCCTTGTGGTAATACTATAGTCTTTGACCGGCCAGGTGTTCCCGCAACTGCTGCTGGCAATTCAGCTGATCTGAATGGCATCTATATTTTTGACCTGGGAGCAGCTACTGTTATTCCTGAAATATTGGGTGCCACACCTGTACCTCCGGGTAATTATCTTCCGTCTGATGCGAATGGTACATCCCATACATGGGCAGGATTAACCTTCCCTTGTACAGGAGCAGGAACATGGACACTTAGTGTACAGGATAATGCTGCTATAGATGCTGGTTCACTGATTGAATGGGCAATAATGAGCACATCTCCTGTTAGTACGTACACACATACATTAACGGGTCCGGGTACAATCGTTCAGAATGCATCAACAGGCGGACCATCTAATCCAACTGCTAATTTCACAGCAAGTAATATACCGGCTGGAACATTAACATATAATCTTACTACTGCCGATAGCAGGGGATGTTCTGTTACCTCTCCAATAAATGTTACGGTGAATCCCAAACCTAGTCCATTGATCGCATCACCCAATCCGCAAACAGTTGTATTTACATCCAGTGGTGGTACAATTTCAATTCCGGGTACCGGAACTACAGGAAATGCGGCTCCTTATCCATCAACTATCACAACAAGTGGTTTGCCGGCAAATGCACAAGTAGCCTCTGTAACACTTAATGGACTTAGCCATGCATTTCCGGGCGATATCGATATCGTGTTGCAATCGCCGAATGGTACAAACGTGATCCTGATGTCCGACGTTGGCGGAACGAATGATATCGTTAACGTGAATTATACACTTGTTGATGGCGCTCCGGCACTGGGTACTGGTTTGAATGGTTCCGGAACCTATAGTCCGACGAATATTACAACACCTGATAATTTCCCTGCACCAGGTCCGGGTAGTATTTCACAGGCTGCGCCAACATTTGCATCCTTTACTCCGGGTCTTACGCCAAATGGCGACTGGAAATTGTTTGCTGTTGATGATGCAAGCGGGGATGTGGGGTCATTGACAGGTTGGAGTATTACATTTAGTTATCCCGGTGTAGATCTTTGTGCGGGAAGTTCAACACTTCTTACAATTCTTGATACCGTAAAAACGATCACATCGTCTGTTCCAATTACAATTCCAGATATGGGAAATGGAGCTCCTTACCCGGCTACTTTAGCTGTGAGTGGGTTGACACCTTATGCAAGAGTTCGTTCTGTAACAATAAACGGACTTTCACATACAACAATTGGCGACGTAGATGTGCTACTCCAATCTCCAAACGGAACGAACGTAATATTGATGTCTGACAGAGGTGGTAATAATCCTGTTTCGAATGTTAACTATACATTCCAGGACGGATTCCCGCTGTTGGGTACAGCCGGAAGTCCTTCAGGAACGTATGCTCCCACCAATACAGCAGGTCCGGATGTTTTTCCTGCACCAGGACCCGGAAGTATAACACAAGTCAACCCGACAATTGCAACGTTTAATACATTAAGTTTAGTGGTGAATGGAACCTGGAACCTTTATGTAGTGGATCAGAATCCCGGGGACCAGGGTAGTATTACCAGCTGGAGTATAACATTTGATGTGCCGGGTGCAACCACCATCACATATACATGGTCGCCTGCAACAGGGTTAAGTTCAACAACAGGAAACCCGGTTACTGCTTCACCAACTACTACAACTACATATACCGTGACTGCCATAACCAGTTTTGGCTGTACCACTTCAGCGCCGGCGACAGTGAAAGTGAATGTACTTGGACTGCCAGCTATTACAGCTCAACCGGCTCCCGCAACTCAAACGATCTGCCCGGGTTATAATGTGAGCTATTCAGTTACAGCAACAGGAGCAGGTCTTACTTATCAATGGAAAAAGAATGGAGTGAATATGGTAAATGGTGGTAATGTTTCCGGTGCCACTTCATCAACACTTACGCTGACAAATGTTTCAGCAGCCGATGCGGCAACATATACGGTGGTTGTCACTGGTACCTGTCCGCCTGCAGTTACTTCAAATGGCGCCGTGTTACAGATCGGAACGGCTCCAACCATTACAACACAACCACCTGCTACAAGAACTATTTGTGAAAGACAGTCAACGACACTTAGTGTAGTAGCTACAGCTTTACCGCCGGTACAGATCTATCAATGGCAGGTGAGTACAAATAATGGTACCACCTGGACCAACCTGGCTAATTCTGCAGCGGGTGCAAGTCCATTTTATAATAATGTGTTCACAGCTACATTAACGATAGCAAATGCACCGTTATCTATAAGTAATAATCAATACAGGGTTATCATAACCACTAATTGCGGATTTACTATTACTTCAAGTGCTACAGTCGTTACAGTAAGTACAACACCGGCTGTAACTGCAGTGCCCGTTACCGCCAGGGTATGTTTAAGTGATACACTGGTAATATTAAATGGATCACCTGCAGGGGGAGTATGGAGCGGCCCTGGTGTGGTTCCGGGAACAAATCAATTCCTGCCATTCAATACGTCTATAGGCACATTTACAGTTAAGTATAAAATAACGAGTACACCTTCAGGTTGTGCTGACTCTGCATTGGTGAATATTAAGGTAGAAGATTGTGCTGAACGTATCAGGTTATTGAGAAATGATGGTGTGTTATTATACCCGAATCCAAACAGCGGTCAGTTCAACATCAGGATCAACAGTACCCTGTATAATTATCTTGGTATGAAAGTCTTTACAAATGCCGGTGCATTAGTGAAACAACAGAAATGGACTAATCTGCCATATGGAAGAGTATTACCAATTGATCTTCGTCACCTGGCAGCGGGTGTTTATATGGTTTATGTGTACTATGAAGACGGAGTGAGAACATCAGAGAAGACATTTAAGGTAATAATACCTTCGCATTGATTATAGATTAAAACCAACTACTATAAGGCATCCCCCTGTAAGCAGGGTGCCTTTTTTAATTTTTTAGTAAGTTGCCTGCAAATGAAAGCCAGGCTGGAAAATATTTTATTGGAACACAGGGATGATTTTCACCCGGTGGTGCCTTATAATCCTGCTCATGAAAAGATCGTTCAAATTGATCTGTCAATCGCTAATAAAAATCTGACTGAAGAAATTTATTGTGATACCGGCCTGTTCAGCAAATGGGTAAATGATTTTTTATCTGGTAATTCTTCGACATATGCGATCGGTGGTTATAATGAGAACAGGAAAATATACAGCCGCAGCAACATATTTGACCAGCTCAATATCGATGAAGAACCAAGACGGTTACACCTTGGTGCAGATATTTGGGGTAAATGCAATACACCGATAATGGCGCCTTTGGATGGAGTAGTTCACAGTTTTGCTTTTAATAATAACTATGGAGATTATGGAGCCACCATCATTCTTTCACATTATTTAAGTGACCAGAGCTTTCATACACTCTATGGTCATCTCAGTTTGAATTCAATTAAAAATCTGCAGGAAGGAATATTGATCAGGAAAGGAGATGTATTTGCCGAATTTGGGATGCAATTTGAAAATGGTCATTGGCCGCCGCATTTACATTTTCAAATCATAAGAGACCTTGAAGGTTGGAGCGGCGATTATCCGGGTGTCTGTAAATTATCAGAGCAGCAAAAGTATTTGGATAACTGTTTGGATCCTGACCTGCTGTTGCAGTTAAACAGGTATACAACAAAACTCAATTATCAGTAGTTAGTTCTTTTATTATTAATTCCCATTCCTGTTCTAAAGATAGATCCTGTCTTTTTCTTCCTGCCCGGTGGTACCAATAATCTGCATTGGCAATATCGCCCTCTTTTCGATGAAGATAAGCATGTATCCACGCTGCCGTTTTATCTTCCAAATCCTGTATAATTTGATGCGCTTTATTCCAGTCTCCTTTTGCATCATACCACAGCGATCTGAGGTAATCCGATAGACCTGCTGGTGCGGAGCTATGCAAAAGGCTTTCTCTAAAAATTTTATAGGTCATGATTCAAATTTAATGGTCATGCAATAAAATACATCGATAAAATCGAAAACAAACATCTGTTGTTGATCAGCATTAAAACAAATTTGCACAATTCTTGTTGCAAAACCCGGCATCTATCCGGGCGGATTATCTTAAACCAACTACTTAGAATCATGAAGATTGACTATAAAGGTATATCTATGACCGATCTTGTGGATTTGCTTGCTCAAAAAACGCAAAAATTTACGCAGCTGATGTCTGATAAGAGTTTTAATGAAGAGTATACGGAATGTAAAAAAGTCATCCAGGAAATCCTGGAGGAAATGGAACTGAGAAAACATATCGGGTCGGCAAGTCCAGAAAAGCAGGGTCTTCCTACAGAAAATGAAAGCTAATTTTGGATTGAAATAATATTGGCTCTATTCAACTTACATTTTCAGCAATTTAAAAGCATGGGTCCATTGATTACGAATAAAACCGGGGATACACCAAAGGATACATAATGGCTCAATAGCACGTGCTGCTTCAACTTTTCCCATATCTTCTGTTTCCCATCCGAATACTGTCAAAATATCGGTTACTTTTTTCTTAGCGGCCTCATCATTGCCGCAAATAAACATCGTAGGTGCTCCGGCCGGAAATTTTGGTTTATACATAAATGCATTGCCAACACTGTTGAAAGCTTTTACAACTTTAGCGTCAGGTAATAATTTTTGAATACGCTCCATTAACGATTCTTCCAAGGTTGTAAAATATTTCAATACACCATTATCCGGCGGAACTGCTGCAATAGGATTTGTTGCATCAATGATGATCTTATCTATAAAATGTTCTTTACCCGCCAGGGTTATTGCATCTTCTGCTACAAGACCACCAACTGCTAATACAATGATCTCTCCAAATTGTGCCGTTTCCTGGAAAGAACCTAACAACCCGTTTGAATTTTCAGTTTTCCATTTTATCACATCTTCTTTGCTGATATTCCTTGTTCCCAGCATTACATGATTGCCTTCTTTTAAAAATGCAGAAGCCAGGACCCGGCCAACCATACCACTTCCAATGATGCCAACTTTCATACTTTAGTTTTTAAAAGATCAATTTTGATTATAAACGTGAGCAAATGTTTTCGCGAAATCTTCCAGCTTGGTTTTACCTAAACCGGATGGATGATGTTTCCAGTAATCCTCAAACATCGCACCTGAATGCATTGCATGTCCCATTTCTGCATAGTTTTTAGCTGCATTCTCCGGAAAGCCCATTTGCATCATACCTTCGTATGCTTGTTCGTCAGTAAAGATGACCCATGGGAGTGCCGGGTTGCCGATAGCAGCGCCAAGTGTCCTTGCAATCTCATCTGTACTTCTTTCATCGCTTCCGATATAACGAACAGAATGACCCGAAAAATTCAGACTGGATAACTCCTCAAATGCTACTTCAGCAATATCACCGGGATTCGTCAACAACATTTTAAAATCAACGCCGCCAAAATTTCCTCCGATGATATTCATATTTTTTATCATACCAATATTACCAAGGAAGTTGGTATAGAAGTAAGTTGGGCGTAGATGTTTGATATTGGTATCCTTTAATTCATTCAATGCCTGCTCAACACGATACAGTCCACTGACAGGTCCGACGCCATCAGGTAGATGGGCACCAACACTGCTGAGATTTACAATATATTTGATATGATTAGCTTTTAATGCTTCTGCATAATTTTTTCCAACAGAACCTATATAGGCCTTCATATCTGTTGAATCATACTTCGGAGGAATCATTGTATAAACTGCATCCGCTCCTGCAAATGTTTTTATAAGAAAAGATACATCATCAACTGATCCGATCGCTGCTTTTGCGCCTTTATCTGTCAATGATTTTAAATGATCAGCATTACGACCAATGATGGTTACATCATGCCCGGCAGCTAGTAATTTCTCAGCTAATGGTTTGGAGATATTGCCGGCGCCGCCCGTGATTACATATTTCATATTGTTTGGTTTTATTTATTTGTATATACAATTGTTTAATGAAAATTTTTTAAACAGGCAGCTTATCTACTAATTTATTAATGCTATTCACCATTCTTGCACTTTCTTCTTTTCCCAGGATAGCAATATAATTTTGGTAAAAATGGTTTAAACATTCTTTTAGTTCAGGCAACAGGGACTTTGCTTTTGGACTTGGATATACATTGGTCAATTTGCCTTCTGTTGTCCGTACTACCAATTTTTTTTCTTCTAATTTTTCTATCAAACGGGTGATTGTGCTGGGTGTAAGCAAAAGCTGGTGAACCAGCTCGGTGGGTTGTATTCCCGGTTTTTCAATTACCAGCATCAATAAATAGGCATGGCTCGGTGACAAACCAACTTTTTTCCAGCTTTCATTTGCGAGTTTTTCAATTTTACGGGCTAAAGCACTACTGGAAAAATAAAGACACTGACAGTATTTACTATTCGTAGCTTTCATGCAGCGGCAAAGATAAGGTTCAAATATTTGTATATACAAATATAAACGTGAAAATTTTTGTTAACAGTTGCCGGTGGCTGGCTTAAATTTACAGCATGGCAAACCCTAATCTGAATAATCAGCGGGAGCTTTTAAATGCAGCCGATAAAGAATTTGAGAATAATATCCGCCCGGCTCATATTGAAGAATTTGCGGGCCAGGGACAGATCATTGAAAATCTCAGGATATTCATTAAAGCTGCAAAAATTCGCAATGAAGCATTAGATCATATTTTATTTCATGGACCGCCGGGTTTAGGAAAAACAACCTTATCCAGGATTGTAGCAAATGAAATGGGAGTGAATATAAGAGAAACATCCGGGCCGGTAATTGAAAAACCGGGCGATCTTGCAGGCTTACTTACTAATCTTGAATCCAATGATGTCTTATTCATAGATGAGATTCACCGGTTGAGCACGGTGGTTGAAGAATATTTGTACGCAGCAATGGAAGATTACCGGATAGATATTCTCATTGACAGCGGTCCGAATGCAAGAAGCGTTCAGATCAATTTGAATCCTTTTACACTGATTGGTGCTACCACGAGAAGCGGCTTGTTAACAGCGCCATTGCTGTCACGATTTGCCATTAAATCGAGATTAGAGTATTATACATCTGATGTTTTAAATAAGATCATACATCGTTCCTCAAAAATCCTTGATACAAAAATCTCTAAAGATGCGGTGAGTGAAATCGGGAGAAGAAGCAGGGGCACGCCGCGTATTGCAAATGGTTTGCTGCGAAGAGTAAGAGATTTTGCCCAGGTATTGAATGATGGGGAAATTGATTTGGGTATCACACAACATGCATTGAAAGCATTGAATGTGGATGAGCATGGCCTGGATGATATGGATAACCGCATACTCTCTGTGATTATTGAGAAATTTAAAGGAGGCCCTGTCGGTATTACTACCATTGCAACCGCAGTTGGTGAAGAGGCAGGTACATTAGAAGAGGTATATGAACCATTTTTAATACAGGAAGGTTTTATACAACGTACTGCCAGGGGAAGAGAAGTAACTCCCAAAGCTTATGAACACCTTGGCAAAAAACCTTTTAATAAGGGATCCGGAACCTTATTTGATTAATTATTTTCAATAATTTATTCTTTCATTTCAAGTTATTGACTCCTGCTTAGCGGACCTGCGGTTTGTTTTCAAGCTTACTAACAGCTGTTTCAGTTATAGCACAAATGAGGGATAGCGATTAATA
>Ga0105249_10001857_pt1 | contig 18327 bp, 22 predicted proteins | sample KBSS44metaG_FD_81522 | JGI IMG/M metagenome (GOLD analysis project Ga0105249, IMG submission 81522) | Switchgrass rhizosphere microbial communities from Kellogg Biological Station, Michigan, USA - KBS S4-4 metaG | ecosystem: Host-associated > Plants > Roots > Rhizosphere > Soil | place...
CTGCCGACGCGCTCGAGCGCTTTCTCGACGCCGGCTGACTCAGATGATCCGCGCGCCGAGCGCCGAGGCAACGAGCTCGACGGCGAGCTGCGCCGTCTCGTTCTCCCGATCGAGGATCGGGTTCACTTCGACGACGTCGAGCGACGAGGCGAGCCCCGACTCGGCGATCAGCTCCATGGCGAGGTGCGCTTCGCGATACGACAGACCGCCGCGCACCGGCGTGCCGACGCCCGGCGCCACCTCGGGATCCATCGCATCCATGTCGAGACTCACGTGCACGAAGCCGGGACCGGCGACGTGCGTCAGGGACTCCCGGATCGCACGCTCGATGCCCAAACGGTCGACGTCGCTCATCGTGAACACCTTCGCGTCGAGCTCGCGGAGCACTTCCCGCTCGCCGTCGTCCAGCGAGCGGACGCCGACCAACGCGACACGTCCGGGCGACACCGCGGGTAAACCCCAACCGTCCCCGCGGAACCGGTCTCCGGCCAGCCCGAGCACCGCGGCGAGCACCATGCCGTGGACGTTTCCGCTTGGGCTCGTGTCGGGACTGTTCAGATCGCCGTGCGCGTCGATCCAGATCGTCCCGCCCGGCCCGTGTACCTCGGCGAGGCCCGCCAGCGTGCCAAGGGCCACCGAATGGTCCCCACCGAGCACGACCGGCACAGAGTCTTCGCGCGCGGCCCTGGCGACGAGCGTCGCGATCCGTCGCGACGTGTCCTTGATCTGGGGCAGAAACCGAGCCCGCTCGTCGCCGGCAGCCGTCGCCTCGGCCACGGCGGTCTCGACGTTGCCGCAATCGACGAATTCGTGCCCGAGCTCGCCGAGACGCGCATCCAGCCCCGCATAGCGAATCGCCGAGGGGCCCATGTCCACTCCACGGCGGTCCTGGCCGAGGTCGAGTGCGGCCCCGATCACCGAGACTCTGCGACGAAGTGGTTGCGAAGACATGTCAAACAAGGCTAACTTGCGGACCCATGCGAGAGGCCGACGCCGGAGGCACGATTCGGGTTCTCCTCGCGGACGACGAACAGCCTTTCCTCGATGCACTCTCGCCGCTGATCGAGCGGCAGCCGGAACTTGCCGTGGTCGGCACGGCACTCGACGGGCTCGCGGCGATCGAGCTCGCGGACGAGCTGGGCCCGGACGCGGTCGTCATCGACCTGCACATGCCGCGCCTCGATGGAGTCTCCGCCGTGGCCCGGCTGCGGCGCGACCACCCCAGCATGTGCGTGATCGCCCTCACGGGCGACAAAGAGCCGGCGCTCCATACCGCCGTGACCGAGGCCGGCGCCGACGCGGTCCTGATGAAGGGCGAGTTCGTCGACGTCCTGGTGGCCCGGCTAGCTGCCGCCCGAGTCCCGCTCTAGCCCCGGCTAACTGTCGCCCCGCACGGCCGAGGTAGCTCAGTTAGTAGAGCATGCGGCTATCCCACTGATTGATCTGGGGGCGCGAACCGTGTAAGAAGGTTGGGGAGAAGGAGCGTTGCTCGGGACTTTCAGCGCTGCGAAGCGGTTGTTTCGCGTCGGCTACCTTGCGGCGGTGGCGCTCGTTGTCGCGGCGACGTCAGCGGGATCGGTAGGCGGCTCGATGGCCTCTGCGGCAAAGGAGGGCGGCACTTTCCGCATGGCCATCGGCCGAGGCGTCTTGAACACGATCGATCCCGCACTCGTGGACCTCCCCGGTGAGGCCTTGCTCCTGTCCCCGGCATGCGGCAGCCTGATGAGCTTTGCGGGAAAGCCGCCGGCCTTTCGCCTGAGACCCGACCTTGCCGCGGTCGAGCCGATCGTGTCCAGAGACGGCAGAAGCTACACGTTCACGATTCGCAAAAACGCACGCTTCTCGAGCGGCGCGCCCGTTCTTGGGCGCGACGTCGTTCGGACGCTCGAGCGCCTCCTCACTCCCGCTATGCAGTCCTCTTCAGGCTCGGACTTCGTAGACATCGTTGGCGCCCAGGAGATGTTGGACGCGAAGGCGACGAGCCTCACGGGCGCCATCGCCAATGGCCGAACGGTGACGGTACGCATGACGAAGCGTGTCCCGGATTTCTTGAATCAGATGTCGGTGGTTTGTATTACGCCCGCGAGCCTGCCAATCGATCCGGAGGGCGCGAAGGCCCCGTTGCCGAGCCCAGCGCCTTACTACGTAGCCGAGTATGTTCCCGACGAACGGCTCGTACTCGCGCGGAACCGCTTCTACAAAGGGCCGCAGGCTCACCACGTCGACCGGTTCGTCGCCGACCTTGGTGCGGATCTAAACGCGATCATCGACGACATCGCGATCGGCAAGCTGGACTGGGGCTCGGCACCGGCGACCATGTCGGCACGGGCAGACGAGCTGCGCAGGCGCTACGGCGTGAACAAGTCGCGGTTTTACGTCGTGCCCGGGATTTTCGTCCGCATGTTTGTGCTCAATACGAGTCGGCCACTGTTCAAGAACAATCCGAAACTGCGGCAGGCGGTCAATTTCGCGGCCGACCGCAAGTCGCTGACGCGAGAACTAGGCACTCTTGCCGGGACCGCCACCGATCAGTACTTGACGCCGTTGACGCCCGGCTACAGGAACGAGCGCATCTACCCGCTCAAAGGCCCCGACCTCCGCAGGGCGCGGGCGCTTGCGCGAGGACATACCCGTAGCGGCAAGGCCGTTCTCTACACCACCACCAATCCCCTCGACGTGGCCCAGGCGCAGGTGCTTCAGCGGAACCTAAAGGCGGTCGGCCTCGACGTAGAGATCAAGCCCCAAGCCGCGCTGACGCCCAAGCTGGACACGCAGGGGGAGCCTTTCGACATTGGCCGGATCGCCTGGGGGGCGATAGACCCCTCGATCTTGAGCGACATCTTCCACGGGCGCACGATCGGCAGGACGGGTAACAGCAACTGGTCGTACTTCAACTCTGCCAAGTACAACCGACTCTTGGACAAGGCGGCGCGGCTCACCGGTGACAAGCGCTACCGCGCATATCAGGCGCTGGACCTACAGCTCTCGCGAGATGCCGCGCCGGCAATTCCGGTCACGATTCTCAACGCCTTCACGTTCGTTTCCGCGAGAGTGGGTTGCGTCGTCGTCAACCCGAACCTCAAACTCACCGCGGTCTGCCTCAAGTAAGGTTTACCGAGACAGCGGCGCCTGGACGGCCACCCAGACGGCGTTCGCGCCGAAGGTAATCGCGGCCGGGCGGTTGCCGACGCGGATTATCGCGACGACGTCATTCGTGCTCGGGTCGATTCGCCGGATCGTGCCGTCCACGGCGTTCGCGACCCACACCGCCTCTGCGCCGAAGGCGACGGCTACCGGTCCATCGCCGACGGTGATCGTCCTCGTCGCGTAGGAATCCGCGTCGATCCGGGTGACGATGTCATCTCCCTCGGCTGCAACCCAGACTGCGTTCGCACCGAACGCAATTCCCCGCGGTCCTCGCCCGACGCCGATCGGCTTGACGATGCCGATCGTACGCGGATTCAGCCTCAAGACGTTATTGCCCCCTCCGTCCGCGATCCATACGCTCCCGGCTCCGAACGTGACGCCGGCGGGAGACATCCCGGCGAACGTCGGCTGTCCTGCGAGAGTGTTTGTACGCGGGTCGATCTCTCCCACGACCGAGTTGCCGAACACCGCCCAAACCGAGCCCTCTCCTGCGGTCACGCTCCCGGCGCCTGATCGCGTGCCGATCTGGATCGTCTCGGCGACTGCGTTCACATCCGTTTCGAAACGTGAGACGCTGCCCAGTAGGCCGTTAGCGGTCCACACCGCACCGGCCTGGACGGCGACGCCAGTCGGCGTTGCCTGGACCGGGAACCTGCCCTCCTGGCGCGTCTCGGGATCGATGCGAGACAGCGTCTTGTCGGCAGCGTTCGCGACCCAGACAGACTCTGCCCCGAACGCGATCGCGGATGGACGGATCCCGACCGGCACGGTCCCGACAACCTTGTTCTGCGCAGGATCGATAATCGCCACCGAGTTGGGCGGAGCTGTGATCGCGTCGGAACTGCGCAGGAGCAGGAGGACCGCGGCGAGAACAGCGGCGCCGGCGAGTACCGCCGCCGGGATCACGACCGCAGCCCTGCGCCGATAGCGCCGCGTCGCCAGGGTGTGCTCCGCGGCCTCGGCAAGCTCCTGCTCGTCGAGCGTTCGGGGCGGCGCGAACTCGCTCGGCAGGTCGTCGACGACAAGCTGGTAGAGCCGCTCGGGTCGGGGCAAGTCCTTGAGCCTTCGCTCCCCGAGGTCGCGCACCACTTGGCCGGGTGGCAGGTCGTCCGAAACGAGCTCGCGCGTCGTTGAGGAGACGAGGGTCTGGCCGCCATGTGCGGCCGCGGAAATACGCGCCGCGCGGTGGACGGCGAATCCGACGTAGCGGCCGTCCTCGAGCGAGGCCTCGCCCGTGTTGATGCCGATGCGGACCCGGATCTCGCCGTCCTCCGGCCAATCATGTGCGGCGAGCGCACGCTGAGCCTCGACGGCCCCCGCGACCGCCGCTAAGGCGCGTGGGAAGACGTAGAAAAGCGAATCGCCCTGCGTGTCCACCTCGTGACCGCCGTGGACCGAGAATGCCTCCCGCAACAACCGCCGGTGCTCGGCTAGCGCGCCGCCGTAGCGGTCGCGGAGCCGGCGCTCCAGCCGCGTCGACCCCTCGATATCCGTGAAGAGGAACGTGACGGTGCCGGTCGGGAATTCGGTCATTTGCTGCAGCAAATCTGACAGAGTTCCAGGCCGGTAATTAGCCGAGTGTCGGATACTCTGGAGCCCGCTTCACACCTAGGCGAGGTAGCTCAGTTGGTAGAGCACACGGCTGAAAACCGTGGTGTCGCCGGTTCGATTCCGGCCCTCGCCACTCTCCGCAGCAAAGTCCGGGCGGCGTTGCGCGCCACCCATGATGACTTTGCTGCGCTCGGTTTCGATCCATGCCGACGTGGCCGACGCCGGCAAAGCCGCCGTGGGCGGCGTCCTACTCACACACTTCGCGGATCCCAGCCGGGTACGGGTTGGCACGATGGTCGGCAAAAGCCACTACTCGATGTCGAGCAGCACGAGAACGCCGGCGACAACGACGACATACAAGAGCAACCCGACAACGGTGACCGCGTGGTCGGGGTCGCGCTCTTTGGTCGCCGCGTCGTTCGCCAGCGGCGGTAGCACCCGGAGCAGGATCGGCACAAGCGACAGCGCGAGCCCGATCGTCACGGCAACGGCCGCCCACTTTGGCCCCTCGTCGGCCATCGCCCACAACGATCCGAACATCGTCGCCCCTAGGACGAGAGCGAGGCCGAGCCGAAGCCGCGCGTCGGGAAGGGGCTCGCCCTCGCGCCGAGCTGAGTCCGATTCGAAGAAGCGCATCTGCCACAGGAGTGCGCCGCTGACGGCCAACTCGATCGCTATGACTGATTGGAAGTACTGAACAGGTACGTCCATCGCGGCCAACTTTCCATCATGACAAGCCGCACCGTCAAGCTCTCCCCGGTATCCGCACGCGGCGAATAAGCCCGCCTTTCCTGCCACTCTGACCGAAGATAGCCTCGGTGCGTGCAGTGGTGGCAGTGGCTCCTGATCTCGCTCGGCGTGATCCTCGTGATCTACGCCTCATTCCTCGCCTGGCTCGTGATCCGCGGCCGCCGCGAGGACGCACGTGCATTTGCCACGTTCATCCCCGACTGCATCGTGCTCGTGACGCGCCTCGTACGCGATCCGCGCGTGCCACGGCGCCGCAAGCTGTTGCTGATCGCGCTCGTCGCGTATCTCTCCCTGCCCTTTGACCTCGTCCCTGACTTCATTCCCGTCGCCGGGCAACTCGACGACGCGATCATCGTCGCGCTCGTCCTTCGCTATTTCGTCAGAGCGGGCGGCGAACCGATGATCCGCGAGCTCTGGCCGGGGCCGCAACAGTCTCTTGCTCTGATCCTGCGACTCGCCCGGCCTGGTGGCGTTCAGCGCGAACCCGACCCGATCGGCTGACATCCAGACGGGTACCAAGCCGCGTTCGCTAGGCGTATTCCAGCGCCTGGAGCCGCTCGTCTCCTACATCCGCGCTCGTGACGTCTCTAAAGGATTCGTTAAGACTGCGACTGCGGGCCGGGGGGTCTGGTACACCTCTGCCCCGTGAGGGTCGCTCGCCTAGTAGTGCTGGCCTGCCTGGTCGGCGAGCTTGCCGCATCGGTGCCGTCTCTCGGGGTCTCGGGCTCGACAGTCCGCCCCGACTCGGTTCAGCAGGCGTGCGGGCGGACCGAGTTCGTCAGCGGCCTCGAGGCCGTCTTCGGTCGCCGGAAGACCCATCAACAGGCCCTGACGCTTCGCAGCCAGGTGACTGGGCGTGGATTCGTCAATGCGAACGTGATCCAGGGCTGTGACGGCTTCCGCGTCGTCGTTCGCGGGATCGACACCTTCGACGTGGGCGTCGACCTCCAGAGCGAGGCGAGGCGCGAGGGATTCGCCGTCACGCTCGAGTGCATCCAGGCGAAAACGATCGGCCGCTGGGACGGGGTCCTCGGTCACGGTCGCGATCGCGCCTCTGCGACTGCGATCGCAACACGCGCCGCTTCGGTCGGATTTCCGGGGGCGAAGCTCCGCAACGATCCCTGCGGCGGCTTCGAGGTCTACGTGGCCGGGTTCGCCGACCAGGCCGAGGCCTCGAGCTGGGCCGAGGCAGCACGCTCGCGCGGCTTCCCCCAAGCCGCCGCCGAGCTGAGCTAGCCCGACTCGCTCCAGAAAGGAAGGCCGTCCGGACCGGTGATACCGCGCCGCGAACGACCTTGTACGCCCGAGCTTACGCCGGTGCTGCCTTGCGGGCAAGAAACGCTGTGCCCTCGCCCGCCGCGAACTCCGCAAAGTCCATGAATCCACGTCGTTCGAGCTCTGCTCGCAGCCGTTCGGCGGGGACGTAGATCGGCGTTCCGGCTCCGAGCGAGAAGGCGAAGAGCACCTGGCCACCGGGCTCGAGCACACGAACGACCTCGTCGAAGAACGGAATCATGTTCGCGTGAGCCACCAGCCCGAACGAGTCGTTCGGAAACGGAAGCGCGGACGCATCGGCCGCCACGAAACGCACGCGCGAACGCAAGTCGTCGGGCGTCTTTCGCTCCGCCTCTGCCAGCATCGCGGTCGCGAGATCCACTCCGACCACCTCCGCGTCAGGGAACCGCCGTGCGATTGCAAAGGCGCCCTGCCCGGTGCCGGTGCCGAGATCGAGCGCCCGGCTCGGCTGGGGATCGATCGCTTCGAGTGCAACCCCGTAGGACGCGAGATGGTCTGCTGCGCGCATCGTGTCCCAGGTGCCGGCGATCGCATCGAACTGCTTGCGCATGAGCGGGCGGAACAGACCCCAGAGACGCGGGCTGCGCATGACGGCGTTCGTCGCGAGCCGCGCGAACTTCTGACCGAGCACGCGCCTGTTCACGACGTGGCGAGCCGGATGCGAATGTCCCGACCCTCCGAGATTCCGAACATCGCGGCTGCATTTCCGCCGTTGATGGCGATCGAGATGTTCCGATATGCGTCCTCGTACAGGATGATGTCACCGGGTCGTGCGTCCGCGAATGTGCGGGCCGCGACAGCGTAGTACCGCTCGTGGCCGATCAGCAGCTCGACCCTCGTGCCCGGCACGATGCCGGCCTCGTCGAAGTGCGAGCGGTCGAGATTGAGTCCGATGTTGCCGAACCGGTCGATTGAGAGCACCGTGCAGTGAATGCGCGTGGTGCCGACCTCGGGCTGGGGAATGTCGAGCCGTGCGAGTGCGTCCGGATCGATGGGCGGGCCCAGCTCAGCGAGCGGCACGCCAAGCGCGAGGTGAGCCGCCGCGGGAGCGAAGAGGTCCCGGCCGTGGAACGTGCGGGAGACGGACTCGAGCGCGTACTCAGGGTTACCGAGCTCGTGCACCTCGGCGATCCCGCCGAGCTTTTCGGCCGCGAGTATGAGCAGCCCGTTGTCGGGCCCGACATGGACGCGGCCGCTGACGTCACGGAGCGCGAGCGCGCGTCGCGACCCTCCGACGCCTGGATCGACGACCGCAAGGTGCACCCCTTCCGGCATGAACGGCAGCGTGTTCGCAAGGGTGAGCGCGCCCTGCAGCACGCCCTGTGGCGCAATGCCGTGCGTGATGTCGATGATCTCGACCTCGGGCGCGATTCGCTTCATCACGCCGTGACAGGTCCCGACGAAGTCGTCCTGCAGCCCGAAGTCCGTCAGGAACGTGATGAAGCGCGCCAAACCGCGGCGCAGTCTACGAGGCCCGAGACGTCCTGTGTCTTCGCTTCGTCGACGACGTCGAGCCCGGCGGCACGGGCCGCAGCCGTCGTCTGCGGCCCAATCGTCACCACTGGGCCGCTTCCGCCGAGCTTCGCCCAGGCCCTCGCTGCCGACGCAGAGGCGAGGAGGACGAGGTCGCCCGCGGGCGGCGTGGGGGTCAGCTCGACCGTACGGTACGCCGCTCGAAAGTCCGCCGGGAGCTCGTCGGCGAGGAACGTCCGGGCCCCGGCTGCGCCGACGAAGAGCGCGCGCCCGACCGGTCGCGGCAGCTCCGCGACCAGGGTCTCCTGTGACGCGGACGACGGGACGAAGTCGGCCGCCAGGTCGTGGTCGGCGAGGGCCTCGGCCGTGGCCTCGCCGATCGCGGCGATCCGTGGCAGCTTGCCTGCCCGCCGCCGTGCGAGCTCGACGGCACCGTTCGCACTCGTGACGATGACCCAGTCGTAGCCGTTGAGGTCGATCGGGCCGTCGTCGATGGGCTCGATCTCGAGCAACGGGCAGCGCACCGGCTCGAAGCCTTCGGCACGCAACGCGGACAGGAGTGGTCCCGCCTGCGCGCGCGGGCGCGTGACGATCACGCGCACGTCAGGACGAGACGAACGGCATCAGCGCCGCCGCGACTTCGCCGGGACCGGAACCGGTTCGCCGCTCGAGCCAGCTGCCGTCCTCGGCTGCGACAAGGCCGGTCAAACGCTCACCGTCGTGATACGCGGCCACGGGTGCGAGGCAACCGCCCCCGATCACCGCCACGCAGGCTCGTTCCATTTCCACGCGGGTCCGCGTCTCGCTGTGATCTGCAGCTGCGACCAAGTGCTCCTCGCCGGCTCGCACCTGCAGTGCGAGGGCGCCCTGGCCAGCCTCAGGCAAGAGCTCGTCGGGCTCGAAGCGATGACCGATCTCGGCAGCGAGCCCGAGCCGGTCGAGACCGCAGGCTGCGAGCACGATCGCATCGAGTCCGCGCTCCCCGCGCTTGCGCAGACGGGTCTCGACGTTCCCGCGCAGCGGCTCGATCGAGAGCGTCGGCTCGAGCGCGAGCAGCTGTGCGCGCCGGCGAACCGACGCCGTGCCGATCCGCAACCCGGCTCGAACCTCCGACACTCCGCACAGCGCGTCGCGAGGATCCTGACGTTCGAGGTACGCACCGACGGCCAGCCCGTCGGTGTCGGTCGAGGTCATGTCCTTTGCCGAATGCACTGCGACGTCGATGCGGCCGTCGAGCAGTGCCTCTTCGAGCTCCTTGACGAAGACGCCGCGTGCGCCGATCTCGCCGAACGGACTCCTGCGGTCGCGATCACCTGCCGTCGTGATCGGCACGAGCGCGATCTCGATGCCGGGCCCACGCAGTCGCGCTGCCGCGAGCTCGGCCTGCGTGAGCGCGAGCCTACTGCCGCGGGAACCGACGCGGATCAGCACGGCACCAGTTGGGCTTGACCCGCGGCTGACCGCACAGCCGGCGTCTGCGGACGCGCACGAAGGCGGTCGGCGCCTGCACGGGGAGCGGGCGTCCGATCAGGTTCGCCGACTTCAGCGTTCGTCCTCGAGACCAAAAAGGTGACGCACCGCATCAGCATAAATCACGCCGTCGGCTGCTGCGGCTGCCTGTTTCATGCGAATGGTGGGCAGATGCAGGAGTTTGTTCAGAACTGCCGCGGTAACCGACTCGGCCGCGCGGCGTTCAGCGTCGTTCAACTTCGCCCGGCGAAGCTCGGCGTCGCGAATCTGTTCGGCGCGCGCTCGCAGCGAGGTGATCGCCGGGACAACTTCGAGCGACGCCTGCCACGCACGAAATCGGTCCGCCTCCTCGGCGACGATCGTCTCTGCGCGCTCGGCCTCGCGGCGCCGGCCGGCCAGACTCTCCGCGACCACCGCTTCGAGGTCGTCGATGTCGTAGAGGTAGCAACCGTCGAGCTCGTGGATCGTCGGTTCAAGGTCGCGTGGCACGGCGAGGTCGATCAGGAAGAGCGGCCGGCCTTTGCGCGCGGGCAGCGTGCGCTCCACTTGTTCGCGCGTGAGGACCCAGCCCGGCGCGCTCGTCGACGAGAGCACGACATCGGCACGTGCGAGCTCGTCCTCGATGCGCGCGAGCGGCAGGGCCTCGCCGCCGAAGCGTTCCGTGAGCTCCTCCGCCCGCTCGCCGGTGCGGTTGGCGACGAACGCAATCGAGGCGCCCCGCGAGACGAGATTCCGAATCGCAAGCTCACCTGTCTTGCCGGCTCCGATGACGAGAATGCTGCGGTCGCGCAAATCCCCGAACACCTGCTCTGCGAGGGCGGCCGCAGCCGACGAAACGGACGCAGGGCTCTCGCCGATCGCGGTTTGTGTGCGCGCCTTCCGTCCTGCCTGCATCGCCTGCCGGAAAAGGCGGTCGAGCAGCGGTCCCGTCGCACCACCGTCGTGCGCCGCGCGCACCTGGCCGAGGATCTCTCCTTCGCCCGGAATCATCGAGTCGAGCCCGGCGGCGACGCGGAAGAGGTGGAGTGCGGCCGCATCACCGCGGAGCCGGTAGAGCGCGGGGCCGAGGTCCGACTCGAGGGCGAGCAGCGCGGCCTCGGCTTTCTCCTCGGCTGCGTCGGCTGACTCGTCCGCGAGGTAGAGCTCGGTGCGGTTGCACGTCGACAGGCAAACCGCCTCGCCGTTGTCACCTGCAAGCGTGCGCGCCAGCTCCCCCGCGTGCTTCGAGTCGAGCGCCGCGCGCTCGCGCAGCTCGACCGGAGCCTTGTGATGCGAAATGCCGACGAGGACGATGCTCATGTGGCGAAGTGGGTAACTGGGAGCGCAAGTCGCACTACTGCAACGAGCACGAAGCCGGCGAGGACCAGATACGCCGAGCGGCGGCCGCGCCAACCCGCGAGGTGCCGCAAGGCGAGGTAGGCGCCGTACACCGTCCACGTGACGATGGTGACGGCCATCAGCGCGTCGAGCCCGCCGCCGTGCTCGCGGAGGCGTACGACGCCGACTGCGATCCCGAGGGTGAGCGCGGGCAGCGCAAAGGCGATCGTGCGCGCCGCGACGGCGTCCAAGCGAGCCAGCGCGGGTGCGTGCAGCCGAAGGATGGAGCTTTCCCGTCGCTTGAGGCGCCGTTCCTGCCACAGGTAGAGCGCAGAGAGCGCGGCAGCGAGCGTGAAGCCCGCGAAGGCCGCGAGGACGAGCCCGACGTGCAAGACGAGGAAGACGTTCGGGTAGTGACTCCGGTCGCCGACCCCGGTTCCGCCGCCGATCCTGGCGAGCAGGAACAGCGCGACGGCGAGTGGCAGCACTGCAAGGCCGAGTAGCCGGTAGCGTGGCTGGCAGCCCCAGATCAGATATGCGCCGACGACGAGCCAGACGAAGAGGTTCAGCGAGCCGGCCCAGGTCGACCACGGGAAACCGTCGGCGCGGGCGGCCTGAACTCCGAGGAGCGCAGTCTGGACGAGCCAGCCGATGCGAACGCCCCAGGTCGCGAGCCTGCCGCCTGTGCCGGGATGCCGGGCGTCGTTCAGGTAGGCGACCGCCGCCTCGCTGTAAGCGAGCAATGCCGGCCAGAAGAGCAGCTCAGCCAACGGACACCGCCTCGCGCTCCTCCTGGCGATCCCGCGCCAGCTCGGCCAGCTCGGTGAGCTCGCGCTCGAGCCGTTGCAGCTTCAGCGCGATGATCACGACGTAGGCGAGGACGACCGCGAAGATGACGAGGTACGCGGCCGCAACGTATTTCTCCTCGGTGGTCACCGCAACGCCTCGCGCAGCTCACGCATACGAATGTCGATTCGCTTTCCCGCGAGCTCGACGTGGTAGAGCAACGCGGCAAGGGTTAGCAGCGCCGCCCAGGAGACGCAGAACGTGAAGAACTGGGAACCGGCCATGTTCGGCCCGTGGCGGTCGAATGCGACCGGGTGGATGAAGCGTTCCGACAAGCGGATAGCGAGGATGCTGACGGGCACGAGCGCAACGCCGAAGAGCGCGTAGACCGCGCTGACATTCGCGCGCCGCGGACCGGGCGGAACGGAGAAGCGGAGCATGAAATACGCCGCGTAGAAGAGGAACAGGACGAGGAAGAGCACGAGCTGGTCCTCGTGCCATTCCCACCAGTGACCCCAGCGGTAACGCGCCCAGATCGAGCCCGTGACGAGCGTGAGCGCACCGAAGATCACGCCCTGGTGAATCGCGACGTAGCTCTCGAGGTCGGCGTCGGCGTCCCGCTTCCACAGAACCCGGAGCGCCTTCCAACCGCCCCAGGCAAAACAGGCGTACGCCGTCAATGCGATGCCGACGTGGAAGTAGAAGATCTTTTGGTTCAGGCCGTCGGCGTCGACGGGGGCGTAGAAGAAGACGAGCGCGATCGACGAGACGACCAGCGCAAAGGCGAGCAGGGCGAGCGCCGCGAGGCGGTTATTCCGTAACGACGTACTCAAAGGAAGCCCAGCAAATGATCGCAAAGAGCGCGTCGTAGAGGGCGAGGAACCCCACGTAGCGCGACGGGTCGTCGGTCACGCTCGCCCCCACACCGCCGACGACGATCGGAATCGCGAGCGGCAGGAAGAGGAGCGGCAGCAGAAGCTCCCGTGCGCGGCTGGCCGCCGCCATGGCCGCGAGGAGCGTCCCGACCGCGGCGATGCCGACGTCCGCGAGGACGATTCCGGCCACCATCGGACCGTCGACGCCACCGAAGAAGAGCCCGAACGCGGGGAGGGCGACGAGCTCGGCAAGCCCGAGGAAGGCGAGCACCGAAAGGGCCTTGCCGAACCAGATCGCACTGCGATCGCTCGGTGCGAGGACGAGCCCGTCGATGACGCCCTGCTCCCGCTCGGCGGCGAAGGCGCGTGAGAGGCCGAGGAGCGCGGTGAAGACGATCGCGACCCAGAGCAATCCCTTGGCCGCGAGCTCGGATGAATCTCCGGGCAGGACGAAGTGGAAGATGACAAGCGTCGAGAGGACGAAGAGGAGCATCGCCGGCAGCGTGTCGCGCGCGCGCAGCTCGAGCAGGAGATCCTTGCGGGCGAGCGCTCCGACGTCGGCGAAGTAGTTCATGCGAGTGCGAGCTTCGAGGAGGCGAGACGCTCGATACGCGCGGGATCGTGTGTCGCGACGACGAAGGCGGCGCTGCTGCGCGCTTCCGCAAGCTCGCGGTCGAGCAAGGTGGTACCCTCTTCGTCGAGACCGCTGTACGGTTCGTCGAGAACGAGCAGGTCGGGATCGTGCAGCAGCGCACGGCAGAGAGCGAGGCGCTGCATCATCCCGCGCGAGTACGAGTCCGCGCGCTCGTGCCGTGCCTCCCAGAGCCCGAAGCGCTCGAGCAGCATCCCGGTGCGCTCACGCCGCTCCGCGACGCGGTAGAGCCGGCCGTAGAGGTCGAGGTTCTCGAGTGCGGTGAGCTCGCGGTAGACGAGCGGCTCGTGCCCGATGTACCCGATCCGGCCGCGTTCGAAGGGGACGTGCAGCTCCCCGGCGGTAGGCACCGCGAGCCCCGCGCAGAGCCGAAGCAGAGTGGTCTTGCCGGACCCGTTGGGCCCGGTGACGAGCAAGAACCCGTCACGTGCCACCTCGAAGCCCACGCCTCGCAGAACGCGCTTGTCGCCGTACCGCTTCTCAAGCCCCCGAGCCCGAATCACGAAGCCACTGTAGTCGTGCCGGCGTCGCGGCCCCTGAACCGACGGCCATGGCCGACTGAGCCTCGTCGGGGACTGTCCCCGACATGTCCGGCGCAGACGCGGCTCGCACTGGCTCCTCCGGGCATGGAGTTCGCGCCGAGAGTGGGACTCTTGCCCCACAGTCGACCTTCCCGGACAGGGAGACAGGCGGACACGCGCCTAGGTTGCGCGGAATGCCACGCGTTCCTCGCTCGGTCTTGCCCGACGGGCTCTTTCACGTCGCCACACGTGGCGTGGCAAAGATGGCGATCTACCTCGACGACAACGACCGCCGGAACTTCCTCGGGCTGCTTGCCCTCGCGGTGCAGGCATTCGAATGGGAATGCCTGGCCTTCTGCCTGATGACGACGCACTACCACCTGGTGCTCGAGACCACCCGGCAGAACCTCTCCGACGGCATGCAGATGTTGAACGGCGACTACGCGCAGGGGTTCAACGGGAAGTACGAACGCTGGGGGCACGTGTTCGGCGACCGCTACTGGTCGCGGGCCCTCGCTGACACAGACGAGCTCGAGCGGAGCTGCGAATACGTGCTGGAGAACCCGGTCCGCGCAGGTCTTTGCCGAGACAGCTCCGAATGGCCCTGGAGCGCGTGCCGAGTCGAGCTCGGCTAGGTCGCCGTCTCCGCGAGCACGAACGCGAAGAACACGACGCTGATCAAACCGTTGACCGTGAAGAACGCGGCGTCCAGACGACGCAGGTCGCCGGGGCGCACGAGCGAGTGCTCGTACGCGAGCAATGCTGCGACCGCAACAACACCGGCCCAGTACCACCAGCCGAGGTGCAGGCCGAGCCCGACCGCGGCGAGGAGGACGACCGTCAACGCATGCAGGATCCGGGCGCCCCAAAAGGTGCCGTGAACACCGAAGCGCACGGCAACCGAGTGCAGCCCCTGACCAACGTCGAACTCACGGTCGAACAGCGAGTAGAAGAGATCGAACCCGGCGATCCATACCGCAACGGCGGCGCCGAGTGCCCAGGCTTCCCAGGGCAGCCGGCCCGTGATCGCAACCCAAGCGCCCATCGGTGCGAGCCCATCCACCGCGCCGAGCCAGATGTGACTCAGCCACGTGAACCGCTTCAGGTACGGGTAGACCACGAACCCGACGACCGGGATCGGCCACAGCCACCGCACGATCGGGTCGAGCTGGAAACACGACACGAGATAGAGAGCGAACGCGAGCGCGCAAAAGACGATCACCTGAACACGGGAGAGCTTTCCCGACGGAAGCTCGCGGTCCGCGGTCCGTGGATTGCGCGCATCGATCCGCGCGTCGATCAGGCGGTTCAGGCCCATTGCCAACGAACGCGCGCCGACCATCGCGAACGTGATCCACACGACGTTGTGCGCGGAAGGCACACGGTTCTGGCAGAGCAGTGCGCCGATGTACGCGAACGGCAGCGCGAACACCGTGTGCTCGATCTTGACGAGCGACGCGAAGCGTCGCGGCAGCGCGACCGTCGCGCTCATGTCTGCCGGTGCTCGGACCGCCCGCCGGCGATCAGCTCGATCGCGTGCGGAAGCGCAGGTTTGATCAACGCGAACCCGTCGCGGCACCCGCCGGGCGATCCCGGCAGGTTCACGATCAGCGCCTGCCCCCGAATGCCGGCCGTGCCGCGGCCGAGCAGGCCATGGGGCGTCTTCCGGATTGCGTCCGCGCGCAATGCCTCGGCGATCCCGGGGACCACCCGGTCCAGAACCGACTGGGTCGCCTCAGGCGTGAAGTCGCGCGGCGACACTCCCGTTCCGCCCGTCGTGAGGATGACGTGCGACGTGAGCGCGAGCTCTCGAAGGACGGCAGTGATCTGAAAACGAACGTCCGGAACGAGCCGGTGCTCCACCTCGTAGTGCTCCGCCTCGAGCAACTCGACGAGGAGCTTGCCGCTCTCGTCCTCCCGTTCGCCCGCCGAGACGCCGTCTGACACCGTGACGACGGCGGCCTTCACAGTGGCTCCTTCGTCTTCTCGACGAGAGCGACTTCCGTCACCGACATGCCGGAGTCGATCGCTTTCGCCATGTCGTACACCGTCAGAGCGGCGACTGACACGGCCGTCAACGCCTCCATCTCGACACCGGTCTGCGCAGTCGTCTCGGCGACACCGGTGATCTCCACACCCGCGTCACCGACCTCAAGCAACACCTCGACGAGAGTGAGCGGCAGCGGATGACAGAGCGGGATCAGCTCGCTCGTACGCTTCGCGGCCATGATGCCGGCCACTTGCGCTGTCGCGAGCGCGTCACCCTTCGGCAGCTCGCGCAGTCGCCGTGCCGTCTCCGGGGCCATCCGCACCGTCGCGCGGGCCACAGCGCGGCGACGTGACATCGGCTTGGCACCGACGTCCACCATGTGCACATCCCCCGTTTGGCTGACGTGGCTCAGCTCACCCATCCGGTCGCCGATCCTAACGACGCGACGGCGTAGCGACTCGATCCAGCGCCGCCAGGAGTGTGTCCGTCCACCGGTTCAGATCGTGCTCGCGCACGTGTGCACGAATCGCCTCGAGCCGAGCCCGCCGCTCATTCGGGTCCAACTCCAGCGCCCGGCCGATCGCCGCGGCCTGGCCCTCGACGTCGAACGGGTTGACGGTGAGGGCCCACTCGCCGAGCTCGGCGTGCGCGCCTGCGTTTTCAGATAAGACAACAACGCCGTCACGCTCGTTCACCAGCGGCGCTTCCTTTGCGACGAGGTTCATGCCGTCGACGATCGCGTTGACGAGCAGCACGTCGAACTGCTTGTACGCCGCGACGGAGTGCGGGAAGTTGTCCGCGATCTGCAGGTCGATCGGCCGCCACCCGCTCTGCTGAAAGCGATCGTTGACGCGGCGCGCCTCTCGCTGGATCGCGCCGAGATACTCGGCGTACTCCGGAATGTCCTGTCGCGACGGGTCGAGCAGCGCGAGCATGATCACCTGGCGATGCGCTTCCGGATGCGCGTCGAGATACAGCTCGAACGCCCTGAAGCCCCGCACGATGTTCTTCGAGGGATCCGTGCGGTCGACTCGCACGACCAGCTTCTCGGGGCGATTCGCGACGAGCTCGCGCTCCGCACTCAGCACGGCGTCGCTCTGCGCCAGCTCTTCGAACTCGGCGGGATCCACCGAGATCGGTGCGGTGACCGTCTTCGCAGTGACGTCTTCACCGAGCAGCTCGCGCACGCTGTAGACGAAGTTCCGGCGCCAGCGGTCGGTGTGGAAACCGATGACGTCGTTCGCGATCAACCCTTCGTGGATCGCGCTCCTCATGTCCCTGGGAAGAATGCGCCAGTAGTCGGGCGGCGGCCAGGGAACGTGGACGAAGTGCATGAGTGCCGCGTCCGGCCGGCGCTCCCGCACCAGCCGCGGCGCGAGGTACAGGTGATAGTCGTGGAAGAAGACGGCGGCGTCGGGCGTACGCGACAGCTCTGCGTCGACCGCGGCCGCGAAGTTCTCGTTGACCGCGGCGTACCCGTCCTGCCAGGCTTGGTGAAACGCAGCGTCGAGCCTCGGTCTGTACGGGAGGTCCCAGAGAGCGTGGTGCACGAACCACAGCATCGGATTGGCGACGACGTTGTAGTACCAGTCGTAGGCCTGAGGGTCGTGCGCGACGAGCCGCACGCGGTAGGGCGAGCCATCGCGCGAAGTCTCCTCGAGTGTCTCTCCGGCGGCGATGCGGTCCTCGTCCGTGATCGCGCTCGCGATCCAGGTGACGTCCTGGTACTGCACGAGGCTGCGGAGCGCCGTCACGAGACCGCCGCCCCCGCGCTTCGCGGTGCGCGTTCCGTCGGGACCGCGTCCATACGACACCGGCCCTCTGTTCGAGACGACGATCAGCTTGCGGCGCACGTGACGCTCAAGCTGCCGCGACGACTGAAACCTCGGCGCCTGACGTGTCGTTGCCGAGCAGCCGGTTCATCAGGACGAGCCAATCGCGAAGCAAGCGAGGTGTCAGGAAGTGTCGCCGCACGTACTCCTTGCCGCGCAATGCGCGCTGCCGGGCTTCTTGCGGATCGCGCAGGATGTCGATGCACGCCTGCGCGCACTCGGTCGCCGAGTCGACGAGCCAGCCGGTCTCGCCGTCCTGAATCTGCACGACGATTCCCCCCACGCGGCCGGCAACGGTCGGGCGCGTCTTCCATAGGCTCTCCGTGACGGTCAATCCGAAGCCCTCCTTGATCGACTTCTGGATGACTGCAGCCGAGTGCACCTGGAAGGCGTTGACCTCCACCGAGCCGACGTTGTTGAGGTTGGAGAGGATGTAGATGTCCGGATCGCCCCCGGCATACGCGACTGTCTGGTTGTAGAAGTCCCAGCCTTCCGGGTCGTCATGCGCCATCGAGCCGACGAGCGCCAGCTGCACCTCGGGGAACACCCCTTTCACCAGCCGGTACGCGTCGATGACGCCGAGCGGATCCTTCCAGGGATCGAAGCGGGAGACCTGCGTCAGCAACGGCCGTTCGACGTCGATGCCGAACTGGTCGACGATGTATGC
>Ga0105249_10001859_pt1 | contig 18327 bp, 20 predicted proteins | sample KBSS44metaG_FD_81522 | JGI IMG/M metagenome (GOLD analysis project Ga0105249, IMG submission 81522) | Switchgrass rhizosphere microbial communities from Kellogg Biological Station, Michigan, USA - KBS S4-4 metaG | ecosystem: Host-associated > Plants > Roots > Rhizosphere > Soil | place...
CTGGGCGGTTCGTCCGCGATCAACGCCATGATCTACATTCGCGGTCACCGCACTGACTTTGACGGCTGGAGCGAGAAAGGCTGTAGCGGCTGGGATTACGACGCGGTACTCCCCTACTTCGTCAAGGCCGAGAGCAATAGCCGACTCGCAGCACCCTTTCACGGCAAAGAAGGCCCGCTGCGCGTCGAGGACATGCTGTTTACCCACGAGCTCTCGCACAGCTGGATCAGCTCGGCCGTCGAGTGGGGTCTGCCGTTCAACGACGACTTTAACGGGTCGGGCCAAATCGGTGCGGGCGTCTACCAAGTGACGTGTCATGACGGGTGGCGATGGTCGGCTGCCGACGCGTATCTGAAACCCGTGCACGATCGACCCAACCTGACGGTGCGGGCCAATTCGCCGGCCACGGAGATCCTGTTCGATGGTCAGCGGGCACACGGGGTGGCCTATGTGCATGCCGGCGTCGAGACCACCGCGCGCGCCGATGCCGAGGTGATCCTTAGCGCAGGAGCGCTCAACTCCCCGCAACTGCTGATGCTGTCGGGCATCGGTCCAGCCCAGCAGTTGCGCGCACACGACATCGCGGTCAAGGTCGACCTGCCCGGCGTCGGAGCCAACCTCAACGACCACACCATGACCCCCATCGTCTGGGCGACGAAAGACTCGACAGATCTGCTGCAACTGGCCACCCCGGAAAACATGGCACGCTGGCAGCAGCGCGGTGGTGGCCCCTTCTGCTCCATCGGTGGCGAAGTCGGCGGTTTTCTCAGCACCAACGGCAATGACGTCCCCGATATTCAATTGACCTGTGGACCAACCGCATTAGTGCACCATGGCCGATTCAGTCTGCCGCCGGAGAACTTCACAATGTTGGTGACAGCTACGCGTCCGCTCAGCCGAGGTCGACTCACCCTGCGTTCCAGCGATCCGCTCGGCGCACCCCGCATCGACGCCGGCTACTTCAGCGAGCCCGCCGACCTCAAGGCCGTCATACAAGGTCTGCGCGCGGTACTGGAAATAGCCGACCATCAACCGCTCAAGGCCAGCCTCGGTGCGCTGCGGCTGCCCGACAGCGTTCCCGACGACGCCGCGCTCACCGAACACATCCGGTGTTGGTCGCAAACCCAATACCACCCGGTCGGGACCTGCGCGATGGGCGTGGATGAAGATTCCGTCGTCGACCCCGAACTCCACGTGCGCGGAGTCGACAACCTCCGGGTGATCGACGCCTCCGTGATGCCGTCCATCATCGGCGGAAACACCAATGCAACCACCATCATGATCGGCGAAAAGGGTGCCGATCTAGTGCGCGCCAAGCGGTCTGGCAAGTAGGGAAGGCGCATCATGACAACGTTTCGAGCTGCCCAAGTCACCTCACCGCGAGGACCTCTGGCCCTTGTCGATCGAAGACTGACCGATCCGGCACCCGGCACTGTGCGGGTCGCCGTGGAAGCCTGCGGCATCTGCCACAGCGATTCGGTTCTCGTCGACGACATATTGCCGGGTCTGCGGTTCCCGGTCACCCCCGGTCACGAGATCGCTGGACGCATCGACGCGCTTGGCGAGGGCGTGTTGGGTTGGCGCGAGGGTGAACGTGTGGCGATCGGCTGGTCGGGCGGCCATTGCGGGCGGTGCCGCGGCTGTCGGCGCGGCGACTTCGTGCACTGCGAAGTCGGCATGGTCACCGGCGCAACGTTTCCCGGCGGATACGCCGAATACGTCATAGCGCCGGCGAGCGCACTGGCCCGTATTCCCGATGGACTGTCGGCGGTTGACGCCGCGCCACTCGCGTGCGCGGGAGTCGCCATGTTCAATTCGCTGCGCCACACCGGCGCCCGGCCCGGTGATCTGGTCGCGATCCTCGGGATTGGCGGACTGGGTCATCTCGGTGTCCAGTTCGCGGTCAAGATGGGTTTTCGCACCGTCGCGATCGCGCGCGGCCCCGAGAAAAGTCACCTCGCCCGCGAACTCGGCGCTCATCACTGCATCGACTCGCTAGCCAGCGATGTGGCCAGCGAACTGCAGGACCTGGGTGGGGCGCGGGTGATCGCGGCCACCGCCACCAACGCCGAGGCGATCACCGCCGCGATCGGCGGGCTGGGACCGCACGGTGAACTGCTGACGCTGGCCGGTGTCCTCGACCCGGTGCAGGTCAGTCCGGTGCAGCTGATCAATATCGCGGGCACTGTGCGTGGCCATTCGACCGGCTCCCCGAGCGACATCGAGGACACCCTCAATTTCGCTGTACTGCAGGGCATTAGGCCGATGGCGGAGGCCCTGCCATTGGAGAAGGCCGCCGATGGCTACCAGCGAATGCTGGCCAACCAGGCCCGCTTCCGAGTGGTACTCACCACGGCGGACACCGACAGATGACAAATCCACCGCAAGCACCGATGGCTGACGTCGACGAGATGTACCTCGTTCATACGATGCTGCGCCGCGAGTTCAGCTTGCTGCCCGGTCTAATCCGCGGCACGGAGCGAAGCGATGCGAAGCGTAGGGCTCTCATCGGTGCGCACGCACTGCTCGTGTGCCAGATTCTGCATACCCATCACGAAGGCGAAGACCTGGTTCTGTGGCCTCTGCTTCTCGAACGGGCCGAGGCGGAGGCGACGAAGATCGTTGCTGTCATGGGCGAACAACATTGGGCCATCGCGGCTGCGCACGACGAAGCGGTCTATCGACTCGGCGCCTGGTGCAGATGCGGCTACGACGGAGAAGGATTGGCGACGGTGGTCGGTGATCTTGTACGGGTCCTGACAGAACACACTGCGCTCGAAGAGAAGGCCGTGCTTCCTCTTGCCGAGAAGTACATCACCGCCGCAGAGTGGGTGCAGATGGGTCAGCACGGAATGGACACCTTCGAGAAGCGGCTCTTGCCCTTGGCGTTTGGGATGCTGATGTATGAGGGCGATCCTGCTGTAGTGCGGCGAACTCTGTCCAACGTGCCCCAGCCGGCGCGTCTCCTGATGCCGATCATCGCTCCACGCGCCTTTAGCCGCCACGCTCGGCGGCTCTACGGCACCGCTACTCCGCCCAAGATCACAACGAAGACGTCGTCACAAGCATGAACAGGGGGCGAGTCTTGGTCACAGGCGGATCCACTGGTGGCTGATCAACTCAGATTACCTGGCGAATGCGGTGGTGCATGTCATCGAACAGCCCTCGGGAATCACTCACAGGAAGGCGCACCACATGTCCGTCTTTGTCCTCGTACACGGCTCCTGGCACGACGGGGAAGCCTGGACCGATGTTGCCGGAGAACTCCGCAAGCTCGGCCACGAAGCCCATCACCCGACCATGGCAGGCCACGGCATCGACGCAGACCGCGACGTAAGTCACGACGACTGCGTTGCGTCGTTCGCCGATTACATCAGCGAGTACGACCTCACCGACGTCGTGCTCGTGGGCCACAGCTTCGGGGGCAGTGTCATCGCTCGCCTGGCGGCGCAAATACCGGAGAAGATACGACGATTGGTGTTCTGGAATGCTTTCGTGCCTGCCCATGGGACCAGCGTGTTGGACAACGCACCACCGGCCTACCAAGAGATGCTCCCGCAACTCGCGGCCCTGTCGACGGACAACTCGGCGATGCTGCCCTGGGAAATCTGGCGGGACGCCTTCATCGGAGACGCCGACCTTGCTCGCGCGCAAGAGACCTACCGAATGCTGACACCGGAGCCCGTTGGGCCATCCGTGGAGAAGCTCGACATGCGGGCGTTCTATGACTTGACGACGGTCCCGCGAAGCTATGTGCTGTGCCACGATGACGCCGGCCTTCCACCAGGAGACCCCCAGTACGGGTATCTGGCCAACGCCCGCCGCCTTGGGGTGTTCAGATTGGTGACGCTCGACGGTTCACACGAAGTGCTCTACACCAATCCGTCGCTGCTCGCGGAAAAACTGGTCTTGGCTGGCCGCGACTGACTAGGTGTTGCTCGCACCGGCAAGTGGAATAGTGGCGCCGCTGAGGAACGACGCCTGATTGCCGAGGAGGAACTCGACGGTCGCCACGATGTCGGTGGCAGTTCCGAACCGGCCGGCTCGAATGCGGGTAAGCAATTCAGAGGCGGTCTGTGGGTCGTCGAGGTATCGAGCAGTCATGCTCGCGCGAAAGTATCCGGGGCACAAGCAGGTAACGCACAAGCCCTTGGCGCTCCACTCCACGGCCAGCATTGCGGCGAGACTTGCGGCCGCGGCCTTGCTGGCGTTGTAATCCGCGAATTGCACCTCCGGGCGCATGGCGTTGACCGAGGCATTGATCACGATCGCTCCGGGCCTGGTGTGCCCTCAGATTGCCATCGTGTCTGCGTTCGTGCCGTCTCGCGGCGGTACTAACTGCCGTTGATTGAGAGTCACTTTTCCGCCAAGTCGGTCGTGGGTGGATGTCGCGTGTTCGGCTACCTCGGTCGATGTCCTTTCGGTATCGCGGGGTGCGGATCAGGTCTTGGACACGCGTAATGAACTGCCAAAGACTATGAGGCACAGGCAGCCACGAGAGAAGTGAGATGGTTGATATGGGCTGGTACGACGGCAAGAGCGTCGATGGGTGGCGCCGCGGTCTTGTCGACCATTTGCAGAGCGCCTTCGCCGAGCGGTTCGCCGACGACATCGTCTTAGAGGCCACCGCTCTGGCGAAGCCGGTCGAGGGTAAGCAGAACGTGGCAACCGTACTGGCCGCCGCGAGCGCCATCTACCAATCCATCGAGTTCACGGCCGAATCGCAAAATGCAGCGACAACGTATCTGCAGTGGCGTGCAACGGCTTTCGGTGGCTTGCAGATCGCCGGCATCACAATTCTGGAGCGTCACGCGAGCGGCAAGATCGTCGCAGCCGCCATCCACCACCGGCCGGTGGGCGCCGTGCTGCGATTCTCGGCCGAGATCCGCGATCGATTAGTCGGCGTGATACCTGCTGATCATTTTCTGATGGAATCGGCATGACCGCACCATTTGCGTACGCGGGGAAGAGAAGCGCGCAACAACTGAACTCGGCTTGGGCCTGGAACTGGGTCCTGAGGGCTTGCAGGGCTTGCAGAATGGCAAGTCGATTTTCGCAGCCTAACAAGACTTTTCCAGCAGCTGGCCGAGCCTGATCGGTGCGCGTTGAACGCACTGACTGACAAGCCCCGACGTGATTTGATGAGGAGAAACCAATGGCACGGACACATTCACGCTCGCTCGACGCGGGTGGGCTCAACTGGGACAGCCTCCCGATGAAGCTCTTCGCCGGTGGCAACGCGAAGTTCTGGAATCCCGTCGATATCGACTTCTCACGCGACCGCGCCGACTGGGAGTCCCTGACGGACCTCGAGCGCGACTTTGCCGCGCGGCTGTGCGTGCAGTTCATCGTCGGTGAGGAAGCGGTCACCCAGGATATTCAGCCGTTCATGGCGGCGATGCGCGACGAGGGCCGCCTCGCCGACGAGATGTACCTGACGCAGTTCGCGTTCGAGGAAGCCAAGCACACGCAGGTATTTCGTATGTGGCTTGACGCGGTCGGAATGACATACGACATGCATCACTACCTCGACGACCTTCCCGCCTACCGCCAGATGTTCTACGTAGAATTGCCGAAATCGCTCGACACGTTGTCCGCCGATGCCTCACCCGCCGCCCAGATACGCGCCTCGGTGACGTACAACCACGTCATCGAAGGCATGATGGCCCTGACGGGATATTATGCGTGGCACCGGATTTGCGTCGGTCGCGGCATTCTTCCCGGTATGCAGGAATTGGTCCGCCGCATCGGTGACGACGAGCGGCGTCACATGGCCTGGGGCACCTTCACGTGTCGGCGCCATGTCGCCGCAGACGACGAGAATTGGAACATATTCGAGTCACGGATGAACGAACTCATTCCGTTGGTGCTGCAGAACACCGACGACACCTTCGCCCCTTACGACGAGATGCCGTTCGGCCTGACGGCGGGTGAGTTACAGCAATACGCGGCCGATAAGGGGATGCGGCGATTCGGCACGATCAGTAGCGCCAGGGGCCGGCCGCTCGAAGACATCGATGTCGACTACTCGCCCCTACAGCTGGAGGACACGTTCGCCGACGAGGACCAAAAAGCCCTCGAGGCTTCGGCGTAACCATCACGCAAGCTCAGGTTCGAGTCCGATTCCAGACACGTACCTCGCGCCAACAGCCACAGAACTAGTCATCACAACGCCTCGTCACGCCCCTGCGCCCAATGCTCGCAGTGACGCTGAGCCCAAAGGAATCGGCATGACCCCACCACACCCGTTCGACAATGCCATCGACCTTGACACCATCGACGGAAACGTCAGGCACGGCCGTACCCATCCGGAGTGGGCCAACATGGTCGGCCCGTTCGGCGGGATCACCGCCGCCGTCATACTGCGTGCCATTGAAACGCACCCCGACCGCATCGGTGAGCCACTGGCGCTGACCGTCAACTTCACGGCGCCCATCGCCGACGGCGATTTCGACGTCTCGCTTCGGGCCGCGCGCACCAACCGCACCAATCAACACTGGATCGCTGAACTCAATCAGGACGGCGCGGTCACAACCATCGCGACCGCGGTGTTCGGCGTCCGCCGCGATACCTCGGCTAGTACCGAAGCGCACCCGCCGACCGCGCCGCCGCCAGAACAGCTCACCCCCGGTAGTCCTGGTCCAGGCGACTTCATCGCCTGGGCACGCCTTTACGACATGCGCTTCGTCGAAGGCGCCTTTCCCGGCGAACACGCGCCACCCAAGCGGTCATCGACGAGCACCTTGTGGATTCGCGACAACGCACAGCGCCCTGTCGACTACCCGGCCCTGGCCGCCCTGTGCGACATCTTCTACCCGCGAGTGTTCTTGCGTCGCGGCGGAATCGTCCCGTCCGGAACCATTTCGTTGACCACCTATTTCCATGCCGATCAGCAGCAGCTTGACGCCCTGGGCGGTGACTACGTCTTAGGAACCGCCCGCGCCAACCGATTATCCGGCGGGTACTTCGATCAAAGCGCACAGCTGTGGACTCGCGACCGAGCACTGCTGGCCACCTCGCACCAAATCGTTTACTTCAAGGGCGAACGGCGTCAAGCGTGAGTGTTTTTAGATTCCGCGTGAAATGTCACGCACGGTGGATCCCGAGGACTCGCCGGTCGACCGGAATTGACCTGCAATGACAGAGCACGCAAACGACGTGATCGCTGACGATAACGCCGGCACACGGCAGGCGATCGAGTCGATAAAGCAGCACAAGGCCCGCTGCGTAACCACTGCCGCGTGGGCACACATGGGTCAGCACGGGATGAGCACCTTCCCGAAAAGTGGCTCGTTTGGCGAATGGCCAGGTGATCAACCGTGCGACATCGTCGCCGCCCTGCAGGAACGTACGCCAGTTGATCCTCCGGACCCGGCGTCGCCGACAGCTACGGGGCGCAGAAACATGACCCGGTGATCGGTACCGCTCAAAGAATTAGATCGATAGTCCTCAGCGATTCGTTGAATCCTGTAGTGGCTCAGAGGGAACAGGAACGACGTAGTGAAGAAACTCAATGATGTTCTGGATGGACCGGCGATCTTGAATCGGGTGAACGAGATCGATTCTACTATCCGCGAACATGCGGACGAAGCGGTAAGGGCGCGTCGCTTGAACACGCCGGTCGTCGAAGCAATGCGGACGGCCGGTGTGTTTCGGATGGCGATGCCTGCGGCGTGGGTGGGCCGGAGTTGGACGTCGGCACGCAGCTGGAAGTGGTGGAGAGGCTGGCCCGAGCCGACGCCTCGGCGGCATGGTGCGCGATGATTGGGGTGGAGAGTGGATATTTTGCGTCATATATTGACGAATCCGCTGCGCGTGAGCTGTATCCGGATTTGGATATGATCACCGCTGGCTTCCAGGGGCCGGTAGGCGCGCTCGAGGTCTGCGACGGCGGGTACCGGCTTTCGGGTCGTTGGCCTTTCGGCAGCGGTATCAATCACGCCGATGTCATCGTGGGCGGTGCCAGAGTCCTGCAGGGCGGGCAACCCAGGATGGCGCCATCGGGGCGGCCCGAATTCCGGGTGGCGATGTTGCCGGCGCAGCTGGCAGGTGCTGGATACCTGGGATCCAGTCGGGTTGGCTGGCAGCGGAAGTCACGACTACGTGATCAATGACGCGTTCGTACCAGAGAGCTACACCTTCATTCCTGGTCAACGCCGGCGGCCCGAGCCGTTGTATGCCTGGTATGGGATGTCGGTGGCGTGTGGTGTCGGTGTCGCGTTGGGGGTGGCGGCTGAGGCGTTCGTGATGCGCGAGAAGCGTTGGATCACAAGACCAGCAGGGCAACTATGCGTGCGGCTACGGAGGAGCCGGCAGCGTTGGCCGAGTTGGCCCGGGCGGCCTCCATGATCGGTGCCTCGCGTAGCTTTGTCTTCGGCACCTTGGGTGAGTTGTCTGCGACCATTGCTGCTGGGCAGGAGCTTTCGTTTGATCAGCGGGCTCGATGGGCCGGCTGCGTGGTCCACGCGGGCACGATGTGCCGGGATGCGGTGCAGCTGTTGGTCGACACGGTTGTGGCAGGGGCATTGCAGAGATCGTCGCCATTGCAACGGCACTTGAACGACCTCAATATGATTGCCCAGCACGGGCTGAGTCAGAAGCGGGTCTGGGAGTGGTCGGGCGGACTGTACTTCCGCCGGCCACCTCCAGTGCCCGTGTACTGAGATCGCCAATGGCAGAACCGCCTACGGGCCCACTGAGGCTTCGACGAATTCGCGGATCAGTCTCCTGCGAGCACGGTGGCACGACCGATCCGGCATCCGGCGGGTATGGGACGCTATCCACGCAACCGCCGCAGAGTGGGTACAGATGGGCCAGGACCGGATGAGCGCCTTTTCGAAGCGACTCTTGCCCTTGGCTTTTGACGTGCTGATGTACGAGGGCGATCCTGCGGTGATGCTGCGGCGAACGCTTTCCAACGCGCACCTGCCGGCGCGACTCCTTATACCGGTCATCGTTCCGTGCGCCTTTAGCCGTCACGCATGGCGGGTCTACGGCAAGGCGACTCCGCCCACGATCCCGCGTAGTAAAACCCCATAGCTAAGAGGTTCACGAATGCGCTACTTCTTGAGGAGAAACCATGCCCGCTGAGAGCCACGAGGTGAGCACCGCCGCCGATCTTGCATCGCAAGTGAGAGCGCGTCGAGTCGACCCGGTTGCGACTACTTCAGCCGCGTTGGCGCGCATCGCCGGCGACAGGCGCGCATTGGCCGCATTTCGTCGCGTACGACGCGACGAGGCGCTTGCCGAGGCAGCTGCCCTGGCGGACCGCTCGGACTTAGGTGAGCTGGCGTTGGCTGGAGTCCCGATCGCGGTGAAGGAAGTCGCTGCCATCGCCGGCGAATATCCGGCTGGGGAATCACCTTCCACCGCAGAGCCTTTTGCTGTCGACAGTGATGTCGTCGAGCGGCTACGCGCCGCTGGCGCTGTGCTCATTGGGACGACCCGTACTCCGCAAAATTGTCAATTTCCCATGACCGATGATGCGGACGCGATCGTGGCCAACCCCTGGGCCCCGAGGTCTCCGCCGGTGGTTCGTCGGGCGGCAGCGCAGCTGCGGTCGCCGCCGGGTTCGTGCCTCTGGCTCATGGCACGGACGCATTTGGGTCAATACGTATACCTGCTGCGATGTGCGGCATGGTGGGTATCTCACCGGGAACCGGCACCGTTGCCGCGGACGACGCTTGGCAGTGGTCTGGCATGTTGCGCCACGGTCCCATTGCGACGACGGTTTCTGATGCGGCTCTTCTGCTTTCGGTGCTGGCCCAACGGCCGCAACTGGCCGCGATCGCTCCGGCGGGGTAATGCGCGTTGCGACATCGGTGCGGCCGCCGGGCTTCGTCGGGCCGATCCCGATCCCCAAGCAGTTCGTAGAGGCGGTCGCACAGACAGCTGCACATCTGCGTGCTGCTGGGCACGACGTCCGGCAAGCAACACCACACTACGGAAACTTGACTCCAGCCCTGCTCAGCCGCTGGCTGGGCGGGCTCGGAACCGCGGCGCCAACGCACCTGGAGAAGCGAACCCGGCGGCACCTGCGCGCCGCCCGCATGGTGCGTCGAGCCAACTTGATCAAGTCAGTCCCGCGACAGCAATGGATCGACCGAGCACACGCCTTCTTCGCTGACCATGACGTGCTGATCACCCCCATGTTCGCCACACTGCCACCGGCAGCATGGCGTTGGAGTGCACGCGGTTGGACACCCAACGCGCTGGCTTCGATCCGACTCACGCCGTTTCTGAACCCCTGGGATCTTGCCGGGTTCTCACCATGTCGGTTCCCGCCGCGCGTTACCCCAGCGGGTTACCGATCGGTATCCAACTCGTCGCGCCGCCGGGCGGCGAATCGCAGTTAGTCGCCCTGGCAGCACAACTGGAATCACTCAACCCATGGCCGCGCGTTGCGCCACAACCGCCAACCGGCGAACGCGACGAACCGGATCAATAACCAACTGCGTTTTGGGGTGCGGCGGTGCCCAAGCCCGCACCGTCCATGCCAACAAGAACCGGAGATACTCTTGACGGATCTTTTGAAGAACAAGGTCGCTATTGTCACCGGAGCGGGAGCCGGTATCGGCGCCGCAATCGCGCGTTCCTTCGCCGACGAGGGTGCACGTGTCGTGGTCTCTGACATCGACGCCGCTGCGGCGGAGGAAGTCGCAGCATCAATCGACGGAGCGATCGCAATCACCGCAGACGTCGCCGATGAAACGCAGGTGGAGAATCTCGTCGCCCGAACGGTATCGACGTTCGGACAGCTGAACGTCGTCGTGCCCAACGCCGGAATAGCCACCACAACGCCTCTGACTGAGACTTCGTTCGCTGACTGGCGAAAAGTCATGTCCGTCAACCTCGATGGTGTGTTCCTGACCATCCGGCACGCACTCCCAGAACTACTCAAACCTGGAGGCGGATCGATCGTCACCATCTCCTCGATTTCGGGGACAACCGGTTCTCCGCTGATCGGCAGCTACGCCGCCGCCAAGGCTGCTGTACGCAGCCTCACGCAGACCCTGTCGGCCGAACTCCGCTTCCATGGCATTCGAGCCAACGCGCTGCTCCCGGGATTCATCGACACCAATCTCGTCACTTCCCATCAGCGCGACTTCGAAGAGGCGCTCGGCCTCGAGTTCGGGGGCTTTGATGACCTCGTGGTCGCTAAACAGACCCGTTACGGGCGTCCGGAGGAGATTGCGGCGGCGGCAGTCTTCTTCGCCAGCGATCCGTCGGCCCGGTGCAACGGAAGCACGTTGGTGCTCGACGGAGGTTTCACCAGTTCGCTGCTCTAAGTTGAGTTCCGGCGTCGAATCGACAGGCGGATCATCGCGGGTTCAGGGTCCCGGAACCCGCCCGCCCGAACGATTCGTCGATTGCCGCCTTCGGTTGTGAACCGGAGGATGTCCTCGATCCGGTGTCGGGTGGAGATGTCGGAGTACTCCTACGTCTCGCCTGGAACTGAGTACTTAGCGCGGAGTCGACAATCTCCGGGTGATCGACGCCTCCGTGATGCCATCCATCATCGGCGGCAACACCAACGCGACCACCATCATGATCGGCGAAAAGGGCGCTGATCTAGTGCGGGCCAATCGTTCTGGCGAGTAGTTATATCCCAGGAGAAGCTTGGCTACCGCGGCCTGAAGGTATGCGTCTTTACCGACGAGCTAACGGGTGCGGGGCCGGCGCGGTCAGCGCTTTGCCGATGCCCTTGGCCACCGTGCTGGCGTTACGTGTGGCCCCGGAGCGCCTATGCCGTACGCATAGCGTACTTCGTATAACGCCCTGCGTAGCATGGCCATCATCGACGATTTGGAGAATGAGATGGCTCTCCGATCCGGATCTCGATCTCGCCGCGGAATCGCTGCGCACGAAATTCCATTGGGTCGGTGAACTAGCTTTCGGATCGCTCAGGCTATTCGACGATCCGACCTATCGCGCTTGCCCGAGCGTCCTTAGCAGATGGCAGGCTGTGTCCAGTAGCTCGCGATCGGACTGGGCAACGTGATCCAAGCGAGGCACTAATGCGGCGACGATCGAGCGAAATCTGTCTACCAACTGCTCGGCCCTCATGCCAAACATGGGGTAGACGTCCTCGTCCCACAACTTGCCGTGCGGAGCCCAGACCACAACGAAGCGAAGGATCTCACGTTCAAACCAGTCGAGTCGACAGGCGCAGGTATCGGCCTCGGACAACGGACGGAGTGGCGAGTGTATCGACGTCGCGCGTTGCGCCTGAGCCGTGTTCTTCGGCGCATCATTCAGAAGAGGGCCTGCCGCCGGTTCCCGGGGAGCAGCGAGCAGTAGGTTTCGCATTTGATGGCGGCCGCGGCGCAGCACTGAAATCACCGCGCTGACCGAGCGGTTCGTGATGTGGGCGATCTCCTTGTAGGAGAAGCCCTCCACGTCGGCGTAGTACACCGCCATTCGGGTGTCTCGTTCCAATGCGTGCAGGGCTTTGGTGACCACCGCGGTGGGTAGCGCCTCGAGCGCTTCCGCCTGCGCCACGCTCAGGCCAGTCGATGAGCGCGCTGCCGCAGCCGGCGGTTGCCGATCGGTGGTCGTGTCGGTCGGACGTTCGGCGAGTTGGCGGTGTCCATCGGGCCTAATGCTGATGTAGCCATTGGTCAAGGCCCGGTACAGCGAGGTCCTCAGGTTCGGGCTCTCAGCGAATATGCCGAACTCCCTGTAGGCGTTCATCATCGTCTCCTGCAGGAGATCCTCTGCCTCCGACCGGTCTCCGGTTAGCGCCAGCGCGCCCCGGTAAAGCGGGTCGAGCAGTGGGAGGGCCTCGCGCTCGAAGCGCGTCGCAAGTTCAGCGTCACTCCCGACCCCTCGCGGGGAGGATGACTGAGCCGGAACGTCGGAATCGTCCATGGTCATCTCGTTCGCGGTGTCATCCGGCCGCCAGTGTTCGCTGCGCAGCGCGCTCGGCGACGGCCTCGAGTATTCGGGTTGCGGTGGGACATGCCGGAGGGTTCTCAACTGTGTCTGCCGCCAGACGATTCATCAGCGCGGCCAGACGAGTTCGTCCTCGAGGGAATGCCGATGACGAAGGGCAGCCGTAATGAAGAAAAGTGTGCACCGCCGATTGCGGCGCGCTCGGCGTCGGCCTCGGCGGCGGCGACGCGTCGGATGAATTCGTGCCAAGGTAAACCCGCGAGGGAATGACTTGGGCTGCGTTCCTGATCAGCGGCGGTCGAAGAAGCCGCTGCGCGCCACCGCATCGCCCTCCTCGGACATCCGAGTCCCGCCGACAACAGCGGCAGACATCGGCTCTGCTTGCTGAGAATGCTTCGCCAACAACGGTTTACAAAGTCGTCGTCCCGATCGGCGATGCTCACGTCCTGATCGACTCCGCCGCACACGCTCTGCAATCGCGTAGGCAGCCGCCACGGTGCTACTCGAGGGTGCAATGGGCGTGACGGACCCGGCAGCGATTCGGAGTCCGTCGACGCCGTGCAGTCGCAGTTGGTTGACGACCGAGATTTCCACATCCGCCGCAGTACGCGGGAGCAGCCGACGACGCCAACTCCGGCGTGGACCATGACTTTGGGCAGCCAAAAGATACGCCGTGTGCCTTTGAGCCCCAATGGCGCCCACGCGAATCGCTTGATATCCCAGCTTGTTTCTGCGAAGTGTCCGTCGGGCGACCTCCCCCCTATCGCCAAGAGGCGTGTACGGTTTTTCTTCTTCGTCAGCTGCAGCGCTGCGACGCGTCCGCCCAATCCGCTTCCGATGACCAGCATGTCGTAGTCCTCGTCGTGGGCGCCATCTCGCTTTGTCATGTGAATATAAGTCCGTTCATGGTGATTGGTGAGGCTCTGCGTGTTACACGTCGCCACGCCGTTTGCGTTCTTGACTGGTGGGCCGTGATCCCGAGTGCCGGACATCGTGCGAAGCCCGCTCCTTGCGTGCCAATCACGTCGGCGATGACGCACTAGTCTTAGTGCCCAGGCTCGACCACGGCGTGGTCGCACCCACAGCTTTGCGGCGTAAATGCAATGACAGGAACATATCTTGATTGGGTGGCCGCGGCCTGCCCGTACTTGGCGTATGGCCCGGGGCAGCTTTTAACGCGATGAAGCAGACGGTCGCGTTCGGCATCGTAGATCTCCTCGGCTATAAAGCACCCGCGGATGCCCACCCCGTACAACGTCACGGCGGATTCGCTTTAACGTTGTGGTACCAAGCTGGATTTCGGTATTCACCGAAGTTCGAGGCGATGAGGATGACGCGCCCTCGATCGGTGAAGAACACCAGCGCACTCGTGCGGGTCCTGCCGGACTTGGCGCCGACGTGCGTCATAACGACGGCGGGGAACGGCCAAACGGAGGAAACTCGCCCCCGCGTGAGCCGGAGCAGAGTCGGATCGATGCGGGCACCGAAGTCACCGACGAACCGACGACCCGGTGGCGAGACAGCCACCCGACTGACGATCCGATGGGCAATTGAGCGCCCGGGAGCCACGACGGGGACGGACATGGACCGTTAAGCTCCTTTCGTTTCGATTGAATGGCACAGGGTTTCGGGTGCCGATCGCGCCGACGCCTTGATCACGGCGCCGCCCTCAGCAGAAGCTTCCGACGCAACCACTTCCCCATTTCCGTGATGGCGTCATCAACCTCGGGCACACGGCGGGCGCCCATGATGAACGAGTGCTGACCGCGCTGAACGGGCCGCAAACATTGATCGTTGCGAGCCGCTTCCGACAGCAGCGCGAAATGCACCGCCTCATCCGCGAGCAACTCGTCAGTGCCGTAGAAGACTGCGATCGGGGGAAGGCCGCTGCGGTCCGCTTTAAGCAGGTTCACCCGCGGATCGGTCCACTGCACGCCCGTTCCATCGAGCCAGCAGGAACGGAAGAATTCCAGCAACCCACGCGTCAGCACCATGTCCACGCTGGCATTGGTGTCGATGGAACCGCTTGAGAGCGTCAGATCGCACCAGGGCGAGATGGACAGAACCGCGCCGGGCAGCGCGGCCCCCCTGTCGCGCAACCGTATCGCCAGGCCGATAGCGAGGTTGCCGCCGATTGAGTGCCCGACGCTGGCGATGTTCTCGGGTCGTAGCCCTGGCCAAGCAGCCAGTCGTATGCCTTCTCCAGGTCTTCGATCTGCGCGGGGAACTTGTGCTCCGGCGAACGCCGGTAGTTGATCACCAGCGACCGCATACCCGCGGCCTTGGCGATATGGGCGGCAGGCTTCCGGTCGCAGTGCATCGATGTGACGACGCTGCCACCCATGTGGTTGTGAAGCAGAACGGTGCGGGGCTCGCTATCGGCGGGAACACACCAGAGGGCCTCGACCCCGCCGGCATCGACTTCTGCGTATGTGACGCCTTCGGGCTCTTTCGCCGCGATGTGCACCGTCTCGACGATGTCCCGAATGGTGGCGAGGTCGAGATCGGGATTCGACAGTCGCTCGCGCACAGCGGCGCAGAACTGCGAGAACTCTCGAGATTCATTGCTTGTCATGGGGTTACCTTTCGGTTCTGCACCGGCCGTGGTGACCGACGTCGAAAATAGCTGCGCCAGAACGGCGCGAGCGTATCTGCTATGGAGCAGCGGTTTCACGCGATCGCGGTGCGGTCGGCGTGGGGATCGGCCTCGACGGACAGTGGTGCTGCCAAAGCGGACTGTCGAAGAAGCAGCTACTCAACGCCATATTGTCCGCCTCAGGCACTCCAACACCTTCGACACCAGCAGCGGGAGTTGGCTCTGCTTGATGAGATCACCGTGCCCACACCGGTTTACGAAGCCATGACGCTTTTCGACGGTGATGGTCCTATCGACCCGACAGTGCGCCGCATTCGCCGGACTCCACCGAGAGCCGAAGGGAGTCCGGCGCCGCCCCATGTTTATCGACAGCAGCTGTACCTGCATCCCGAGGAAATGCAAGTCGACCACTCTTATACCTGGACCCGAAGCAACGAAGGAACAGAAGTGACGGTGTCGGCTACGCGCAGCCGTGAGTCGGCCGCTGCCGCGATCAGAATCGCCCATGTCGGCCCTCCTCGTGGGCTAGTTGCCTGTTCGGTCGAATTGCTCTGTCTCGCATTTATTCTTATCTCGTTTTCCGTTCGGTTGGCGCTCCGAAGAGCTCCGCAACGCCGAGTGAGCGGGGCTCAATGGAGTAGGCGCAGCTGCCGTAGGTCGGTGGCGTACTTGCCGATGAGCTCCGCCGAGATGTGCGGGATCTCCTTGTCGGGACCGGCTCTAACCGCGAGCACCTCGGCGCGGAATGCGTCGGTTGGTGCGGCCGCGCCGCGGATCGGCTTGTCCGGCTTGCGGAAGGCGTCCAACAGAGGCAGGACGGAGTGCTGACGCTGCGGTTCGGGCAGACCCATTAGCGCAGTCTGAAACCGACTCAGCCATTCGTTGTAGTCGTTGATGCGTCGGATGTTGTTGCCGGCCTGTATCAGCCAATCCACGAACACATCCAGTGAGGCGCCGTCGTCATGGGGGTTCATCACGTCGAAGGAGCGGTAACCCGCGGTGACCCGGGTGCCGATCATGGTGATCGCCGCGGCGACGAAATCGACCGGCAGGCCGTCGTAATGTGCCCACGCCCGGCAGCCGACACCGTCGCTTTCGTAGAATGAATGCGGTGCAATGCCGGTCGCCAGCAAGCTGAAGATCAGTCGGGTGAACATGTCAGGCACATTGAGCTGCCCTCGATATCTCGTGTGCGCCAAGATCATGTCGGACCGGAACACCGCCACCGGCACTCCACACAGGTCGTTGGCTTCCCGGAGCAGGACCTCGCCGGCCCACTTGCTGTTGGCGTAGCCGTTCGCGTAACCGTCGCCGATCGAGCGGATGGGGCTGATCCGGCGGATGTCGCCGTCCTCTTCGAACTGGCCGGGCGGCACCGCCCGCGCCACCGCGATGGTGGACAGGTAGATGACCGGCTTAATCCGAGTAGTGATGGCCAGCCGGATGATCTCAGCGGTCCCAACGACATTCGGGCCGAACAGCTGGCTGTAAGGCAGCACATGGTTGACCAGTGCGGCCGGGTGCACGATCAGATCTGCACTGTCGGCCAGCCGCTGCCACGTCACCGCGTCCACTCCGAGATCCTGATCGCCGATATCACCGGGCAACACCTCGAGGTGTTTGGCCGCCAGCAGCCGAAACCGGCTCAGCAACTCGGGATCACCGCTGTCGAACGCCTTCTCCATTCGCGTTCTGGCCTCGTCGGCGTCGCGGCCGCGCACGATCGCGATCAGCTTGCCGCCTCGCCGGGACAGGCGCTCCAGCCACTCCAGGCTCAGAAAACGACCCAGCCAGCCGTTCGCGCCTGTCAGCAGAACAGTGTGGGGCGCACGTACACCGGTGAAACGCGGCAATGACCTCGCGGCCGACAGAGTCTGGGCATCGATGAACTTGTCCAACGTCAACTCGCTGACCCAAATCACGGTCGGATTCGGGCCGTGAACGGATGTGAAGGTCGGACGCTGCGTGCCCTTGCTGCGCTGTGTCTCGATGTAGTCCGCCAGTATTCCGACGCTATTGGCCGGGCTGATGATCACGCCGACCGGCACCTCGACCCCGAAGATCTCCTCGAGCAAGGTGGAGAATGTCAACGCCGACAATGAATCTCCGCCAAAGTCGGTGAAATGGGCGTCGGCTTTGGCGTCGGCACCCGCGTTGCCGAGCAAGGCCCGGATGGCGCGGGCAAGCGTCTCCGCCACAGGTCGACCGGCCGCCGTCTGACGCAGCTCGCGCATCTCGTTGACTTGTGCGGTGGCGATTTCGGTGTACATCTGCTCGAGCCGCTCGCCGTAATATTCCTTGAGCTGGGGCCGCAGCAGCTTGCCCACGCCGGACAACAACCTGTTCTCCTCGGTGAAGGGTTCCGTCGCAATCACGAAGTCGACTGGCACTTCGTAGGACTGCAACTGCGCCACCGCGGCGCACTGCTTCAGCGACTTGTGCAGCGCGGTCTTCATCCCGTCGATGTCGTCTTCGCACTCGCCGAGTGCGTCGAGGGTCGGCACGATGACAGCCAGCAGGCTTGACCGTTCGCTGCTGCCGTACACGAAGATCTGCCGCACCAGTGGTGCTGCGCTGTACTCGGCCTCCAGGTTTGCCGTAGCGACGAACTCGCCGTTGGCGAGCTTGAGCACGTTGGTGCGGCGATCGACATAAACCAGGCGATCGGGCTGGAGTTCGGCCATCACGTCGCCGGTTCGGTAATACCCGTCCGCGTCGAACACCGCGGCGGTGAGCTCCGGGCGCTTGTAATAGCCCGGCGTCATGGTGTCGGTTTTGATCAGCAACTCCCCGCGCGGGTAGGGCCGGTCGGTGCGAAAGTAACCCAGTTCGGGAAC
>Ga0105249_10001861_pt1 | contig 18321 bp, 17 predicted proteins | sample KBSS44metaG_FD_81522 | JGI IMG/M metagenome (GOLD analysis project Ga0105249, IMG submission 81522) | Switchgrass rhizosphere microbial communities from Kellogg Biological Station, Michigan, USA - KBS S4-4 metaG | ecosystem: Host-associated > Plants > Roots > Rhizosphere > Soil | place...
AATCAAACTGGATCAGAACATGGAAAAGCAACAAGCGCGATTGGAGTTTCAACAAATGCTGAATGCAAAAACTCAATTAAGTGCACAGTTGCTTTCAGACACACGAACGGAAAGCGGATTTAAGAAAGATTACGGTCTAAATTTTCGTGTGTTTTACATTTTTTAATTTAAAGCAGGTGTAACACATTGATTGCGTCATTTTTACAAGGATGCAGTTGGATCAGTAAAGTAATTGTCTAAATAAATTTTGAAGAGGTCATTATGTCTATATTCACAAAAGAGCTTTGGGATAAAAAATTATTTAATGGTTCATGGCAGTCAGCCCAAGACACCTACAGTGTGATTGAGGTTGCAACAGGTCAAGTGCTTGGTGAAATCGGTTATGCCACTGCCGCTGATGTGGTGAGTGCTGCACAACAAGCCAAAGCCGCTCAACAACAGTGGTGGGCTTTAAATTATCAAGAGCGTCAGGCAGTGTTTGAGCGAGCTGCTGCTTTACTGACAGAAAATCAAGCGGAAGTGATTGAGTGGTTGGTTAAGGAAAGTGGTTCATTACAACTGAAAGCGGGCTTTGAAGTAAGCATTGCGATTCAAGTGCTTAAACATTGTATTGCTTCACCAGCAACTGAACAGGGCACATTATTACCTACGCAAAATGGCAAATTAAGTATAGCGAAACGCTTGCCTTTAGGTGTTGTTGGGGTCATTTCTCCCTTTAACTTTCCACTGTACTTAGCTTTACGTGCTGCGGCACCTGCTTTGGCCTTTGGAAATGCGGTGGTGTTAAAACCTGATGAGCGTACAGCAGTGTGCAGTGGCTATGTGATTGCACGGATTTTTGAACTTGCAGGATTGCCAAAGGGGCTGCTGCATGTATTGCCAGGTGGGGCAGAAGTTGGTGAAGCACTGACTTTGGATAAAAATATTGCCAGTATCCAATTTACGGGATCAACCCAAGTTGGACGGATTGTTGGGGCGAATGCGGCAAAGACCTTAAAGAAAGTCTCTCTAGAACTGGGTGGGAAAAATTCACTGATTATTTTGGATGATGCGGATATTGAGTTGGCAGCAGAAAATATTGCATGGGGTGCATTTTTACATTCTGGGCAGATTTGTATGACCTCTGGCAAGATTTTGATTCATCAAAAAATTTATAAACAGGTCAAACAGCGTGTCATTGAAAAAGTGCAGAATTTTGTGGTGGGCAATCCTAGTGACAAGAATGTCACCATCGGGCCATTGATCAATGCCAAACAAGCGCAACGTGTAGAACAATTGGTCAGTGCTGCGGTTAAAGAAGGCGCAACATTGGAAATCGGTGGACATGCCGATGGGGTGTTTTTTCAACCGACTGTACTGACAGATGTGACTGCAAATAATTCGATTTTTAGTGAAGAGATTTTTGGCCCTGTTGCGGTGTTGATTCGGTTTAGCTCAGATGAACAGGCCATTGAATTAGCCAATGACGGCGATTATGGGCTTTCAGCAGGCATTATTACCTCCAATGTAGGACGAGGTATGCAACTCGGTGCACAGCTCAAAGTGGGCTTGCTACATATCAACGATCAGACCGTAAATGATGAAACGGTCAATCCATTTGGTGGTTTTGGTTCATCAGGGAATGGTACGCGTATTGGCGGCCCTGCCAATGCCGATGAATTTACCCAGTGGCAATGGATTACTGTACAGGCTCAAGCGCCACATTATCCTTTTTAAACAATTAAATAAATCATGACAGGACGTTATAACATGAGTGAATTAAAAGATATTATTGCCGCAGTGACCCCATGTAAAGGTGCTGACTTTGAGTTGCAAGCTTTAAAAATACGTCAGCCTCAAGGTGATGAAGTATTGGTAAAAGTGGTTGCTACAGGAATGTGCCACACCGATTTGATTGTACGTGATCAATATTATCCGGTTCCGCTGCCTGCTGTTCTTGGACATGAAGGGTCAGGAATTATCGAGGCGATTGGCCCTAATGTAACCGAGCTTCAAGTGGGCGATCATGTGGTCTTAAGTTACGGGTATTGTGGAAAATGTACCCAATGTAATACTGGTAATCCTGCCTATTGTTCAGAGTTTTTTGGACGAAATTTTAGTGGGGCAGATTCAGAAGGACAACATGCACTTTGTACCCACGATCATGGTGTGGTTAATGATCATTTTTTTGCCCAATCCTCCTTTGCAACCTATGCTTTAAGTCGTGAAAATAACACGGTTAAAGTGACCAAAGACGTACCAATTGAATTATTAGGACCATTAGGTTGTGGTATTCAAACAGGTGCTGGCGCATGTATAAATGCTTTAAAAGTGACACCTGCCAGTAGTTTTGTGACTTGGGGTGCTGGCGCTGTTGGTCTGAGTGCTTTACTTGCGGCAAAAGTGTGTGGCGCTTCGATCATTATTGCTGTTGATATTGTTGAATCACGTTTGGAACTGGCAAAACAATTGGGTGCAACTCATGTGATCAATAGTAAAACTCAAGATCCTGTGGCTGCGATTAAAGAGATTACTGATGGTGGAGCCAACTTTGCATTGGAATCTACTGGACGGCCTGAGATATTAAAGCAAGGTGTTGATGCGCTGGGAATTTTAGGCAAAATCGCCGTGGTAGGTGCACCTCAATTAGGCACAACTGCACAATTTGATGTAAATGATCTGTTATTGGGTGGGAAAACCATTTTAGGTGTTGTTGAGGGGAGTGGCTCACCCAAGAAATTTATCCCTGAGTTAGTCCGCTTATATCAACAAGGGAAATTTCCATTTGACCAACTTGTAAAATTCTATGCATTTGATGAAATCAATCAAGCTGCGATAGATAGTCACAAGGGTATTACACTCAAACCGATTATTAAAATTGCATAATCTTGTATGGCATGCTCATTGATGAGCATGCCATTTCTTTGATTATAAGTTTTTTAAGTTTAAATTTTGGGTTTAGTTTCAGATTTTAGGTTAAGTGTTTTAAGCTATTTGGATGAGTTTAGAGCTTTCTTCGCTTTTCCAGTAATTTTCCAAATAATAAACCTAGCTCAAACAATAACCACATTGGGATCGCAAGCATAATCATGGAAATTGCATCAGGTGGTGTTACAAACATAGCGATAAAAAAACAGCCCACTATAATAAAGCGGCGTTTTGCAATTAAACTCTGAGTGCTAACCACACCAATCAAAATCAATAAAAGTGTGATCATTGGAATTTCAAAAGTTACCCCAAACACCAAAAATAACTTTAAACAAAAGCTGAGATAACTATTGATATCGGTCATGGGTGCGACGGTTTCGGGAGAGACACTGATGAAAAAGTGCAGAATAGAAGGCAGTACAATAAAGTAAGCGAAGGCAATCCCTGCGTAAAATAATAGGATGCTACCGAACAACAAGGGGAGTGCCAGTGATCTTTCTTTTTCATAAAGTGCGGGTTTAATAAAACTCCAGAGCTGATAAATAATAAAAGGCATTGCCAGCAGAATCGCCACAAAAAAGTTAAGCTTAAATGGTGCCATAAATGTTGCAGTAACATCTGTTGCGATCATGGATGAATTGGCAGGAAGCTGAGCTCTTAACGGTTCTGAGAGTAGTTGATACGTTCGATTGGCAAAAGGCAATAAACAAAAAAATAGTGCGAATAGAACCCCTACCGTTTTAAACAAATGTTGACGAAGCGCCACCAAATGTTCAATCAGTGGCATTTGCTGTAGTTCTTCAGACGGTAGGTCTTTTGCAATCACAGCGGGTGATGAAGATTGAGGGAGCTGTGTATTCATGCGATCACCTTTAATTTTACTGGAGATGAGGCTTTAGGCTCTGTCTGATGATCATTAGATGGTGGTTGATGCTGTAAATAGTTTTGTAAATAATAGGGTGTAAATACTGAGTAATACGCTTGATTACTCAACAAATCACAATAAATCAAACTGTTAAACTTTGTTGTTTTTTCAGTAGCGTTACTCTGTAGCTGTTGTTTAGCGTCGCTTAACTCTGTTTGCTGCCGAAGTTCAGCAAGTTGGGATTGCATTTTTTGTTCAAGCTCGGCCATACGCTGCATTTCTTGTTGGACTTGCGCACGCAGTTCGGATAACCCGAGTTCACGGTCAATATCTTGTTTGGCATTGTTCACAAAATGCATGAGTTTGGCATACCATTTCCCCGCGAAACGAGCGGCCTCTGGCAGTTTTTCTGGTCCAAGTACTAGAAGAGCGATAATGCCAAACACAAAAAGTTCAGACATTCCAACATTAAACATCTATATCATCCCTAAACTTAGCTGTTAATGGTTGAGTCGGATGGTTTCTTGGTCTCCTCATGTTCAAGTGTGTTGGTCTCTTTTAATACGATGTTTTCTTCCTCACGCATTGATTTTTTAAAGTCTTTGACTGCGCCGCCAACATCTTTACCAATATTTTTAAGCTTAGAGGTCCCGAATAATAAAATAACCACAATTGCAAAAATGATCACATGCCAAATTGATAAACCAGCCATAGTGTTCTCCCTTGTTATTCCTGTCCATGAGAATTGATTTTTACTGTATTGAGATCAACATCCATTGATTCAATTCATTGTTTTAAATAACCTAATCATTTATAGTCTTACAATTAAAAGCAGTGCATTTAAAATGAATAGGTTTTGAGCGAGTTGGTTATAAGTTAAGTTTTTAAAAGAGAAAATTTCAATAAATTCACAAGAATTTTTTCTCTTTCAGCATCATTTTCACTTTGTTTGTCCAGTCAATTAAATTCCGTTTAATCCTTGGGATATTCTTGTTTAAATCGTTTTTTAATATCGAAATAGCATTGAAAATAATCATTGCTATATTTCAGTGGTTGTTTTAGTCATCTCTCCTGTAATGGATAAATTAAGCAGATGAGGCTTGAGTTGCTTTGGGCTATTCGACTTGATTAAACAACAAGCCGCTCAACTGGATTGCTGATCCACTATATCTGTACCATACCCCATAATCTGATTCTGTTCCAATGCTTGAATAAGATCATCTTCCTTTATTTTCGAGTTAGGCTCAAGCTTAATAGATCGCATTGAGCGTGTTGATTTTAAATACAGGTATAGCCAGCATCCGCCGTAATGATTGAACCTGTGATTAGACTTGAGGCATCTGAAGCCAGAAATTGTACAATAGACGCAATTTCATGAGCTTGCCCCATACGTTTAGCCGGTGTCATATCCAGCCATTGATTGACTAAGTTATCTTGGTTTTCAAGGTTTTTTAATAACGGTGTTTCAATATAGGTGGGGGCAACAGCGTTCACCCGAATATGGCGTTGAGCCCATTCAACCGCAAGAGATTTCGTTAAATGATGCACGCCTGCTTTTGAGGCATTGTAGTGACATTGCGGTTGTGGCACGTTGACAATCTGTCCTGACATTGAACCAATATTGATAATCGATCCTCGTCCAGCATCCAGCATTTGACGGGCAAAGCCACGGCAAGTCTTAAAGATGCCAGTCAAGTTGATGTTGATGACATTATCCCACTCCTCATCTGTCATGTGCTCAGCTGGGGTATTCGTCACAATGCCCGCATTACATACCAATATATCCAGCGCTGGTAATGCTTGAGCAAGCGCGTTAATCGCTGCACTATCCGTGACATCTAAGCTTTCCGCACGTGCAAGATAGCCCTTGGCCTTTAATGCTTGTGCAGTTGTTGTTGCACGATCCAGTAAGATGTCGGTACAAATAACTTCGGCGCCTGTCGCAGCAAGTGCTTCAGCAATTGCTGCGCCTATGCCTTGACCTGCACCTGTGACCAGTGCCAGTTTATTGCTTAAGTCCATTTTCTTGCGATAATCCATATCTTTTCTCTTTGTCTTTTCCATTTTATGTGATGAGTGAGCATCGTAACGGTTCACCACGTAAACTGCGTAATGCTTCTTCAGCGGCTAAGCGCTGTAAGGTATCTACCGATGTATCAGAAAAAAAGGCCGCATGTGGAGACATGATTAAATGAGGTGCTGTACGTAAAGGCGAGTCTGCTGGTAATGGCTCTTGTGCAAAGACATCGAGTCCTGCGCCTGAGATTTGTCCACTGAGCAAGGCTGTAGTCAAGTTATCATCACGGATATAAAACAACAGAAGCTGGATTTTTTAGTCCAGCATTATGGTGAGCGTTTAATTGCATGTAATGTCGCACAGGAAGATTTAAAGTGCTTTGTACAACGGCACTTTGTCGGTGGTGTCGACCTATTTGTTGACTGTAGTGGTCATGCAAGCGCAATTGCAGCAGCGCCAGATTGTCTAAAACCTGCGGGCAAACTGGTTTTTGTTGGAATGCCACAACACGCTGTGCCTATGGATATTGTTGCCATGCAGGTCAAAGAGATTGAGACGATTTCAATTTTCCGTTATGCAAATGATTATGAGCGTTCTATTGCGCTGATTGCTTCTGGTCAAATCAATGTGAAGCCGCTAATTTCAAAAAAAATTCATTTTAATCAAAGTATTCAAGCATTTGAGTTGGCGGCATCGGCACCTCCAGATGTGATTAAAATTATTATTGATTTTGATCTGTAATTTATTAATTATTAGTTGCTTAGATATATGAGGTGGGATATTTATATTTAAAAATGAAGCATTTAAAAATATGTACCCCCACCCAACAGAGACTTCTATGCCGCCTTATGGTAGGACAATTATCTAGAATTCAAAAGTACAAAAAATGAATTGATAACCAATAGTTTCTAAAAGTTTATACAAAAATATATGCTTTATTTATGATCAATGACTAGATATAAAGCACTTGTATGAATAATGCGTTGGTTTGGTTGTATTTATTATATTAATCAAATGAAAATTAAATAATAACCTTGGATGGTATGATTTTAATTTTATATTTATAGTCTGAATTTTTTGATCATCATAAATAATAATTAAGCATTTAAGATAATAAGTTTTTTATTATTCAAGTGATTTTTATTTGTATGTTTAATTCAATTGAATTTACTAAAACCCTAAAAGAAAATACTTTATACATATCGGTCTTTATATTTGTCGTAATTTGTCAATGAATTCGTAGTGAAATGTCAATACGCATATTTCTAAATTTTATACTTTAACACTGTGTTGTGAATATTTATCAATAAAATTCCACAACTTTTATAACTTTAAGAAATGATTTAAATCAATACCAATCGATAAGACAGCACGAAGGATTTGTGAATCTTGGTATGTATTTTAGTTTGAGACGACGATATAGACCATGACAAGAAAATTTTTATAAATTGGAGTACGTATGCAAGATTTTACTTTATCCAAGTGGGCATTTTTAATTTCAACAGTAGTTTATTCAAGCTATTCTTTTGCGGGTTTTAATGTAAATCCAATTGTAGACAGCTATGAAAATAAAAATAGTCCTCAACCAATTGTGCTTGTACATGGCTTAGCAGGGGCAGAACATGTAAAGTTTTTAGGAAAATTTTCTATTTATGACTACTGGGGCTCAACATTAACTCAATTGGCTGAACAGTCCACACCAGCCATAGCTGTTTCTATAAGTCCTTTAAATAGCAATGAATATCGTGGTGAAGAATTAATCAAGCATTTACAGTATATTCAAACGACTTACTATCGTGATGACGTTAAATTTAATTTAGTAGGACATAGTCAAGGTGGACCGACATCCCGTTATGCGCTTGGGGTTAAACCTGAGTTGGTGTCCTCCATCGCGACTGTTGGTTCTCCACATCGGGGAAGTCCTTTTGCCGATCAAAATATCCAAGAATATGAAGCAACTGGAAAATTAGATATTAGCAGTATGTTGCCTTATTCTTCACTACAGTCTGTGTTGAATTTTTTGCAAAATATCATTTATAGACATGATTTTTTAAGTGCACTTCATAAAATTATAATTGATGGCAGATTAGATGAAAATGATATTAAAACCTTTAATGCCAACACCTCGTTCTGGGTGTGGGGCGGTGAGGGTGTTAGAAAATTACCAGATGAAGATTATCGTCGTAACAGTCTAAATTATATTAATTTGCTTGAAGGGATCCGAGCCAATAGTGCCAAAAGTATGCAAGATTTTAATACTTTATTCCCTGAAGGTATCCCCATTTCTGCTCAATGTCTAAAACAGACAGCTAATCCAAGCGATTATAATCTACCCAATACACCTGATCGATATTTTATCAAAGGATCCGATGGAAATTCCTATCCTATTTATATGACATCATGGACGGGAAAAATTGATGAAGTGGTAAATTTATTTCCCAACCAAGCACATGATGGTACGGTCTCGGTATGTAGTAGTCGTCTAGGAAACTTAAAAGGAATTTATAACTGGAAACATAGAGAACAGTCAGGAACATTTAGTAAATACGATGAATCATTATCAGTTTCAGGCTGGCCTTGGAATTGGGGTTGGGTCCAAACACCGACGAAATGGGCAACAATTCCAAACCCAATTGATGTTTTAAAAGATCATGCAAATTATTTAAAGAAAAATAATATGTGATTGACTTTGGGCTATATTGATCTATAAAGAATAAATATAGCTTGATTTTATTTAAAACAAAAAATCAGGGATTTTAAATGAAAAAAAGTATTTTAGTTTCATCTTTTTTTCTAGTGGTTATTGTTTGTTTTCTATGGCTTGTGTTTAAGCCAATAGATAAACAGACAAATAATCAGGAGGATTTAAAGCCAGATCAAGCGACCGCTTTAAATATAGGTAGTATAAAACCAAGCAGTGGTTTTATACCCATTGCAGTTGATGCATTTGGAGGAAATATTTACTGTGAATTAAGTTTTGATACAAATCAAACTTTTGTTTTAGACAATATGACTAAGGATTGTTTTGATAAGTTGCTAAAAAATAATCCAACTGAATCTGATCCTACCAATTTTGGTTTAAATTTTTTCAATAAGCTGTTGGTTGATCCGACTCAAAGTATCGTAAAGGATTTATGGATTAGGTATGTCAAATATACCGATCAGGTCATTTTAACCCATAAGGCACATTCGAAAAATCAAGTGAATTATAAAAATGCGAAAAGACTTGTAGATGCGATTCGATCTATCCGAGCAAGATTTTTTACCCCCTTTGAGATAAAGGCATTATTTGGTGCAAGTGACAAAATTGAAGATTATGAGTTGGTTGTTTTAAAAATAAATGAATCTACAGGGATGACAGATGATGAAATCGAACAGGAACTCAATACAGCGATAAGCAACCTGCCCGAAAAATCGAGAAAGGCCATAAAGTTTAATAAAGACTTTAACGATGTATCTCGTAAAGTTCAGGAAATAAAAAATAGAGGAGGTTCACAGGAAGAAATACGCAAGGAGCGGTTAAAAGTGTTTGGTCCTGAAGTGACCGAGCGGATGGAATCTGTTGATAAATCAAGAGCGCAATTTAAAAACCAAGCAGAAATATATATGCAAAAGCGAGGTGAAATTTTGCAGCGTGATTTAAATATGCTTGATCAGGAAAAATCAATTGAAGTGCTTAGAAAAGAAATTTTTAGTGACAGATATGATAAGCGGAGAATTATCAGTTTGGAAAAAATTTATGATACGGAAAAATCGCTAGATATTCTCAATTAATGCATGTGTATTCAATGAATCAATCTAGTTAATGGGACCGTAGAGAATAAATAAAGTTAGGTCTTATTTAGTATTTGTAATCTAGCCATAGTTTAAGGAGTAAAGTATGACAGCCAAAATTACACGACGAGAACTTATTCAAAAAAGCCTATTCGGTTTTGGTGCACTGTCTTTATCTGCGGGTTTTACGGGATGTAATGACAGTTCAGATCGAGAATCAACAACACTACAAGTCAATTTTGAACATGGGGTTGCCAGTGGAGACCCTTTACAAGATCGCGTGATTTTATGGACACGCTTAACGCCCAATGATAGCAGCGCACGTTTGCAAGTGACTTGGGAAATTGCTTTAGATGATCAATTCAAGCAAATCATTAAAACAGACAAAGTCACCACAGCAAAAGCACAAGACTTCACTGTGAAAGTTGATGCCACAAACTTAAAACCAGATCAACGCTATTTCTATCGTTTTAGCTTTGGCAATAAATTTTCACCAGTTGGACAAACCAAAACACTACCAATCAATCCAACCAAGGTCAGTTTTGCGGTATGTTCTTGCGCGAATTATCCAGCAGGGTATTTCTATGTTTATCGTGAAATGGCCAAGCAAGATGTTGATGTAGTGATTCATTTGGGTGACTATATTTATGAATATGGTCAAGGTGGTTATGCAACAGAAGATGCAGTGAAGTTAGGACGTACTTTGGCTGCGGACAATAATCAAGAAATTATCAAGTTAGATGATTATCGCAAACGCTATGCGTTATATCGTAAGGACAAAGATTTACAAACATTGCATCACCGTCATCCATTTATTGTGATTTGGGATGATCACGAGTTGGCAAATGATACATGGCGAGAAGGCGCTGAAAATCACCAAGCCAATGAAGGGTCTTTCCTCGATCGTAAACTTGCTGCATTACAAGCGTACTTTGAATGGATGCCGATTCGCCCTATTTCCGCAAATGATCATCTCAATATTTATCGCCAGTTTGACTTTGGTACACTGGTGCAATTGACCATGTTAGATACCCGTATCCTTGCCCGAGATAAGCAACTGGAATATACCGATTATATCACCGCTTCTGGTATGGATTTTCAACGTTTTCAGACTGACTTAACCAATCAGAATCGAACCTTAATGGGGTATACCCAACGTGAATGGTTACAGCAAAATTTGGCTCAATCCAAGGCAACTTGGAATGTATTGGGTCAGCAAGTGTTGATGGGTAAGATATTAATCCCTGCTGAATTACTGGTACCGTTGAGTGCAGTTCTGAGTGGACATGCAACTCAAGAGGTTTTAAATCAAATCAATACGATGATCATGGAGTTAGTGCAACTGAAAATGCGTGTGCTACAGGGCGATCCAACATTGACCGCAATTGAAAAGGCACGTTTAACTACTGTCGCACCTTATAATTTAGATGCTTGGGATGGTTATTATGTTGAACGTGAAATTCTGTATAACACTTTAAAAGTATTGAACAAGAAGGTCGTAGTGCTGGCAGGTGATACCCATAATGCATGGTCATCAGAGTTGTATAGTCAGGCGGGTGATTTTGTCGGTGTCGAACTGGCGACAAGTTCAGTGTCATCGCCGGGAATTGAAAAGTACCTCAATATTCCAGTGGAACAGTTACAGCAGTTTGAAATGGCGTTTACCACACTGATTGATGAGTTGGATTATACCAATCTAAATCAACGTGGTTATCTGAATGTCAGCTTTACTGCAACGCAGGTTCAAGCGGACTGGATCTATGTCGATACCATTAAAGAGCCGCAATATACTGTGGATACAAAACGTGGGCATCAAGTGGTGCTGAATAATCAATTGGTCAATACCCGTTCGATTAAGAAAACTGCTTAATAAAAGCCTATTTAATTTTATATCGCCTGACTACTGAAGAAGATTTAGATGCTATTGCTATCGCGTCATTTCTTCAGTAGTGCAGGGTTTAGCTGTCTTTGTACACATAATGAAATAACACAAGAATATCAGGAGTAAAAAACCATGGCTGGATTATCGATTTGGCACGTACTTATTTTTGCAATTGTGGTGATCTTACTTTTTGGCACATCTAAATTAAAAAATTTAGGTAAAGATGTCGGCGGTGCGGTGAAGGATTTTAAAAAATCAATTCAAGATGATGAAACAACCGCTGCTGCACTGAATGAACCAAGAACACAGGAACATCAAAATAGTAATACTGATGTGAACTCTACGGTAAAGCACTAAAACTGGAGAACTAACACATGCTTGATGTCGGATTTTCTGAATTATTGGTTTTTGGGATCATTGCGCTGTTGGTGTTAGGGCCAGATAAACTCCCTGAAGCTGCGCGTTTTGTTGCGAAATGGTACAGTAAATTGAAACGTCTCATCAGCAATGTTCAGAACGACATTGACCGTGAATTACGCTTATCCGAATTGCGCGAACAGATGCAGAATGAGATGCAGCGCATTCAAGAATTAGAGCAAAAAATGCAGGCGCAGATGCATGAGCTACAGCAATTATCGGCTATGCCTGGAGATGCTATACAGCCAGAACAAGCGCCAGCGCTATTAAAGAAACAGCCATTAGAACAACCGCAATTAAAAGAACAGCAAATATCCCAGCTGAGGGTGAAGCAGATTTATCAACCTGTCTCACATGATATTCCTACTGTCTATTTGCCAAGTATTTGGCTAAAACAGGCTAAATCTAATGATGACAAACTCAGCATTGTTCCTGTTCAATCCAAATCAATATTGCAATTGAAGGTGGCTGTATGACGTCAATGATACCGCAGCTGCAAGAGCAAGCTTCTGAAGAAGCGACTCAGCTTGAAGCAATGCCGATCACCCGACATTTGATGCTGTTGCGCCAGCATTTGTTTAAAATTATCGGGGTATTAATTGTGCTTTTTTTCTGTTTGTTGCCATTTGCAAACAGAACTTATTCAATGCTATCTGAACCATTACGTGCCCAATTACCTGCCAGTTCGACCATGATTGCTACTGATGTAACTGCAACATTTATGGCACCGTTTAAACTGAATTTCTTTATTGCGCTGATGCTGGCGATGCCTTTTATTATTTATCAGATTTGGGCATTTATTAAACCTGCATTGTATGAAAAAGAAAAGAGTCTGGCATTCCCATTGTTATTGAGCAGTATTTGCTTGTTTTATTCAGGGATTGCCTTTGCCTATTTTATTGCCTTACCTTCGATTCTGCATTTTTTTATCAGTGTTTCACCTGATACCGTTGCGCCAATGACAGACATTAACAGTTACTTAAGTTTTTGTTTAAAACTCTTTTTGGTGTTTGGGGTCACTTTTGAAATTCCAATTATTACACTGGTATTGATTTTAATCGGTTTGGTCAGCACGCAAACGCTAGTGGAAAAAAGACGCTTTATTATTGTGGGCTGTTTTTTTATTGCAATGTTTGTTACGCCACCAGATGCTATTTCGATGATTATGTTGGCAATTCCAATGTGGATGTTGTTTGAATTGGGGTTGGTATTTGGCAAGATGATTGAAAAACGTAAACGTGTATAAGCACTGATTTTTAGCGAAAGTGTTTAAGTGTTGCTTTGTTCTATATCTTTAGATTTTAGCTTATCTTTGTCTCATTGATGGGTGCGTAATACTGTTCTAAATCCCACATGCGTTGCAGCCAAATCAAACTCTTGCGGATATCGACTACTATTTCGATAACGAGAGCAATAACTTGAAGCACATAAGAAAGAACCTCCTTTAATCACATATTGGGTTGCTGCGATGCTTTGCTGACGCAGATCCGTATAATTTCCCATATGTTGGTCATGCGCGCCTTGATATACAGAAGTGGTCCATTCCCAAACATTACCAATCATATCGAACAATTGGAACGCATTGGCAGGGTAGCAACCGACAGGTGGCACACCTGCAAAATGGTCGTCAACAGAATTATGTAACGGAAATTCACCTTGCCAGTAATTGGCTTGTGGATGTTGATGGGCATCCTGAGGTGCTTGGTGCAGTGGTGTATCGACTTTTGAACCTGCTTTGGCAGCATATTCCCATTCTGGTTCAGTAGGTAAATCTCGTCCTAACCAAACTGCATAGTGTTCAGCATCATTTTTGGTCACATAGCGAACAGGTTCAGCGGGGCGTGGAGCTTGACCCGAAGCGCCATTAGGCGTTTTCCAAGTGTAATCAGATTTGAGTTGCCACCACTGATTAGGCTTATTGGCATCTGGTGAAAATACAGCCGCCTGTTTCTGTTGCTCTGCATCGGTTACATAGCCGGTGGCTTTTACAAAACTGCTAAATTGCGCCACAGTCACTTCGGTTTGATCGATCCAGAAACCCTCAACTTGTCGTTGTTTTTGCCCAAAATTAAGTTCATCGGGATAGGCTTTATTGGAGCCGAGCTGAAATGAACCTTTGGCAATCCAAACCATCCCCGCTGTTGGCTTTTTTTGCCATGCATCGGGTAAACCTGAATAGTGTTCGCATTGCTGCAATGAACCAAGCGGTGTAGAAGCTTTACTGGTTTGTTTGGGATTAGGCGTAACCTTATTGCAGCCTGTTACAAGAAACAGGCTACACAGTGCAATTAAAAGGGGACTGAACTTCATTGAATGTTGTATTCCTTGACTCCATTTTGTTGGGTATATTTGCTATATACATCAAGTAGTTCTTGTAGTTTTGCTGGATTATTTTGTGCAAGGTTTTGGGTTTCACCACGGTCATTTTTTAAGTTATATAATTCCCAAGTTCCCGTTCCTAGCTCTGCTTTACCTTGTAAAGCAATTTTCCATTCGCCTTGACGCGCATATTTACTGCCATGCAATTCATCGGCAAAACTAAAGTTTACAGGGCGAATCGTCTGCGCTTTATTTTCAAGCACCGATTTCCATGAGGAACCACTTGGGGTATTAATCTGACGGCCTTTATATTGACCTTGTGGGACGGCAATATTGGCATAATCTAAAACAGTAGGGAAAACATCGAGTACTGAAGCAAAACCATGATAGGTTGTTTGCGCTTTATTTTGATGAGGAAGTTTAACAATGGCTGGTGCTGTGGTTGCACCTTCACCCGCAGTATCTTTCCATAAATGGAAAGGTGCAGCACTGACTTCAGCCCAACGCGGACCGACATAGTGATAAGAACTGGATGTACCGACATTATTCACCCGATTATCAAAACCTGATTCGGCTCCATAATTACCACGGATAAAGCCTTCAGCCCCATTATCTGAAACAAAGAAAATTAAAGTATTGTCGTATAAGTTATTGCGTTTTAAATACTCAATCACGCGTCCAATATTGGCATCAAGGTTTTCAACCATTCCCGCATAGATTTCCATTCTGCGTGCTTCTAATACTTTTTGCTCAGCGGAAAGTTCATTCCATTTGCCATATTTTTGTGGTGCATTTTGTGTTGCAATCGGTTCGGCTGCAGTAAAGTTGGCTGGAATTAGACCAAGTTGTTTTTGGCGGGCAATACGACCATTACGAATCACATCATAACCAGCATCGTACACGCCACGATAACGGTCACGATATTCAGTTGGGGCTTGTAATGGCCAATGAGGTGCTGTGTAGGCAGCATAAGCAAAGAATGGTTTGCCTGAATTTTTTCCTGACTCTAAATAGCTAATTAATTTATCAGTGAAGTAATTGGTTGAGAAAAAATCATCGGGTAAGGCTGAAATTGGAACAACTTTACCATCCTCTGTATAGGTGGCATTACGTTTGTAGGCACTAGGTGCTTGTTTAAAGTGTAAATCTAGACCTTGTAATAGCGTAAATGAGTGATCGAAGCCTTTTACATGTGCGTTGGTTTCAGCGGTTAAACCGAGGTGCCATTTTCCGCTGATATAGGTTCGGTAGCCATTATCTTTAAGCACTTCTGCAATTGAGAGTGAGCGCTCATTTAAGTAGCCCTCATAACCCGGCTGGCCTTTTAAGCGGGCAGGGGTGAGCTCAGCCATAGCCCCAATGCCCGCTAAGTGATGGTCTGTACCCGAAATCAATTGTGAACGTGTTGGTGAGCAGGTCGGGGCAGTATGATAGTCCGTTAAAATCCGACCTTCTTTGGTCAGTGCATCAATATTTGGAGTGTGTATTTCTCCACCAAAGGCTCCTAAATCTGAATAACCTAAATCATCTGCCATGATAAATAAAATGTTTGGTTGTTTCTTGGTTTCCACCACAGTATTTGAATGCTCGGAATCATTATTATTACATGCTGAAATTGAAAGGCTTAATAATGCAATAGAAAGTGTTGTAAACAGATTTTTATGAGACATACGTGTCGACTTGGTTTTCTAAAAAATTAGGCTGAGTTTAGAGTGTTAATTTTTATGGTAAAAATAATTAAAATTTGATTGTTAATCTAAAAAAAAGAAAAGCCCTCAATATGCTTCTGAATAGATGTTGAAATCATTTAAAAGTAAGTATGTTGAGCTGTTTAATAAAACTATAGTCAACCTGTCAAAAAACTCATACACAAGAATATAATTTCCTTTAATTAATAAAGATCTTTCATAAATCAAAAAATGATCATGTGGAGTGAATTATATTGGTATTGAAAGTTCCTTCTCCCTCTGGGAGAAGGCTAGGATGAGGGTGCTATTATGTTAATTTTTGGTTTTAAAAAGGACAAATGAAAGAAGTCTAGTATCTTTAACTAAATCAATTGCATGTAAATTAAATTGTTTGATTATAAAATGCTTGCAATGCCCCACCTTACATTCAAAGTTTAAATAGCTCTACGTAGGCAATGTCTCGCTCTTGCGCTGCAAAAAAAGCAGTGCTTTATTTTTGCTCATATACCCCCGCCCAACTGCGATATCCATGTCGCCCCGCGGTAGAATCACCATATAGAATTCAAAAGTACAAAAAATGAATTGATAACCAACATTTTCTCAAAGTTCATACAAAATATAAGCTTCATTTATGATCAATAACTTGAAGCAAATCACTGGTATGAATAATTAGGTGGTTTGACTATATAATACTTCTAAACTTAAACAAAATGAGTATCATCAGCTTATAGCAAGGTGTCGGATATGCTTTAGGCATATTCGGAAAGTTTTATATTAATGATAATTTAATACAGAATATTCAATTACACCTTTGCAATATTATGGGGTTGAGATACTGATATTTGAGTCGATCCGACCGAATCAATTAAATTGACTAAACTTTAAACATTGGTGTGAATCAATAAGCTGTTTTGATTCGAAAGTATGTTTTTTAAACAAAAATATACAGAACTGTCTGTTTTTATGTTGATGGTGTATTGATTAATTGAAGATTAATGTGATAAATTCTACAGAATTAGAGGGAGATCTTTTTTAAAGATTCTTGATGCCTTGATCCTATTTCCTTTCCCCAAGGGAAATAGGAGTTTTTAAGGCTGAATAAAAAGCACTGGATAAAGATATTTATAAAAGATAGAAATATATTATCTCAATATGGACTTAGATAAATTTTACTAAATAATGTATTTGTATGAGCTGTATTTTAAGAGTAATAACGCGAATCTATAGGTAAGTCTTACGATGAAAGTTTATGAAATGATATTTCATAAAGGAACTTATGAACAAACACGCTTATTTTATATTCAGAATAATAAAGCTTCACGTCAGCATTTTATTGAAAATATGCGTTTAGAACTTGAGCAAGAACTTAAGGATTTCAATCTTAATTGTAAATCTAAGTATAAGCATGATTTATTTGCCTTGTACAAAAAAGTCCAAAAAGAAAGCCATTTACATTTAGATGCGATGGAAGATGAATTTATACAAAATTCAAAAGCCATTTTTGATCAATGCATTTGTTTAATTGTTAAAAGTCATGAAGTTTTACATGTTGTAAAACCTCTTATTTAAAAAGTATCAGTCAAAATAAATAATCATTAAAAATCAATCCTATAATTTATTGAATTCGTGGTTTCATTGTTTTTCATCATAATACAGCCAATTGCTGTTGCGCTAATTCATAACCTTGGTCTGCGGCTTTTTTAAACCAAAAAACACCTTTTTCTTCATCAAAGGACACACCCTGATTGCCACTACTATAAAGATAACCCACTTGGTATTGCGCTTTTACGTCCCCGTTGTTGGCTTTTTCGAGTAGCGCTTCAAAACTTTCTGCAAATACAAGTGTGGCGGGGGAAAATGTAAGAATAATCAGAGGATACAGCAGTTTTTTAATTTTAAATTTCATCATTTTTCAATCATTTGTGTTTTTTAATCAATAAAATTAAAGTGCAAAATTAAGTTATAGTCAACTTAATTTGAGCCAAGACTTATTCTATTTTGTTTTTCAAGCTTAGCTCCCTAGGGAACTAAGCTTACCTAAATAATGAAAATGAAGAGCTTATATCACTCGACAAATTGGGGTAAAAGACGCTGTTAATACTACACAAAATTATCTAAACACTCGCATGTTTAGTGGTGAGCAGCATTAAAGCATCGTCCTAAGTATCCAGCTTACATATTTGGATAGTTAGGCCCACCACCACCTTCCGGTGTTACCCATGTGATATTCTGAGATGGATCTTTGATATCACAAGTCTTACAGTGAACACAGTTTGCAGCATTAATCAGGAAGCGCTTAGAACCATCATCATTTTCCATAATCTCGTACACACCAGCAGGGCAGTAGCGTTGAGCAGGCTCATCCCATTTTGGTAAGTTGACATTGACTGGAATCGAAGCATCGGTCAGCTTTAAGTGAGCTGGCTGATTCTCTTCATGTACGGTATTGGAT
>Ga0105249_10001867_pt1 | contig 18275 bp, 20 predicted proteins | sample KBSS44metaG_FD_81522 | JGI IMG/M metagenome (GOLD analysis project Ga0105249, IMG submission 81522) | Switchgrass rhizosphere microbial communities from Kellogg Biological Station, Michigan, USA - KBS S4-4 metaG | ecosystem: Host-associated > Plants > Roots > Rhizosphere > Soil | place...
ATTGAATTTATAATCCAACTCAAGTTTTGTATACTTTTTATTAATGCTTTCACTGATCGGTTTCAAATCGCTGCTCACCTTATCATCTCCAACCACGTACACATAATTCAACGAATCGCCTGCATGACGGCTTGAATCAGTACGACCGATCATATCGATATTGAGATCAACCGTGGTTTTCTCCAAAGGGAAGATCGGGTTGTTGCTATAATACTGAGAGCCCCATAACCCTTTTTCTTCACCGCTTACTGTCATAAAAACAATACTCCGTCTTGGTCCTTTTCCGGCTTGCTTTGCTTTTACAAATGCTTCTGCCATTTCCAAAACACTCACGGTACCGGATCCATCATCGTCAGCGCCGTAATAAATAACCGTATCATTTCTTTTTCCCAAGTGATCATAGTGGGCTGTTATAAAAACATATTCATCTTTCAGATCGGTTCCTTCCAGTACGCCCAATACATTACTGCTTTGCAGATCAGTAGTTGCTTTATTAAAACTCAGCATAACATTAGCTGTATAAGTTTTAGGTTGAAGCGATCCTGTTTTTGCTTTATCATAATCATCTCCCATGATAGCCCTGGCAATATTTTCTGAAACCTGGAATTGATTAAGCCGTACGGCTCTCTGAAATGAATTCAGGTACATATTTCCTTTTGGACTTGTTTTCTGTTGCCTGGGAAAACCAGGACTGATAACAAGCACGGCTGCGGCTCCATTCTTTTGGGCAGCATCTATTCTTGCAAACTGGTTGCCAAAACCACCTCTTTGTCCTTGTTGTGTTTGATTTTGCGCAGCAAGCAATAAAACAACTTTTCCGCGAACATCTATTCCTTTGTAATCATCTCTTGTGGAATCAACTGTTCCCTGTCCCATAAATACGACTTCTGAAAAACGGTACGTTGAAGGATTTGACTGACCAATATTTATTGAAAAATCTTTGTCGAGTTCAAATGTTTTTTCATTTACCTGGACTGAAGTATAGGTCAAAGAGTCCTGGTAGACCGGGTATTTCATTTGATAACTTCCGTTATTACCGGGTATCAAACCCAGGGACTGGAATTGGCTTTCAATATAGGCAGCGGCTTTTTTCTGGCCGGGTGTTGCTGTTTCTCTGCCTTCCATTTCTTTACTTGCCACAATATACAAATGCCTTTTAAGATCGTCCGGCGAAATGCTTTTTGCGAAAGTTGACGGGTCGGTTTTCTTTTGTGCTGCAACAATTATTGATTGCAATACACAAACAACAAGAAATAATTTTTTCATGTGTATAATTTAGGAAGGCCAAACTTAGTAGAAAATATAGTTAACCAGGCAGAGAAAGGATGAGTGGCTAACAATCGAATTTTATAATAGATCAGGCACAAGCAATTTTATCTACCCGTTTTGCATGGCGTCCGCCTTCAAATTCGGTATGCATAAAGAGGTTGACCATTTTCTCCGCATCACCTTCGCGAACAAAACGGGCAGGTATGCATAGAACGTTTGCATTGTTATGTTCTCTTGAAAGCTTAGCCAGCTCTTCACCCCAGCAAACAGCAGCCCGGATGCCCTGGTGTTTATTGGCCGTTATGGCAACACCATTCGCACTACCACAGATTAATATTCCGAAAGAGGCTTCTTTTTTTTCAACTGCATTTGCAACCGGATGGGCAAAGTCAGGGTAATCAACCGAGTCTTTGCTATGTGTGCCATAATCAGTAAAAGCCAGATTTTTTGCTTCTAAAAATGAAATCAGGTCTTCTTTATAATCGTACCCGGCATGATCGCTGCCGATAGCTATGGGTTTGCTGAGATCAAATGGAGAGTTCATAAAACAAGTATTTGTGAACAGATATGAACTAATAGCAGACCAAAGTTAAGAAACTTCTTCTGTGAACGGCCGTTCTTATCATTATCAGCTCCATTCTTTCATTTCTCTTTCTTTTTCCCTATTAATGCGTGATGCAATAATAATACTTGCTTCATAAAGCAAATACAATGGGATTGTGACAATTCCAAGGCTAAAAGGGTCTGTTGTAGGTGTAATAATAGCCGCAAGAATTAATATAATTACAAAGGCGTGTCTTCGATACTTTTTTAAAAAAGCGGCGGTAACAATTCCGATCCTTGTCAATACCATTACTAACAACGGCATTTGAAATAAAACACCGATACCAACTGTTGTATAAATAAGATTTTCTAAATAATCTGAGAATAGAGGTCTTATTTCAATGAGGTCACTCAGTTTATATGTAAAATAAAAATTTACCATGAATGGAGTAAGTACATAATATCCAAAAGCCACCCCCAGGAAAAATAAAAAGGAGACCCAAAAAATCACACCTCTTGTTTTCTTCAACTCTTTTGGAGTAAGAGCAGGTTTAACAAATTTCCAAAACTCCCAAAACACATAAGGGAAGGCGACAATAAATCCCCCTACGAACGCTACAGTAAAGGAAGAAATAAACTGTCCCGTCATTGCAGTTTCCTGGAATTTCACATTTACATCGCCAAAACAAAGCGCATTACCCATTCCCAATTTTTTTCCAATGCTGCAAAACCATTGTGCAGAAACAAAATCAGGCTTGGCTGGGGCAAATAAAATTTTATCCACGACATCATTAATGAAAATAAAGATCACAATTGCCCCAACTATAATAGCGATCACGCACCGGATAATATGCCAGCGCAATTCCTCAAGATGGTCAATAAATGACATCTCGACGCTCTCATCTTTTTTTCTTTTATTTAAAAAATCCAGTAATGCCATATTTTTAAGAGCGACAAAGATAGGGACTGTGCGGGGTTTGGATTAAATGATAGAATCAGTTTACTTTTAATGATACATGAAACATAATTCAGCCATACTGGGTGCTGCATTCCTGATGGCAACCTCAGCAATTGGCCCCGGGTTTTTAACACAAACATCCAGGTTTACGGGTGAGCTGATGGCCAGTATGGGGTTTGTTATTTTGATCTCTGTGATACTCGATATCGGAACGCAATTAAATATCTGGCGGATCGTAACAATGAGTGAGGACCGGGCACAGGATCTGTCAAATAAAATAATTCCGGGCCTTGGCTATTTTCTTGCTGCGTTAATTGCGTTAGGTGGTCTTGTTTTTAATATCGGGAATATGGCCGGCTGTGGTTTAGGAATAAATGTATTAACCGGCATTAAACCCGAAACAGGAGCAATTATCAGTTGTGTAATTGCATTGGGAATTTTTTGGTACAAAGAGGCAGGAGTATTAATGGATAATTTTGCAAAGCTCCTGGGCATATTAATGATTGGACTGACTGTATATATAGCTATCAGCTCCCGTCCACCTGTCGGTGAAGCATTGTACAGAACATTTTGGCCCCTGGAGATCGATGTAAAAAAAATTGTCACATTGGTGGGAGGCACAGTTGGCGGGTATATTTCTTTTGCCGGCGCCCATCGCTTGCTGGATGCTGGTATAAAAGGGAAAAATTCCCTGAAACAGGTATCCAACAGCGCTGTTAGTGGTATTTTAATAACCACACTCATGCGATATATTTTATTCCTGGCCGCATTGGGTGTTGTATCGGGTGGACTCATTTTAGCAAAAGACAATCCGGCTGCCTCCGTTTTTCAAAACGCTGCAGGGCAAATTGGGTATAAATTTTTTGGAGTTGTTTTATGGTGTGCCGCCATTACCTCGGTAGTTGGCGCTTCCTATACCTCTGTTTCATTTTGGAAAACATTCTCGCCGGCTATTGCAAAAAAAGAAAAGATAATTATTAGTTTTTTTATTATTGCTTCAACTATAATATTTACACTCAGAGGGAATCCTGTTGATTTGCTTATAAAAGCCGGCGCTGTTAACGGTATTATTTTACCGATCGCTTTAGCCGTGATTCTGATTGCAGCTACCCGGTCTTCTTTAATGAAACAATATAAACATCCGGTTTGGCTGCAGGTATTCGGCTGGTTAGTTGTTGCTGTTATGACGTGGATGAGTATTAAGACGATTCAGCAATTGTTTTAAAAACAAATCCCCGGCAAAGCGGGGATTCTGATTATGGCTAAAAATAATTTTATTATTCAACGACTTTCACCCCTTTTACAGTCATTGTAACTTCTTTTTTAGGGTCTTTAATTTTTTCAATCTCTTCTTTGCTTTTGCCTGCATCTTCAGCATAATGCTTTTGCATATTAACTGAGGTTTCTTTAACTAAGGCAGAACCTTCAGCCAACACCACTTTACCAACAATATCCAATGGCATTGCAAATTCATGATCTTTTACTTTGATCATAATGGTGCTGCCATCATCTTTCTGCAATTTGGCCCAGCAGCCCATTGCCTTGCAGACCTCCACAACTTTTCCTTTTACTTTTCCTTCATATTTATTATCGACCATTTTAGATTCAAGCTCATTAGCAGCAACTACGGTTCCTTTCTCAGAAATTTCACCATAAACAACTCCGGGCTTGGCGGAGGGGGCGTCTTGTGCATTCATATTTATGGCAAGAACAAGGGTAATAATGGCAAACAGTATCCTTTTCATAATTCAAAAATTTAGAGATCAAATATCTGCTATTTTTTCGGGTGAAGCAAACCATAAAATAGACACCACAATAAGGTATTTTTAAAATTCTTCCCAAAATATTAGCAGGATATTGCTAAATCGTTTAGCTTTGAAGGCCTAATATAATTTTCATCAGAGCTAATTGAAAACCTAACTTTGAAATATGGCAAAACCAGATAAAGAAAAAACCCCGGACATGTCAACCAACAACGAAAAGCTTAAAGCGCTAAAATTGACGATCGATAAGATCGAAAAAGATTTCGGCAAAGGCAGTGTAATGATGATGAATGAGAAAGCCGATGTTCAAATGGAAGTTGTCTCCACCGGTTCCATCGGATTGGATGTTGCACTCGGCATTGGAGGCTTACCTAGAGGAAGAGTGGTAGAAATATATGGACCCGAATCCTCCGGTAAAACAACTATTGCAATACATGTGATTGCTGAAGCTCAAAAGAAGGGCGGCATGTGTGCTATTATTGATGCTGAACATGCTTTTGATAATTCATATGCAAAAAAATTAGGAGTTGATGTTGACAACCTTTTGATTTCTCAACCTGATTATGGAGAGCAGGCACTGGAAATTGCCGATCGGTTAATATTATCCGGCGCATTAGACGTTGTGGTTATTGATTCCGTTGCTGCATTGGTACCCAAAGGTGAATTAGAAGGTGAAATGGGTGATAGTAAAATGGGTCTGCAGGCAAGACTAATGAGCCAGGCCTTAAGAAAGCTGACTGCAACTATTTCCAAAACAAATACGATCTGCGTTTTTATCAACCAGTTGCGGGAAAAGATTGGAATAATGTTTGGAAATCCCGAAACAACAACGGGTGGTAATGCATTGAAGTTCTATGCATCCGTCCGTCTCGATATTCGTCGTTCATCACAAATCAAAGATGGCGAAGAAGCTGTGGGTAATCGTGTGAAAGTAAAAGTGGTAAAGAATAAAGTTGCTCCTCCGTTCCGTGCTGCAGAGTTCGATATCATCTTTGGAGAGGGAATTTCTAAAACAGGTGAAATAATCGATATGGGTGTTGAATTAGGTATTGTGCAGAAAAGCGGTAGCTGGTTTAGCTATAATAATGACAAGCTTGGCCAGGGTCGTGATGCAGTGAAACAATTGTTGACAGATAATCCTGAGCTTGCAAATGAGATTGAAACGAAGATCAGGGAAAAGATCAAAGAGATGCAGACCACTTAGTTTTAATCCGCACTTTTTTAAATATGGGTTAGTAAGACTTGCCGTTCCAATTGCCGGGACGGCATTTCTTTTAGATTAGTTTTGTTGATCGCTAAAATTAAAATAGTATGGCAACCAGAAATTTAAATGCCCGTAAACGAATTGCTTTAGTAGCGCATGATAATAAAAAAGAGGAATTGATCGAATGGGCAATTTTTAATAGATCGACTTTAGCAAAACACAGATTATATGCCACCGGTACAACAGGAGCCCTGGTTGAAAACGCTCTTGATCAGTCGATAACTAAATTATTAAGTGGTCCGCTTGGAGGTGATCAGCAAATAGGAGCTATGATAGCCGAAGGTAAGTTGGACGTTTTGATCTTTTTCTGGGATCCGATGGAGGCGCAGCCTCATGATCCGGATATCAAGGCATTGCTTCGTGTAGCTGCAACCTGGAATATACCTATTGCATGTGACCGGTCAACAGCCGATTTTATTTTAACATCGCCGTTGATGCATGAAGAATATGAAGCCATATTACCGGATTATTCTGCTTACATAAAAAGAAAGATCTGAAGCAAAAGAAGGAAGAACATCAATTGTAACATTGATTTGTCTGCCCCTTAAGAATTATTAATTTGCAAGACTATGTCTTCATTCAAACTCCAGGCACCATTCCCTCCGGCGGGTGATCAGCCACAGGCAATACAACAGCTAACTGATGGGATTTTGCAGGGAGAAAAATATCAAACGCTGCTGGGCGTAACGGGTAGCGGTAAAACATTTACAATCGCCAATGTCATTCAAAATGTACAAAGACCAACCCTGGTTTTAACGCATAACAAAACATTGGTTGCCCAATTATATGGAGAATTCAAACAATTTTTTCCAGAGAACGCAGTAGGCTATTTTGTTTCGTACTATGATTACTATCAACCCGAAGCATACTTACCTGTAAATGACATTTATATTGAAAAAGATCTGTCTATTAATGATGAACTGGATAAGCTGCGTTTGCAGGCCACTTCGGAATTGTTAAGCGGAAGACGAGATATAATTGTTGTTGCGTCGGTCAGTTGTATTTATGGCATTGGTAATCCTGATGAGTTTGCCAATGGCATTATCCGGATACATAAAAAACAAAACCTGTCAAGGCAAGGCTTTTTGCATTCACTGGTAAATATTCTTTACTCAAGAACCACACTCGAATTTAAACGCGGAACATTCCGCGTAAAGGGGGACACCATTGATATTAACCTTCCTTATCTCGATACCGGTTATCGAATTACTTTCTTTGATGATGAAATAGAAGAAATAGAAAGCTTCGATGTGGTAACCGGCAGACGGATCAGCACGATGGATAATGCTGCAATTTTCCCAGCAAATCTTTACCTGGCACCAAAGGACATGATCCAACAGATACTGTACGAAATACAGGATGAAAAGAATGCACAGGTAGAATATTTTAAAAACGGGGGAAAATATATTGAAGCGCAACGACTGAGCGAAAGAGTTAATTATGATGTTGAAATGATCCGCGAGTTAGGTTATTGTAATGGAGTTGAGAACTATTCAAGATTCTTTGACAGGAGAAAGCCGGGAACAAGACCGTTTTGTTTACTGGATTATTTTCCTCCTGACTTTTTGTGTGTAATCGATGAAAGCCACCAGACGATCCCGCAAGTAAGTGGAATGTATGGCGGTGACAGGAGTCGAAAATTAATTTTAGTTGATTATGGTTTTCGCTTACCATCTGCATTGGATAACCGACCATTAAATTTCCAGGAATTCGAATCCATGTTGAATCAAACCATTTTCGTTTCCGCAACTCCTGATGATTTTGAGTTGGAAAAATGCGGAGGTGTTGTTGTTGAGCAGGTCGTAAGACCAACAGGATTATTAGATCCACCGATTGAAATCCGCCCATCCGTAAATCAAATTGATGACCTACTGGATGAAATTGATAAACGGGTAACGAAAGGAGATCGGGTCTTGGTGACTACACTTACCAAGCGCATGGCTGAAGAAATGGATAAATACCTTAAGCGGATCAATATTAAATCTAAATACATCCACAGTGAAGTCGATACTTTGGAAAGAGTTGAAATACTTCGTCAATTAAGATTAGGTGAAATTGATGTGTTGGTGGGCGTAAATCTATTACGTGAAGGGTTGGACCTGCCGGAAGTTTCATTGGTGGCTATCCTTGATGCCGATAAAGAAGGTTTTTTGAGGAATGAAAAAAGTCTGACACAAACCGCTGGTCGTGCAGCAAGAAATGTGGATGGGCTGGTGATCTTTTACGCTGATAGGATAACTGAGAGTATGCAGAAAACAATTGATGAAACAACCCGCCGCCGTGAAAAGCAGGTTGCCTGGAATATTGAGCACAGCATTACGCCACGTACAATTAAAAAAACTACGAAAGACGTTTTTGCGCAAACTTCTGTTTTAGATATAAAAGGCTATGACCCCCAAAATCCTTACGCACTAGCTCCTGATGATGAGTTGGTAACCATTGCAGCGGAAGATCAGGCAGTGTATAAAACCATTCCGCAAATGGAAAAAGCAGTTTCGAAAATCAGGAAAGAAATGGAAAAAGCGGCAAGAGATATGGATTTTATAGAAGCTGCACGACTTAGAGATGAAATGTTCCGGCTTCAAAAACAATTAGAAGAAATGAAGAAGTAGGCGCCTCGTAATTTTACGAAACGCTGGAGGGTACAAACGCTCAACTTTAATTATAAGGTTCCTTAAAAATTGTATGACCAAGAGAGCTTCTCTACTTTAGTCTTCAGAACAAGAATCCAATATTTATTTAAAACCTGTAAATCCAATATTATGAAAAGGCGTGTTCGTAAAATCGTAAACTTCTTTGCATTCAATCTTCTGTTCTTCGCTCTTTACCTAAATTTTATTCATAAGGATAATGTAGCGACAGCTGTGGTAACTGATAACAGTTCCGCAAACAATGCTGCCTTCAGCGGTACGGTCCTGGTTTCAAACCCGGAGCAATACCTGAAGAAGAACGAAGTGACTATTCCAACTGTTCAACAAACAACAGCTGTTGAGAACAAAACTGAACAACCAGCGAGCCAACCATTAAGACTTTCTATCAATTAAGCAAGCGAAGCAGAGTTATAATAAAACCAACCCGGTGTTTTTCTAAACTGCCGGGTTTTTTTGTTTTTATAAATGCCCATTTTGCTGCAATCTGAAATAATTACCTTAGCGGCATGGCTGAAAAAAAACTATTCCTGCTCGACGCATATGCGCTGGTATTCAGGGCTTATTATGCACTCATCCGAAATCCGAGGGTTACATCCAAAGGAAAAAACACAAATGCCCAATTTGGATTCACTAATACATTAGTTGAATTATTAAACAAACAAAAGCCAACTCATATGGCTGTTTGCTTTGATACGGCGGCTCCTACAGAGCGGCATACTGACTTTGCAGATTATAAGGCGAACCGGCAGGAAACACCAGAAGACATAAGTGCTGCAGTTCCGGATATTCAAAAAATAATTGAAGGCTTTAATATTCCCATAATGGCTGTCGATGGTTATGAGGCAGATGATGTAATTGGAACGCTAAGCAAGCAGGCTGAAAAAGCCGGTTATGATGTGTATATGGTAACACCTGATAAAGATTATGGTCAGCTTGTTTCCGGTAAAATAAAAATATATAAACCGGGTTACCAGGGAAATGATGTAGAGATAATGGGCCCGGATGAAGTATGTGCAAAATGGAATATTAAAAGGGTCGACCAGGTAATAGATATTTTGGCAATGATGGGTGATGCTGTTGATAATATTCCTGGGATTCCGGGTGTAGGCGAAAAAACAGCTGCAAAATTTTTAGCTGAATATGATACGGTTGAAAATACAATTGCGAATGTCGATAATATCAAAGGAGCAATGGGTGAGAAAGTAAAGAAGGGTAAGGAGATGGCATTACTTTCTAAAAAGCTGGCAACAATCATCACAAGTGTGCCGGTTAAATTTCATGAAGAAAATTTCAGGATAAAGGAATGGGATAAAGAAAAGCTCAAAGAAATATTTGCTGAGCTTGAATTTAAAACACTTGGTAAACGATTATTAGGGGATGACTTTTCACTTGCAGCAGCCACCAATGGATTTATAAAAAAAGAGCAACCCCAGGGAGTACAAACCGATTTATTCGGGAATATTATTGAAGAACCCAAACAAACAATACCTGTTCCAAAAGATGAAGAAGAAACCGGAAACGGATTGAGTATTGATAAGAACATCAACAATACCGCACATACGTATACTGCAATAACAACGGATGCCGAAATAAAAAAGCTTGTAACTGAATTAAAAAAACAAACTGAGATATGTTTTGATACGGAGACCACCGGGATCGATGCCAACGAAGCCGAACTGGTCGGATTAAGCTTTTCTATAAAGCCTGGGGAAGCTTATTATATTCCATGTCCTGCTGATCAGAAAAAAACAAAAGATGTCCTTGCTCAATTTGAGTCATTATTTACAGATAAAAAGAAGACATGGATCGGTCAAAATATCAAATATGATATGCTTGTTTTAAAATGGTACGGGATCGAATTTGCAGGCAATATATTTGACACAATGCTGGCGCATTATGTAATCGAGCCAGATGGAAAAAGAAGCATGGATGATCTGAGCGCAAAATATTTAGGTTATGAACCCGTACATATTGAAGAATTGATCGGTAAGAAGGGTAAAACACAAGGTAACATGCGGGATGTGGAATTGGAAAAAATAAAAGATTATGCCGCTGAAGATGCCGACATCACATTACAACTTAAACAGATTTTTCTTCCGCTGTTAAGCAAAAAAGAAGTAGAGAGGGTTTTCTATGAGGTGGAAAACCCTTTAGTGAAAGTGCTTGCAGATATGGAGTACGAGGGAGTGAAAATAGACGAAGAATTTTTAAATGAATACTCCAAGGAATTAGAAAAAGAAGCTAAGAAAAGTGAGGAAGCAGTTTATAAACAAGCCGGCGTTCGTTTCAACCTGGCATCTCCAAAACAGTTAGGCGAAGTGTTATTTGATAAACTAAAATTGGATCCTTCTGCCAAAAAAACAAAAACAGGTCAGTACCAAACCGGTGAAGATGTATTATTAAAGCTCGCGGCAAAGGGAAACAAGATCGCTGATGACATTCTTTCTTTCAGGGAAATGACCAAATTAAAATCAACCTATGTTGATTCACTACCCTTATTGATCAATAAAAAAACAGGAAGAGTGCATACAACTTATGGCCAGGCTGTGGCTGTAACCGGGAGGCTGGCAAGCAACAATCCAAATCTTCAAAACATACCCGTAAGAACCGAAAGAGGAAAAGAAATAAGAAAAGCGTTTATACCAAGAGACAATAAACATATTCTTTTATCTGCCGACTATTCACAAATAGAACTCCGGATTGTGGCTGCTATCAGCGCAGATAAAAATATGTGTGAGGCTTTTCGTAAAGGAACAGACATTCATACCGCTACTGCATCGAGGGTGTATAATGTTGGAGAAAAAGATGTAACAAAGGAAATGCGTTATAAAGCCAAGAGTGTAAACTTTGGGATCATTTATGGGCAGGGCGCATTTGGCCTGGCAGATAACCTGGGTATTTCAAGAACAGAGGCAAAAGAAATAATTGACAATTATAAAAAACAATTTCCGGGTATTCAGAAATATATGGATGATACGATCAACTTTGCCAGGGAGCATGGATATGTACAAACTTTGATGGGAAGAAAAAGATGGCTGAGAGATATTAATTCCGCCAATTTCACAGTTCGGGGTTTTGCAGAACGCAATGCCATCAACTCTCCTATCCAGGGAACTGCTGCTGATATGATCAAACTGGCCATGCAAAAAGTTCATGCGGCTATGAAAAAAGAAAAGATGCAGAGTAAAATGATAATGCAAGTGCATGATGAGCTGGTTTTTGATGCGCTAAAATCAGAAGCAAAAGACTTAAAGCCCCTGATCATTGAATGTATGGAAGCAGCTATGTCATTGCCTGAAAAAGTTCCTGTAATTGCTGAATGTGGCGAAGGTCAGAACTGGCTTGAAGCACACTAGTGATAAAAAATTTCCGTCTGCTTCTAACATTTGATAAATTGAAATGAAACGTGATATTGAATCCAGAAAGGACCTGTTCGAGCTGATGAAATCATTTTATCACAGGCTTTTAAATGACCGATCCATTAGCTATCTATTTACAGATGTGGCTAAAATAGATCTTGAACACCACTTACCTGTCCTGGTTGACTTTTGGGATTCTGTGTTATTTCAATCTGACACCTATCGCAAGAATGCGATGCAACCCCATATGAATCTGCATATCAAATCACCCTTGCAACCTCATCATTTTGAAACCTGGCTCACCTATTTCAATGAATCAGTTGATGAATTATTTACCGGCGAAAAAGCCTTCATGGCAAAAGAACGGGCAACAAGCATTGCAACAGTTATGAAAATAAAGCTAGCTCAATTGAAATAATTTTTTCATCACTTATTTTTCTCCTTTCATCAGTTTTTCTTTTGTTCTGTAAAAGGAATTAGTACCTTTTCTATCCAAAAAATTTTTTTATGAAACAAATCATCTTAACCTTCTGCGCTGCCACTTTATTGTTATTGGCTTGTAATAATGACAAAACAAGCGAAACAAAGACAGATGCTACTTCCGATAAAGCTTCTACGGAATCTGCAGACAAACCCAAAGCATGGGTCCCGATTGATTCAGCCATGATGGAAAAAGCCTGGAAAGAAAGTATGGCTATTACTGAGCATCATAAAATGCTAGCGAAGGCCTCCGGAACCTGGAATGCCGACGTTACGATGTGGATGGCTGCGGGAGCTCCGCCCATGAAATCAACAGCAACAACTGTGAACACAATGATCTTCGGAGGGCTTTATCAGCAATCAAAACATAACGGGAACATGATGGGTGCTCCATTTGAAGGGATAAGCACTACTGCTTACGATAATGTAGCAAAGGAATATATATCAACATGGATCGATAATATGGGTAGCGGTATCATGGTTATGAAGGGAAATTGGGATGAAGCTTCTAAGTCAGTTAATCTTTCCGGCACAATGAAAAACCCTGCTAATGGAATGGATTGTACCATCAGGGAAGTTTTCAAGAATGTTGACGATAACACTCAAGTACTTGAAATGTACGGCCCCGATCCACAGACAGGGAAAGAATTTAAAACAATGGAAATAAAATATACCAGGAAAAAATAAAAGACGATTTCATTCTTATTAACCCTGCAAAACCCTGCAGGGTTTTTTAATTGCAGCCTTTAATTGATCGCGAATGAAAAGAAAATAAATTAAAAGTTTAGTATCCTGAAAAACTCCGGCCAGGGTCCCATCTCTTCCTTGTACTGCTTTGCCATTACTCTTGTTATTTGTGCAATATGTGTAAGGTCATGCACGACCCATGTGGCCAATAAATTCCGTAAAGTTACTTCTCCTAATTCCGGATGCATTCCTTTTTTATCTAAATCCTTTTCGGATAATTTCAATGATTTAAACCAGGTCATATTATCTTTTCGAAGAGTCTTAAATTCGTCAAGCAATTGTTCCAGGGATTTTCCTTTGCTTTCTTCGTATTGTGCAAAGCGGTCCCATGGTACAAATGTTTTGGTATTGCCAAATTCAAGTATCATTTTGGCTCGGGGAACCCAGTCTGTTTTTTCACCATGAATTAAATGACCAATCACATCATAAGGTGAAAATGTTTCAGGGCCTTCATTACTCATTACCCACCCATCATCCAGGTTACTGAGCACGGCTTTTAGCATAGCTGGAGTTCGATCGAGTATTTGACAGGATTTTTCTACATCGTATTTCATTTCTTTTTCTTAGCTGTTTTCTTTTTACTAGCTTTCGCAATTTTATTGTACTCAAGTGCCAGCTTCACCCAATACTCAAGTTTCTTTTTTGTAGTTAATACATCAGCATCGACAAATACAAATCCTTTCATGATTTTTCCTGTAAAGTCCATTGGCTTGCATCCTTCTTTTTCCATTACCTCATCATATTTAGCAGGATCAAGTCTCACCATTAATCGCTCTTTTTCGACTCCCAGGCACATTTTATCATTTACCATAAAACATAAACCACCAAACATGGCTTTCTCTTCAACATTTTTATGCGTTTGAGAGATAAGCTCTCTCGCCATATCAGCCAGTTTTTCATTATAAGCCATAACAATTTTTTTATGCGCTGATCACGTTTTGTAATGCTTCATTCCTGTTTCGAAGATCAATACCTCCTTCAAATAATGACTTCATGTTAGTCATGTAAAATGTCCAGCCTGTCTTACAGCCAATATGCCAGTTTTGTTTTGCTTTATCATCTGTCGGTATATTGTCCTGGAGCAATTCAACAATCATTTCATTTTGCTCTTCATAAATTTTTATTGAGCAATTACCAGCTCCGCCAAATTGAAATTTAAAAAAATCTTTTCCATTACAGTCCAGTATTTCTCCCTGCTCAACTATTTCATCCGGATAGCCATGCCACCACCATGAATAGCGATCTCCTTTTTTTACAAACTCACCATTATCATAAAGTGTACCATCTGGTTTTTTATAATCTGATCTTCGTAAAAACCAGTATTCAATTCCTTCGCGGGTGGCCCAGGCCCAATATAATTTTTCTTTAGTCACATCTTTAATATTGATACGAACCGAAAACCGGCTCCAGTCAAAATCTGCCATACTTATTTTTTGTAACGTGAATAATGAAAATCTGATCTTCTGGAGGTATTGGAAGGACCTCCATCTACAAAAGCATGAACTGAATCACTATTGATGCGGATATAACTGATACGTTTTGGAAAATTATGTTCAGGATTTTCGGCAATAAAACTACTATCTGTAAACGAGGTGATCTTAAATTTTACCTCTTTTTCATTATTTTGACCATGGGCAGTTGGGCAATAAAAATATTCTTTATTGCGACACACCAGGCGGACATTTTCCAACGGCTCTGTTCCATAAGTACTCTTTATCAAAATACTTTCACCTACCATCGTACTGTCGTTAAGTAATATCCAGGTTTCCATAATAGCACCACGTTTTACATTCGTTGTCCAGGAACCTGCTATCCATTTGAAAGATTGCATTTTATTCGTATAAAAATTCCTTTTGGTAAGAAAACCTGCCAGGATCATAAAAAGAGTAATAACAAACAAAACACGTCTCATAGATCATTATTGAGGCACTGAATGTAAACCAATTCTGTTTCCTTCTGTGTCTATAATTACAGCCATATATCCATATTCAGGGCTGATCTCTGTTTTAGGGACCATGATCTTTCCGCCAGCCGCCTCAACGCGATCCAGGATATCCTGAACATCAGGATTGCCATTAAGATAAATTAACGGACCATCTGCTGAAGAGGGCTTATGAAATCCACCACTATCTACTATTGCGCCACCAACTTGTGTCATCATATCATCCAAAGGAAACATTCGCATTTTAATATTTGGCAGATCAAGCGGAGCTAATTTTACATTAAAAACAGTTTCATAAAATTTTGTTGCCCTGTCAAGATCATTTGTTCCAATCTCGAACCAGCTAATTGCATTTTTCATGTTGTATTGTTTAAAATTTTAATTCATTGCATTTATTCCAGACAACCTGATAATACGGTATTACTGTGGTTTATATAATCTTTCATTACAATCATTTTTCTTTACAAGATCCTTCCATACGCTCATACCTCCGAGCATATTAATTACTTTCTTAAAACCATTTTGTGTAAGCATATAACTGGCACGTGGACTGCGATGGCTATGCGAGCAATAAACGATAATTTCTTTGTCTTTATATTTTTCAAGCTCTTTTATTCTTGCTTCCAGTTCCTGCACAGGGATATTTATCGCATTTTTTATTGCACCAAACTTGTCTTCGGCAGTTCCATTAAATTCTTCTGTTGTCCGTACATCGAGAAATACAACCTTTTTTTCATTTAAAGAACATAATTGATCGGGCTGAATATTTTTATGAACAATAGTTGACTTATCAACCAACGGCATATTACAATGACCGCATGTTCCAGGCCCATCATGTGCAGTTGTATCGCATTCGGCACCACAAGGTGTGCAGACATAATTTATGTTAATCTTCCCGGTACCCGGTTCAGTCTTTTTCATCCATGAACTAAAAAAGATTAATACTGCTGAAATGCAGAAACCCGCTATAATTTTTTTCATGGTATTATTGATTGATATCTTTTCCTTCTTTCAGTTTTGCAATGTTTGCGGTTACTGCAGGCTTCGCTGTTTCCGGTGCCTGAGCCAATGCTTTGTTTGCATAGTCTAATGCTTTTTTGAAATCACCTTTTGCTGAGTAATAGGACATGAAACCTGCGTTTACCTGGAATATATCACCATATTTTTTTTGATTCGCATTAAATACTTCCAATGCTTTATCTAATCTTTTTGCTGTGACCAGGCTGCGTCCTGCATTTAATGCCTGAACCGGTGTAGCATATAGTAGTGCCTCACTCAATACAGAGTCAGCTTCTTTCGTCTTGTTCATTTTTGTATATACAGACGATAACGCATTCAGCGTAGCAAAACTTTTGAAATTAGCGCTGCGTTGCGCCCACGGAAGTACTTCCTCAAGATATATTCCTTTGTTAGCAAAATAATTAACGGCGGCCTGCAAATTCAATGCATTAAAACCTCTTTGACCCGTAACCTGTTCTTTCATTCTGGCCAGCACTATTTTATCAACATCTACATCAACCCGGAATGGAATAGAGAGCTTCTCCCATTGCAATGCAATCACGCAATATTTTTCTCGTTGTTCGATAAATTCATACTTCAGCCATTCAACACTTTTATCCAGTGCAACAGGTTTTACATCTACCCGTAATGCATCATTTTTTTCTTCGTAGTAAAAACTTCCCCAAGCGTCTGTTTGGTTAGAAAAAATGATCGTAGCCTTATCAGGCCATACTGCCATATGCAACCCATAAGTACCTGCTTTTAAATCTTTTCCCTCCACTTTCACATCATGTTCGAATGTGATCGTTGTATTTTCATTAGCACCCGCCCGCCAGGGTGCTGTATTTGCATTTGTGATAAAACTTTGAGTGCTGAACCCATAGGTGACCACGTTACCATCACCCCAGATCTTTCCTTCCCGTTTATTTACATCGGGTCTTGAATATTTGATGGTAATACTTGTAATACCTACTTCTTCTGAGATCATCGCTCTCGGATTGCCAGCACTGGGTGGAAGATCCATTTGAGCGATTAATGTTATTGAAAACAGAAATGTAATAACTGCAATGAAGATTTTTTTCATAAACAATAGTTTGTGTGTTTTAAATTTTAGTCTGTGTTCAACCAATCTTATTTATAATTTGGTTTTAGTTTCTTTTAATCCTTTTGATTGTAAGTAATCCAATAATTCTTTGGCATCGTCACCGCCTTTTTGGGCATGATGTAATAAAGTAAGACCATGGGGTCCCCTGGCTGGTAAATATTGAGGGAACATTTCCAAATAAGATTTTACAAGTTGTGTTTTACCCAACATGGTTAACACAAACAAATTTGTTCGGGCGCCCAAGCCAATCAGGTAATTTGCAATTTCTTTATTGCCCACATGTCCTGCACCTTCTAATCCTGTCTCAAAATCACCTCCGCCCCAGTCCCATGTTGCATAAAGTAAGGTTGGCGATTCTGCTAACATCGTTTTTACTTTATCAAGATTACCATGACCTGCTATCACAAAATCCTTGACCTTATCTGCCGGAAGTGGTTCGCCTTCTGACTTACCCGGTTGATTCCTGTTATTATCAGCAATCAAATTAGGTGAATAAATTATTCCGGCGGCACTTATTACAGTCCGCCTGATAAACAGGTTGCGGTTCATACAAATGATTTCTCTAAAGTTCAGAAAATTGCAGGATTAAATTCAACCGCCTATCAGCCGCTTTGCTCATTTAAAATGATAAACTGTGAATTGAGCAGGATAAACTATTTTTTTCTTCTGTATTCCAGATCATATTCTGTGGTCCAGGTTGTTCCTCCATCATCGCTTCTTTCTCCAAATTGACGAACCTTATCATTACTTAATTTGGTAAATGTAAGCCGGCGCATAAATAGTTTACCTTGCGGTCCAATCACTTTATCTGCATAGAATATAATCTTGCCATCGCTTCCCTCACCTCTTAAATATTCGGTTGTGCCACCTGCATTATCTACCCAGGTTTGCTGCCATTGTTTCGTAGCAGTATTGTATGTATTAAAACTTTTGCCGGCATACCGCAATCCCTGCTGCATACTGGCGCTGGTCCATTCTTCAAGGATGATGCAGCTGTCCAGGATGATACTGATCTTGCTGTCCCCTCCTTTATTCCCTTTTGGTCCATAGGCTTCCCATTCGCCAACCCAAAAATCAAACTGGCGGAAGACCGGTAATGAACAGGGCTTTTGAGCTGTTAAAGATTGGAGACAAGCAGTAATGATAGCAGTGAGAAAGATCTTTTTCATATCAGCGGTTTCTTACAAAGACCTTC
>Ga0105249_10001874_pt1 | contig 18219 bp, 22 predicted proteins | sample KBSS44metaG_FD_81522 | JGI IMG/M metagenome (GOLD analysis project Ga0105249, IMG submission 81522) | Switchgrass rhizosphere microbial communities from Kellogg Biological Station, Michigan, USA - KBS S4-4 metaG | ecosystem: Host-associated > Plants > Roots > Rhizosphere > Soil | place...
AACTGCCAGAAGTTCGGCATCAGCCAGGGATGCGGATACGACGACAATCCCGGGTGGTCCCGCAGCTCATGGCGGAAGTTTTCCAGGTGCTTTTCGCTGAGCCGGCCTTCGAGATAAGCCCGGCCATAGACTCCGGGAGACGCATGCCCCTGGAAGTACACGAAATCGCCCGGCAACTTGGTCCCATCGGGGCCCGGATACGACCCGCGGAAGAAGTGGTTGTAGCCGACCTCGAGCATGGTCGCGAGCGACGCGTACGTCGCCAGGTGGCCGCCGATATTCGCGTCGTACTTATTGGCGCGAACCACCATGGCGGTGGCGTTCCAGCGGACCAGGCTCTTGATCCGCCGCTCAATGGCGCGGTCGCCCGGATAGGCGACTTCTTCCTCGGGCAGGATGGTATTGATATAGGGGGTATTCCAGCGCAGGGGGACCTGAACGCCGAGGTTCGCGGCGCGTTCCATCAGGCGCTCGAGCAGGTAGCTGGCCCGGTCAGGCCCTGCCTCGTCGATCATCTCGTCGAGGGCTTCCACCCACTCGGAAGTCTCCAGAGGATTGAGGTCGTCAGGAGCGTCTACTTTGGCTTTCAACATGGGGGGTAAATACCAAGGTACCACCCCTTCCCGCCGTACCGCGACGCCGTTCGGCCTATCGCCCGAAACTCGCCACCACGTCCACAATTACGCCCCGGTTAGGCTCGTAGACGACGAAGGCTCCGTCGATAATCCCGCGCCTGCAACCTGCCGGAACGGGCTCCAGTCTCTGCTCCACAGCCACCGGAACAGGCTGGATTTTTTTCTGCCAACCGGGAGGCAGGCTGCCTCCGCGCTGAAGCTTCTTGGCCAACCCCGGCGGCAGCGACTTGCCCCGGTAATAATCGGAAACAACCGCGGTCTCTTCGCGGGAAATACGGTAGCTCGAATAATCGTCGTCGTGCCCATGCTTCTTTGCCCAGACAGCCGGCGCCACACTCACGACTAACATCACCAGGATTGCTTTTCGCATCATCAAGATTGCCTTTCGCATCAGGCCTCCCCGTTCCAGTCTGATGTGCAAGATGGAAGCTGACAAGACATCGTTACCTCGGTAAATGCTTTAGATGCCTGGAGGAAAAGCCTTACACGAGAAGCTTTACACTGATGAGATGCGTGTCCTGCAGATTATCCTCGGTATCATCCTCGTCGGCGGCCTTGGCGCAACGGTTTGGTTCATGTTTACCGCCCCCACCGGGCAGGCGACACCGGCTTCCAAAACCGTGGAGACCACCCAGACGCCCTTGCGGACGGATATTCCCCCACCGGATACCATCGTTTTCGATAACAAGTACGGCCCGTCGACTTTCACCCATAAGCTGCACTATGAGAGGGTCAACGGCAATTGCACGGTTTGCCACACCAAAATCTTTCCCCAGTCGCGCGCGCCTATCAACTACGGCAAGGCCCTGCATCGGGTGGCCGAGGCGGAAGGAACCTCCTGCGCCTTCTGCCATCGGGTGGGAGGGACTTCCTTTGCGGTCGATAGTCACTGCGTTAAGTGCCACGAATCAAAGCAGTAAGGTCTGATTGCGTGTAAAGTGGGGGTGGTAGCAAGCAGTATGCCTCCCAGCGAAAAACCAGGGAAGAAACCCGCCTCGTCAAACGTCTTACCGGGTGAATTCGGCATGGTCCTGGGTGTGAATCACCGCGATGTGATCGAGGCCTGTCAGCGTGGCGACGACGAGGCGTTTCGTGTGCTTTTCGAGACTCATAAGGATCGGGTCTACTCGATTGCGCTGCGTTATTCGGGGAATTCGACGGCCGCCATGGATATCGCTCAGGATACGTTCGTGAAACTCCTGTCGAACATCGGCCAGTTCCGGGGCGACTCCAGCTTCGAATCCTGGCTGTACCGGCTGGTGGTGAACACCTGCCTGGATTATCACCGCAAGCGGAGGCGATTCTTGCCCCTGCTGGAGGATGGGCTGGAAGAGGCCCTGGATGTCTTCCGGGCGCCTAGCGAAAGCGCTCTGCACGACCTGCTCCGGGAAGAGCAGGAGGAACGTGTCCAGCAGGTAGTGGCCCAGTTGCCCGAAGAACAAAGGATTGTGGTCGTGTTGCGTTATACCGACGGTCTCTCGTACGAAGAAATCGCGGACCTGCTGGGTTGCCGCAGGGGCACCGTAGCGTCCCGCCTCAACCGCGCCCACAAGGCGCTAGAGCGGCGTCTGTCCCATTTGAGGCCACGAAAGGTAAGGCAGTAATGAAGAAGCAAGACTATGAATCGGAACTAAGCCGGCACCTGGGCCCGGTCACGGCGCCGGACGAACTGTGGGATCGCGTGCACGGCGCCCACGTAGTCAAATCGCGCCCTAGCAGGGGAATGACCTGGCAGTGGGCCGCGGCTGCACTGGCAACGGTGGCCCTGGTGGCGGGAGTGACGGTCTGGCAGAATCGCGAGATGAATGGCGAGGAACGCGCGGTTCGCGCATTAAGCCGAACACCGGAGCAGCTTCAGTTTCACTCGGCGGATCTGGCGGAGCTTCGCACCTGGGTCAAATCCGATACCGGCATGGACCTTCCTTTGCCGGTCCGCACGTCTTCGTCGGTTCAGCTTATCGGGGCCTATGTGAACCGAAAAGGTACCCCCACGGCCGAGATTTCCTATCGCGTTGGCGGCGTGGATGCCACCCTGGTGGTCTCCAAGATCCCCATGGAAGGCGATGGCCGGCATGCGTTCATCAAAAGCGGATCCTATCACGGGTCGAGTTTCCAGTCCTGGACCATGCGCGGGCAGATGTACACCATCGCTTCGGCGGACGCCAAGGTGGGATGCCTGCTGTGCCACAGTACGGGAGCCCCCCGGATGCGCGTAAACTGAAGGCGTAAACGGAACCATTCAAAGTAAGCGGTATACTGTTACGTGGAGCAATTCCCATGAACAAAAACATCAAGTTCGGGCTGATTATTGCGGTGATTCTGGGCACCCTGGGATGGCTAGCGGCCGGCGGCGTTAAAGAGACCGCCAGCTACTACAAGGAAATCGCCGAACTGGAGAGACTCGCGCCCAACGAAAAGGTGGATAAGCGCCTGCGCGTGGGCGGCGACGTCGAGCTCAACTCGATCAGCCGTGATGGACGCGATGTGCATTTTGTTCTGGTCCAGGACAAGGACGGAGTGAAGCGCCGCCTCAGTGTAATTTATAGCGGGACGGATCCGCTGCCAGATACCTTCAAGGACAATGCACCTTGCCAGGCTCTGGTCGATGGCAAGCTCGGCTCCGACAATGTGTTCCACGCCACCAAGCTCCAGGCGAAATGCGCTTCGAAGTATGAAGCCAAGCCGGTGGCTCCCGTGACGCGCGGCTAAGTTTTTTCGGACTCTAAATTATGGAAAATATCGGCGCGCTGGCAATACTCCTCGCGTTCTGTTTCGCGGTGTACGCGTTTATCGGATCGCTGGTGGGCAAATGGGCCAAGCGTCCCTTCCTGGGGATCAGCGCTCAGCGCGCGGTCTATTGCGTGTGGGCTCTGCTCACCTGCGCCGCCGGAGTTCTCCTCTATTCGCTGATCAAGGGCGACTTCCGCATGGCCTACGTCTGGGCCACCAGCAACCACACCATGCAGATGCAGTACAAGGTCGCGGCCTGGTGGGGCGGGCAGGAAGGCTCGCTCCTGTTGTGGTCCTGGCTGCTCTCGACCTACGCCGCGATCATCGTATTCCAGAACCGCCGCAAATTCCGCGAAATGATGCCGTACGTGATCGCGGTGCTGATGTTCACCCAGATCTTCTTCCTGATCCTGAACGGATTCGTGGCCAGCCCCTTTAAGATGATCGCCGCCGGGCGCGGCATCGTCGATATCGGCGACGGCCAGGGCCTCAATCCCCTGCTCCAGTACTGGACCATGGTGATCCATCCGCCCATGCTGTATCTGGGCTACGTCGGATTCATCGCGCCGTTTGCATTCGCGATCGCTTCACTGGCGACGAAACAACCCGGCGATGAGTGGATCAAGACCACCCGCCGCTGGACTCTGGTCACCTGGATGTTCCAGACCACCGGCGTCCTGCTGGGCATGGGATGGGCTTACGCGGTGCTTGGGTGGGGCGGCTACTGGGGATGGGATCCGGTGGAAAATGCTTCGCTGCTTCCTTGGATTACAGCGACCGCATTTCTACATTCGGTCATGATGCAGGAAAAGAAGGGCATGATGAAGGTCTGGAACATGGTGCTGGTTTCCTCCACCTTCTTCCTGTGCATCTTCGGAACGTTTCTCACCCGCAGCGGCATTGTGCAATCGGTACACGCGTTTTCTGAAGGCCCCATCGGAAAATACTTCGTCGGATTCATGGCGATCAGTATCTCGCTGACGGTGTACCTGATCCTCAGCCGCCTGGAATACCTCAAGAGCGAATCGCAGATGGAGAGCGTTCTCTCCCGCGAATCGAGTTTCATGTTCAACAACCTGATTCTGCTCGCGGGATGCTTCGCGGTGCTGTGGGGCACGCTGTTCCCCGTAATCACCGAAGCCATCATGGGCGAAAAGATCAGCGTGGACAAGCCTTTCTTCAACCGCGTGAACATTCCCATCGGGCTGTTCCTGCTGCTGCTCACCGGAGTCGGTCCATTGATCGCCTGGCGGCGCAGCTCCTTCGAAAGTTTGAAGCGGTCCTTTATGTGGCCGGCTCTTTCGGGCCTCTTCGTTTCACTCGCATTATTCGCAGCCGGGATTCGCAGCTTCTACGCGCTGATGTCCTTCGGGCTGTGCGCCTTCGTGCTGGTGACCGTGGCGATCGAATTCTTCAAGGGCGCCAAAGCCATCAGCGGCAAGAGCGGATCGAACCTGCTGGTGTCGATGGTCCAGTTAACGCATCGCAACACACGCCGCTACGGCGGATACCTTGTCCATGTCGGCATCGTGATCCTGTTCGTGGGATTCACGGGAGCGGCCTTCAACAAGGACACCACGGTGGAGCTGCCGCAGGGCGGTTCGATGCAGATCGGCGCATACACGCTTAAAGTCGTCGGATTCGAAGAGGGCATGAACGAGAACTACAGCTGGGGCCGGCCTAAGATCGCGGTAACCAAGAACGGCGAAGATTTACCGATGATGACGCCGGAGGAACGGTTCTACTTCGCATCCCAGACCCCGACGCATGACATCGCGCTGCGGCGCCGCCTGAACGAAGACCTGTATATCACTACGCCGGACCCGGCGCCAACAACAGCAACGTCATCCTGCAGGTGTACGTGAATCCGCTGGTGAGCTGGGTGTGGATCGGCTACTGGGTGGTGCTGTTCGGCACCATCATCTGCCTGATTCCCAGCAAGACCAAGCTGGTGTTCCCGCGCACCGAAGTGGTTGGCGTGAGTCGCAAAGAAGTAGGACAACATGCGCAGAATCTCGATAGCTAAAACCTCGATAGCTAGAACGTGGAAAGCTGGTTTTCTTGTCGCCGTTGCGACAGCCCTGTGTCTGGCCCAGACTGCCACGGAGTACGAAAGTCCGGCGGTAATGCACGTCGCGGGGATGCTGAACTGCAATTGCAGCTGCCATCTGCGCATGGATTGCGTGATGCCGCCCAGTGGCCTTTGTCCGGTCTGCAAAGCCGCCCGGATGCGCATCGCGAACATGCAGAAGGAAGGCAAGTCGGACGGCCAGATCCTGGATCAGTTTGTGGCCGAAAACGGCGCCAGTGTTCTGGCGGTTTCGCCTGGCCCATGGGGCAATGCGACCCCCTATATTGCACTCTCTCTGGGACTGGGAATCGTTCTCTTATCGATCCGGTATTACCGGCGTCTGCGCCCCGCTCCCGTGGTTCCCGCCGGAGACGACGCCGCGCTCTCGCGCTATCATGATCAGATCGAAAAAGACCTGTCGAAGCTGGAATAGAGGCGCCGGGTCTGGCCAATACTGATCCCGACTGAACATGTTGCTTGCCGCAGCCATTCTGCTGATCGCCATTACGGTGCTGTTCACGTTTTCCATTCGCGATAAGGACATGCCGGCTCCCGAGCCGCTATCCCCCACGCGGCATTTGGACGAGCGCCGCGCCGCGATCTATGAGAATCTGCGCGATCTGCAATTCGAGTATCGTGTCGGCAAACTGTCCGACGCCGACTACCAGCAGACTAAGGTCGGCTTGCAGAAGGAATTGGCCGGGGTGCTGGCGGAGATCGAAAAAGTGAGTTCGGGAGCGCCGCCTACGCCTGTAAAAACAACCGCTCCGAAACCGACCCCCGGAACCGTCTGCCCGCATTGCAACGCGAAGTTTCCCGATCCCTTGAAGTTCTGCGGCGAGTGCGGAAAGGCCATGTCATGAGATTGCGCATTGCAGCATTCTGTCTCCTGACTCCTGTCTCCTGTCTCCTTGGCGCTATTGAGGGCACTGTGGTCAACGGATCCACCGGCAAGCCCGAGCCTTCGGTCAAAATCTCTCTGGTACAACCCGGCGCAGGCGGGATGCAGGCCATCGCTACAGCCACCTCTGACGCGAACGGCAAGTTCAGCATCGATCACGAACTTCCGCCGCCGCCCGCACTGCTGCAGGTGGATTACAAAGGCGTCACCTACACGCAGGTACAGCCGCCCGGCCGCCCCACCACCGGCATCCAGTTCCAGATATTCGAGACCTCCACGAAACCGCCCCAGGGAATGCAGATGGCGCATCTCATCATGATCGAGCCCAGCCCCACCTCGCTCGAGATCAGCGAAACTTTCCTGATCCGCAACGAATCCACCGTCACCTTCCAGGATTCTGCCAATGGCACGGCTGTGTTCTACCCGCCCAAGGGCGCCGGCGACAAGGTGCAGGTAAGCGTGACTCCTCCCACGCAGATGACGATTCAACGGCAGGCCGTGAAAGCCGCCAAACCGGGCGCCTTCAAAATCGACTATCCCGCGCGGCCGGGTGAGACGCGGTTCGACATTCACTATACGCTGCCCGCATCCGAAACCTTCTCCGCCAAGGTCGTCCAGGGCGACCGGCCGACCATGCTGGTGACCCCGGCCGCGGTTCATCTCACCGGCAGCGGAATCAAAGAAGCCGGTGTCGAGCCGGATGTGCAAGCTCGCCTGTTTGAAGTGCCGGGGACTTCTTTCGAGGTCAAGATCGAAGGCACCGGCTCCATTCGCGAGCGCCAGAGCAAAGAGGCGCCCGAGGAAGACACGGGGCAGCCGAAGACCACCGAAATCCTGGCTCGCATTTACGATCAGGAGCTCTTAGGAGTCCGGACGATGTACTGGGTGCTCGGCCTCACCTTCGGAATCCTGCTGCTGGGCGGCACACTTCTCTTTCGCAAGGGCCCAGCGTGATTGCAAAAGCATGAACGCGCTCGAAATCGCGGACGTCTGGAAATATTACGGCGACTTTCCTGCCCTTCGCGAAGTAGCGCTGAACATCGAGCCCGGATCCACCATGGCGCTGCTGGGCCGCAACGGAGCCGGCAAGACTACTTTGCTGCGGATCATCGCCGGACTTTCCCGGCCTTCGCGCGGGTCGATCAAGATTCAAGGCGCCGATGCTCGTGACCAATCGACGCGGCAACGTATCGGGGTGCTTGGCCACGGTATCGCGCTGTACGACGAACTTTCAGCGATTGAAAATCTGACGCTGTTCGGGAAGCTATACGGCCTCCCTGATCCACGCAAGCGCGCCGATGAAATGCTGGAGCGCGTGGGTCTCTCCCGCGTGCGCGACGGTTTGGCTCGCGAGTTTTCACGCGGCATGCGCCAGCGCCTGGCTGTCGGGCGTGCATTTCTCCACGATCCCGAAGTCTTGCTGCTCGACGAACCCTTCACCGCACTCGACGACCGGGCTATCGCCGTGCTCCAGTCGATGATCCAGAGCATGCGCGATCGCGGCCGGACGATTATCATGTCCACGCACCAGTTGCGTGAGGCCCTGGAACTCGCGTCGCATGTGGCACTTCTTCAGCGCGGCCAGATCGTTCATACCGGCGAGCGCACACAGCAGATGCTCGACGATACCGGATGGTTGTATCGGACCTACGGAGACAATTGATTGTTCCTCCGTCAGGTGTGGACCATCGCCGCCAAGGATCTGCATTCCGAACTGCGCACCAAAGAGGCCTGGAACGCTTCCATCGCCTTCTCGGTCGTCATCCTCTTGCTATTCGCCTTCGCCTTCGATCCCTCCTCCGATCAGATCCGGGAATTCGGGAGCGGCCTCCTGTGGATGACCTACGCCTTCGCCGGAGCGCTGGTGCTGAATCGCAGCTTCGCGCGCGAGCTTCAAAATGACTGCCTGGATGCGCTGATTGCCTCCCCTGTCTCCTCCCCGGCTCTGTTCGTGGGCAAGGCGCTGGCGAATTTCATGATGCTGTTCGCGGTGGAATTGTTCAGTCTGCCGGTGTTCGGACTCTTCTACAACACCTGGCCGCCGCGCTTCGCCCCGCTTCTCCTGGTAATGGTGCTGGGGACGTGGGCGCTCACCATCATCGGAACACTCTTCAGCGCGCTGACGGTGAACCTGCGATTGCGGGAACTAATGCTGCCGACGCTCGTCTATCCAATGATGATTCCGGTCCTGATCGCAGCCATGACCATCACCACCAATGTGCTGGCCGGAAACGCCATGGGCTTCGGAGTGCGATTCCTGGTAGCCTTCGATATCATTTTTACGATGCTGGCTGTGGTTTTTGTGGACACCGTTCTAGTAGGATGAACAAACATGCGGGAAAAGATCATTATTGGATTGGCCCTCTTTGCCGGGGCCCTGCTGGCCTGGAACATGAACACCATCTTCACGCAGCTCCCCGATGAGCTGAACCAGGGCGCCATTTACCGGATCATCTACTTCCACGTTCCGGCGAATATCCTCGGTATGTCGGGATTCGGGCTCGGGATGTTGTTCAGCATCGGCTACCTGGTCACCAAGGATCTTCGCTATGACGCACTGGCGGCTAGTGTCACCGAAGTCTCGCTGGTGTTCGCTTCCATCGGTTTGGCGACCGGCAGCATCTGGGCGCGCATCATCTGGGGCGTGTGGTGGGCCTGGGATTATCGACTCACCTCATGGCTGGTTTGCTGGTTGATCTTCGGCGGATATCTGATGCTGCGCCGCGCGGTCGACGAACCCAACCAGCGTGCTCGCTTCGCGGCCGTGGTCAGCGTTCTAGGCAGCGTGAACGCCTACATCTCCTACAAGTCCATCGAGTGGTGGACCACACAGCACCCTCAACCCGTGCTGTCCATCCGCAACGGCGGCGGGATGGCGGAGGGAATGGAAGCTCCCATTTGGTGGAACGTGCTGGCTCTGGCCTGTTTCTCCATCATCCTGGTGATGGTGCGGATGCGCCAGGAATCTTTCGCTCGTGAAATCGATACGCTCCGCCGGATGGCACACGCTCAATGAATCGTAATGTCCAATACATGCTCCTCGGCCTTGGCGCCGCGTGGCTGATCATGTTTATCTACGTCGTGCTCATTACCCTGCGCGAGCGCAAGCTGCGCAAAGAGCTCGACCGCGTCCGTCGCATGGTGGAACAGCCTAACAAATAGGTGGGGCGGGCATTCAGCCCGCGCGGGACTTTAGTCCCGCTACACTGGGGCAATATGAAAGCCCCAGTCGTCTTCTTTCTGATCGCTTTCTCGGCTGCCGCCGAAGTCCGCACGCTGACCCTGCGCGAGGCCCTGGATATCGCGCTCAAGCAGAATCCCGACGTAGTTCTCGCTCGCCTCGACCAGCAGCGCGCCCGCGCGCAAAACACGATCGAGAAGGACCCCTTCGTCCCCAAGGTGTTCGCCGGCAGCGGTGCGGCCTACACCAATGGATTCCCGATGAGCATCGACGGCAACGCTCCGGCCGTCCTGCAGGCCAAGACACAGATGGCGATTTTCAACCGTCCGCAGAGTCTGCGGGCGGCGCAGGCCAACGAATCGGCGCGCGGCGCGGAGATCGATATCGGCCTGCGGCAAGACGAGGTCGCTTACCGCGTGGCTTCCCTGTTCTTTGACGCCGACCAGGCCGCCCGCAGCCTGACAGCGATCGAGCTGCAACTGCAAAGTCTCACGCGTGTGCGCGAGTTAACGGCAGTCCGCGTCAGCGAGGGCCGCGAGGTCTCGATTGAATCCAGTAGAGCCGATCTGAAGGTCCTTCAGGCCCAGCAGCGCCAAGCGGAATTAGCCGATAGTATTGCCGATACCGAAACCTCGCTCGCACAAGTGCTCGGCTTTAATCCCGGTGACCGCGTGCAGCCTGCACAGGAAGATCGCCGCGTGACCGGCCAGATCGACTCGGAAGAAGCCGCCATCCAGCAGGCTCTCGACAACAGCCGCGAGATCAAACGGCTGGAATCCAACCTGCAAGGCAAGAATCTGGAGATCAAGAGCTACAAAGCGGAGCGCCTTCCCAAGGCGAACCTGATCGCCCAGTACTCGCTGTTGTCGCGCTTCAACAACTACGACAAGTTCTTTCCGCGATTCCAGCGCAACAACTTTGAGCTGGGCGTCTCTTTCGAGATTCCGATTCTCACCGGCCGCAGCAGTGCGGCTTATGTGGTCCAAGCGCAGATGGACGTCGACAAGATCCGCGTTCAGATCGGACAGACTCGGGGCCGCATCACTGGCGATCTGCAGCACGCCTATCGCGATATCCGCCGCACGGAATCAGCGCAAAAACTCGCGCGGGCCGATCTCGACTTAGCGCGCGAACAACTTTCGCTCGACCTGACCCGCTATGACGAAGGACAAGTGACCATGGCGCAAGTGGAGGCTTCCCGTGCCGCCGAACAGGAAAAGTGGATCGTATATTACGACACGCAGCACGCTCTCGAGGTCGCGCGACTCACGGTGCTGCGCCAGACCGGGACGCTGGTGGCGTCACTACGTCAGTAGAGTCGGGGCCAGTAGAAACTGCGGCGCTTTCGAAGGTCGCCATCTCGCGATACAGGCGCACCGCGGCTTCGATTGTGCTGATGCCGATCGCCGCACCCGTGCCTTCGCCCAACCGCATGTCCAGATCGAACAGCGGCTGCGCATTCAGAGACTCCAGCATTTTGCGATGGCCACGTTCCGCCGAGCGATGCGAGTAGACGACGCAATCGAGCGCGGCGGGCTCCAGCGCACGAACCACTAGCGCCGCCGAGCAGGAAATAAATCCGTCCAGAACTACGACGCGCCGTTTTTGAGCGGCGCCTAGAATCAGACCAACGATAGCGGCTATCTCGAAGCCGCCTAGAGCGGCCAGGATCCCGATCGCATCGAGGTGTCCCGTACGATGCAGCGCCAGCGCCCCTGCGATCACGTCCGCCTTTCGAGTGACGCCCGCGTCATCGAGACCCGTTCCTCGCCCGGCGGCCTCGCGAGGATCGATGCCGGTGAACGCGCACAATAGCGCCGCGGCAGTGGTCGAATTACCGATACCCATTTCGCCAGCTCCGAGTAAATCGCCATCTGTCGCGTGCGCCCGCCCCGCCTCGATCGCCTGTTCGGCTTCCGCCCGTGACATCGCCGGTTCGCGCGCGAAGTTGCGCGTGGGTTTGCCGACGCCCATGTCGACGATCACGGGCTCGATTCCATACTGCCGGCACAACACCGTAATGGCCGCGCCCCCCGCGCGAAAATTCGCCACCATCTGCCGCGTGACTTCCTGTGGAAAAGGACTGACGCCTTCTTCCACGACGCCATGATCGGCGCAGAACAGCAGCATGGCTTTACGGCCCACCGAGGGCATGTCGGTCCCCTGGATCAATCCCACCTGTAGAGCGAGTTCCTCCAGCCGGCCTAAGCTGCCCTGCGGCTTCGTGAGCGAATCGAGCCGCCGGCGGATGCGACGTTCCAGCTCCGTCACCACGCGCAGCTCCTGCAGGCAAACATCAGCAGGATGAAGATTTCGATGAGCTGCTCCGTGAATCCGAGGCAATCGCCATTCACGCCTCCCAGACGCACGTAGAACCAGCCGCGCGACGCCTGCACGATGAGCACAGACCCCGCCATCATTGCGAGTCCTGGCCGCAATCCGCATAGCAGCGCGGCCGCAGCCCCTTGCGCCATCGCGGCGATAGCAGCCGGTGTGCTCAGCGTCGACGACAATGCATACCCGAGGCCCGATCCAGCCGGCCGCGAACACCACGCCATCGCGACCATCGCCGCCCGTGGAACCGCTTGCACGGCGATCAACGTTTCGAACACGCGCGGCGTCGCCAGATATTCTAATGCCTGCCAGCGCGCGAGCACGCTCAGCAGAATCGCGACGGCGCCGTAGGTTCCGATGCGGCTGTCCTTGAGGATCGATAAGACGCGCTCCCGCGTCCGCCCGGCGCGAACAGCATCGGCGACATCGGCCAATCCGTCCTCATGCAGGACGCCCGAAATCGCGATCCAGAACGCGACCGTGGCTAGCGCAGCGATGGAAGTCGGGAACGCTTTCGCCGCCAGTAAATACACGCCCGCGCCCGCGGCGCCAAGCATCGCGCCGACCAGGGGAAAGAACGCAGCCGCCATGCCCGGTGGCGCATCGCCTCCACGCACCGGCACAATCGTCAGGAACCGTATAGCCGCGCGGAATCCCATTACTTATCTCATTACTTCACGCGTAACGCCTGCCCGAACACCATCCAGTAGACCTCGTCGGCGGCCTCCGCGAAGCGCTGATTGACGATACCCGCCCGATCCCGGAACTCGCGCGCCAGAGCATTGTCCGGAACGATTCCGCAACCTACCTCGTTCGTAACGAAGATCACTTCTCCGGTGTGTTCCTTCGCTGCGGCGATCGCCCCCTCCACATCGCCCATCCCATTCGCCAGCCACAGCGTCAGACAGTCTACGATCAGGGCGTCCCCTTCTGTCGATCGTATGGCTCGCGCCAGTTCCAGAGGCTCCTCCACAGTTACGAACTCGTCGCCTCGTTCCGACCTGTGACGGGCGATGCGTGCCGACATCTCCTCATCTAGTGCTTCCGCGGTCGCGATAAATACGAGCCGCCCGCTCCGTTTTCGCGCGCGGTCCAGCGCCCAACGGCTCTTTCCGCTGCGCGCGCCGCCGCCCACAAGTACTAGAGCCACAAACTTCTCCTCCGTGACTTCAGCAGCCACAGGAAAAACGGACCGCCGCACAACGCCGTGAGCACTCCTACTGGAATCTCCGTCGGTGCGATCACCGTGCGCGATAGCGTATCGCATGCGACGAGGAATGCGCCACCTAGCAGGAACGCACACGGCAGCAGCACGCGATGGTCCGCGCCAAACTTCAGCCGTAGCGCATGCGGCACGATCAGTCCCACGAAACCTATTGGACCTGTGAGCGACGTTACCAGCCCGGTGAGCACCGATCCCGCGATGTAGCCCATTGCCGTGAGCCGCACTGTCGACACGCCGCGCGAGGCCGCCCAGTCATCGCCCACCGCCAACAAATTCCACTGCGGAGCGTACGCCATGACCAGCGCGCTCGCGGCGACCACGACCAACGCCAACCCCGCCAGTGTCGGATACTCGACGGCGTCGAGGCCGCCCATCAACCAGCGCGATATCGCGAAAGATTGCGAAAAGCTCGCCAGATTGTGGAGGAAGAGAATCACCGCGAACGCCATGCTGTTCATCGTGACACCTGTCAGCAACAGCGTGAACGAGGACAGCCGCCGACCCTCGACCGCCATGCCAAGCACGATCAGCAGGACTAGTGCCGCGCCCACAAGCGACGCCACTCCGGTCGCGCGCCATGCCAGGCAGATCGCGATCACGGCTCCCACCGACGCGCCGCTCGATACGCCCAGCGTATACGGCTCCGCCAGTGGATCGCGCAGCATGCATTGAAAGAGTACGCCTGTTACCGACAATGCCGCGCCGCCCAGCAGTGCCAGAATCACTCTCGGCAGCCGCGCGTAGAAGAAGATCTCGTGATCGGGCGATATCCCCGCGAATGCGCGCCCCAGTTCGATGTGGGAACTCCCCAGAAGCGGCGCAATGATCACCACGGTCACCAGCACCGCCGCCGACAATAGAACACTACCCTTCATAGCTCATCCATCCGCCATGAAGCGTAGCCTGCACGCCGAAGACACGTGCGATCAACGCGGCGGTTAGAACCTCCTCCGGCGTCCCATCTCCCGCGATGCGCCCGTCTTCGAGCACCATCACACGATTCGAGAACCGCAGAGCCAGATTCAAATCGTGAGTCACCGCTACGACTAACAGCGACTTCGCCAGCTCGCCCAGCAGTCTGTAGAGCGAAAGCTGATGCCGCAGATCCAGGTGCGTAGCCGGTTCATCCAGCAACAGCGCCTCCGGCCGCTGCGTCAGCGCCGACGCCAGGATCACCCTCTGCGCCTCGCCACCCGACAAGGTACGAAAATCGCGACCGCGAAACGCCAGCGTGTCGGTCGTGGTCATTGCCTCTTCCGCGGCCGACCGGTCTTCCGCGGTCTGGAACCAGCCGCTTGCGTAGGGAGTCCGGCCCATCAGCACGACTTCCTCTACCGTGAACGGAAATTCCATCCGTACGCTCTGCGGGAGAAATGCCACTCGACGCGCGAACTCGCGTTTCGGCCACTGTGCTACTTCGCGCCCCGCGAACGTGCACGATCCGCGGTACGGCGACCGCAGCCCCGCCAGTATCCCCAGCAGTGTCGACTTCCCCGCTCCATTCGGACCCGCGATCGTAATCAGGCCGCTCTGCGGAAACTCGAGGCTCGCCTCGTGAAGGCCGTACGTGAACCCAAGCTGGCCCGCAATAAAGCTGGTCATTATCTCAGCGGGCCTCCGGATGCAGCATCTCCAAGAAAGCCTTGGCCGCATCCACCAGCCTCGGTCCCGGGATCACGTAGACATCCGACGCAACCGCGTATACGCGATGCTGTTTCACCGCCGCCACCGAACTCAGCCGTTCCCACAAGCTCGTAACCTGGCGCTTATGTTCCTCGGTCACTCCGACCGTATCCCACATTTCGCCCATGTCGACGATCACGTCCGGATTCCGTGCCAGCACTTCTTCGAGCGACACTCCGGGATACGAGGCTACCGCATCGCCGAACACGTTCTCGCCCCCGGCCAGCGTGATGATCTCGTTCAGATATGACGCTTGCCCCACCACGATTAACCCGTCCAGACGATTGGGTGTTCGCCCCACGACGAACATCATGCGGGTCTTCTTGAGCGGCGTGGCCCGCATGCGAACCGCTTCCAGTTGCGCGCGCACGGTCGATTCAAGCTTGGCCGCCTGCACCGTCGCGCCGGTCGCCTGTCCGACAATCCGAAACGACTCATACAGTTTCGCGATGCTTTCCTGATCGAGCTCGAGTACTTTCAACCGCAGCAGGGCAAGCCTGTCCGCGAGCTTCACCGGATTGGTGGGGATGATCACCAGATCCGGCCGAAGCGACGCGATGGTCTCCAGATTGGGGTTCACGTAGTCCCCGATCTTCGCCTTGCGCAGCGCCTCAGGAGGGTACCGGCTGAAGCGATCGACACCCACGATACGATCGCCCAGGCCCAAGGCATACAGCAACTCGGTGATGCTCGGCGCAGTGGAGACGATCCTCTTCGGAGGCTGAGCGAACGCGTTCGAGCAGGCGAGAGCAGCAGCCGCCAGCCAGAGGATCGTCCGCCGCGTCACCACGTGAGCTTCAATCCTCCCGTTGCATTTCGACCCAGTGCCGAATAGCCCAGCACTTCCTGATACCCCTCATCCAGCGCATTGTCGACGCGCACATGCAACTCCACGTTGCGCGTCACCCGGAACGATCCGTTCACAAACACGTTCTCGTAGCCGTTATTCCGATTGATCGCGGAGAACACAAAATCATCCTCCGGTCTTTCGCCGACGATCCGCGCGCCCGCCATTAGCGACCATCTCCGCGGGGCAAACTCCAGGGAAACAGAGCCGGAGTTCCGAGGCCGCCGCACTAATTCCGGATCCGTCAAATTGCCGAAATTATGCGTATACAGCTTCGTATAATTCGCGTGCGCGCTCACGTAGCGCCACACCTTTCCCGAGGCCGAGAGCTCCACGCCTCGCGCCCAGCTCCTGGCAATGTTCTCCCACGTCGCCGGATTCTGCGAAAAATCGAACTCGATCCGATCCGTGAACCGGTTGCGAAAATAGGCAACGTCGGTTCGCACTCTCTTCCCAAGCCATTCGTGCGACAGACCCGCCTCAAAGCTATCGGTCTTCTCCGGCCTGAGCTTGGGATTGCCTACGAAAAACGATTCGTTCGCGAAGTTCTCGATCAAAGCGGGTTCCTTGATCCCGCGCGACAGGCTCAACCGGAAGTATGTTTCCGTCGGCAGGCGAAACGTGATCGCGCCGCGCGGAGTGAATTTGTTTCCGAACGTGCTGCTGTGTTCCAGGCGCGCGCCGCCATTCACGAAGATTCGCGACGTGAGCGCGTATTGCTCGTGGACGTACGCCCCGTTGTTGTCGCGTGCCACATCGGTGCCCGAGATCGATCCCGCCTGCCGTTCGTAATCGTAGCCAAACACCAGTGCGCCGCCGTGATGCGAAAGCGTGCCTTGATATCCGGCGCTGGTGCGATCGGTGAACGTAAACCCGGACGAAGGGAACAAGTCGCCGAATCCCGCTACGGAGCCCGGTGCGCCCGGCGGTGCGAGACCCGCGAAATACGTCTTTAAACCGTCCGTCTTTATGAATGCCGATACGTTGTAGTCTTCTTCCACGTTGTCTGTAAACGTGTCGCGATAGCGGTGATATCCGAACAGTACGCGCTGTGAAAATCGGGAGCCACGCCGATCGTCGAGCCGGAGGCTCACGACAGAATCCCGTGCACGCTCATTCGCATCGAAGTTCGTTAATCCGTATGCGACCTGCCCCGGAGTGCCCGTGTACGAATCGAAGCTCCGGTACACCGCGCGCAGTTGCGTCGCATCGCTGAACTTGAATCCTACGTTGGCCGTGCCACTGGTGATGCGGAAGGCGTCGTTGGCAAACTGGCCCGTAGTGCGAAACTGATCCGAAGTAAACGCGTAATCCAGCCGGTCCGCCAATCCGCCGTTCAGTCCCGCCGTCCAATGGTCCGTCGAAAAAGACCCGCGCTCATACGTTAGAGACCCATGCGGACGCCGAGACTCAGGATCGCCGCGTTCGGTGAACATCTGGATCACTGCGCTGGATGCTTCTGCACCAAACAGGACGCTCTCCGGCCCGCGGATCACCTCCATCCGCTCGAGTCCAGCGGACGTCAGGTGCGCGAAGTCGAGCCCTCCTCCCGGTTCCGTCACCGGTATGCCGTCCAGCAGCACCAGCGCCGAGTCCGATTCTCCGCCGCGCGCGAACACGGACGTGAGGGCACCCATCCGGCCAGACTGCACCACGCTCAATCCCGGCACGTCGCGCAGCAGGTTCAGGACGAACGCGCCTCTGGCAGGTTCGAAATCTTTCGCGATGAAAACATCCGTCGCGACGCCGGACTCCTCTACCGCGAGAGGTGCACGGGTGGCCGTCACCACAACGCGATCGCTAGTCTTGCAGACGCGCGGGAAGTCAGGGACTTCATGTGAGTCCGTTGTATTGGTTTCCGAACCGCAGACGACTTGCGCGCCTTCGGCCGGCTGTCCGCTGGGATTAGACGAAGCTCCCGGGGCCTGGAAAAACAACAAATAGAGAAATAAAGTAGCAGTCATGAGACGTCCCCCCTCGGAACGTACGCAATCGATTTGGACGCCGAAGAATCGGTCTCCTGACTTACGGCTCGCCATTTTCGGTTGATCTTCCCGCTTGCGCAGTGACCAAGCCTGGCTTATTACATGCCGCTTACAGTTGCGGGGCAGTGGCGGATTTTCACCGCCTTCCCAAGCATTCCTCGAACGTGTGTTGCTCGTACTGAACTAACGCTGCCAGATTAACCCGGCCCGGCTTTGAAGTCAAATTGAAGTTGTGAAGTCAAACTGCGATCACCTCGTTACGGTAGAATTCAAATTCTATGGCGCTCGCCGCTGGTGACCGGCTCGGCCCGTACGAGATCCTTTCGCTGCTCGGCAAGGGCGGGATGGGCGAGGTCTATCGCGCCCGGGATTCGCGTCTGGGGCGGGATGTGGCGCTCAAAGTTTCCGCGCAGCAGTTTGGCGAGCGTTTTGAGCGCGAGGCTCGCGCCGTCGCCGCGCTGAATCATCCCAACATCTGCACGCTGCATGACATCGGCCCCAACTATCTGGTGATGGAGCTGGTCGAGGGCGAAGCTCCTGAGGGGCCTCTGCCGCTGGAGACGGCGCTCCTCTACGCGCGACAAATCGCCGATGCGCTCGAAGCGGCGCATGAAAAAGGCATCGTTC
>Ga0105249_10001877_pt1 | contig 18202 bp, 20 predicted proteins | sample KBSS44metaG_FD_81522 | JGI IMG/M metagenome (GOLD analysis project Ga0105249, IMG submission 81522) | Switchgrass rhizosphere microbial communities from Kellogg Biological Station, Michigan, USA - KBS S4-4 metaG | ecosystem: Host-associated > Plants > Roots > Rhizosphere > Soil | place...
TCGACACTTACCGCAATCATAAATTCTATCGACCGGATAGCCTGGAATTCGCCCAAAAAGCCTTTATGAATCGGTATGTTGAGGGTGTTGACAGTGCCGCATGAAGGCAATAATCTTTAACTCTGGGGAAAGACTCGTCCCCAGAAAAGTGAATTCTCAAAGCCTCGCCTAAGCAGCGGGGCTTTTTTATTGCGCCAATTTCTCGCTCGTAACCCCTAACCCCGCTCCGGCGGGGATTTTTTTAAGGATAAAACTTTGGCCAGCCCACTCGATCCAGATGCCTCTGGGGTGATCGGCTGGGCGCTCTCCGGGATTGCAACGATTTTGGGCGGGATTATCCATTTCCTTTACAAACGGCTGCGAAAGCTGAATGAGATTGAAACCGGACAAATTGTCGAAGCCGGGTTGCAGGAGTTCGAAAATACCCGAGTCATGCCTATTCTGAATCGGCTCGAAGGGCGAATCAGCAATGTTGAAAAGCTTGAAGCAAGCCTGGGCGCCATCAAAGCTAACGTCGAAAGCCTGCATGACAATGTAGAAAAGAATGCCATTGAAGCCAGCAAGCAATTGACGGGCGCAATGAATCGCATCTCTGAGCAGCGCAGGGAAGACAAGGAAATACAGCTCGAACGATTCGACAGCCTTAAAGAATTGATCGAGGCGAAAATTAAATAGTGGGCATGATACAACGCCAGCCGCCGATTTTTAGGCCGAGTTATTCGGCTAGTGGCGGCAACGTCTATGCATTTCCATTACCGGCCGGTCGCGCGATGCCGGCTGCAAACTTAACTCTGCGCCTCATTTATCCCCGCCCAGATAGTGAGGCGGTTACTGGAGCTTTTGCTAGACACAAGCTACAGCCCGCTGGCGTGCCGATGCGCTTCCCGGTCGGCGTTATGGGTGGCAGGCCACCATTTCGATACACAATATCCAGTGACATGCCAGGCATTTCAATCGGCCAAGATATGCCGCGTGATTGGTATGCCAATACATTGCAAAACTATGGCATGGTTATGTGTGATGCCCCCGCAATCGGGACTTACACAATTACCATCACTATTACCGATCAGGATTCAAATTCCGTATCAACCACCATCTCCATATCGGTAGTTGATAAAGACGACACCACTAAATTTATGTGGTTTGCGGCAACTTCCGGGAACGATTCAACCGGCACTGGCAGTTATTCAAATCCCTATAAAACGGATTTGCGCAAAGCATTTGGCAGCGCATCAACCGTAACGACAATAATCGGCCATGTAATATTCAAAGAAAGCGGCACCTATACACTCACTGGGCACACTAACCAGTCAAATGGCAATGTGATGCTGAATAATACCAAATGCCCAGTTGTAATGTATTCATTGCCAAGTTCAGGGGCTGTGGCCGGAAATGCAACGATAGATTTCGCCGCTGGGAATTTTGTCTCTATTTCCGGCGGGAATATCGCAGATGGATTTATTAATGAGCTTACCTTTACCGGAGCGACTGCCGGCAAAGCCGATATGCAGTATTTCTTTATTCCGGACAGTCAGGATCGCATAACCGCATGCAATCTCAGTTATACAAACATAGGGGTTGGCACGTCAGGCACAGATAATGCCACGCCGTTTTTCTTTTCTAATGGTGCATCTGGGTCAGACGGCACTTATAACCACTATGTATTTTTTCGAAATATTCTCGAAGATGGCCGCCCGTCAAGCTCAAACAGCTACGGAATTGTTTCGGCTTATGGGCTGAAATATGCCCTTTTCGAAGGTTGCCGCATGATTAATTCTAGTGCAGCCGAAGAGCTATACCTTAAGGATTCCTGCCAACAAATCACCGTGCGTTATTGCAAATCGCAAAATGGCTTTGCTGTCGGGGCCCAGAATCAAAACGGTGGAACAACTGGCGAAATAGAATATGTGCATTGTGCTGGCGGGGATGCTTTGGGCGGAAAGGCATTAGATTTAGCCGCAGCTGGTGCATCTGGCACACAGGGAAATACCTATATTTCGCGCTGCTCTTTTTATGGACAGGTTGCGGTCAATTCCTTCTCAACGGCGACCGGGACATATACTTGCGATTCCACAATTATACGCTCATCTGCATCGCCGGCTTTCAGCGATGGCGGCAAATCCAGCTCTAACACCAATGCGGAGCTACAAGGTTCCAGCGCTTATATAGATACCGCCTGGGCTCTCCAGGCGGCGTACTTGGCCACTTATCCGTATACACGTGGTGCGGAGATTAGTGACCAGTGAGCCTGACGAACGTTCAGACTGCCTCGGCAGGCACCGCCGCCACAGTCAATCTCGCATTAACCGATGGGAGTGGGAATAACCGTAAAGTACTCGGTTTTGCTATGCAGGACCGCAACACCGTTGATATCACATCGATGACATTCAACGGTGTCACTGGCACTCAAGTAGCAGCGATTTCAGATGGCAGCAATTTTTCACGCGTATTGTGTTTCGAGTGGGCTGATGCAGCCCTTCCTGCCTCTGGCGGCACTTACGCACTAGCCACTAACGGCAGCGGTATTGGTAGATCAGTGGCGGGCATTTCGGCCTCTAGCGCAAAGCAAAGCACTTATGCAACGCCATATACGCAGGCTTCCAGCGGAACAACGATGGGAACCACTTTAACGGCCGATGCAGGTTCATACGCCTTAATTTGCGCTGATGCCACTAATACATTAACCACTGGAGCCGGCCAAACCAATATTCTTGCCCCGGTCGTCGCTAATGCCGATTCCCATGCAACCAGTTACAAAACCAGTGATTTCACCGTTGCTTATACCGTGGTTGCCGGCGGTTATGTGGTTTTAGCTGTCGCTCTGGAACCTGCCGCCGCCGCCAACGCAACCTTTCCTGCATTAGAAAGTATTGATCGAGGCATGAATCGTGGCATGCATTGAAGAGGATAAGACATGTTCTCGATAGAGAAATACGCAACTGCAACGACCATTTATTTCAGTATGGTTAAGCGCGGCGTTGTTGATCTTGCGCAGACCGCTGACTGGACGCCCGCTACTGGCGACACAAAAATAAGCATCAATGGCGGCACGCTGGCGAATACAACTAATAACCCGGCGATTGTTGCAGGAACCAATGGCGTTAAATGGTCATTAGCGCTGACTTCTGGCGAAATGACCGGCGCAACGATCGATATTCAAATCGTGGATTCGGCCACCAAGGCCGTTGAAGATCAATCAATCCAAATCCTCACTTATGGCAACGCCTCTGCCAAATACGTAACTGATTTCAGTGTTGCCGCGATGGGTGCTGTTATGCCCACCACTGCTGGCAGAACGCTGGATATTGCAAGCACGGGTGAGGCGGGACTTGATTTCGCAAACGTAAACTTCCCGGCAGGCGCTATTCCATCGCTTGGTATTGTCGACAATGGTACCGCTCAATCCGCCACCGGTACTACCTTGGTGCTTCGCTCCGCAGCGGCCTTTGCTGACAGTGAGTTGATTGGCGCAACCGTTATTATCACGGGCGGTACTACCGGTGTCGGCCAATCTCGTATCATCACGGCTAACGTTGGTTCCACCGATACCGTAACTGTCGATACATGGACCACGACACCTACTGGCACCATCACCTACGTCGTTTATGGCGGCTCTCCGGCTTCAACTACGCTGGTGCCAAACGTCAACGTCGCACAGATTTCTGGTGATTCAACCGCTGCCGATAATCTGGAAACAATGCTCGATGGCACTGGTGGCCAAACTCTGTCTTTGGGCGCATTGACCATCAGCGGTGCAACCACATTAACTGGCAACGTCTCTGCAGCTGCTGGCGTGACGATTACGCAATCCACTACCAACGGCCACGGCATTTCTGTTACCGGTAATGGGACTGGCGCTGGTATTAATGCAGTAGGCGGTGCAACGGGCAATGGCGTTAAAGCGGTAGGCGGCTCGACTTCTGGCGATGCCATTATCACCTCTGCAACCAGTGGCCATGGCATTACAGCGGCTGGTGGCGGTACAACCAAACACGGCATTAACGCCGTGGGCGGAGCCACAACCAGTGCAGGCATTGCTGCAACGGGCGGCTCTACAAGTGGTGATGGTGTTCTGATCTCCGCAACTTCGGGTCATGGCATTAACACAGCTGGTGGTGGCACAACGAAGCACGGTATCAATGCGGCCGGCGGTGCGACCACTTCTCATGGCATCAATGCGGTGGGTGGCGGCACGGGTAACGGTGCGCAATTCACAAGCGGCTCGGGTGCAACTGGACAAGGCATAAACATCACCTCGGCTGCAACCAATGGCTCTGCACTCGTTTGTACAGCAGCGGGCAGCGGTACAGGTTTCAGCGCTACCGGCGGAGCTTCTGGCAAAGGCGCTCTGTTTGCTGCGGGTGCAACAGGCACGGCGGGCTTATCAATCACTGGCGGCGGCACCAGCGGTGCTGGCATGACGGTAACTACGACTTCTGGCGATGCGATTCAGGTCATCGCGACTGCGGGTCATGGCATGAGCCTAACCGCCAACGGCACCAGCAAGCACGGCATGCTGATCACTGGCGGTACTGCAGGTACGAGCGATGGTCTCAAATGTGTCGCAGGGACAGGTGGTCTCGATATCCGTGGAGACATTACCAAGAATGCGATGGTTGAGTCTTATGCAGCAGATGGAGCGGCACCTACGATTGCTCAAGCCCTCTTGCTGACTCAACAAGCGGTGATGGAATTCGGCGTCTCCGGCACGACATTAACAGTGAAGAAAGTTGACAAATCTACGACCGCGGCGACGGTGACTTTATCTGACGCTACCAGCCCGACATCACGGACTAGAGCCAGCTAATGTCCATTGCCAATATCATCACCCGAGGGATCGGGCCTGGGTCAACCATTGGCAATCTTGTTACTGCGGGGCTTGCCTCGGGCGCTGTCTCCACAACTTATTCATGTGGAGTTTATTATTTTCCGGGCTGGTCAACGCCAGGTGGCGGCCCTTATGCCTCAAATCCATGGTCAGTAATACCTAGCGATCGTATTCCCCTCTCGCTTGGGGCCTACGACGAAACGCAACAAACCGTTTGTGACACTCAGCTTTCATGGATGAAGCAATACGGCGTTACTTTCGTTGCAATCGATTGGTTTATGCAGTGGTCTGGCTCGACCTTACAGCCCTATTTAAACCATTTTATCGATCTCTATATTACTTCGGCCGTATCGAAGCCAAAATTCTGCATCCAGTTCGCCAACCAGACCAATGCGGGCGGATTGAGTTCATCGACTGATCATTCGCTATATGAGTATTGGAGTGCGAATTATTTTGGCGATTCGAATTATCTAACGGTTGGTGGCAAGAAAGTCGTTATTGTCAATTCAGGCCCTAGCCTCAGAGATCGCTATGCCAGCCATGCTGCAGTCAAAACTTTCCTCGATGCAGCCGATGCGTATGTTGCAGGGCAGGGCCAAGGCGGCATCTATTGGATGGATGGGCAGGCCGATTCTTCTAGTGCGTGGATAGATGTCAGTGATCCTGCTCACGGTTGGGACGGCGTAACAGGTTCAAACATTTATACAACGACCCGGCAAAACTCTCTGGGAACAGGCAATAACGCTGCAGGCCCGTCGCCCACAACCTATGCAGATCTCGATAACGCCGTATTTTCAGGCGAGGTAGGAACTGGCAGCGCTATATACCGCGGCTTCTGCAATGGCTGGATGGGCGATGCCGATATCGATGTCTTCTGGCCCCCGCTTACAGCAGGCTTTGATCCAACACCTTGGACGCCATCAACATTGCTCCATGGCATGCCCACTAGTACTGAATGGGGCAATCATTTAACCACAGCTAAAACATTGCTGGATGCCAATGCTACCCAAACTCAATCGACCTTCATGATTGAGGCGTGGAATGAATTCGGCGAAGGATCAATCCTTTGCCCAACTGCAGGCAATGGTGGTTTTACACGCCTTCGCTTGCTTAATACGACATTTGATTTACCAACCCTACTTGCGTTCAGTATTCAGCCCGAAGCCATCTCAATAGGGTCTACAACTGCCGTCATTCGATTTTATCCAGCCGGCGGAGAACCTATTACCTATCGACTGGTTGTTGTGGGCAATGGCGATACAGCTCCTACGGCCACTGAGATATTGGCAGGTCAGGCTTCAGGTGGTGGCCCCCCGATATTTGCCAGTGCCTCACAAACTGGAAATATGGGCGATGCAACCCTTGTCGTTATTTCTGGGCTCACGGCTTCAACGGCTTACGATGTCTATGCAGCCATTGACGATGCAGACAGTTCGCCAGTACGTAGCAGCAAAATCGATATTCTGACAACCGCAGCCCCCGCTGCAGGCAGTTCATTTATCCATGATCCCACAGGCAATATCTGTAGGGATGTAGTCCGATCAGTTGTTCGTTAATTGATCAAAATCCAGAAAGTCAAATAGTTGACGGTTCAATAATTTAAGGTTGAGTTAATGGCGGCTCCAGCAAACAACAAAAATGCAGCCAATGCCAAGGTTGCTAAGGCGGCACTTGAGCGAGCTTTAGAGATTCGTTCGCCCATTGATCGCTATCAAACCTTGGTTGAAATCTGGGATAAGCAAATCGTTAATGCCTTAAATGGCGATATAGCTGCAGCAACAATGATTGTTGATCGATTAGATGGTAAACCAAGCCAGGCTATTGATGCGGATATTAATATTGTTGGAAACCTCGCATCTCTGATTGAGGCTGCACGCAAGCGGATAGAGAATGCAGTCAGCTAGCAATATCGAGTTAGAGCTAATCGATGAAATAGCATGCTGTACTTATGACCCCCTTCGCTTTGTCCTCTTCGCCTTCCCATGGGGCTCAGGAGAGTTAAAGGATAAATTCCCTGAAGACTGGCAAATCCAAATTCTCACCGATATCAAACATGGACTGCCGGTTAGCCAGGCGATACAGGAAGCAGTGGCCAGCGGCCATGGTATTGGTAAGTCCGCCTTAGTCTCATGGATTATCCTTTGGGCTATATCCACCTTCGAAGATACAAAAGGTGTGGTAACAGCCAATACGGAGACACAGCTTAAAACTAAGACTTGGGCTGAATTGGCCAAATGGCATCGGCTCTGTATTTGCAAACATTGGTTTGAGCTGACAGCCACGGCGCTGTACTCGAAAGATCCGGCACATGAAAAGACCTGGCGGATCGATATGATCCCTTGGTCTGAGCGAAATACCGAAGCCTTTGCGGGACTCCATAATCAAGGCAAACGCATTGTTATCATCATGGATGAAGCCTCAGCTATTCCCGATATCATTTGGGAAGTTACTGAAGGAGCATTAACCGATGAAGGCACGCAGATTATCTGGTGTGCGTTCGGCAATCCGACGCGTAACACAGGACGGTTCAGGGAATGTTTTGGGCGGTTTAAGCACCGCTGGACAAACAAGCAAATCGATTCCCGCACGGTTTCTCTTACCAACAAAGAACAGATTGCGCAGTGGGTACAGGATTATGGCGAGGACTCTGATTTCGTCCGTGTCCGTGTTAGAGGGGTGTTCCCTCGTGCCGGATCAATGCAGTTCATCTCCGGTGACTTGGTGGAAGAAGCGGCCCACCGAGAAATAAAACGCCAAGACTTTGACCCCATGGTTATGGGTGTTGATGTCGCACGCTTCGGTGATGATCAATCGGTTTTATGGTTTCGCCGCGGTAGAGATGCGAAGACCATTCCCCCCATCAAATTACGCAACGTCGATACGATGACCTTGGCATCAAAAATTGTCGAGGCAAGGAAGTATTACCATGTCGAAGCGGTCTTTGTGGATGGAACGGGCGTTGGTGGCGGTGTTGTTGATCGGCTTAATCAGCTGGGCGTGCCTGTAATCGAGGTCCAGTTTGGAGCAAAGCCTGATCGCTCAATGCCAGGACATGATGATGTGGCCTACGCCAATAAACGGGCTGAGATGTGGGGCTTTATGCGCACATGGCTCAAAGGCGGAGCAATACCGAACGATCCTGAACTTACTGCTGATCTCACAGGCGTCGAATATGGCTATGCGATTAAGGATGGCCGGGACGCTATTTTGCTGGAAAAGAAAGCCGATATGAAAAAGCGTGGATTGTCATCGCCTGATTTAGCGGATGCCTTGGCCCTGACCTTCGCTTATCACGTCGAATATTCAGGCGATATCGAATTTGATGACCCTTTGGCTAACGATGCGGGCAGGAGTGGAATAGGTGGGTATTAATGCCTGAAGTTGCGGTAATGCCCCTGCAGGAAACCACAGCGGACCTGCAATATATTGGCGATCAACAGCCTACCTATGGCGCAGCAAAAGCCAAGCTGCTCAAGATGGCTGGAGAGACCAATCTTGCCGATAACATGGAAGAGGACAAGCTCAAAAAGCTGGGCAATGAGGTTGTCGATGATTATGAGATTGACGAGGAATCACGCAAGGAATGGCTGGCAAAGCATAAGGACGCTATTAAGTTAGCCAACCAGCTAAGAGAGGAGAAAACCTTTCCTTGGCCGGGCGCGGCGAATATCAAGCTGCCCCTGATTGCCGATGCATCCATTAAGTTTGCTGCCCGTGCTTATTCAGAGATCATCAAGGACGATAAGGTCGTTAAGGGCGAGATTATTGGTCCTGACCCGGATGGGCAGAAGGAACTGAAGGCAAAACGTGTTGGCTCCTATATGAGCTGGCAGCTGTTGAAGCGCATGAAAGAATGGGAGGGTGATACCGATAAGCTCCTGCATGTTCTTCCAGTCGTTGGGCATCTATTCCGCAAGGTCTATTACGATCCGAAGCTAAAGCGCAACAAGTCAGAAATGCGCATGCCGGATAAAGTCTGTATCAACAACACAGCTTCGAGCATTGAATCAGCCAGACGCATTACCGATATCCTCGAAAACACGCATAAGAATACAGTTATCAGCAATCAACGTTCTGGCGTGTGGCGAGATGTTAATTTTGATCAGATAAGCCCTGATCAAGTATCCACTGAGCCGGAGAGCGAAAAGTATTATACGTTCCTCGAACAGCATTGCTGGCGTGACTTGGACGATGACGGGTACGAAGAGCCCTACATTGTCACGGTTGAGAAGTCCTCACGCACAGTCATGCGGATTGTTTCGAATTATGAAGCCGAGGACATTACCGAGAATCAGAAGGGCGAGATTCAGAATATTGAACCGTGCCAGTATTTCGCAAGCTATCCCTTCATTCCGAGCTTTGACGGCGGATTCTATGCGACCGGCTTTGGATTGCTACTGGCACCACTCAATGAGACCGCGAATACCCTGTTTAACCAGCTGCTTGATGCCGGCACCATGTCCATTGTGGGGGGGGGATTTCTATCGAAAGAGATCAAGGTTAAATCGGGGGTATATCGCTTCTCGCCAAACGAGTGGAAGAAAACTGAGGCTACGGCAGAGAATTTAAGTAAGGGTATTTATCCAAACCCGGCAAAAGAGCCCAGCGCCACATTATTCCAACTGCTCGGCATGGTCATTGAAATGGCCAAAGACCTCGCCAGCGTGAAAGATGTGTTAGCTGGTGATGCTCCTGGCATGAATACGCCGGCTACTACCGTGGTCGCCCTAATCGAACAGGGCATGAAGACCTTTAATGCGATCTATAAGCGCATTTATCGGTCGTTAGCCAGTGAGTTTCAAATCCTCTACAAGCTCAATTACAAATACATGGATGAAGAGGAATACTTCAAAGTCCTTGACGAGGACGCGCGCGTATACCGGGAAGATTTCAATGGCAAGGACTGCGATATTCTCCCGGTGGCCGATCCGAATATGTCGTCTGACATGCAGAGGATGGCCAAGATACAGGCTATGCAGGCAATGATTGGATTGCCCGGCGTGAATTCTAAGCCGATTCTTACGTATGCCCTCGAATCATTGCATGTCACTGAGAAACAAATCGCTGAAATCCTGCCAGAGCAGGACCCGAACGGTAATCCTGAAGCTCAGAAACTTCTGCATGATGCCGAGATGAAAATGGCCGACGTGCAGAACAAAGAGCGTGAGCTTGATCTTAAAGAGCGCGAGTTTGAGCTGAAGCAAAAGATGGCTGAATACGATGCTGTACTCAAATTTGCTCAGGCTGAGAAAGCCGCGGCAGATGCCAATGCAGTATCGCTTGGCGCCCAAACCAGCGCTGTAATGGCCCACATCGATAGCGTACACAATGAAATAACCGCCGACATGGAGCATGAGCGCGCCATGGCTCAAATGGACCATGAAAAAGAATTAGCAGATAAAGCTGCTGCACAAGCCCAGCAACAGGAGCCCGCAGAATGAAAAAGCCAGCCCCAAAACCCATGATGAAGCCCGGCGAAATGCCGAAAGGCGGTAAAGGAAAGCCTAAAAAGGGCGGAAAGAATTGTTAAAAGTCAATACCAGTTGTAAAATGTAACCAATAAGCAAAGGCTTATAGATTGCCGCTCGTGAGAGCCGCTAAGGAAAACCATGATCAAACCGCAAGAATGGGCCGATTGGCTCCGTCATCCGGTCACAGAGACCGTCCTTAAACATCTCAATGAACGTAAAGACTCGCTAATTAGCGAACTCCTTAATGTAGATGCTGAATCCATTGAAGCATTTGGTATGCGACATATCGCCTACCGAAATCAACTAAACGGACTCGGCGAATTTCTGGATACAGAAAGTTTAGGCGAAAGCATCGTAGAGGTGACTCATGAGAATTGAGCCGGCAGGACATCGTGTGATCGTTAAACCGGATCCACTGGAAGAAGTCAGTGCGGGCGGAATTGTATTGGCACACGGTGAGGATAAAAAGCGAAAGGAGCAGGCACAACATACCGGGATTTTAGTGGCCATTGGCCCCAATGCCTGGAAAGCCTATGACGAGGGTATTCCCTGGGCACAATTGGGTGAACGCGTTTACTTCGCTAAATACGGTGGTTTTCTCATTGAGGAAGATGGCGTTCAGTATCGCCTGCTGAACGATGAGGATATCACTGCAATTATTCGCGAGGAGGCCGCATGAGCACTGAAGCGCTGGCCGCAATCGCAGAAGAGCTTCCTGAGTCGCTGGCTGAGTTTATCGAAGAGCCTGCAACGCAAGAAGAGGCAACCGAGGAAAAGCCGCTTGAGAAAGCCGCCGATCCCATGGTGGAGAAAGCCGCTAAATCGGGCTGGACCGATAAAGAGGCTTGGATAGGTGCCGGGAAAGATGAAGACGAATGGGTTGATGCGGCTGAATTTGTTCGCCGCAAACCGTTGTTCGACAAAATCCATTCGTTGGGCAAGGCACTCAAGGATAAAGACGAAAAGATCGAGGCTGTTTCGAAGTATGCCCAGAAGGCCGCAGAAACAGCGCGCAATAAAGTCATTCAGGAGTTTGAAGAGCAACGTCGGAAAGCAGTTGAAGTCGGTGATGTTGAAGCCTTCGAACAGGCTGATAAGCAGTTACAGGAAGTCAGGAAAGAAGACTTACCTGAAGCTAAGCCCGCGGAGCCGCAAATTCCTGCTGAAGTGCAGGAGTTTGCAAAAAAACACGAAAAATGGTTCGACAAAGACGAGGATATGACGGACTACGCAATTGCCAGGGCGAAGAAATATCTTGCCCAGGACATGACATTTAAAGATGCATTGCCGAAGGTTGAAGAAGATGTAAAGCGGGCCTTCGCACACAAATTTGTCAATCCCAATAAAGAAAAGCCCTCTCCGGTAGCCAGCAATAACCCTGAAACACGGGCCAAATCATCCTATTCCTATGCGGATCTGGATGAGGGCCACAAACAAGTTTGGTCGGTGCTTAAAAAGAGCATGACCTTCGATGAATTTATTGCCGGCTTGAAAGAGCAGGGGGAATTGAAATGAGTCCGAGAGGCCAATACGAACGTCCGAATCGCAGCGAATCGGCTCATCCGAAACGCACCCCAATTCATCAACGCAATATCCTGACAACGGATCAGCGAGATGGTTATGTCCGCCGCTGGGTCAACGATGTTGATGGCCGGCTCGATATGTTTACCGAGGCGGGTTACGAAAAAGTCACAAAACCGACAAAGGTCGGAGACCCCATGGCCGGTGCGGCCAGTCAAGTAGATAGCGTGGTGCGCAAGCCCGTAGGTGGTGGCGTCACAGCCGTCCTGATGGAGATTCCCGTGGAGTTTTACGAGGAAGACCAGCGCTCAAAGGAGCATGTCATTCGGGACAAAGAAAAGTCGCTTCTTTCAGAGGCTCCCCAAGGACTGACCGGTGCTGGAATCAAAATTCAGCGACCGGAGGTCATTACTGAATAATCCGAGGAACTCAATATGGCTAACGTAAGCCGAGTTTGCGGAGCGCGCCCGGTCAAACATCTCAGCGGGTCTCCGTACAATGGTCAGCAAAATCTGTATTACGTGCCCGCATCTGACGGCACTGCAATGTTTATTGGCGATTTCGTGAAATCCGGCGGTACTGCGGATGCCAATGGTATTCCAAGCGCTATCCAAGCAGCGGCAGGCGATGCTCTGCGCGGTGTTATTACTGGCTTTTTGCCAGATACCGCAGATTCTCTGATTTATAGAGCTGCGTCTACATTGCGTTATTTCTTTGTCTGCGATGATCCCGATGCGATCTTCGAGATTCAGGAAGATGCAGTGGGAGCGCCTACCGCCCTGGTTGATGTTGGTGAAAATGCCGATATCACCGTGGCCGCAGGCAGTACTGCAACCGGCACGTCTGGCATGCAGTTGGATAGCTCGGATCACAAAACCGCAACCGCGCAACTTCGTATTCTGGGCTTTGTTCAGTCGCCCACTAACGAGCCTGGGGTCGCCAACGCAAAACTGTTGGTGCGTATCAACGAACACGAACTTGCCTCTACCACTGGCGTATAAGGAGCTGAATCATGGTCGGCATTGTCAATACTGGTTCAGTCCCGAAGGCCCTACAAGTTGGGGTCAATCGTTTTTGGGGTATGGGCTATCGCGAAAAAACCCCTTTGCAGCGCAATCAGATTTTTTATAACGAAACGTCTGAGAAAGCGTATGAGGAAGATGTTCAACTCGTTGGAACCGGGAAATTCAAGCAGAAGGCTGAAGGTGCGCCGGTTGAGTACGATACGATCCGTCAAGGATTTATCAAGCGGTATAACCAGCTCACCTGGGCCTTGGGTGTAATGTTTACCTACGAAATGCAGCAGGATAAACAGTACGACCTCGGCTTCAAACAGGCGAAATACCTGGGCTATTCGGCCCGCCAAACACAGGAGACCAATTCAGCCAATATACTGAATCGGTGGTTTAACAGCTCCTATGTCGGCGGTGATAACAAGGAGGGCGGCTCGACTGCTCACCCGAATATCTCCGGTGGTACGTTCAGCAATATCCTGGCCACCGCGGCGGATTTCAGTCATGCCGCTCTGGAACAAATTCTGATCCAGATTGGCCAGGCGCAAGATGATCGCGGCAATGTCATCGGTCTCCGGGGCGTAAAACTGATTGGCCCGGAAAACCTGCGTTATGATTTCGCTCGCGTTCTGAAATCCACCCAGGAAAGCGGTACTCCGAATAACGATATCAACGCGATTCGTTCTGAGGAGAACTTGCAGCCAATCATCAACAGTTATCTGACCGATTCCGATGCATGGTTTGTCCTGACTGATTTGATGGAAGGCGAAGGGCTGAAAGTCATTATCCGCGAAGCGGCTTCGGCGCCGGTTCAGGAAAATGATTTCGACACCCGCAACCTGAAATACGCTTCCTTTTTCCGGGAAGTGGCTGGTTGGACTGATCCCCGTCATTGCTTCAGTTCGGCTGGCGCATAAGTAGTCCATAGCGGTACCTTTGAGGGGAGCAATCCCCTCTTTTTTCTCGCCGAGAGGCGTTCATCCAGCAGCTAAGGCTGTGTTTGCAAAAACACTTGGAGATTTATTATGTCCGTTTCGAAAGCAGCGAATTACCCCAATGGCTTCATGAATGGTTTGACCGTTCGCGGCCTTCCTATCGTTCAAACGCATCCGGGTCGAGTGATCTGGGTATCGAATGCCACTACTCTGCAAACCGGGGATATCGGTGGGTCCGACGGCAATAAAGGCACGTTCAGCCAGCCCTATGGCACGCTGAACTATGCTATTTCCCAATGCGTAGCCAACCGCGGCGATATTATCTTTATCAAGCCCGGGCATGTTGAGACGGTTTCCAGTGCAACGGCACTGAACTTCAATATTGCCGGTGTGGCCATTGTTGGTTTGGGCATGGGCGCCAACCGCCCGAAATTCACGCTCGATACCGCGAACACGGCAACTATCCCCGTCTCCGCGGCGAATATGAGCGTTCAGAACTGTCAATTCGTAGCGAATTTCCTGTCGATTGCAGCCTGTTTTACTGTCGCAACTGCCGCTGAATTCACGGTTCACAACTGTTATTTCTACGATACCAGTTCCATTCTGAATTTCCTGAATATCGTGAAGACTACGGGCGCAGCTAACACCGCTGATGGCCTGACGTTCAACGATAACGTCGTGGTTAACCTGGGTGTGACTTCGAACAACACCACGATCCTCACGGCCAACGATATCGACCGTCTGACCATGCTGCGGAACAATCTGAAATGGGCTGTGCAGAACAACGTGGCTATTGGTGTGATTGTGACTGCCGGTGTTTTGACGAATGCCGATATTGGCTACAACAAGGGTTATCGCCCGAACACCACGACCGCTGGCGGATCGTTCATTAACGTCGGTGGAACAACCTCCACGGGCTTCGTTTACAACAATTTCATCCAGACCCTGACTACCACGACTGACTTGCTATTCACCACTACTGTGGGTCTCGCGGCTTTCGAGAACCGGGTAACGGGTGTTGTTGGTGCAACGGGCTTTGTGATCCCGGCTGTCGATAGTTAATAGTCCATGACTAGGGGCGAAAGCCCCTTTCCCCTTTCATTGTTGGAGGCATCATGAGACCCAAGACTATTACATTGACTAGCACGAACTCTCCAGTACTTTATCCCGTTGATTATCGCTTGCCCGCCGTTACTGTGCAGGCCGATGCAACCGGGACTGTGAACTATACAGCCCAATATACGGCGCAAAATATTCACGGAATAGCTACGCCAGCGACCAATGCCAGCTGGTCGGATATTACGAATATGGTCGGGGCAACAACTGATCAAGCCCAAGTGGTGGATGCATCCATCAATTGCTTGAAGTTCACTTTGAACAGTGGTTCTGGCTCTGTGGCCTTTCATATCAGTCAGGCCGATTCGATATGAGGAATTACTACAACCCTGGCGATTACTTGGTAATTTGTGATCGCTCTGGACAGAAACGCTTACGATCGGAATGCGTAAAACAGTGGGACGGCTTAATTGTTGCCCGCGAATATGCGGAAACGCGCCATCCACTCGACCTGCAAAGACCCCCGCCTGTTGAACGCGTTCCTACGGAAACGCGGCCTGATTCTGACCCCGTTTTTATTGAAGAATTGTCAGAATGACGACTTCCGGCTCCATTGATTTCGATCAAAGCGCCACTGAAATCATTAAAGATGCGCTGATTTTAATTGGTGGTATTGAAGATGATGAGACGCCGACTGCTAATCAACTTCAATACGCCATGCGCATGCTTAACCGAATGGCAAAAGCATGGTCGAAGAAAGGCTTAAAGGCATGGGTATGGAAGGAGGCAACGCTTAATCTGGTCATTGACCAGCCTTCCTATACATTGGGGCCCGCTACTAGCGATCTGATCATTAATCGACCGCTTGAAATTGCTAATGCAAGGCGAGTAGTTGATTCTATCGAGACCGAAATTACCATCCGCTCCCGCCAGGAATACATGAATCAGCCGGAAAAGGATACTTCTTCGGGCGAGCCGGTTTATGTGTATTACGACCCGCAATTAACCCGTGGCGTTCTATATGTCTGGCCGGCCCCCATTGCCGCTGATCAAATTAACTTCTCCTACAAATCCTATATTGAAGATTTCGATTCCCTCGCCAACACACCGTATTTCCCAACCGAATGGCTAGAGGCCATTGTCTACAACCTTGCTCTTCGTCTAATGCCCATGTACGAGGTTTCTGGCGAGGACAAGACCTGGATTACCAATATGGCCATTCAGTTTTTGGATGAAGCGGAAACCAATGATACTGATGAAGGCTCTGTATTTCTCACGCCGGAGCAAATCTATTGAAGCTCGATATGATTGGCCCACAGCAACAGGCACTGTCTGTCGTTATAGATAATGAAATTACTGAGAACTGTTATGTTGTGCCGGGGAAGCGGAACCCATTAGCACTTGTCGGGGCCCCTGGAAGTATTCTCCGAGGCACAATATCTGGAGCCTGCCGCGGTGGCCATCTCATGGCCAACATCCCTTACGCCGTGTTTGGATCAACGCTTTACAGTTTTGATAGCTCCTATAATTTAACGACTCTGGGAGTCGTTGCCGGCAGCAATCGTCTATCAATGGCCGATAATGGCACTCAATTGGTTATTGTCACTGGAGCCGGGGGCGCGGGATATGTTTACGACAACACAACCGGCGTCCTGAATACCATTACCGCCCCCGATTTTCCTGGTGCCGATACTGTCGATGAAGTTGATGGGTATTTCTTATTTTCAGACAATGACGGATGGTTTATTTCGCAGCTGGGCGATGGCACACAATATGATGCCCTGGATTTCGTCACTAATGAAAAAGCCCCAGACGATACTCTGGCGGTTCGCGAAGATCATGGAGAGGTTTTCTGCTTTGGAGAAAAAACAATTGAGGTATGGTTTGATTCTGGCAATGTTGATTTCCCCTTCGAGCGCAATGGATCGGCTCAAATTGAGCGAGGCTTGTATGCCCGATTTGCTGTGGCCAAGGACGATAACACATTATTCTTTTTAGGTAATGATTTACTGGTTTATCGAATGCAAGGCTATACCCCTGTCATAACTAGCGATGAGGGTACGAATACTGAGTTGTCGAATTATTTGAAAGATGGTGGGCAAGAGGATCTTCGGGCCTCCTATGCCTATACCTATACCGATCATGGCCATAAATTTCTAGTCTTGACGGTCCCCAACCGCGGCACGCATGTCTATGACGTAAAAATGGAGTTATGGCATAAGCGTAGTTATTGGCAGTCATCTACACATCATTCCTCGGTCTATCTTAATGCTTATGGCAAGCATTTTTTCGGCGGGATAAATGGCAATCTCTATGAAATGACGCGCGATGCGTTTGATGATGCCGGGGCCATTCTGAAACGCCGCAGACGGTCAAAGGTTTTTTCAGAGGACGAAAATAGACTTCGGTTTAAGAAGTTTAAATTGGTTATGGAGACTGGCGAAGGCTTGACGACGGGGCAGGGATCGGCACCTGTTTTGATTGTGCGCTGGTCAGATGATAATGGCCGCTCATGGAGCAATGAGCGGCGGCTTGATATAGGTATCCAGGGGGATTATTTGCGTCAGGTCATAACGAGGAACATGGGCTCTGCTCGTGCTCGCCTTATAGAGTTTTATATGACCGACCCTGTATCTTTTGTTGTCGCGGACTGTCTTGCCTGGGTGGCCTGATGGCTGATCGGTTTAAGGCTTATCCGGCACAAGCTACCTGGTCGAATGCCGATGGCACTCTAACCGTTGCAGCGCTGCAAACACTTAATCAAATCGTTAAATTGTTTGGCGGCCAAGGAAATATATTACCGGCAACATTTTCTTATGTTCCGGGTAGTGGTACGGCGTTTGGTATTGTCTATTTGGGCGCTGATGGCAGCGTTACTTCTACAGCGGCCCCCACCAGCGGACAGGTATTAATAGGCAGGACGGGGCTGCCTCCAGCCCTGGGGACCCTAACGGGGACTGTCAATAGGATTACGGTCAGCAATGGCGTAGGAACTATTACGCTTAGCACTCCGCAGGATATCCATGCGGCAGCTTCTCCGACATTTATCGGCCTAACGCTTACCGGATTAATAGGTAGTTCCTTTTTATATTCTGGCGCCGGCGGATTTCTTGCCACAACAGCGGCCCCTACCAATGGACAATTACTTGTAGGCTCAACGGGCGCAAATCCAGTTGCAGCCAGCTTAACAGGTACAGCAAATCAGATCACAATAACGAATGGCGCCGGCTCTATTACGCTATCGCTTCCACAGAATATTGCGGTTGGATCTAGTCCGACCTTTGCCGGATTAACGCTCTCCGGGTTAACGGCCAACGCATTCACTTATAGTGGCGCCGGCGGGGCTATAACGAGCACAGCAGCCCCTACGAATGGCCA
>Ga0105249_10001878_pt1 | contig 18200 bp, 17 predicted proteins | sample KBSS44metaG_FD_81522 | JGI IMG/M metagenome (GOLD analysis project Ga0105249, IMG submission 81522) | Switchgrass rhizosphere microbial communities from Kellogg Biological Station, Michigan, USA - KBS S4-4 metaG | ecosystem: Host-associated > Plants > Roots > Rhizosphere > Soil | place...
CAACCCATAAATTAAATGTACTGCCTGGGGAAAAGGAACCCGCCGATCCTGAAGTATTTGGTGGAGTTCCTGAAGTTGTTTCTGCATTGAAAACATATGTATCAAAACATCAGTTACCTGTTGCAGAAAATTCAAAAGTAATTTCAATTGAGAAGCCAGGAGAACTTTTTGTTGTTACTGTTTCATCAAACAATATTCTTAAAAATTATTTATGCAAACAGGTGCTTATTGCTTCAGGTGCAGCTAACGAGATCAGGATACCATCAATAGCAAAAAAGATCTCAAAGGATATTAAACAATTACATACATGTGAATATAAAAATGCGAACCAGTTACGCGAAGGGAACGTATTGGTTGTAGGCAGTGCACAATCGGGAATACAAATAGCGGAAGACCTGCTTCATGCGGGGAGAAAAGTATTTCTCTCTACAAGTTGCGTAGCTCGTATTCCAAGGTGGTACCGGGGGAAAGATATTTTCTATTGGGTAATGGATGCAAAATTTTATGATATAAAAGCGGAAGAATTAGAAGATCCAAAGATGTTGGAATTTAGACCGCCACATGTTTCCGGAACAGGTAGTGGTAAAGACAGTTTAAGCCTGCAATCACTGGCAAAACAGGGTGCTATTATTTTGGGTAAGTTGGATGATGCCGAAGAAAACAATGTTTTTTTCCAGGCAAATGCAGCGATGCACGTGAGATTTGCAGATGACTTTTCACAGAAAATAAAAAAAATAATCGATGATTATATCGATGAAAATAAATTATCTGCCCCACCTCCGCATTATGATGAAGCTGATGTGCCGGATATTAATGCAAGTTGTGCCAGTCCCATTACTTCTCTCGATTTAAAAGAAAATCATATCAACACAATTATATGGTCGACCGGGTTCGATGCTGATTATAGCTATATTAAATTACCTGTGTTTGATTCTAATGGAAAATTGAAACATAAAGATGGGATACCAATATATCCCGGGTTATATTTTCTGGGTTATCCATGGCTTCGCAGCCGGAAGTCCCCAATTCTTTTTGGGATAATTGTAGATGTGGAATTCGTCGTTGAAAAAATTCTTAGTTACTCAAAAGAAAATCTAAAATCAATATCTGCCGAAATCTAAATCTTGCATTCTTGGAGCTTCGTATAAAACAACTAATTAACCAATACAACTTACAGCCACACCCCGAAGGTGGTTGGTATAAACAAACTTATAAAAGCAACGAGCAAATACCTGCAGAAGCGTTGCCAGGAAGATTTGGTGGAAACAGAGCTTTTTCAACAGCTATTTATTTTTTGTTAGAGAAAGGAAATTTTTCTGCTTTTCATCGCATCAAAAGCGATGAGTGCTGGCACTTTTATGCAGGAGATCCATTGCTTATTTATATCATTGAACAGAATAGCGAATTAAAAATTATTTCATTAGGGGATGATTTTGAAAAAGGCCGATCATTTCAATATATGGTACCCGCTAATTGTTGGTTTGCCAGTCGGCCGGCTCCCAAAAGTGAGTATTGTTTTGTTGGTTGTACTGTATCTCCTGGTTTTGAATTTGAAGATTTTGAACTGGCTACTGCAACTGAATTATCAGCTATTTACCCTAAGCATAAAAAAATAATAGAACAATTATGCCGGTAATTCAAAATCTTTCGAGCTAGTTCCATTTTATCAAAACTATTCTTCATAAATTTAGATAAGCGCTTCTGTCATAAAAGTACAGCCATGGCTGCTCACGAAATAGAAATAATTTTGAATCGCCAGTTGGCAGATTGTCTTTCCATACCCGTTTTTATTACTGATACAGTTGGGAATCTTATTTTTTACAATGAACCGGCAGAAGAAGTGTTAGGCAAAAGATTTGAAGATACCGGGGAAATGCCTGTAGAAGAATGGTCCACGGTTTTTAAGCCATTCGATAATAATGGTAATCCAATGGCTCCGGAAGAATTACCATTGGTAAGAACATTATCAGACCAATATCCATATCATAAGAGTTTTCAGATCGTAAGCCTGAAAGGGAAAAAGCAACCCATATCTGTTACTTCGTATCCGATCATTAGCCGGTCCGGAAATTTTTTAGGAGCAGTTGCCATTTTTTGGAAACAAAAATTAAAATGAAAGTAAAATTGTGGGGAGTTCGTGGTTCTATACCAACAAGCGGACCCGATACAGAAAAATATGGAGGCAATACATCCTGCGCTTCGGTGGCGTATGGTGATCATTTGCTTGTGCTTGATGGAGGGACAGGCATCCGACAATGCGGAGGTGCGTGTTCTGCCAGTAATAGAATAGATATATTGCTCACGCATTTACACTTAGACCACATACAAGGGTTGGGATTCTTTAGTCCATTGTTTGATCCTTCTAAAGAAATTCATATTTGGGGACCGGCCAGTAGTTCGCAATCACTTTTTTCACGCATCAGCCGTTATCTTTCGCCACCTTTATTCCCGGTTCTTCTTCGTGATGTTCCCTGCAAATTAGAATTGCATGAGGTGAGTAACAGCGTATTTGATATTGGTCCATTTCGCATTCAATCATCTTATATAATTCATCCGGGTCCAACAGTTGGTTACAGAATAATGCGGGAAAATTTTGTGTTTACATATATACCAGATCATGAGCCAGCCCTGGGAAGCCATGGAATGATCCAAAATCCAAAATGGGTTTCTGGTTATGACCTGGCTGAAGGAGCTGATGTATTGTTGCACGATGCACAATACACAAAGGAAGAATATCCAATACGAAGAGGCTGGGGACATTCTTCAATCAATGATGCAGGATTATTTGCCTCTATTACCTCAGCGAAACATACTTTGTTTGCCCATCATGATCCGTCGCATTCAGATGCATTTCTTGAAGAAATGCTTGCTTCGTTCAAACTAAGTTCAGATGTATCCGTAGCATTGGCAATGGAAGGTTCTGAGATAGAATTGACTTGAATAAAAAAGCCGTCCCGGCTTGGCGGAACGGCCATACAAATCTCAATCTTTAGTTGATTAGGATCTCTTTCTTTTCATCTTCTTTTCCAGCTACGATCGGCAGACTTATTTGCAACACACCATCTGTGTATTTAGCTGCAATAGTTGCCGTGTCGATACTTTCATTGAGTGTAAAAGTTCTTACAAATCCACCGCGACTGTATTCTCTCAAAACCCAATTTGGTCTTTGAAAGCCTTCCGGGGGTGTGTAGGAAACAATCAACTCATTTCCTTTTACATCAATATGAAAGTTTTCCTTGATGCGGCCCGGTGCAAACACCAGCATTTCATAACTGCTGTCAGTTTTGTAAATGTTTACAGCGGCTCGCTGCATTGACCGGATAAACTGGCCTTGCCGGTTTCCGTAATTGTTGCCTTTTGCGGCACATGACTGATTGTAGTACATGTTTTTCTTTTTTTAAGTAAAAAAAATTGATAACATGGACTAATTGCATAAAAATGATGCCGGGACAATTAAGCTGCAATTGTGGCACAAAAGGGAAAATAAATTTTGATCTGATGTTTAAATAAGAGGCTGACAAAATTGTAAACCTGAAAGTAAGGGATTGTTCAATCCTTTTTGTTGTATAAGCACTTTGAATTTTTTCCCCATTGACATTAGAAGCGTGTGAAGCAGCATTAAATTTTTTCTTACTTCAAAACTATTGTTTTCTTTTTCTTCTAATTTTCTCAAATGCTCAGTCAATCCAAGACCTAAAAGAAATTGTGATTGATTGGTAAACCCGCAATTAATCAAGCCATTCTTTGCTCCCCAAAAATTAAGCGCTGAAAAATTTACGTGGGCAGTTATATCCTGCTGCCCGATATTACTATAGGGAAGATCATTTACTGTGTGTTTATTATAGCAAACTATCGTTCCAAGCCGGTGATATGATTGATACAATTCAGAGGATGGATAGCCATAATCTATTGTGAGCACAAACCCTTTTTCTAAGGTAGAAGAAATATTTTTTAACCATTCAATTGCTTCCAGGTTCACTTCAGCGCAAAAATCATTTGGCAATTCAATCCCTAATGCTGTGAAATATTCTTTCAGATCATCCTGAGCAGGTTTCAGCATTTCAAAAAAACCGTGATCATAACCGACAAAAATTTCTTTAAGCTCGTTTTGTTTCATAATGACCTTATGAACTGAAAAATTGTCAAGCACTTCATTTGCTAAAACACAGCCAGTGAAAGATGGGATCTCATCAATTGTATCATACCAACTAATTTTTTCATTTATCAAATCACTATCAATGATCTTTTTTTCTTTCTGACGCATTGTTTCACTTTTTTCAATGATACAATACTTGAGCTTTTTATAAAATTCTTTTGAATGTTTAAGTTGTTGAAGTATATCGACACATAAGGACCCCATACCTGCGCCATATTCTACTATCGTAAAGTCTTGTTTGCTGGTCAGTCGCCACATCTCTTCCAATTGTCTTGCTATCACATTTCCAAAAACATTTGTGAAGTATGGGCTAGTATAATAATCTCCTTGCTTTCCAATTTTATCAGGAGAAGAAGTATAATATCCTAAACCAGGATAATACAAAGCCATTTCCATGAAATCATGAAAAGATATCGGCCCTTGTTCAAGGATCTTATTCTTTATTATATCTGAGAGAGGCATTTCCATGGAGACAGAGTTCATATCTTAAATTATTACTTCTGACGAATTATTGGTAAATAGTATTACCGAATCCATCATTGCCTCAATAGAATGATCAACCAGCTGGTGGAATGCCATTATTTGATGGGGCTGCATATCAACATCACCGTCAGGAGTTTTAACTCTTATGATTCCTTCCAGTACCTGGACAGTAAAAATGCCATCAACTAAATTATTTTTTAGAATTGCTTTGGCATGTAAACAGGTCAACACCATCGTTACCCGGCCAGTTTTAAAAACAGTAATACCATTACGATCATTTTTTTGCCAGGCTTCCTCACTTTTTAACTGCCTTACAAATTCTGGAATATTTACAAATACATAAGGTGCGTCAAGTACCCGATCACCCTCGGGGCGATTAAGTGTGGCTTCATTTCTTTTATTTTCCATAATAGTTTTAGAATTATGTACGCAAGAACCATACAATAATTCCAAAACGAGACCTAATATTTGCGTATGACTTTAATGTTGAGATATTTACCCAACTAATAACCTCCTACCTTAATATAATAAGGTGTAACATTGTTTTTAGATAAGCCGGAGTATGAATTATATTTTTTTAAGTAAGATCTTTTGTTGATTAAACTCGAGGGCTTTATCAAGAAAACTCAATAATAAGGGCCATTTAGTAGCAGACTCAAATGAATGCAGGTAATATTTACTGACGTCAATGATCACTTTATTGGCTTCTTGTTTTGCTACAGATTTGAATCCCCCTACCTCATTTTCCACTGACATATTAAGTTTGTCAACTCCATCAACTGCATACCCTGATGGTATAGTAAATTCAATTCGATAAGTGAAGCTGCGTGGAAAAGGCATATAAACATCTTTTGTTCTTTGGCGTTGATCCTTATCAATTGATATTTGCGATTGGATCAATTTGCCGATATCGAGTATATAATTGTTACCTGCTTTTTTCGACCATCCTTCTATTATAAATTCAACTTCAAATTCAAATGGTGAGTCTTTAGTAGCGCCAAAATTCAGGACCTTATAATTTTTCAATTCTTTTGCTTTTACATCATATGCCCGCTCGATCTCATTTTCAAAATCTTCTTTATGTTTTGTTCTTGCCTTTTGCAGCAATGTCTGCAATTCTTCAGTTTCTTTTTTTGCAGCCTTACCCCGATTATTATTTTGAGTGACTAAGTCATCAGTTATACCTACACTATTAGCATCCTGGGCGGCTACTTCTTCAAAAATCGTAAGTGCAGCTTGTTCATCTTTTTTAAGGTTGCCTTTGGAACTTTGCTTTCTTTTTATTTGAAATAGTTGTAGATCAGTTGCATCAAGATTTGCCGAAATAGTTTGCGATTCGACATTGTCTTTATATCCGGTTTCGGGCAACGTGATCGTGCTGCTGCTTTTGGTTCTCACAGTTACTATTTTGCCGCCAATCAGACTTTTTGTGTCAAAAGAATAAACCTTTGCTTTTTCGCCCTGCAAATAATAAGGTATTGCATTATGAAAGTCAAAATTATCAGCAAAGGAAAAGTATTGTGGCGAAGCGTCATTGGTTCTTACCAGCAATGAAAGATCACCTACACTGAAAAGATTGTCAAGGGAGAAATTGTTTCTACCAGCCACTACGAGAAGATCAGCTTCCTGCTTAAATTCCACCATCAAAACATTGACAAATGTTGATATGCGATAACGCTGATCATAAACATCGACCGAGTAATAACCGTTGTTGAAATTAGTTTGTAGGGTGAAATCATGAGTAAAATAGAGCCAGTTAAAATACCTGAACAGAAATGGAGCTATAGAGTCGGGTTTGTTGGCAGCAGGATGTTTGGAGATATAATCTTTCCATGCTGACCTTGCCCATTCTCTTTGTGCTTTATAGCCCCTGGTGCTTATTGCTCCATTGTAACATGCAGATTCCACGAAATTGGCCATATTTGTTTCGATCAGATCAGAATAAGCACTGCTGGTTCTTTCTACTTTTCCTTGTTTAATATCAGGCATACCCGTCCTTGAAATATTTGATCTTTTGTAATTCAAACGAATAACAGGCAATTGGCGATGAACAGATGACCAAACCAATCCTTTTATTTTGGGAATATTTGTAACCGCCATGTTCAAAACATTACCACCACCTTCTTCGTCTGGAGTGATCTTAAAATCCGGCGCTCCGTTAATGCACTGATACTCGGCGGCAATGCGTGAATCCAATTGCAACGAAATGACATAATTCAGAATAGGATAATCATCACCCAACACATAGAGAAGCGGTGTGGTGTTATTATTATCAGCTTCCTGGTAATAATTGGCAACGTAGTAATCAATAATATCCCCGATACCGAGATCGGGTATAGCGATCTTACTTTTCTTTTCATCTTTCTCATCTTTCAATACCACGGCGCTTTCATCTACATTAACTGTTTTTGTTGTGCCGGTTGGCTTAGTTACCCGTATATTAATAAATGTATAATTCTTGAGCTTACCCAGCGAGCTCCAGTTTTTCGATTGGAGCTTAGTAAAACTGAGCTCTGAAAACTCCTTTAGCGCTGATTGATCATTGATCATTATTTTCTTGCGGAAAATATCGAAGAAATAAAATTTTGGCCCGGTGGAAGCAAAGAATCCTATTCTGTATTTGAATTTTGAATCCGACTCAAGTGTATGCTTTTGGGCAATAACCACGGCTGATTCATTTTTATATTGATCAGGTATAGTGTTGTTTTTAAAATAAGGATCAACGGAGCCGAATATCTTTTCATTCAGCTCATCTTTCATCTTTGTATAATCTTTGCTTTCATCTTTCTGCGCCTGGGTAAGTAAAGAAAAAACCAGGCAATACAAAAACATTAAAGGTTGTTTCATAGAATTTATTTAATAATAGTTTATTGTTTTTCAAAAATTATCTGTTCACGGTAATGAGTTCCCAAATCCTTTATTAATTGATTCCATTCAGAGAATGATTTTTTCTTTAGCATAATGTCGGAGATCCTGATCTGTTTTTTGTATTCGATCTTGTCGCCTTTCTTGTTATATATAATTGCAATTTGAATATTTGGATGTTTCCATTCCTTATTAGACGGTAACTGACTCACTTTATAACCGGCAGGAACTGAGATAAGAGATTCAGTAACGAGATTTACTTTGTAAGGAAGCATCACGTCGAGTCTGCGGTTTGAAGTATCAATAGTAAAGCCATCAAGCTCTTTGCGAAAATCGGCTTCGAGGTAGATCTCTTTTCCAAAAGAGGATGCGGCTCCTTTATGCTTGACGTTATATTTAATATTTAGAATAGAATCAGTGCCAAATAAAGTGCCGGTATTCAGTTCGTTGATCTCATAATTACTATTTTGTTCAGCAAGATAATCGCTCAATGCTTTTTGCAGGTTGTCTTTTTTAGTCCCCTGTATTCTCGTAAGAAGATCGGATCTTGCTTCTCCTTTAAAACTGATATTTACCGCACCCTGCAGATTTTCTGTTCCATCAAAAGTCAATGCTATTTTTTCCAGTTGGATGTTTTGCTCTGGAGTTACATCAGGCACCCGTTCTAAAATATATTTATCCCCGTCTTCTATCAATACCTGCCTGCCTTGTATTCTTTCTGCATATTCGTTAAATCCAATATTAGTTTCAGTCGCATCAAGAAAATATTTTTTTCCTTTATAAAATAAAGCGCAAATCATGTGATTATCTACCGCCATTGATGGTGTAGAATAATCGTAAGCAATATGATTGGTACCGATCCAGCAAAGGCGGGCATCAAACCCTAATGCCAGTAATAAGCCACGGGTGAGGTTAGCCATTCCTTTACAATCACCATATTTTTTATTCAATACATCGTTTGCCTTTGCAGGTTTGAATCCTGCGATACCATCTTCAAAAGCGATATAACGTATATTATGCTGCACCCAATTAAATACCTTTTTGATCTTTTGTATATCATCGGTAACACCTGCAGTAAGTTCATTTGCTTTTTGCTGTAATGCATTTTTATCATCACCAATATTCAGAACAAGCTGATGATACCATTTATACAGATCTCCCAGCGTATTAAAAAAAACGGTGTTGCCATTATTTGTTTGTGCCTCTTTACAAAGTATCATTAAATGTGGTTGGCTATAGGACCCGCCCGGAGAATATGTTTCGCTTGTATAAGCAGGAATGTCCTTTAATTCATAAATCACTACATCAGCATCTGCTTTCTGATCATAAGTTTTTGTTTTTTTAATGGTGTAACCATCAAAATTGAATTCTTTTATTTCGATCTTCATCCATTTTGGAATGGTAAAACTTACTGTTTTGTTTTCGGTAAAATAATTCTCGGTAAAATAGACGGTGCAGAAATAGCGGGGGTCCTTATACGTTTTTACCAATGATATTTCACTGTGGCTTCCCTTCTTTTCCAGGGGCACAGATACACGACATATTCTTGCATCAGAATAGAAAATATTTTCAATAGAATAATAATCACAACTAGGCGTTATCCATTTTGCCTTTTTGTCATCGACCTTAACATCAATATCAGTGATGGTTTCATTCTCATTATACATTTCTGAGAACAATACACTTGTCCGTACTTCATTGCAACGATATTTTTCAGAATATTTTTCGGTGATTGTTACTGGATTCTCTCCTTTACTTTGTGAGAAATTGAATGTTTGAATTTTTTGTTCGATCACAACATTTGAATCAGGTTTTTGGGAAAAGGCCATGTGTGAAAAAAACAAAGTTGCCACGATGGAAAGTGAGTGGGCTCGTAACGGCTGCATAGGATTATTTTAATAATGATTAAAGATGGTCAGTAAACATTACCCGGGTACAAAATAGAAATTATTTCACATACTTAAAAGCCTTTCAGATTGTAGTTTCATTAACGCTATAAACGGAATTTCAAACCCCAAATTGTCTCAGGTGATGGTCTAAATGTTTCCAGGTTGCTTTGCTCCAGTTGTGTTTGGTGAGTTTGCCGAATACAGGATGCTGTTCACCTTGAATATTTGTTTCGGTGAAATTGTTTACCAGGTCTATCAATTCAGCTTTTTCTTTTTCAAAATCTTTTTCAGTACCGGCCATAACAAATGTCGGATCGGTGGGCAAGCTTTGTTTGTATGGTTTTTCATCCCACAATTTGCTTTTAAAAAGTGGACCAATTAATCTCAGTAAAAAACTTCCTTTGGGCTGGTGTGTACCAAATGCGATGCGGATCGGCATTTGCACATGAGCAAGCATTTGCGAAACATTCATCTTACCCCATTGTCCCTGAGTTTGTGACGTAAGTTTATTGATGCGATCAATGATCTCCCGCTTTGCAGAAGGATCAAATAAGTTTTTTATTTCCATTTTATGGTTGATTAAAGTTTCGTTTCGTAATACGGGATCTCATCATGACTTGATGATTCCTTTTGGTACCAATATGCCTGTGTTACTATATGTCCATCTTTTGTTCTTAACAGTCTTCCAAAAATAGCATTGGTAGGATTAAAAGCAAGATTAGTTACACCGATAGTAAATGTTTCCGGAGCCTGGATTTGAGGTTCGGGGTTTGATGTTTGAGGTTGAGATTCTCCCTCCGTTGTTGCCGCTGGCTTGGGCACAGGTGCAACTTTTGGTGGGGGAGAAGGAACAACTACAACTTCAAAATTGTTTGTTTCTAAAAGATCTTTTAGAAAAGCGACTCTTTCTTTTGAAGCATTCTTTTCCACGATGGCGCATTTAATTCCACCCAATTCTTCAAACTCATGATTTTTATTGATAGCCATTTCTATAATTTTTTTACCGCGAAGCTGCTAAGTTTAGCAAAGGCCGCTAAGAAGTTCTTATGAAACTTTGCGAATTCTTTGCGCCTTTGCGGTTAAATTATTTTACCAAAGAATAAATATACTGGTATGCACCGCTCATCAATCCTGTAACAATTATTCCTCCGATACAAATGATCATCGCAATTCTTGGTGACCAGCTTGTTTTTATTTGCTCAATAGGATTTTCATTTGCATCCATAAAAATTGCTTTGATCACTTTTAAATAATAATACAAAGAGATCACCATATTCAACGCGGCAATAGTGATAAGCAAATAATTCCCTTTGCCTGCTCCTGCAAGTAACAAAAAGAATTTACCAAAGAAACCAGCAGTGGGGGGAATGCCACCCAATGAAAACAAGGCGATCGCTAATACCCAACTTAGGCTCCTATTGTTTTTATAAAATCCTTTATAGTCATTAATATTTTCCTTTCCTGTTACGGCACTTACTAAATTAATAACTCCGAATGCGGCAAGGTTTGAGAAAATATAGATCAGCACAAAGAAAATAACCGAAGCACTTCCTTCTGCTGATTGACCGGTGATACCTATTAATATAAAACCAACTTGCGCAATGGATGAAAAAGCAAGGAATCGTTTCATGTTCTGTTGACGTAAGGCAAATAAATTACCAATGATCATCGTGAGCACTGAAATAAGAAATAATATATTATACCAGCTTTCATTCAGTGGAGTGAACACATTATATAATGCTGAAACAAGAACAAACAAAATCGCTCCTTTTGAAATAACGGATAAATAAGATGTAACTGCTACCGGCGAGCCTTCATACACATCGGCTGTCCACAAATGAAAAGGAACAGCAGAAATTTTAAAACCAAACCCTGCAATCAATAAGATGAAGGAAAACACTTGTAGTGGGTTACCATTCAAATGTGCAGGAATTTCAGCAAAACTTAATGTGCCGGTACTACCGTATAGCATAGAAATACCAAATAATAATAATCCTGATGAGAATGCCGAAGAAATAATCATCTTAAATGCGGCTTCAGATGATCTACGTTTCTCCAGGTCAAAATTGGCAAGAGCTGCTAGTGGAATAGTGGAAAGTTCCAATGCAAGGTAAAACATCAGCAGGTTATTGCTGCTGATCATAAAGAACATGCCGAGTAATGTTGAAAAAAGTAATATGTAAAACTCAGGCACATGTTTATGATCTTTTAGCCAATTATAAGATTGCAGAGAAATAATAAGTGTACCGAGGTTTAGCAAATTCTTTTCGAATGTCAGTAGTTCGTTTGTGCGAAACATATCTCCAAATAAAGTTCCTGATTGTTGAAAAAAGAATCCTGAAATAAGATTTAGTGTTAGTAAAATATTTACAAAATTGATAAGCGTCTCATTCTTTGTTTCCTCTTTACCCAATTTTACAAACAACAAAATGAAGATGATAGAGGTTATCACCAGTTCTTGCTTCATCAATATGAAAAATTCGTTTACCATGTATTACTTTATTACAGCAGCAATTTTTTGAATGATGATATCTGTTCCAGGATTGATCAAATCTTTTAATAAAAATGGCGCAATACCAATTACAACAATTCCAAGGACCAACAACCCGGCCGCCAATCTTTCATTCCATCCTGCATCGCCAAGCGATAAATGTTCATTATTTACAACCGGTCCCATGATCGCTTTACCCGTTGCTCTTAAAATATAAACCGCCGTCACAACGATCGAAGCACATGCAATGATTGTAGCAATACGATAAAATGCATCTGCCTTTTGCCATGAGCCCATGAACACCGTCATCTCTGCAACAAAACCACTGAAACCAGGTAAACCAAGAGAACATAAACCCGCAATTACAAACACAGTAGAAATAAACGGCATCATTTTCATCAATCCTCCTAACTGTGCCACTTGTCTTGTATGTGTTCTGTCATATATCATCCCGATAACTGCAAAGAAAAGAGCTGTCATTAATCCATGTGATACCATTTGCATCACGGCTCCATCAATCGCTGTTTTTGTTAGCATACCAATACCTAATAAAACAAATCCGCAATGACTTACGGATGAATAGGCATTGATATATTTCAGATCGGTCTGCATCATCGTAGCAAAGGCACCATATAAAATAGCAATGCAAGCCAGCACAATTATAATTGTTGAATATTCATGTGCAGCATCCGGCATTAAATAAGTCGCCACTCTCAAACATCCATAACCACCAAGTTTCATTGAAATGCCGGCAAGAAACATAGATGCCGCTGTGGGAGCTGATGAGTGTCCATCGGGAACCCATGTATGAAATGGGAACAATGCAGTAAAAATTCCAAAGCCAATAAATGCAAAAGGGAAAAATAATTTCTGTACTTCAATCGGAATATTCATTCCTGCGATCTGGGTTAGGTCAAAACTGTGTGTACCATTTATGTTTGTATTGAAATAGATTCCTGCCAGGCCTACAAATACCAATGCAGAGCCACCCATTAGCATCAATGCAAGTTTCATGGCACTGTATTCTTTTTTTCCGCTGCCCCAAATGCCGATGAGTAAAAATTTGGGGATCACTGCCACTTCAAGGAAGAAGAATAATGTAAACAGATCAAGCGCAATAAAAAACCCGTAAGCACCAAGACTTAAAAATATCAGCAGGAAGAAAAATTCTTTGTTTAGCTTTTCCATCTTCCATGAAACCAACACACCGGCTATCACAACAAATGCTGTTAATAAGATCATGGCGATAGATATTCCATCCACGCCGGTATGATAATTAATATTCAGCGGCGCATACCATGTATAATTATTTTCAAATAGAAAATTCGAAGTATTTCCACTGGCTCTTTCCTGCCTGTAGAAATAAAATAAAACAAATGCAAATATCAATTGTACAGCGGAGCCAAACAGTGCAATAGTTCTTACCTGCTTCAATCCTTTCACAAACAAAATTCCAACTGCTGTGATCAGTGGAACAAGTATCAGTAATGTGAGGTTCATTTATTATGTTTATCGTTTATTGTTTATGGTTTTCGGTTTTAAAACATCAAACCTCGAACCTCAAACTTCAAACAGTTACTTCCACAAATACAAAAACACAATTGCCAGTGCAACAATTCCTCCAAAGAAATAGATGGCATAACTCTGCACTTTACCCGATTGAATGCCTTTTATAAAACCGGAAACTGATGCTGTTGTATTGGCAATTCCATTCATTAGTCCATCCACAATATTCCTGTCGATCCACGCTGCCGGGCGACCAATGAGATTAAAAATTATTTTCTTAGTGATGAAAAGATAGATCTCATCAATATAGAATTTCTTGTAGGCTGCTCTATATAAGCCACCCAAAGATTGTGATATCTTTTCAGCCTTAGTACTTTCTTTCTTGTACATCCACATTGCCAGCAAAATTCCAATTACACCAAATGCAACGGGAGCAATGGAGAACATTGGGTCAAAATGTGATTTCAACATTGTTTTGTCTGATGAAACATACTCTCCAAAAGGAATTAAACCGGCAAAAATTGAACAGAAAGCTAATATCATCAATGGAAATTTCATTGAGAATGGCCCTTCTCCATGGTGATTATGAACTTCAGTTTGTTTATTCCAGAAAATAGAAAAGTATAAACGGAACATATAAAATGCTGTAAGGCCAGATGTGAAGAGTGCCACTCCGTAAACTATTTTATTGGAATTATATGTTGCCAATAAAATTTCTTCTTTACTAAAAAACCCTGCAAGTGGAGGAATACCTGCAATTGCCAAACAGGCCACAAGAAAACTGAAATTGGTAATTGGTAAATATTTTCTTAATCCACCCATATCTTTCATTTCATTGCTATGAATAAAATGGATCACTACGCCAGCGCCAAGGAATAAAAGTGATTTAAAGAAAGCATGAGTGAATAAGTGGAACATGGAAGCGGTGTATCCTAATCCGTTTTCTCCTCCATAACCCGAAACTCCCAAAGCAAACATCATGTAACCGATCTGCGACATGGTAGAGTAAGCCAACACTCTTTTGATATCTGTTTGCGTGCAGGCAATAATGGCAGCAAGAAATGCAGAAACAATTCCGACAACGGTTACAATACTTAATGATACAGGAGTAAGTGTGAACAAGGGAAACAACCTGGCAACGAGATAAACTCCGGCAACAACCATTGTAGCCGCATGTATCAATGCAGAAACAGGGGTGGGGCCTTCCATTGCATCCGGTAACCAGATATGCAAGGGAAACATAGCTGATTTACCAGCACCACCAATAAAAATCAAAGTCAATCCCCAGGTAAGTGCACTTACCCCAACAAAAGATGCGGTGGTGATTGCAAGAAATTGCGATGATTGTTGTGATGTCAATCTTTCAATAAGTGTGTTGAAATCAAGAGTGCCACCATAAAAAGCAAGGATCAGAATGCCAACGAGAAAACCAAGATCAGCAAAACGAGTAACTACAAATGCTTTTTTGGAAGCAGCAACTGCAGAGGGTTTGTCGTAATAATAACCGATCAGTAAGTAAGAGGATACACCCACCAGTTCCCAAAACATATAGATTTGGAATAGGTTGCTTGAAACAACCAATCCCAGCATTGAAAATGTAAACAAACCAAGAAATGCATAATAAGTTGCAAATCGTTCTTCACCTTTCATATAACCTAAGCTGAATATATGCACCATCAATGAAACAAACGTCACCACTACCAGCATCATTACTGAAATGGGATCGAGAATGATACCCATATCAATACTAACATTTTCAGAAAAGGATAACCATGTAAATTTTACCGCAGTTATTGTTTGATAACTGTCTTCCACTTTTCCATCAACAAAAAAATAATTATAAGCAGTGTATAATGACAATACAGTAGATACCAGTAGTAAACCCGTTCCAATGATGCCGGAAGAGTGTTTTAAATATTTTCTTCCGAATAAGCCAAGCAATACAAAACCTACAAGAGGCAGAAGAGGGATCAATGCTATGTATGAAGCGTAGTTCATCTTTAATATTTCATTTCTTCGGCTGTTTCTACATCAATCGATTTGTGGCTGCGGTAGAGATTAATGATAATAGCTATTGCCACTGCAGCTTCTGCCGCTGCAATCGTAATAATAAATATGGTGAAGAAAATGCCGTTGAGTTTGTCGGGATACAGATATTTGTTAAACACAACAAAGTTTATGTTCACACTATTTAATATCAATTCTATTGACATTAGCATAGTGATCATGTTACGGCGTGTAAACAAACCGTACATACCGATGAAGAATAAAGCAGTGCTTACAAATAAAATATGCGATACAGGTATGTCAGTCATAAACTTTATTCAGCTATTTCTTTTTCTTTTAAACTTTCTGTATTGATCTGTTCTTGTCCTTTGGTTTCTCCGGCCGGAGCTTTGATTGCGATCACAATACACCCAACCATGGCTGCCAATAATAAAATGCTCACCACTTCAAATGGCAATGCATATCCATTCTCACCTGTTGCCAGCATTTGATTACCAATTTTATTTACACTCCAGTCAAATGGTTTATCACCTGCTTTGAAATCATTTTTATAAATAAGAAAATAAGTTAAAGCAAAACCAAACAGAACCGCTAATACCGATGCGATCGATCTCAGCATTGGTGGTCTTGGCATTTCTTTACCTGATTGCTGGGTAAGAAAGATCGAAAAGATAATAAGCACTACAATGCCGCCGACATAAACTACTATTTGTACTGCTGCAATAAATTCAACTTCCAGCCAGAAGTATAAACCGGCAATGCCAATTAATGAAAACAATAACCAGATAGCCGAACGGAAGATCTTATTTGTAGTAACAGAAAGAATGGCTGTACCTAAAATAAAGGCGGCTAAAACGTAAAAGATTACTTGTGATGCAGTCATTCCGGTTTTGAAATTTCAAAATTTCCCAATTCCACTTTTCCCGACTTATTATTCAATTCCCTCCCGGATCTTACTCCCGGGATTATTTAAAATCTTTGTCAACTCTGTTCTGTCGAAAGTGCTGTGTTCGAACGTCTGTGCCATTTTAATAGCATCGGTCGGACAGGCTACTATACACAAATTGCAAAATGTACATAACTCCAGGTGGTATACAAATTTGTCAATCGCTTTTTTCTTTTTGCCATCGGGCTGTACATCAAATTTTGTTACGATCTTGATCGTTGCATTGGGGCATGCTAATTCACAAGCGGTGCAACCAGTGCAGGCATGTTCGTTATGTTCATCATGCAACATCACTACTTCACCCCTGAATCGTTCAGGCAATTCTAACGTGTCCCTATTATCAGGATATTGTTGCGTGATCTTTTCTTTGCGATGATGCAAAGCATACCAACCGGTCAATTTCATACCGGTGAGTAGTGATCTAACACCTCCAAAAACGTCTTTTATGTATTTTACTATAAACATTTAATCTTATCCTCCACCTCCTTCTCCTGAAGGAGAAGGAGCGGTGCTTTTTAATCTTTAATAAACAAATTAACTACCACATCATCTTTAGTTCCCTATTCAGCCGAATAGTAAACCGAACGTACAAGAGTGCCCTTCGCTTCGCTCCGTGTAAACTGTGCAACAGAAGTTTAATAATAGCACTTCAGTTGGGTACACAGAATTCATTTTCATTTATAAGAACTCTTTCAAAGCCCCCTTTAGGGGGTTTGGGGGTTTTTAAAAATGCCAACCCGTAATTGCCATCAACGTTACCAATAATAAATTGACCATACTTATCGGTAATAAATATTTCCACTCAAGATTCAATAACTGGTCAATGCGCAACCGCGGGAATGTCCAGCGGAACCACATAATAACAAAAATTAAAAAGAAAGTTTTACCCACAAACCAAAGACTTGATGGAATATAATCCATGTAATGATTGAACTGCGTATCTGTTCCAAAATGTAAGGGTTGCCATCCGCCCAGAAATAACGTAGCGCCAAGTGCACAAACCACAAATATGTTTACATACTCTGCAAGGAAGAACAAAGCAAACTTCATTCCTGAATACTCAGTATGGAAACCTGCAGTAAGTTCAGATTCTGCCTCAGCAAGATCGAACGGTGCACGGTTAGTCTCCGCGGTTACAGCGATCATGAAAATTACAAAAGCTATCCACACAGGAAGATGTCCTTTAAAGATCCACCAGCCATTTGCCTGTGAATTCACAATTGCAGAAATTTTTAAATCACCAGTTAAAATTACAATTGCAAGAATGGCGAACCCAGCAGACAATTCATAACTCACGATCTGTGCGCCGCTCCGCATGGCGCCAAGCAGCGAATATTTATTATTGCTTGCCCAACCTGCCATCAATATTCCAATCACCGATACGGATGATATAGCTGAAAAAAATAAAACACCAATATTAATATCCCAGATCTGTAATCCTTTTGCAAACATCAGGGGTGCCATCAGCGTCATTGCAATGATCATTACAATAAATGGTGCCAGGTTGAACAATAATTTATCTGCTCCATCCGGAGTCATTCCTTCCTTAACAATTAGCTTCAATGTGTCTGCTGCTGTTTGAAAGATTCCCACTGGGCCAACACGATTAGGACCAAGTCTTAATTGCATCCATGCAGAAACTTTTCTTTCCATCATTATGAGTACTAATCCCAACATTGCAAACAAACTGATAATACAAACGCCAACGATCACAAATTCGATCAGCATTGGCCATGGCGCTGCAAATTGATTATTCAACCATTCGTGAATACTGTTTGATATGTTTTCTAAACTTGGCATTTTTTATTTTATGTACTTAGCTTTTGTGCTACTATTAAGCTTCCGTTGTGTCACTCA
>Ga0105249_10001879_pt1 | contig 18195 bp, 19 predicted proteins | sample KBSS44metaG_FD_81522 | JGI IMG/M metagenome (GOLD analysis project Ga0105249, IMG submission 81522) | Switchgrass rhizosphere microbial communities from Kellogg Biological Station, Michigan, USA - KBS S4-4 metaG | ecosystem: Host-associated > Plants > Roots > Rhizosphere > Soil | place...
GAGGATCTGATCAATGAAAATGAATTTAATGAAGAGCTCAGCGATTATATTCAAGGCAGCGGAAGGTAGTGTATAGGGTTTCCCATCTTATATTTGATGCATGAAAGTGAATTATTACAAGTTCAATCTTCCGTTTCGTTACCCGTTTACAATTTCCCGTGGTACAAAAACTCATCAACCAACATTAATAGTTGAACTGGAGCATTTCGGAATAAAAGGTTATGGCGAAGCACCTTCGATAAAATATTATGATATCACAGTTGAGCAAATGATCGAACAGCTTGAAAGCAAAAAAGCTTTTGTTGAAAAATTTGCTTTTACTGAGCCCGAACGTTACTGGCATTATCTCCATCATCTTATACCCAATAATCCTTTTCTTGTTTGTGCATTGGATATTGCTGCATGGGATCTCTATGGAAAAATTAAAGGCAAGCCGCTTTACAAACTTTGGAATTTAGATATTTTCAACAACCCGGTCACAGATTATACAATTGGCATTGATACTATCGAAAAGATGGTAGAGAAGATGAAAGAAAAACCCTGGCCGATCTATAAAGTAAAAGTGGGGACGGAGGATGATATTGAAATGGTAAAAGCATTAAGACAAAATACAGATTCAATTCTTCGTGTAGATGCAAATGCAGGATGGACAACAGAAGAGGCATTGCAAAAAATTCCCTTGTTGAAAGAGTTAGGAGTGGAGTTAGTAGAACAACCATTGGCAAGAGATAATTGGGAGGGAATGAAAATTATTTATGAAAAATCTCCCTTGCCATTATTTGCTGATGAAAGCTGTGCATTGGAAAATGAAGTAGAGAAATGTCATGGATTTTTTCATGGCATAAATATAAAATTGACAAAATGCAGCGGCATCACCCCTGCACGGAGAATGATAAAAAAAGCAAGAGAACTAGACATGCAAGTGATGATCGGTTGCATGAATGAAACTACAATTGGTACTGCGGCTATTGCTCATTTACTTCCTTTGCTTGATCATGTTGATATGGATGGTCCATTGCTTTTATCCGAAGATGTTGCAACTGGAATTTCTTATGATAATGGGAAGATCATTTACTCTGACAAGCCTGGCCTTGGCGTTGCCTTTAATAGTTGATAAATTCTATCTTTGAAGTAATTTTAAGTATGCCTGAGCGTTATATATTTGGCAAATAGGTTTTTCCCTTCGAATCCAAATCCTTTTCATGAAAAACAGCGCTAAAAGCCTGCTGGTAATCGCATTATATTTATCGTTCTTCGGCATTAAGTCATTTTCACAAGATGGAAATAAAGGAACTTATATCGGATTCATCCTTGGGAAAATGAATTACCAGGGAGATTTGAACCCAAACAGCTTCACATTTGCCCATTCAAAAGCTACTACTGGAATTACGATCCGCCAATCATTGAATAGATGGATATCTTTTAAAGGAGATTTCGCAATTGGACATATTGATGCAGCTGATCATTATAACCGTGATTATCTAAAAACACGTAATCTCAGCTTTAAGACAACAATAAAAGAAGTTTCAATTGGTTTGGAAACTTCATTGCTTGATCTGTCAACAGCACATTTTACTCCTTATGTATTCGGAGAGGTTTCACTTTATCATTTCAATCCATGGGCTTATGATATAAATGGCAATAAAGTTTTTTTACACCCACTAAGTACAGAGGGGCAGGGACTTTCCCAATTTCCAGAACAAAAACCATATAAGCTTACTCAAATAGCACTTGGTTTTGGCTTTGGGGCACGATATGCAATTAACGACAACATAAATATTGGTGTTGAAATGCTCCAGCGAAAAACATTCACTGATTACCTTGATGACGTAAGCAGCATATATGTTGATAAGAATGTGCTGCTACAAGCAAAAGGCTCCAAAGCAGTAGAAATGGCTTATCGTGGTGATGAAATTCCGGGAGGCCTGCCTTATCCCACTCATGGTGAGAAAAGGGGTACACCATCTGAAATGGATTGGTATTATTTCTTCGGAGTTAATTTTGAGATTAAGTTTTCTGCATTTGCTCGACTATTCAAAGGAGTGAACGCGGAAAATTCCACTGCACTTCATTTTACCCGTTGCCCCCGGAATGTGCAACAATAACCACAACTTTATTAGGGATTACCAATTATAGCTAATTCAACGATTCAGGCCTTATTTTTGCACGACCAATGCAAATCAGGTTCATGAAAACAGGTTACCTGTTTATTCTTTTCTTATTGAGTGTTTTATTTGTTCCGGCACAACGTGTATTTATTGGTGTGGCAGGAGGACTTTCCAACTATAATGGAGACTTGCTTGATAAACTTTACCATAAAAAATTAACGAATGGTTTTATTGGTCTTACAGTTCATTATGAATTGCAGGACCAGATCCTAATAAGAGGTTCTTATAATTTTGCAAGAGTAAACGGGAGTGATATTTATAGTGACAAAGAAGAACTCCGGATGAGAAATTTACATTTTGAATCAGCCATATCAGAGTTCAGCATTGTTGGAGAATATTATTTGTTCAATCTCTATGAAAGAAGATTTTCGCCATATGGTTTTGTGGGCCTGGGACTTTTTCATTTTGATCCCTATGCATATGATTCAACCGGGCGAAAAGTTTTTTTAAAACCATTGAGTACAGAAGGGCAAGGAATTTATCCCGATAAAAAGCCTTATTCACTATGGCAGCCGACCATACCCTTTGGTGGCGGTGTAAAGTTTGCGATCACAGAAAATCTTCGGATAGGATTTGAGATCGGGTTAAGAAAATTATTTACGGATTATTTGGATGATGTAAGTACCAGTTATCCGGATCAAAATGATCTGCTTGCTGCAAGAGGACAAACTGCTGTTGATTTTTCTTATCGGGGTGATGAAGTTCCCGGTGGAGATGCGGCTTTTCCGACTAAGAGCACACAACGGGGAGGTGCCAAGCAAAAAGATATGTATTACTTCACTGGGCTTAATATAATGTTTCGTCCATCATTTGGTGGCGGTGGTGGAAGCAGCCGTAACCGGGGATTCGGCAAAAAAGGAAAATATGGTTGTCCAACTGTTCCATTGTAACTCATAAACATTTCCATTTCTTATCTGTTAATTGTTCAATACTCATTAACAACTAACGCTAACTTTGAGCTTTATTTATAAGCAATGGCCTATCGTAATCAGCAACATTTTATTGATACATTAGAAAAGGATGGCGAGTTACTTCGCATAAAAACTTTTGTAAACCCCAAATTAGAAATGGCTGAGATCACTGACCGTATGAGTAAACAACCAGGTGGAGGAAAGGCATTGTTGTTTGAAAATACTGGTTATGATTTTCCTGTATTGATGAATGCTTATGGAAGTGAAAGAAGAATGTGTCTCGCACTTGGCGTTCAACATTTGGATGATGTGGCAAAAGAAATAGAAAATTTATTTAAGTTATTATCTGCACCCAAAGAAGGGATACTTGATAAATTAAAAATGCTTCCGAAGCTGAGCCAGTTTGCTTCATGGATGCCAACGGTGAAAAGCGGAAAAGGTGAATGCCAGGAAATAGTAATGCGTGAACCCGATATAACAAAACTTCCAGTGATCACATGCTGGCCAAAAGATGGAGGCCCTTTTGTTACTCTACCTGTTATTCATACAAAAGATCCGAATACAGGAATAAGGAATGTTGGAATGTATAGAATGCAGGTGTTTGAGCCAACACTTACAGGTATGCATTGGCATAAGCATAAAGTTTCAGCCAAACATTTTAATGAGTATAAAAAATTAAATAAAAGAATGCCGGTTGCCGTTGCATTGGGTGGCGACCCGGTATATGCGTATTCTGCAACAGCGCCTTTGCCCGAGAATGTAGATGAATACATGCTCGCCGGTTTTTTAAGAAAGAAAAAAGTAGAATTAGTGAAATGCATCACTCAACCAGAAATTGAAGTGCCTGCTGATGCAGATTTTATTATTGAAGGTTATGTTGACGTTAATGATGAAATGATATGGGAAGGACCATTTGGCGATCATACCGGGTATTATTCCTTGCCTGATTGGTATCCGCGATTTCATATCACTGCGATCACTCATAAAAAAAATGCGGTTTACCCAGCAACTATTGTCGGCATTCCGCCACAGGAAGATGCGTGGCTGGGAAAAGCAACCGAAAGGATCTTTTTAGCGCCTATAAAAATGACATTGATACCCGAAATAGTAGATATGGATATGCCGGTGGAAGGAGTGTTTCATAACCTGGTGATCGCAAAAATTAAAAAAGATTATGCAGGGCAAGGTCAAAAAGTAATGAATGCAATGTGGGGTGCAGGACAAATGATGTTTAATAAAATATTGGTATTGGTGGATGGTGAAATCAAAATTCAGAATTATGAAGAATTAGCTAAATATGTTTTTAAGAACATGAACCCTGCAACTGATATTTATTTTTCACAAGGACCGATGGATGTGCTTGATCATAGCTGCAGTAAGCTAGGATTTGGAGGAAAGATGTGTATTGATGGGACTCACAAGTTTGAGGAAGAAATTGATGAGAGCTATCAATTAATAATTAATATTGAACAATTAAAAATTGATCGTTTATTGAAGGAGAAGTTTGGAGAAATAAAAGCAGTCAACTCATCATTACTTACAAAACAGATTCCCTGCTTAATAATCTCAGTAAAAAAGAATCGGAGAGGGCATATAAAAGAATTGCATGAACAAATTTGCTTATTACCTGAAGTAGCGGGAATGAAGATGATCCTTTATGTCGAACATAGGGTTGACGCTAATGATCTTCCAGCGGCCCTATGGCGTTTCTGCAATAATCTCGATCCTAAAAGGGATTATCATATAAGCAAACACCCAATTTCAAACCTCAATCCCGATAGCTATCGGGATCAAACAGCAAACTATTCTGCCTGCATTGGTTTCGATGGCACACGTAAAACTAAAGAGTTTGACGATTTTAACCGTGATTGGCCAAATATTATTGTGGCAGACGATGCTACCATAATGGCAGTAGATGCAAAATGGAATGATCTTGGTATCGGTGATTTTATCTCTTCACCGTCTTTGAAATTTAAAGACCAGATGTATGGGGAAGAAGCGATAGTGTCTGAATCAATTCAATCAATAACAGTTTAAAATAGCTCATGAAAACATTTACCAAATTCCTGCTTCCACTCTTTGCTCTAAGTATAATTACGGCAAATGCAGATGCGCAGGTTAACAAGAAGCCATTAGAGAAATCATTGCTTTGGGAGGTCAGTGGTAATGGCTTAACCAAACCTTCCTACCTGTATGGTACGATTCACATGATCTGTAAGGATGACGCTTCACTTGGGGATAGTTTGATCTCGGCTATTCAAAGATCTGACCGGGTATATTTTGAAGTGGATATGGATAACCTGATGGAGATGTTATCGGCAATCAAGGATTTTAAAATGCGTAATGATACTACGTTGGCCGACCTGCTTAGCAAAGAAGATTATGAAAAAGTAAAAGAATATATGGAAAGCAAAGGCGGTCTTCTGCCTTTTTCACAATTGGAAACTTATAAACCAATGCTTGCTTCATCCTTATTAATGGAATCAGGTATTGGCTGTGACGAACCTGTGGCGATGGAACAACTGATATTAGAAGAAGCGAAGAAAAATAAGAAAAGGGTGGATGGGCTTGAAACCATGAGTTACCAGGCATCCATATTTGACAGCATACCTTATAAACTACAGGCAGAACAATTATTGAAATACGTTAATGATAGCGGGTCAAAATCAGAAGCTGACAAACAATTTGAAGAAATGATAGAAGCTTACAAAACGCAGGATATTGAAAAACTGGGCGAGTATGTAAAAGAAGATGATGGTGGCCTTGGTAATTATGAAGACATTTTAATATATAACCGCAACCGCAATTGGGTGGAAAAATTGAAGAAGTTGATGCCAGAGAAAAGTTTAACGATCGCTGTAGGAGCAGGGCATCTTGCCGGAGAAAAAGGTGTAATAAAGTTATTGCGCAAAGCAGGGTACACAGTCAGACCTGTTAAGTATAAGATGAAAATGGAAAGAGTGATATAGGATAATCAGGCCTCAGGTGTAAACGCAATTTTTACTTTTTATAATGTCTTTTAATAAAATAAACACCATATTATTCCTGGCACTGGTAAGCATAATATGTGAATGCTTTCTGTGCAATAAAAGCCTTGACTGCAGAGAGGTGTCTTACAATTTTGATATGGGGATAAAGGCATATCCAGATAAGGATAGTATTTATATTGGCGATACTCTCTGGCTTGAAGTTAATGAAACTACTATATTAACAGATGCACAAACTGGGAGAGCAATTGACTATAGTCAAGCTTCCAATCTCGGTACTGCAATTGGTATTGCCGAGCTTCTTTCTGTAAACAATTTGAATGTTGAAGGAAATTCATTTTTTAAATTCTTTGTATCTATTGGAAGGGAAATCTCTCGTCCCGATACAAATAGGTTTAGAGAATATAACTTTTCTGAGGTGAACAACAAATATCAATTTAAGTTAGGAGTAATACCTCAAAAGCAAGGTATTTATAAAATGTTTGTAAGTAATGCATCGAATATCTATCGAAAAAATGACAACTGCACCAAGGCTAATTTTGGGATTAATTTTACGGCTACAAATCAACATTTATATTTTAATGAAATAGTTTTACCTGGAGTAACGCTACCTGCTGGCGGTGGTATATATCTTTTTAAAGTAAAATAATATTTAAAACCGGCGGAAAAAATTTATAACCGCAACCACAACTGGGTGAAAAAATTAAAAAAGTTGATGCCTGAGAAAGATTTAACGGTCGCAGTAGGAGCGTGGCATCTTGCCGGGGGAAAAGGTGTAATAAAATTATTACGCAAAGCAGGGTACACAGTCAGACCTGTTAAGTATAAGATGAAAATGGAAAGAGTAATATGAATCGGTTTGGCGGCGCACTTAAGAGAATCCAGGGTGAATGGTATATTGACCAGGAATGTTTAACATCATGATTAAACAAATCCAGTTAATTTCAAGTGAAAAATTTCAATATGCCAAACAATACCTCACAACATATTTTAAACACTTCCGCAAATCTTTTAGGGTTTTGTCTTTTCGTTATTACCTCACTTCACGTTACTGACAAAGCGGAAAGCAGTATTATTGATGAACTTACTTCTGTAATTGCAATTTTGCTGAGTGTTTCTTGTTTGTTTTCTTTTTTTTCAATTCGCACTTCTAGTCATTTAATTGAAAAGCGATTTGAAACAGTTGCGGACTATTTGTTCATCATATCACTTTCGGGTATTCTTATTATAATATCGCTTATTACTCTTAATTACATAAAGTAAAATCTTATCAACAAATAATATCAATTTGGAAGTTTCAGCACTATTGGCTCATTAAGCATATCGGTGATCTCTTTATAAAAACTTTTTAAATCCGGGTATTTTTCTGTTTTTATCAAAGTAACTATTTGGACAAAGTGTATAAAAATTTTGAGCTCATTGTTTTCAAAACTTACTTGTTTAACTGCCTGTATCATGTTATCACTTGATATCAAATTCTTATTTTCAGGCAGTTCGATCTTTGTACCCGGCGGCAACTTAATGGTTTCTTCTAAAAAAATGTCGTATGGATACCCAAAGTTCACATTGGTAAACCTGATGGAAGATATGAATGGATTTTTTTCAAGGCCCGTAAAAAGATTGCTATTAAAAAAAGCAAATCTGCCACTTTCATTAAGTTGCTGTTGAAATCTTACTGTTTGTTCAAAAGGGATCGAATCTTTTTCAGGCGGCATTACTGTAAAGCTATCAATTGCAAGCCCATCATAATGTTTTTCGAAATTTTCAGCTACAAACTGCCTTTTATCCCTGTTTGCAGCATTCAGACGTTGTTGTCTTGCATATTCATAACTTTTCACATTTACTTCTGCGCTAATTAGCCCTTTTGCATCCATTATTCCATTTATAGAAATTCTATTTCTATAACTTTTATTACCAGATGTTATTTTTATAAGATTGAATTTCTTTCGATCAACAAGAAAAGCAGTAGTGCCAAGTATGGGATAGGGTATAAGCTCGACAGGACAATTATCCTCTGTAAGATCAAGCAGGAATTGTTTTCCATTTATTATTGAAAAGGCAATTGTTTTATTAAATTTTTCTATGAATGGGAATGTGACATCCACTTTGCCAAAATCTCTTTCAGCAACAAGAACAGGGTAAGCTTCAATACCGGCAGCAATTAATAAATTAACCAATAAGAGATTTATTTCACCGGCACTTCCTTTTTTCCTGTCCCAAACAGCTTTGATGCCGTCAGTAGCAAATTTTCCGTCATAACCATTCCAGGCGATATTCCTTTTTACATAATCATAAATTTTTTTTAGTTTGTCCTGATCAGTTGTTGCACTTTGTATTATTAATTTTATTTCATCAATTTTTAGATCTTTATCTAATTGAGCCCCGAATTCTTTTTGGGACATTAATTCATTTGCCAATAATTTCCATGTCGTGTTTACTTCTTGCTTACTCCCAAGCCGGTTTGTATAGCCAGATAACTGAAATATTACTTTTTGTATATAGTCTCTTTGTGCATCCATATATGGTTCAACCCTTAATCCTGGAATATTGTTCATTTCAAAATAAACCTTTCCATCAGATGGCATCGGTTTTTCAATAATAGAAAGATCTGGCTTTTTCTGTATGGTATAGGTAAACTCTGCGTTTGGAACAACCCCTAGTAAAAAACTGCTTTGTATTGTAGGCAGGTCTGATTGAAATAACCATTCATCAAGCCCCCCATAATTCTTCATTACACTCACATAATGATATTCAATGATGCTCCCGACTTTTACTGCCGGCATAGCAAATTTTTTAAGTGAGTAATAAGCACTTCGCTTTTCAGTATAAATAGATTTTTTATCAACGGCTATTGAAGTTTGCTGACCAGTTTCATTAAAGTTGTATGTATAGGCCTGGATCTTTATTATATTTTCGAAATCATTTTTTGAGTAATAGGGTATAACAATATCTGCCCTGCTTATACCTTTTTCGCTTAATATTTTTATCCTTATTCTCCTATCAGTGATCATTTGGTAGTCGTCATCATGTAACACTACTGCTTTATCCAACAGAATTATGGCCTCTGCTTCCGGATCAAAGGAACACTGCTTTAATTTTTTTTCTTCATCGCTGAATGAACCGAATTCAGGAAAATCCATCTGCGAATAAGAAACAGAACACATACAGAGTATAAAAATGACGAGTGGGACTTTAAGTAATGTCATTAGACTGGTATTTGTGGATACTCTAATTTACTCATTCATTTCAAAAATCAAAAGCCGCCTTGTTCAAAACAAGACGGCTCTTTAAGATATTAACTTCTATCAAAATCTTTCAAGCGCTGAGAAGAAAAAATCACCTTCAATTTTTGCATTTTCATCACTGTCGCTTCCATGCACTGCATTTTCACCAACTGATGTTGCATATTTTTTTCGAATGGTTCCTTCTTCCGCATTAGCCGGGTTGGTAGCACCGATCAGTTTACGGAAATCAGCTACTGCATTTTCCTTTTCTAAAATAGCAGCGATAATAGGGCCGCTGCTCATAAACTCAACCAGTTCGCCAAAGAAGGGTCTTTCTTTATGCACTGCATAAAACTCGCCGGCTTTTTCAGCTGTAAGTCTCAATTGTTTTAATGCTACTACACGAAATCCTCCGTTGATCATCATGTCAAGTATGCCACCGGCATAGCCTCTTTTCATAGCGTCAGGTTTGATCATTGTCAATGTTCGATTGCTCATAATATTCTTTGTTTTTTGCGCCGCAAAAGTAGGGGAAAGTTGTGAGTTTGAAGTTTGTAGTTTGAGGTTAATAGTTAATATTTCCTGATTGAAATACAAGTCGGACTACAAACTAAAAACCATAAACCACAAACACTTATCTTCGCAGCCGTTTATGAAACCCATAGAGGATATTTTTCCATTATTGTACCAGGCTAAAAGAATTGTAATTGTTCCTCATCAGAAACCCGATGCTGATGCAATGGGTGCATCACTTGCTCTTTCATATTTCCTAAAACAGTTTGGTCATAGCATTAATATCATTTCACCGACAAATTGGGCCGGATGGCTTAACTGGATGCCGGGCTGTAAAGAGGTAATAGACTATGATTTGTTCAAAGAAAAAGCAGAAAAGATCCTCGACCAGGCTGAGTGGGTCTTTTGCCTTGATTTTAATGCGATACATCGTACAAAGAACCTGGCAGCAAAATTAGAACAAGTTACCTGCCCACGAATTTTGATCGACCATCATCAGCAACCTGATGAAAAATGTTTTGAGTGGGGTATAAGCGATACAAGTAAGTCAAGTACCTGTGAAATGATCTATGATTTTGTATATGCTTCTGGTCACAGTAACAAGTTTACAAAAGAGATGATCGATTGCATCTATGCGGGTGTGGTGGCAGATACGGGTTCATTTCGTTTTTCATCAACAACTGCGGCTGTACATAAGCTTGTTGCCGATCTGAAAGACCGCGGTCTTGAGCACATGCATGTACACAATGATCTTTTTGATAATTTTTTAGAGAACAGGATGCGTTTTATTGGCCATGTATTGATAAACAGGATGGAGGTTTTTTACGAATACAATACAGTGTTACTGGTTATTCCAAAATCTGACCTGTTAAGATTCCAGGTAAAAACCGGCGACACTGAAGGTCTCGTAAATTATCCGCAAAGCATAAGAGGCATTAAACTTGTTGCGATAGTGATCGACAGGGATGAAGAACGCAAGTGGAGCTTCCGGAGCAAAGGAGATTTTGATTGCAATACTTTTGCCCGAAAATATTTTGAAGGCGGCGGGCATTATAATGCATCGGGAGGAAGAAGTTCTTTATCGCTGGATGAAACAGTGAAGAATTTTCATATCGCTATGAAAGAAAATATACATTTACTTCAATAACAAAAAAACAATGAAAGCAAAAATTACGTTGATCGTATCTGCTGTGCTGGCAATAGTTATGCTGTCGTGCAGTGCTGACTACAAAAAAACAAAAAGCGGGTTAGTTTACAAGATCTTTTCCGGTGGCAGCAAAGATTCTGCTGCCAATTTTAATAATGTGGTAAAATTTAATGTTCTCTACAAGATCAATGATTCGGTTTTGTATGATAGCCATGGAAAGATGCCTCAGTTTTTTGGGGTTTCGGCGCAGGACGCTGGATCTTATAGTCCTTTTGAATTATTTCCGATGCTAAAAAAAGGAGATAGTGTAGTGACCACTCAGCTCGTTGATACATTGTTTAAAAAAGGAATGCAACAACAAATTCCATTTGCAAAAAAAGGCGATCAGATCAAAACATATATTAAAATACTTGAGATCTTCAGAGTTGATAGCATAGCCAGGAAGGACTACCAGGCAGAAATGGAAAAAGACAGACCTCGCCAGGAAAAAGAAGCACAAGAAGCACAAGCCAAGCAAAAAGAAAAAGAAGAGAAGGAAATGCAAGCTTATTTTAGCGCAAATAAAATAACACCTGTAAGAGCTCCTAAGGGCACTTATGTTCTTATAAAAGAAAAAGGCAATGGGGAACCAGCTGCGACAGGGAAATTTGTAACGGTAAAATATTCTGGTAAAGGTTTGGTGAATAACAAGGTGTTTGATGCCGGTGTATATGTTTTCCAGGTAGGACCAGGAAATGCGATACCGGGATGGCATGATGGTATTCCATTACTCAATAAAGGTGGTAAAGGCATTTTATATATTCCCGGATCTCTTGCTTATGGACAGGACGGACCTGCCGGACCATTTGCTACGCTTGTCTTTGATGTAGAAATATTAAACGTAAGCGATACACAAGAAAAGGCAGATGCTGACAAAAGAGTTATGGACTCTCTTGCGGCAAAAAATCTTCCAAAAACGAATTAATAACAGGATATTATTAATGAAACCTCTTTCCAATTGCTGGAAAGAGGTTTTTATTTATAAGTAGCGGAGAATAATTTAATTGTTTCCCTAGCTTCTTTCACATCATGAACCCTGAGAATTGAAGCTCCATTCATTAACCCTATCGTATTCAGAACAGTTGTTCCATTCAGCGATTCTTCAGCATTTACACCAAGTGTTTTATAAATGGTAGATTTTCTCGAAATGCCAAGCATAATTGTTTTGTCAAGCATTTTAAAAACAGAAAGATTTTTCAGTAGCTCAAAATTTTGATCGATCGTTTTTGCAAATCCAAAACCGGGATCGATAATTATGTCAACAATGCCTGCTTTTTGCAATTCATGTGTTTTTGAAATAAAAAAATCAAGTACATCAAGGGTGACGTCTTTATAAATGGCGTTTTGCTGCATGGTTTGTGGTGTGCCTTTCATATGCATGAGTATATAAGGCACTTTTAATTCAGCAACTGTTGCTATCATTTTATTATCCATGCTTCCGGCACTTATATCATTGACGATCGAGGCACCGGCATCAACAGCTGCTGCAGCGACTTTTGAATAAAAAGTATCGATCGAAATAAACGCTTTAGGATTTTTTTCTGCAATTGCTTTTATGGCGGGTATAACCCTTTCTATTTCTTCATCCGCAGATATCAATTCGCTTCCGGGTCTTGTACTTTGTCCGCCAATATCTAAAATATCGGAGCCTTCATTTAGCATTTTTTCTGCTTTGGCCACAATTTCATCAACTCCATTGAACCGACTACCACTAAAAAAAGAATCAGGAGTGGCATTAATGATACCCATCACAAGTGGCTTGTCTATTACTAATATTCTTCCTTTGCAATTCAGTGTAAACATTCGATTTTTGTTCGCTATTTTTGGCGATAAAGATAGGGAATGGATAATATGCAATAGACAATTGGCAATAAGCAATATACCATTCAGCATTTACGAATATGACAACAACCGACAAGCAATACGACGAAGCGATCCGTTCCTGTAAAGAAATTTTTTTAAGAAAAGCAATGGATTATGGAACGGCATGGAGAGTGCTGAGAACGATCTCCATCGTTGACCAGATATTTATAAAAGCACAACGCATTCGTACTATCCAGGAAACAGGAAAACAAAAAGTGGCTGATGATATTTCAGCAGAATTCAAGGGGATTATAAACTATGCAGTCATTGGTCTTTTTCAATTGGATCTAACGGAAAGCGATCCGGAAGAAATGCCGGTAGAGAGGATCTCGCCAATGTTTGACGAAAAAGTTGGCATTGCTAAACGATTAATGCAGGATAAAAATCACGATTATGGGGAAGCATGGCGTAGCATGAGCCAGGAAAGTTTTGTTGATCTTATTTTGATGAAGCTGCAGCGCATTCGCCAAATTTTGATCAATGAAGGAAAAACAATTATAAGTGAGGGCATTGATGCGAACTATCTCGATATTGTGAATTATGCGGTGTTTGCTTTGATACTAATAGGTGAAGAAAAAGTCAAAAGTTAAAATTCAAAATAGTAAATGAAAATAGCTATCAACATTATCAGGATTTTTGTTGCGTTGCTTTTTATTTTTTCCGGTTTGGTAAAAGCAAACGATCCGCTTGGAACTGCTTACAAGATGGAAGAGTATTTCGAAGTATGGACGACAGATCTAACTACAAGCAGTTTTTTTCTGAAGGATACATTAATTAATTTATTTCATTTCCTTAACGGGCATACATTGTTTTTGTCTGTAACTATGAATGCTTTTGAGATAATTGCCGGCGCCGCATTGCTTTTAGGATGGCGAATGAAATTGTTTAGCTGGTTGTTATTGTTGTTAATGATATTTTTTACAATACTGACTGGTTATACTTATAAAACAGGAAGACCGACCAATTGCGGTTGTTTCGGTGATTGTATAAAAATCACTCCTGAATACTCATTTTATAAAGATCTTTTACTCTCTGCGTTAATTCTTATTATCCTATTCGCAAGAAAACATATCAAACCTCTTTTTGCATCACGATTGAATACCGCATTGATGCTTTTAGTAACTATTTTCAGTTTTGGGTTGCAATGGTATGCATTAAAATATTTGCCACCGGTTGATTGTCTTCCATTCAAAAGAGGGAACAGCATACCCGAGAAAATGAAGGTGCCGGCAAATGCGGTTCCTGATAGCATCGTTATGACATTCGTTTATGAAAAGCAGGGGCAAAAAGTAGAATTCACTGCAGATAAATTCCCAGCGGACTTTAATGATTCGCTTTATAAATTCAAAAATCGCTACGATAAACTGGTTAGAAAAGGAAAGAATAATGAGCCACCGATCAAAGGATTTTCTTTAACCAGTGCAAACAGTGTCGATTCTTCCGGCAATACTACAATTAACGACTCAACAGAAGTTATTTTATCAGAACCCGAGGCCTTGTTATTGTTTAATACGGATTTGCCAGGGGCTAACCCGACATGGAAAGATGAACTACTTGCTGTTTATGCTGAAGCAAGCAAAAAGGGAATAGCTTTCTATTTTGTGACTTCAAATCGTGACCTGGCAAATAAGACCTTTTCACAAATGGGTTTTCAAAACATTACTGTACTTAACTGCGATTTCACGGCTATTCGTACAGCAGCAAGGTCTAATCCGACTTTATATTATATGAAGCAAGGAACTGTAGCCGGTAAATGGAGCTATGCTAATTTTGATGAGGCGTTAGAACTATTAAGAAAGTAATAGCTTAGATAAGAATTTAGAAATCAGAAATTAGAAATCTTGTTAAGCTTTATCGCCAAAAAACTTCTTTATGGCCTGCTGGTATTAGTAGGTGTGGTCATCCTTGTTTTTTTTCTCTTCCAGGGCTTTGGTGATCCATCACGCCTCATAATGGGACAGACCGGTGATGCGGCAACACAAGCTAATATTCGCAAAGAACTATACCTTGATCAACCTAAATGGAAACAATTTTTCTATTATGTAAATGATGTTTCCCCGATCTCAATTCATTCTTCAAATGATATTAAAGAAAAGAAATTGAGAGGATTTTTTATTGGAGGAGAGAATAAGGTAGGTTTAAAAGTTCCTTATCTCCGCAAATCATATCAAACTAAAAAAGAGGTGGGTAGTGTGTTGACGGAAGCACTGCCCGGAACCCTGATCCTGGCTTTCGCAGCCATGTTAATTGCAGTTGTAATAGGTATACCATTAGGAGTGCTTGCGGCAGTAAAAAAAGGTTCATGGGTGGATACATCATCAGTTTTTGCAAGCATTGTCGGAATATCGGCACCTTCGTTTTTTATGGGAATTATTATTGCCTATATTTTTGGATTTTTATTATCCGATTGGACCGGCTTGCATATTAACGGAAACTGGTTTGATGTGGACGAAATAACCGGCGAAAGAAAATGGACGCTGCATAACCTTATTTTACCCGCATTTACGTTGGGTATTCGTCCGCTGGCGATCATCACACAACTTACACGCAGTGCTATGCTTGATGTTCTGAATCAGGACTATATCCGCACCGCTTATGCAAAGGGGCTGGATAAAATGCAAGTGATTTGGAAACATGCCCTGCGAAATGCTTTGAATCCTGTTATAACAGCTGTTACAGGTTGGTTTGCAGAATTACTTGCTGGAGCTTTTTTTGTGGAATATATTTTTGGATGGAAGGGGATCGGTAAAGTGACAGTTGATGCGCTTGAAAAATTAGATTTTCCAGTGGTTATGGGATCAGTTCTCATCTCGGCTACATTCTTTATTATTATTAACATACTCGCCGACATTCTGTACGGTGTAGTAGATCCAAGAGTAAGAGTGCAATAGAATTGTCAAAACAGAATTTACAATTTCATTACAGCTTTTTCATTTTATCTTCATTTCAGAGATTGACATTTGCTTTAAGAAAATTCCAGCGCTAAAAAATAGTTTGGAATATTTTTTGCACAATGACAGCAATCAGACTTTTTCCCGAAATTTTATTCGTAAATTGAAAAGATCAGCCTCGTTGTAACAGCGATTACTAAACCTATTAAAACCTGTGAGTATGGAAAAAATAACTTCGATTCTTGCCAAAAAAGAACTTCATTTCCACACAGTTTCTCCCGGTTCTTCTGCTGATATGGCGCTTAGTCGCATGTGTCATGAAAATGTAGATTACCTTATTGTAATGGACGATAATAACTATGTTGGGCTTTTAACTGAACACGACATTACAAGTAAGGTATTGATCACTAACAAACAACTTGCCAAAACGAAGGTTAGTGATATAATGAACAAAGGATTACCCGCCGCTACAACGGATGACACGGTAGAAAGATGCATGCAATTAATGCGTCAACATCATGTTCGTTATCTTCCCGTTTTTGAGATCCATTCATTCCGGGGTATTGTTTCTTCAGAGGATATTTTGGAAGAAGCAGTGAATAACAGGATGGAAATTTTTGATGCTGTTGTTGGTAGGGATATCCGTTTTGGAGTGCTTACTTAACAACTATTTCTTTAATTATCTTTTTTCCCAAAGCTTCGTTTACACGAAGCTTTATTTTTTCCTTCTGGAAAATAAGTTCTTGTTTTAGTGGAGCTACATGAGTGGTAATGAAAAGAGTATCGTTGATGATCCTGATCTCTTCTGTATATCTTGCGATCGTCTTACCCATGATATCTTCCCAAACATCACCGATCTGTAAAGCCTGGATAGAACCCCTAAGGCGGCTTTGTTCTAAAAATTTATCAAGAGCGTCACCGATTGAATATTCACCCATGGCACAAAGATAGTTGCTTAGATGATAAATGACAGTTGATAGATGATAGTTGTGATAAAGTTTTTATAATAATGAATTGTCATCTATCATCTCTCCACTATCATCTCATAGTGTTATTAGCTGGTACTTTGTATCAAGTACATTCAAGTGCTGTGAAAGCCTTTCCTGGTTTGTGTCTGTAATAAAAACCTGTCCATTGTTTTCAATACAAACACGGCGAAGAAGATTTGCAATGCGATCTTCATCTAATTTTTCAAAAACATCATCTAGTAAAAGGAGAGGAGCGAAACCTTTGTTTTCTTTTAAAACATCCATTTCGGCGAGCTTCAGCGCAAAGAGTAAACTTTTCCGCTGGCCCTGTGATGCGATATTCTTGAATAATTGACCGTTAAGATTAAAGATGAGGTCATCACGATGAATGCCACCGGTTGTTCTTTGGGCGGCCATATCCCGTTGCCTGTTCAAATGCAATAATTCAGTAAATGTGCATTGATTTAATTCGCTTTGAAAATGCAGTTCCGTCTCTTCTTCCTGTCTCGCTATTTCCGAATAAAGTTTTTTTACCTCTGGCAAAAATGAAATGAGAAATTGTTTACGGGTTTTAAATATGTATTCTCCCGGCTTTAACAATTGTTGATCAAACACATCAAGAAGCGAAAGATCTTTGTTTCCTGTTTCATAAAAGCTTTTAAGCAGGGAATTGCGCTGGACAAGAATTTTATTATAGGTGATCAGGCTTTGTAAATAATCTTTATCGATCTGTGAAAGCAAGGCATCTAAAAATCTTCTTCTTTCTTCGCTGCCATCAGTAATAATCTGAATATCGTCCGGGGCAATGATAACACAGGGATAATGGCCGATATGCTCGGAAAATTTTTCATAGCCCGAATCATTTATTGAAAATTCTTTCTTACCAGTCTCACGAAGTATACAGACGGCCTTTTCTTTTTTCTCATTTAGCTCTACTTCGCCATCAACTCTAAAACCTGTTTGCCCGTTTTGAATATTTAAAACATCTCTTGTAAAATAACTTTTGGTAAAACAGAGGTAATGAATAGCATCCAAAAGATTTGTTTTGCCGACCCCATTATTACCGCAAATGCCGACGATCCGTTCATTAAAGTGAAATGAACGGTTGCTGTAGTTTTTGAACTGGGTGATTGATATGGAATGTAGTTGCAGCAAAACAGGTTGCAATATTAGTTTTTAGTTGCAAATAAGAACACGGATGACATGGATTGAATCGATGTACACAGATTTCCATTGTTCAATAAAATCTGTTTTAATCCGCAACATCCGTGTCATCCGTGTGCTATAAAGATGAATAGCGGACAGAACGCACAAGAGTGCGACGCAAGGGACGCCACACCAGGGCTAGGAAGCTGGTAACCATCTAAAAAATACCCATCTTAAATCTAAATCTGCGATCTGAAATCTGACAAGTTTGCCTTATTTTTGCCCCCGCTTAATTTATGGCAGAATCAACCCCAACTTTGAAGCCTGTGGCTACGAAA
>Ga0105249_10001880_pt1 | contig 18191 bp, 15 predicted proteins | sample KBSS44metaG_FD_81522 | JGI IMG/M metagenome (GOLD analysis project Ga0105249, IMG submission 81522) | Switchgrass rhizosphere microbial communities from Kellogg Biological Station, Michigan, USA - KBS S4-4 metaG | ecosystem: Host-associated > Plants > Roots > Rhizosphere > Soil | place...
CCAGGACACCTCCGTGGCACAACGCCGGCTGCTCGTCGGGCTGTTCGGCGGCGGGCATCCGGTGACCGCGGTCGGCGACCCGGCGCAGGCCATCTACGGCTGGCGGGGCGCCTCGGCGAGCAACCTCGACCGGTTCCCGGAACACTTCCCCCAGCTGGACGGCGCGCCGTCGGCGACCTACCAGCTGTCGGTGAACCAGCGCAGCGGCGGCCGGCTGCTCGCCCTCGCCAACGCGGTGGCCGAGCGGTTGCCCACCAGGAGCGTCGCCGTCCTGCGCCCGCGCCCGCAGGCGGCGTCCGCGGGGGAGACCGTCGTCGCGCTGCACGCCACCTGGGCCGACGAGGCTCGCTGGACGGCGGGCCAGCTCGCCGAACGTGTCCGCGCCGGCCGCCCGCCGCGGGAGTGCGCGGTGCTCGCCCGGTCATGGTCGGACGTTCCCGCGCTGGTGGACGCGCTGACGGCCGAGGGCCTGCCCGTCGAGGTGCTCGGGCTCGGCGGCCTGCTGTCCAAGCCCGAGATCGCCGACATCCGGGCCACGTTGGAGGTGCTCGACGACCCGACCGCGAACCCGTCGCTGATGCGCCTGCTGACCGGTCCCCGGGTGCGGCTCGGCCCCCGCGACCTCGCCGCGCTCGGCCGGCGCGCACGCGACCTGCTGCGCACCGGCCTGCCCGCGACGGGCGGGTCGCCGCCGGCGCTGGCCTCGGCGGCGCAGGCCTCGGCGGCGCTGGACGACGCGGTCGCCGACGTCGACCCGAGCGATGTGGTCTCGCTGGCCGACGCGCTGGCCGACCCCGGCATGGAGATCTCCGCCGAGGGCGCCCGGCGGACGCGCGCACTTGCCACGGAGCTGGGCGAGCTGCGCGCGCACACCGCCGCCGGCCTCGTGGACCTGGTCCACCGGGTGGTCGAGACGACCGGCCTCGACGTCGAGCTGGAGCTGGCCGCCGCCCGCGAGGCCGATGCGCCGGCCGTCATCCTCGGGCTGGAGCAGCTGCCCGAGCGGCGACCTGCTGGATCGGTGGCCTTCCGGGTCGGCGCGAGCTTTCGGGGTCGGGAGAACCTGGCGGCCTTCCTGCGGGTCACGGCCGACTTCGACCGCTCGGCCGCCGGCTACGACGACGCGAGCGGGCGGGCGTCGCTCACGTCGTTCCTGAGCTTCCTGCGGGCCGGCGAGCAGTACGAACGCGGGCTCGACGCTGACGTCGTCGGCGCGGGCCGGGCCGTCCAGGTGCTGACCATGCACGCGGCGAAGGGCCTGGAATGGGACGTCGTCGCCGTGCCCAACATCAGCCGCGGGTCGTTCCCCGACGCCACCGTCGGGGAACGTTGGATCACCTCCCCTTCGGTGCTGCCAACGCCGTTGCGCGGAGATGCCGACGACCTGCCGGAGTTCACCGTCGACGACGACCGGGCGGTGTTCGACCGGTTCGCCGACCAGTGCCGCCAGCAGGCGGAGCACGAGGAACGCCGACTCGCCTACGTCGCGTTCACGAGGGCGCGTACGACACTGATCGCCAGCGGCCACTGGTGGGGCCCGACCCAGAAGAAGCCCCGCGGCCCGTCCACCTTCCTCGACGAGCTGCGAGACCATGCGCAGGCCGACGGCAACGGCCGGGTCGACGTCTGGGCGGACATCCCGCTGGAAAAGACCAACCCCGCCCTCGAGGCACCGCCGGAGTATGTCTGGCCGGCCCCGATGGATCCGCTCGCGGGCGCGGCCCGGCGCGCGGTCGCGGGTACGGTACGTGATCTTCTCGCGGGTGCGCCGGTGGCCGCCGCCGTGGCGGCGACGCCGGGCCTCAGCGGCGCCGCGGCCGTCGTCGTCGAAGCAATGGCCAGGATCGCCGAGGAGGACGACCGCGCGAGGATGACCGCGCAGGAGCGTGCGCTGCTCGACGCCTTGGACCAGGAGACGCGGCTGCTGGTCGACGAGGCGCTCGCGGCCCGTGCGCCCGCTCGCCGGGTTCCGCTGCCGGTCGGGCTCACCGCCACCCAGGTGATGAAGCTGCGTGCGGACCCGGACGGCCTCGCCCGTGAGCTGGCCCGGCCGCTGCCACGCCGGCCCGTCCCCGCCGCGAGTAGGGGAACCCGCTTCCACGCCTGGGTCGAGGAGATCTTCGACCGTCGCCCGCTGCTCGACTACGAGGACCTGCCGGGAGCGCAGGACGAATACCTCGACGACGCCGAGCTACGCGCCCTGAAGGACGCCTTCCTCGCCGGCCCATACGGCGGGCGCCGACCGTTCGCCGTCGAGGCGCCGTTCGAGCTGCCGATCGCCGGCAGGGTGATCCGCGGCCGCATCGACGCGGTCTACGACCTGGATGATGGCCGCTTCGAGGTGATCGACTGGAAGACCGGAGCGACCACGGCCGACCCGGTCCAGCTTGCCCTCTACCGCCTGGCCTGGGCCCGGCTGCGCCGGATTCCGCTCGACGCCGTCGACGCGGCCTTCTACTACGTGCGCGACAGCCGCCTCGTGCATCCGCAGCTGCCGACCGAGGCCGACCTGGTCAACCTGCTGGGCCCGTCGCGACCGGTCTGACATCGAACCGAGCCGACGGCCGGCGACCGTTCGTCCGCCAGGTCGACGAGCAGCGGACGATGGTCCGAAACGGCGCTCTGCTCGGCACGCACGGCCACGACCGACGGCACGGCACCACGCGCGAGCACATGGTCGAACTGCACCCGCGGCGCCGGCGCCGGATACGTGGGCCTGCTCACGAGCCGCCGCCAGCCCGTGAGCAGCCGCGGCAACGGCCCCGGCAGGTTCAGGTCACCGAGAATCACCATCGCCTGGCTGGTCGCGTGGACTGCCCTTCCGGCCGGGTCGCCCAGGGCTCGGACGAGGCGGCGCAGCTGCGCGGCGTTCCAGCCGGGGACAAAGGACAGGTGTGTGCCAGCGACGGTGAGCGGGCCGGCGGGAGTCGTCAGCTCGGCGACGATCGCGACGCGCGGCTCGTCGTCGAGCAGGATGAGGCGTGGTCGCCCGTTCGGCCCGGGTACGGCGACCGGAGCGCGGACCGGTGCCCGCCCAAGCGCGACGACCCGCCAGGTACGCACGGGAAACCGGCTGACCAGGGCAATGCCGTAGGCAGGCTCGTCGGGCAGGCGCGGCCCGACGGCCGGCCGCCAGGCGAGGCCGGGAGTGCCGTAGACGGTCGCCTCGAACCGCCGGCCCTCCGGCCCGACCCCGAGCGCGTCCGCCGCCGCCGCGCACAGGTCGGCGCCGCCGGACCGCGGCTGGTCGACGTCGACTTCCTGGAGAGCCAGCACGTCGCAGTCCAGGGACGCGACGGCCGCGCGGAACCGTGCCAGGTCGACGTCGCCGTCCCGCAGGGAGCGGCCGTGCATCACGTTGAACGTTCCCAGCCGCATGGTTCGCACGGTAACCGGCCGACCCTGCCCCGTCGTGGGTGCGTCCACCCTGGAAGCCGGCTTCCAGGGCTGCGCGAGGATGACCGGTGGCCGACGAGTGTGGCAGTGGCCGGTGACGTGGGTGTGCGGCGGTACGGCGGTACGGCGGTACGGAGGGGACGAGAACGGATGCGGCTGGTCATCGACAGCGACGGCGGGATCGACGATGCGGCGGCGATCATCTGGCTGTGCGGGCAGCCGGACGTCGAGATCGCGGCGATCACCGCGGTGGGCGGCAACGTGGCGGTGCGCCAGGCTGCCCGCAACCTGCGGATCATCCTCGAGGCCGCAGGCCGCTCCGAGGTCCCGGTGTACGTCGGGGCGGACCCGACGGACCCGGCGCCGCCCACCACCCGGCCGGTGTTCATCCACGGTGAGGACGGCTTGGGCGACGTCGGGCTCGCGGACCCGCTGCGCGGGGCCGACGAGGACACGCCCGCCGTCGACGTGCTGGTCACAGAGATGTACCGCGGCGCGTCGGTGCTGACGCTGGGGCCGCTGACCAACCTGGCGGCGGCGGTGCGCGCCGACGCCGCGGCGGCCCGCTCCAGCCGGCTGACGCTGATGGGCGGCAGCGCACACGCCCAGGGCAACGCCCGGCCCAGCGCCGAGGCGAACGTCGCGAACGACCCGCTCGCCGCCGCGGCGGCGCTCGGTGCCAGCTGGTCCGCGCCGCCGGTGATGGTCGGCCTCGACGTCACCCATCTGGCGACGCTGCGCGATGTCGAGTTCGCCGCGCTGGCGGCCCGGCGAACCGCCGCCGCGGCGTTTCTCCATGGGCCGATGTCGTTCTACCGCCGATATGGCGGCACGCTGTGCGCCGAGGGCGAGACGCCCTGCCACGACCTGCTGGCGGCGATGGCCGTCGTCCGGCCCGACATCATCGGTGTCGAGACGCTGCCCGTCGAGGTCGACACGGGCGGCAGCGCGGCCTGGGGGCAAACGGTCGTGGACCTGCGCCAGCTGGCCTGGCGCGGCCGGGAGGCCAGGCCGGCCCCGGCCGAAACCGCCGCCGCGGACGTCGGGCCGGACGGCAACGCCGACGCGGCCGGCCCGCCGGCCGCCGTCGCCCTCACCGTCGATGTCGACTTTTTCCGGGCCGCGATCCGGGACCTCGCGGGCGACCCCACGGCGACGGCGTCCGCCTAGGCATCCACCTGCGTGACGCCGTCGCAGACACCGGCGACGGCGTCACGACGACGAACCGTAACGCTTGACCCTGCCTATGAGCGGGGTGAGGTGACACAGTCGCACGTCCTATTCGTGAACTGTGTTGGACGGATGAACCTGCCCCTAGACGGGCCCAGATGACACGCTTCGAGGTCGGCACGCGGCCCGCCCGACCCCCGTCGGTGGTCGGGGTGGGTCAGCGGCCCCAGCCAGCAGGGCCGAGGGAGGCTACGACCGCGGCGACTACGTCCGACGGCGTGACACCGGCCGGGCCGTAGACCAGCACGAGTGCGCGGTCGCCGAAGCAGTCGATGAACTGCATGCCAGCAGGGATCTCGGCGAGCTGGGCGGACAGGTCGGCCGCGCTCGAACCCTGTTGCACGGTCACGGTCGCCACCAACCGAGGTCCTTCCTGCGCGCCAGCCATTGGTGCTGTCATGCCGACACCGTCGGCCGGGTCGCCACGTGTGGCATGAGGATCTCCCAGACGGTCAATGTCACCGCCTGCCCTTCGACGTCGGCGTGGACCGGATGGCAGATCGCGGGCCGGGTTCTGCGCATCGGCGGTCGGATCGCGCAGACCACGGGTGGGATCGAGCCGACCGGCCGGCCGGAGGCCAGCACCCCGCCGACCATCAACGCGACCGTCGTCCACTCCGCCGGCACCTCGCGAGGCCAGACCGCCACCGGCCCCACCTCTGGGCAGCACCGCGCCAGCTCCAACGCCCATCGCACCAGGCGTGACCGGTGCAGGTACTCGACCGTCGCCCACCCGCGCTCGGTGGTGTCGGCTGGATCCGCGCCGGGCCGTCGTGACAGGACAAGTCCGTCCGTCTCCGGCGGCGCCAACACCGGCAGGACCACCGGCCCGTCAGCGCGGCCGCCTACGTCGACCGTCACCGATCTCGCCCACCTGCCGCTGGCGCCCCGGCCACGCCTGGCCTTGGACGATGACGGGAGCGGGAAGCCTGAAGCCGCGTTGCCGCCCACGACGGACGCGAGGGGAAGCGTCACGAACGGTCCTTCCGCCAGCCCCGACCTGGGCAGGGGCGCCTCTTCACACTCGCTCTACTCGTTACTACGAGTACTATGAGTAGGGTCGGTGACGTGAGTTGCGGTGTCAAGGGGGGTCGCTACGCTCGTCGTGACAAGCGGAAGGGAGACGATCGTGAGCCTGGACCCGGGCAGCTCGAAGGCTCTCTACCGCCAGCTCGCGGACGTCCTGCGCGACGCGATCCTGCGCGGCGACCACGCTCCGGGCGAGCCCATCCCCAGCGAGTCGGAGCTGATGGCAGCCCACTCGGTGTCTCGTACGACCGCGCGCCAAGCCATGGCGCTGCTCGGCAACGAGGGCCTGGTCGTCATCGGCCACGGCCGGCGGGCCACCGTCCGACCGCGCTCACCAGTTCGCCGCCTCGCTCGCACCCGGCTGTCCCGAGCCGAGCGGGAGAAGTCCGGCGGGACGTTCATGGCCGATGCCGCCGTGACCAACAGCAGGCCAGACACCGAGACCACCATCGTCATCGAGCCAGCCGACGCCGAGACCGCGTCCCTACTGGGCGTGGAGGAGGGCACCTCCGTCCTGCAACGCCGCCGCCGGATGCTCCTGGACGGCCGGCCCGTCCAGCTCGCGACGTCCTACCTACCGGGCGACCTCGCGCGAAACACCCCGATCGAGCAGCGCGACACCGGCCCCGGCGGGATCTACGCCCGCCTCGAAGACCTCGGCCACACGCTGAGTCGTTTCGTCGAGGTCGTCGCGACGCGCATGCCGCTCCCGGCCGAGGCCGACGCGCTCCAGCTCCCGCCCGGCACCCCGGTCCTCGTCGTCACCCGCACCGCCTACGACACCGACGACAGACCCGTGGAGATCAACCGCATGACCATGGCGGGCCACCTCTACGAACTCGCCTACGACATCCCAGCGATGTGAACGCCTAGATCGCCAACCTCGGGTCAGAGACTGTAGGTGGCGACCCGCTATCCGCGCCGATGTGCGAGTCCCCGGTAGCGACACTCGACCGTGCAGGCCACCCGCGCCGACCGGTCCAGTAGCGGTGAGTCGCGACCCGAGTCCGACCAGCAGCACCCGGGCACTGGCGGCAGGGGCTTCGGACCTGCTCGTCTATGTCGCGTCGGTGCTGGGCGCGGGCTGGCTTCCGGGGCTGGCCGCCGGGGATCTGTTCGGGTCCACGAGGACGGGTTCGGCGGGAGCGCCGTGCCGCTCGCCGTCGGGCGGGCTCTCGTCCTCGACGGCTGTCGCGGTGCTGGCCCGTAGGACGAGCTCCAGCTCGAACCGGACGTTTGGATCGTCTAGATCGTCTCCGAACAGTTCGCGTAGCTGCAGCACGCGGTAGCGGACGGTCTGGGGGTGGATGTGGAGCCGCCGGGCGATGAGCCCTCGCTGGCCGTGTAGCGCCAGCCAGTGCAGCAGGGTCGCGGCGAGGCGCCGCTGGGTCCGTTCTGGCAGGCCCGTGAGCGGGGCGAGCCGTCGGCGGGTGAGGTCGGCCAGCAGGGCCGGGTCGCGGGCGAGCAGCAGCGCCGCGAGGTGGTCGTCGGTGAACAGCGGGCCGCGGGCCGGATCCGTCGGGAGCAGACCGCCGTCACGGGCTTCGCGGGCGAGCCGGGCCCGGTCGGCGCTCGCAGCGGCGCGGGCCCAAGGCACCGTCGGGCCGACGACGGCCGAATGGCCCGCGAGCTGGCCGGCCAGACGTGGGCCACGGACGTCGTCGCCGTTGACGAACAGCCAGAGATCCTGGCCGTCCTCGGTGCTCGGGCAGCCGGTGGGCAGGCCGTCGGCCTGACGACGGCCGTCGGCCGCAGGCGGGACCAGCACCGCGGCGACCTGGTCGGGGATTCGCAGCGCTGCGGACTGGGCGATCTCCTCGATGCCTGCCGGGTCCGCCCCGGCTAGCAGCAGCTCGCCGATCCGGTCCCACAGCCGCTCCCTGGCACCGGCGGTCGCGGACTGGGCGAGCGCGTATCCCTCGGCGGAGGCGGCGCAGACGCTGTCGATGTAGCCGAAGAGCGTCTCGCCGAGCGTGACGAGGCCCTCGGCGTCGAGCCCGCCGCGCAGCCTGGCCACGTCGGCGAACCGCCGCCAGGCGACCCGGGCGCCGACCCGGTAGGCGGCGAGCAGGTTGTCCAGCGACCGGCCGGCGTGGAACTCGCCGCGCCCGAGGCGCACGTAGACCTCGCGGCTGGCGGCGACGGAGGCCGGGTCGTCCGGCCCGCCGTCGACGATCGCCAGAAACCGGCGCAGCGCCTCGGCGACGCCGGCGCGCACGCCGTGGCCGAACCGTCCCTCCAGCGGCCGGGCGTAGGCCGGCACCTCCGCCGCGATCGCCGCGATGATGCCTTCACCCGCCGGCGCCAACTCGGCGCCGAGCAGCGCCCTCAGCCCGACCGGAAACTGTCCCGGCGGAACAGCCATCTCCACGCCATTCACGGTAGCCGCGCGCCCGGCCAGCGGCGGCGCTGACGGGGCTGGTGGTGCGGACGGTTCGCGGCGGCGCTGGCCGCGCGGACGGGCGCCCGGGCCCGAACCGCGCTCGGACAGGGCTACGGCGCCGCGACCGCGTAGCCCATGCTGGTCAGCTGGTGCGCGGCGGTCTCGGGGTAGCGGCGGACCGCGGCGCGCAGCTGGCGGCCCAGGAACAGATCACGGGACCTGGAGACGACGTCGCGCCAGCCGTCACGAGCCTCGGCGATCCGTTCGACGATCAGGAACTCGATGACATCCTCGACGGTCGGGCGAAACCGTCGGCCGCCGGTCGGCAGATGAAGACGGCCCAGCTCGTTCGAGTCTCCCGGGCACCTGGCCAGCAGCGACGCCCACGGGTCGGACGTCGCTGGGATCTGGAGATGCGCGTCGGGATACCCATCCCGCTTGTCTCGTTCGTAGTCATAGTGCAGCAGGACCTGGGTGAGCCCGACATTCGCGTACAGCCCGATGTAGGAAGTGACGACCATGAGGTGCTGGTTGAATTCGTCGATGCTCAAGACGAAGCTCACGTCGAGCCAGCACCGGGGTGCGCGGCCCACCGAAACTGGAATTCCGGGTGTTCCGACCAGGCGGTGTAGGTTGGCACGAAAGGATACCCAAACCTGGTTTCTGTTTGTCGACGACTGCATGGCGCTCATCCTGATGCCGTGGCAGATCGTGCCGTTGAGGAGGTCGCTCAGGTTGTCGGCGAAGGCTCGGGTCTCACGCAGGAGGTTCACGCCAGGGGAGGAGGCTCTTGATGATATGCCAAGATCGGTGGGCTGCCGCTGACTTGAACGCTCCGGTTCTGGCTTGCTCCTCGAGTTCTTCATACGAGTACCCCACGAACTGTAGGGCGTTGAGCCAGGCCTGATGAAGGTCCTCGTCTGTCGCTATCATGACCACGCCATCTTCGTCGTCGAAGGCGCCATCGTCTTCCAGAGGTGTGGCGGAGGCGGTCACCGTCTACCTCCTTCTCTCGTCGGTTCTGTTCCGGCCTGTCCACGGTAGTGTACGGCGGCAACTGGTTTTCGGGAATGGTCGAACTCGTCGCCAGCCCGTCGTGCACGCGGGGCGTCTGCCGCCGTCGCCGAGCCTCGGCCGGCTGGGTGTGGCCATCGAGGGTTTCGACAATGGCGCCGTCTCTGGACATGCCGCCGCTATAGGGCGGCCGAGGGCGATGTCAAAACGTGGTGAGACTGGTTTATGGGTCGCCTAGGCCGGCTCGGCGGGCTGCGAGAATTGCGGCGGCGCGATCCGTGGCATGGAGCTTGGCAAGGATATTTGAAACGTTGTTCGCGACGGTTTTCGGAGTAAGGCCAAGATGGCGTCCAATTCGCCCGTTGGGCCATCCGTTCGCGAGTAGCCCGAGGATCTCCCGCTCTCGGTCGGTGAGCTCGGGGAACGGCTTGGTGGCCGGCCGCGGGTCGGCGAACGTGCGCAGCACCCGCTGGGCGACGTCCGGCCCGAAGACCGCGTCGCCGCGCGCGGCGGCGTGGACGGTGCGGACGACGTCCTCCTGCTGTGCGCCCTTGAGCAGGTAGCCGCGGGCGCCGGCGCGCAGTGCGGCGAAGACGAACTCGTCCTCGCCGTACATCGTCAGCATCACCACCGCGACCGACGGGTACGCGGCGCTGATCCGCCGGGTCGCCTCGACGCCGCCGATCCCCGGCATCTCGACGTCCATGAGGACGACGTCCGGGCGCAGCCGCCCGACCAGCCCGACAGCCTCCTCGCCCGACGCCGCCTCGCCCACGACGGTGAGCCCGTCCATCGAGTCGAGAAGCACGACGAGCCCGTCGAGCACGATCCGATGGTCATCTACGATGACCACCCGGATGTCCGCCGCCGAGCCGTCCGTCCCGTCACCGGGCATCGGCGCGCCCGCGCCGCCGATGGCGTCCCCAGTAGCCTCCGTCATCCTGTACTCCCGGCCAGCTCGGTGCCCGCGGCACCCGTGTCTCGTACGCCTCCACTGAAGTCTTTCGCGCTCTGCGCGCCGCTGGCGTCGGCGCCTCCGGACCCGGCCGCGACGCCTGGAACGACGATGGCAGCGCCGGAAGCGTCGCTGTCGTCCGTGCTGTCGGTGCCCTCCGTGCCGCTCGCGGCTCCCAATCCGTTCGGCGCCGGTGGCACGGCGCTTCCGGCCAGGGTGAGCGGAAGTTCGACCCGCACCTGGCCACCGGCCGCGGTGGGCCCGGCCTGCCAACCACCCCCTAGCGCCGTGGCCCGCTCCCGCATCGAGGTCATCCCGACACCCGGCCGCCAGGCCGCCGCGGTGCCCCCGGCATGGCTTGCCGCACCGTCGTCGCGGATCTCGATCGTCAGTGCCTCGGAGCACACGATCGTCACCTCGCAACGGCTCGCGCCCGCGTGCCTGGCGACGTTGTTCACCGCCTCGGTCACGATCCGGTACGCGGCCACCTCGACCGCCGCGGGCAGGGCCGGTAGCTCCTCCGGTGCCGCCAACGTCACCGGCACCGCCGCCCCGCGCAGCGTCTCCCGCAGTGCGGGCAGCAGCCCGAGCTCGTCCAGCGCGGGCGGGCGCAGTGCGTAGACCAGTCGGCGCAGGTCCCCGAGCGCCGAGGTGAGATCCCGGCGCACGTCGGCCAGCAGGCCCGTCGCCCGGGGCAGGTCGCGGTGCGCGAGGTTGCGCGCGGCGTCCACCTTCGTCGCCGCGGCGGTCAGGACGGGCCCGAGCCCGTCGTGCAGGTCACGCCGCAGCCGGCGGCGCTCCTCCTCGGCGGCGCTGACGATCCGTTCCCGGGAGCGCATCAGCTCCTCGGTGAGCTGTACGTTGCTGGCCGCGACGGCGACCTGACGGGCGATGTCGGCCAGCAGCCGCGTCTCCCGCGGCGCGAGCGCGTTCTGGCCGGACCGCAGTCCCACCACCAGCGCGCCGATGTCCTGGCCCTGATGGACGAGCGGAAACCGGACGGTCGCGTCCGGCCGGGCGGCCACGGTACCGTGGGTGATCGCGCGGACCGAGCCGTCGTCGGCGCGCATCTCGACGGCGGCCGACGGCAGTCGCAGCGTCCCGGTGAGCGCCTCCAGCAGGCCCGGCAGCAGCTGATGGACGCTGCCGGCCCCCTCCAGCCGGGCGGCGACCCGGGTGGCCACCGTGTACGGCTCATCGCGTTCGCCGTAGAGGAAGCGGTTGACCAGGCGCTGCACCCAGTCGCGCGCCGGGGCGAGGCTGAACGCCGCGCCGAGGGCCGCGAGCACCGTCCACGGCCCGCCGACCGTCTGGCCGAGCGCGGCGAGCAGCGCGACCCCCGCGGCGTAGACCCCGGCGACGATCGCGGAGAGCAGGACGTAGACGAGCGTCCGGTTGAGCACGACCTCGATGCCGTAGACCCGGTTGGCGAGGACGACCGCGACGACGACCACCAGCTCGACCATGGTCCCGACGCCCGCGATGACGCTGCCTGCCGGGAGGGCGACGATGAAGGGGGTCGTCACGATGGCGGCCATGTTGGTCACCGCCAGCCAGCGCAGCACCTGGCGCAGCTCGCCTCGTGCGCGTCGCCACCGGGCCACCATGACGACCGACCCGAGCAGCATGCCCAGGGAGATCGCGAGCACGACCAGGAGGTCGGGGACGGGCACCGCGATCGGGTTGACCAGATCGGCGTACCTGGGCGGCGGGTCGACGAGCCGGGCGTTCGACGTTGGCCCGCTCAGCCAGCCGGCGACGCACAGCCCGATGCTGGTGATGGCGAGCGCGCGCAGCCGGCCGCTGGGTAGCCGGCCGTACGGGAAGGTCGCGAGGGTGGTCGTCCAGATGACGGGTTCCAGCGGCTCGCAGACGCCCACAAGGATCATGACTGGCACCAGTGCCGGCAGGTCGTGCCCTCCGTAGACGGCGTACATCACCCAGCCGCTGCCGGCGGCCGACCCGGCGCGCGCGAGCGCCGCGGCGAGCGCGAGCCAGCCGAACGGCACGTCCGGCCGGCGCGAGGCCAGCAGCCATCCGGCGACCAGGTACGGCACCGCACTCAGGATGTTCGTCCAGCCGAAGCCGCTCGCCGAGTCGCCGCCGGGCGAGGTCACCCCGTCCGGGGTTGCCAGGACCAGCACGGCCCCACCGACGAGCAGCACCAGCGTCGCGACTGCCAGGGCGTGCGCCAGCCAGCGCCACCGCGGTGACGCCACCGATTCCGGGCGCGCCGCCGATTCCGCGCGCTTCGCGGTGACCGGGCCCGCGGTCGACGGCGGACCGGGCGCGGTCACCGGTGCGTCGGCTGCCTGCATCTGGTCTCCCGGAGGCTGCGCGGGGCTGTCTGATCGTGCCCCTGTCCGACCAAGTGTGGAGCAGCGGGATTCCCGCGACCTCGGGAAATCCTCCCGAGGCACCGCGGGAACGCGCACCCGTGCCGCCGGGACCCGCGCGGCCGAATGATCGCCGTGGCGCCGCGACCGGTCATGCGGACCGGTCCGCCACAACCCGATCGGGAGAGAACGATGAAGACCCTCACCACTGACGGCGAGACCAGCCGCCCTTCCCGCCAGGGCCGCGCAGGCGCGGTGTCGCGTGGTCGTCGGCCACTGCGCCGGCAGAGCTGGGTAGTGACCGCGGGCGCGCTCAGCGTCGGCACGGCCCTGCTGCTCAGCGCCTGCTCCGACTCCTCGGACTCGTCCGACGCGCCGGGCTCGTCGACGTCGGCGTCCGCGGCGGCCACGCCCGCGGCCGCCGACGCGGCCAGCGGCGCCAGCGCGGCGGCCTGCAAGGCCATGGTCGCCAGCGACTGGGTGAACATCCCCGGGATCAATCCCAGTGCCCCGCCGGCGTCCGCGGCGGATCTCGCGTCCTGGGCGATGCCGGTACTGACCAACCTCACCACCGTGCGCGCGGGCGTCCCGGCCAACCTCACCGGCCAGGTCGACACGTTGACGACGGCCGTGCAGGGCGCCAAGGACGGCAAGCCGATCGACACCGAGGACGCCTCGCTGGGCGCGGCCCTCGCGGCCGTCGACACCTGGGTGCACGACTCCTGCGGCTACACCACGCTCGACGTGACCAACAGCGACGGCACCGCGCTGGCCGGCGTGCCGGCGACGCTGCCCGCCGGCCCGGTGGCGATGAAGTTCGCCAACACCGGCACCGACCCGGCGAAGGCCGGCTTCATCCTGCTGCTCGGCAAGGTCCGAGACGGCGAGGCGGCGACCGCCGCCGACGTGCAGTCCGGGAAGGTCAACCTCGAGGACATCGCCGACACCGTGTCAGTGGCCCAGCCCACCGGCCCCGACCCCGCATATGGCCTGGCCACGCTCAGCCCCGGTCGCTACATCGTCACCACGCCGGTCGGGACGCCCCCGGAGTTCAGCGGCGTCATCGCGACCGGTTTCGAGGTCAGCTGATTCCCGGCCTGCAGCCCAGGAATCCTGAAAGGAGTAGTCACCATGTCCACCTCCACCACGCCCGCCGCACCGACCACCTCGCTGACCGGCCGTGTCCTCGCCGCCGCCTGCCTGATCGCGGCCGGGCTCGCGGGCGTCCTGGCGACCGTCCTGCTCCCGCCGACCGGCGAGGGCGACGACATCGCCTCGATCGACAGGTACGCCGCGCACGCCGGCCGGGTCGACGCGGGGCTCGCGATCGAGGCGCTGGTCGTGCTGCTCGGCGCGGCCACCGCGCTCGCCGCGCTGCTGGCCTTCCCACGAGCACGCCGGCTCGCGAGCGTCGCCGGCTGGCTCGGGATCATCTCGGGGAGCGCCTGGATCGGCCTCGTCCACGCGGATGGTGTCCGCGCCGCCGCGGCCGACCACGACCATGCCGCCGGTGCCGCGCTGATGCAGACCATGAGCGACTCGGCGCAGTTCCAGGTATTCGTCGCGCTCAGCCTGCTCGGTGGCCTGGTGTCGATGGTGTGCCTCGGCATCGCGCTGTGGCGGTCGCGGGCCGTGCCCCGCTGGGCGGCGGCGCTGTTCGTCCTCTTCCAGCCGGCCAACCTCGTGGGTGGCGGCATCGGGGCCATCGGCACCACCGTCGCGAACGCGCTCCTGTTCCTCGGGTTCGCCGTCTGCGCCGCGACCATCCTGCGCAGTGGCCTGCCGGCTCTCGCTGTCGACGCGAGCCCGGCTGTCCAGGCGGTACCGGCCTCGGCCTCCCCGGCCTCAGTCCACTGAACGGGTCCACCAGCAACGTCCGTCAGCGGCGGGCAGGATGCGTCACCTCCGACGTGCCCTGCCCGCCAGCTGGCTGTTCCGACGCGTCAGTCCGGCAGGACGTCCGCCGTGGATTTCTGGGGTGATCCTGAAGGCGACAGCCGCCGGGCGTGCGACAGAAGATCGTTGAGTGTGCTCTACGACCCTGGGGGACCACGGTCGGCCGCACAGCGCCAGCCCGCAGATTTGGGGCTACTCATGCCGGCGGGGCCGTCCGGAGCAGTAGCGTGGCCAGATGTGTCCTCACGTACCGGCACCGGCCCGACGGCGTCCGCCACGATGACCTCGACTATTCCCTCGCCCGCCTATCCGCTGGAGAAGGCTCAGCTCGACAACGGGTTGCGGGTCGTTCTCGCCCCCGATACCACGGCGCCGGTCGTGGCGGTGGCCGTGCATTACGACGTCGGCTTCAGATCCGAGCCGGAGGGCCGCACCGGTTTCGCGCACCTGTTCGAACACATGATGTTCCAGGGCAGCGAGCATGTCGGAAAGGCCGAGCATCCGAAGTACGTGCAGGCGGCCGGCGGCATTTTCAACGGCTCGACGCACCCGGACCACACGGACTACTACGAGCTGCTCCCGGCTGGCGCACTCGAGCTCGCGCTCTTCCTCGAGGCCGACCGGATGCGGGCGCCGAAAATCACCCGCGAGAACCTGGACAACCAGATCGCCGTCGTCCAGGAAGAAATCCGGGTGAACGTGATGAACCGCCCATACGGCGGCTTCCCCTGGATCACCCTGCCACCGGTCGCGTTCGACACCTTCCCGAACGCCCACAACGGTTATGGCGACTTCAGCGAGCTGGAGGCGGCGAGCCTGGAGGACGCGGAGGACTTCTTCGAGAAGTTCTACGCCCCGGGCAACGCCGTCCTGACGATTGCCGGCGACTTCACCGTCGACGATGCGACGAAGCTGGTGGAGCGGTACTTCGGCGGCATCGCCGCCCGGGCCGTGCCGGTTCGGCGCAGCTTCGCCGAGCCCGTCCGGGCCGAGGAACGGCGCGGCGAGCTCGTCGACAAGCTCGCGCCCAGGCCGGCGCTCGCCATCGGCTACCGGGTTCCGGACCCGGATGCGGACCTGCCCGCCTTCCTCGCACACTTCCTGCTGACCGACGTGCTCACCACGGGCGACGCCAGCCGGCTCGAGCGACGGCTGGTGCAGGACGACCGGTCGGTGATCGGAGTGAGCAGCTACCTGGGCACCTTCGGTGACCCGTTCGACCAGCGCGACCCGCTGCTGCTGACCATCGAGGCCCGCCACGCGGCCGAGTCGCCGGCCGACGGGATCGTCGCCGCGATCGACGAGGAGCTCGACCGGATCGCTACCGACGGCCTCGCCGACGGCGAGCTTGCGCGGGTGCGCGCCCGGGTCGCCTCGGGACTGCTGCGCGAGGCGGACGACGCACTCGGACGGGCACTCGCCCTGGGCGCGTTCGAGCTGCACCGCGGCCGCCCGCAGATGCTCAACGAGCTGCCGGCCCTGCTGTCCGAGGTGACGGGTGACACCGTGGCCGCGGCCGCGGCCGCGTTGCGTACGCAGGGACGGTCGGTGCTGGAACTGAAGGCCGGGGCGTCCTCGTGACAGGGGCGCCAGCGGCGGCGGGACCAGCGGCGGCGGGACCAGCGGCGGCGGGACCAGCGATGGCGGGACCGGCAACGGTGTGGCCATCGACAGCGACGGCAAGTCTGCCTACGCCAGGCAACGACCGATCGAAAGGACGGCGGGGGCGATGACGACGACGACTCAGCGGGCGAGCCTCATCCCGGCCGTTCGCCCGACGGTTCCGGCTCAGCTGCCGACCGTGGTGGAACGCACGCTGCCGAACGGGCTGCGGGTGCTGGTGGTCGCGCGCAGCAGTGTCCCGCTGGTGGAGCTGCGGCTGCGGATCCCGTTCACCGGGCTCGGCGCGGACTACGCCGCGCGGACCGAGCTGCTCGCCGAGACACTCTTCACCGGGACGGCGAAGCGGGACCGGGTACAGATCGCCACCGCCGTGCAGGCCCTCGGCGGGTCCCTGTCCACCGGGGTCGACGCGGACCGGCTCGCGGTCGTCGGCTCAGCGCTGGCGACGAACCTGGACCCGCTGCTGGGCATCCTCGCCGAGGTGCTGACCGAGGCGAGCTACCCCGACGACGAGTTCGGCGGTGAGCGCGACCGGGTGGTCGAGGACGCCACGATGGCGCTCAGCCAGCCGGGCGTGATCGCTCGGGAGGCGTTGCTCGGCCGGATGTTCCCCGGGCACCCGTATGGCAGTGTGGTGGCCGAGCCGGCCGTGCTCGCCGGGGTGAGCGTCGACGCGGTCCGCGACCTGCACGCGGCCAGGATCTCGCCTCGCGGCGCGATCCTCACCCTGGTCGGTGACGTGGAGCCGGCCGCGGCACTCGACGCCGTCGAGGCGGCGCTGGGTGGCTGGTCTGGCGGCGAGTCCGAGGCCATGCCGCCTGTCCCGGCGCTGACGACGGGGCCGATCCTGATCGTGAACCGGCCGGGCGCGGTGCAGACGAACATCCGTCTTGGCGGCGGCGCGCTCGACCGCAGGGACCCCGGCTACCCGGCGCAGCGGCTCGCGAACACGATCTTCGGCGGCTACTTCAGCTCGCGGCTGGTCGACAACATCCGCGAGGACAAGGGTTACACATACTCGCCGCGCAGCTCCGTCGACAACTACCTGGCCGGGTCCCGGTTCACCGTGGCCGCCGACGTCGCGACCGACGTCACCGGGCCTGCGCTGCTGGAGATCCTCTACGAGCTCGGCCGGATGGCGGTGCTCGCGCCCTCCTCCGAGGAGCTCGAGGCGGCCCGGCAGTATTCGGTCGGGACGATGGCGCTTGGCAGCGCCACGGCCGCGGGCCTGGCCTCCACACTGTCGGGGCTCGCCGGAGCGGGCATCGGGGTCGAGTACCTTCGTGACCATCCGGCGGCGCTCACGAAGGTGACCGCGCAGGAGGTGCTCGCGGTCGCGGCCAGGCTGCTCGCACCGACCAGGCTGATCGCGGTGCTCGTCGGCGACGCCGAGAAGATCACTAGTGCGGTCGCGGCGCTCGGGCCGGTGACCGCCGTCGTCGACGGCTCGGCCGGTTCCTGACCCATCGGCGACGGACCCATCCTCGGCGACGGACGTGCGCCCTGGCCGGCCGGTCAGCCGGCCCGGGCGGACCGCCAGCCCGCCCGGGCCGAAGCTCGGATGAGGCTGGGGCGCCTGACTGGATGCCTGCTGGTCTATCGACGCAGCCGGTGGGCTGGGTCAGTGACGGGTCGGTGTGGGACGCGGTGGGGTCGGCCTGGGCGTAGCGCCGGTCCCGGACCCAGGTCCGGGACCGGCGCTTGGCGCGGTCCCGGACCCGGGCCGGCCGCCGAGCTCGCCCGGCAGCGCGATCCGTGGGTCGTTGACCGACTCGACGACCTGGCGAGCCAGGTCGTGAACCCGCCGGCCCATGCCCCGCGCGGTGCGCCGCAGCCGCTCGAACGCGTCCCGCGGCTTGATGTGGTGGCGCTCGGCGAGCACGCCGATCGCCTGTTCCACGATCACCCGGGATGCGAGCGCGTGCTCCAGCTGGACCACCGACAGCCGTAGCTTCTCGACCTCGCCGAGCTCGCGGTCGGCACGGCGCGGCCGGCCGGGCGGGTTGAGGTCCTCGGCCAGCAGGTCGGCGAGCACCATCGCGGAGATCAGGTCACCTACCGGCCGGACGTCCGTGCCAGGCCCTTCGACGACCCAGCCGGCGCTCGTCCGGCGTAGCCGCATCTCGCCGGCGGCTCCCGCGGTCGCCGCCGGCGCCACCGGCGCAGGCGATGACGGAGCCGGGCGTGGGGCGCCGGTCCGTAGCGGCGGCCCCGGCCGCGGCGGGGGCCCGGGCCGGGGCGGGGGCCCCGGCCGCGGTGCCCTGGCCGATCCGCCTGCGCCGCCGGCCAGCGAACCGGGCCCGGGTACGGCTCGCCTGGGCGCCGAGGG
>Ga0105249_10001883_pt1 | contig 18162 bp, 17 predicted proteins | sample KBSS44metaG_FD_81522 | JGI IMG/M metagenome (GOLD analysis project Ga0105249, IMG submission 81522) | Switchgrass rhizosphere microbial communities from Kellogg Biological Station, Michigan, USA - KBS S4-4 metaG | ecosystem: Host-associated > Plants > Roots > Rhizosphere > Soil | place...
CCAGGTCGAAGAGCTGATCCCCGCGACCGGCGCCCCCTTCGGCGTCCGCTATCTCTTCGACGAGGACCCCGACGGCTCGTACGGGTGGGTCAACCGCATCGCCGGTGAGGTCCTGACCGCGTCGCACCCGGAGGAGCGCTCGCGCCTCCTCGCGGCCTTCGGTGCGCGCTGGGTCCTGGGCCCGGCCGAGGAGCCGGCCCCCGGCTTCCGGGCGATAACGGGTTTTTCGGTCGCGGGCCGCCGGCTCGAGCTCCACGAGGCGCCGCGACCGACGCCCGAGCTCCGCTGGGCCGGCCGCGAAATCCGGCGACCGTCTCTCTCCGGAGCGCTCGAGCTCGTGCGGTCCGACCTCTTCCGGCCGGCGACCGACGTCGTCCTTCCCGGGCCCGCCGCGCTCTCCGCCGGAGGATTCGCGCCCGCGCGCGTGACGGTCACGACGCTCGCGCCGGAGCGCGCGGCCGCGGACGTCGACGCGCTCGCCCCCGGACACGTCGTGTTTTCGCGCACGTTCTTTCCGAGCTGGAAGGCGAACCTCGACGGGGCGCCGGCCCGGGTTCTCCTCGCGAACGGCCGCGACGTCGCGGTCGCGGTGCCCGCGGGCCGCCACCGAGTCGAGTTCTTCTGGGACCCGACCTCGTTCCGGACCGGCGTGGCGCTGCAGCTCGTCGCGCTGCTCGCCGCGCTCGCGATCGGAATCGCCGAGCTCCCCCGCCGCCCGCGCCGCGCTCCCCGGGCGCCGGCGCCCGCGTCCGCCTGAGTTCGGAGACTCGTGACTACTTCAGAGGCCGAGCTCCGGCAGGAGGCCCAGGTGCGCGAGCAGCCGCGCGTAGATGTCGGGGCGGCAGCCGTTCAGCGGAATCACCCCCCAGGCGTAGACGAGCGAGACCGCAACGTAGGGCGCGAAGATCCACCGGAACGCGCGCGTGTCGATCAGGTCGCGGAACCCGACGACGAGCGCGAACGGCGCCATGGCGAGGAAGTAGCGGCTCCAGTCCTCCGTCGAGATGAAGAGGTGGAGCGCGAGCTCGAAGACGCAGTACCAGAAGATCACCGGGAACGGGCGGAGGCGGGACGTCCCCACGGCGTACGCGAGCGCGAGCAGGATGTGGAACTCGACCTGGTGGTAGAGCCCTTTCCGGAAGAGCTCGGGGAAAAAACCGAAGGGCCGGAAGATCGACATCTTGTCGCCGTGCTGGGAGAAGTACTCCAGGAAGTTCCCGGTGCGCGAGGCGCAGAAGAGGAAGTAGGCCGCAAGCGCCGCCGGAACGAGCAGGAGCCACAGCAGCTCGCGCCACCGCCGCCGCTGGAGCAACACCATCGCGAAGGCGGGCGCGATCATCAGGCCCGAGATCCGCGTCAGCGTCGCGAGAGCGCCGGCGGCCGACGCGCGTCCGATCTTCGCGCGCTCGAAGAGGAAGATCGCGGCGAGCGTCAGCGCGATGTAGACCGCCTCGGTCGAGCCGGTCGACCGGTAGAGGAGCCATCGCGGCGGCAGGAAGAGGAAGACGAGCGTCAGCCAGGCCGGCGACGCGAGCTTCCAGACGTCGCGGCAGAGCCGGTAGAAGAGGAGCGTCGCCGCGCACGTCGCGAGCACCGAAACGAGGAGGAGCGCGGGCTGGTATCCCACGAACGAGAACGCACGCACGAGCAGCGGATAGACCGGCAGGTGGCGCAGGAAGTACGTCGGCGTGTGCACGTAAGCGAGGAGCGGGTTGTCCGGCGCGATCCGGTAGAGAGTCCGCGCGACCGTCAGGTAGTCGGGAGCGTCCCAGAACCGGTAGACGTCGGACATCTTCCCGAGGAAGGGGGCATAGACGAGGAACGAGCCCGCGACCGCGGCCGCGAGCAGCAGGATCTCCGGGCGGACCCGCGTTCGGGTAACGGGCTCGGCGCTCACGGTCGCTCCGGCGTGCGTGTCCGGCGGATTTCGAGCAGCAGCCAGAGGAGGACGCTCCACCAGACGCCGTGCCAGCCCGGCAGGTGCGGGATCGGAAGCCCGAGTCCGTCCGGGGAGCCGAGGAAGAACGCCGATACGACGAGCGTGAAGGCAGCATAACCGACGCCGCCGTAGAGCGATCCCAGCGCGATCGGCCAGACGAAGTAGTACTCCACCACCCCCGGAACGAAGAGGAGGAGGACGAGAAAGAGCAGGAGCGACGCTCGGCCGATCTCGACTTTTCGAAAGGCGACGATCGCGCCGAGGGCCGCGGCGAGCAGGATCGCGGTCGGCGCCCACTCCGGAAGACCCGGCAGCTTCCGGAGCATCGCGGTGCCGTAGTCCTCGGAGAGGCTGCGATAGCGGAAGACCCCCTCGACGACCGCGTCCCGCGAGGCCCAGTAGGGCGCGAGCGACGCGAAGAAGAGCCCGAACGGCAGGAGGACTTCGAGCGGAATCCGCTTCGGGCGCTCCCGCCGGAACGCGAACAGCAGCGGGTGAAAGAAGGCAACGTGCTTGACCAGAAGCGATCCGGCGAGCGCCAGCGACGTGCCGGCGCGACGCTCCGGCTCGCGGCCCGCCAGCCAGACCGCGACCAGCAGGAACAGGATCGCGACGTTGTCCCACTGGAGGTGGAAGCCGGTCACGAAGACCGACACGGGGTTGGCGAAAAAGAGGAGAGCCGCGGCCGCGGCGCGGTCGGACGGCCGGCCCAGCCGGTCCCGCGCGATGCGGAAGACGCCGTACGCGGTGAGGGCGTCCGTCAGCAGAAGGAGGCCGCCGACCGCCTTTTCGAAGGGAACGCCGATCGGGGCGGCCGCTTTCGACACGCCGAGGACGGCGAATGCCCAGAGCGGCGAGTAGTGGTACGGGGCGTCGCGATAAAGCCCTCCCCCGCGGGGCGCCTGCTCGACGAACTGTCGATACGTGCCCATGTCCCAGTTGTCCCGGAACGCCGACAGCCAGGCGATCCGGATGACCGCGGCGGCGACGAATCCCGCGGCGAGAAGGAAGCGCCGGCCTCGAGTCGTCACGCGTCTTTCCGGCGCGCCCGAGGCACCGGCCGCGCCTTCGGGACCCTCCGGTAGACGATCTCGGTCGCGATCGCCGAGACCGCCACCCAGAAGATGCCCACGGTGAAGCCCGCGACGACGTCGGTCGTCCAGTGGACGCCGAGGTACACGCGCGACGCCATGATCGACAGGATCGCCACCAGCGCGCCGGCGACCGCCGCGATGCGCGGCCCGCGGCGCTCCGTCAGGTGAAAGACGACCGCGGCGAGGCCGCCGTAGAAGACGGTGCTCATCGTGGAGTGGCCGCTCGGGAAGCTGTAGGTGTGCTCGGTCACGAGCGCGGGCCACAGATCCGGACGCGCGCGGTGGAACGTGATCTTCAAGAGCGCGTTCAGGACGAATCCTCCCGCCACCGAAAAAAGGAACAGGAGCGCAGAGACCCAGTGCCCCTTCGCCCGCAGGACGAGCGCCAGGACGATCGTGGCGGGAATCAGGAACAGGTGGCTTCCGAAAAAGGACACGAGGACCGCGAGGTTGTTGCGAAACGGGGTCTCGAGTCCGCGGACGAAGAGGGTGACCTCGCGGTCGAGGGGCCCGGCGCGGGCCGTCAGGAAGACCTCCCGCGCCAGCAGTCCGAAGACGACGACGATCGCGGCGGAGAAGAGAAGCCCGGCGACGAGGGAGATGCCGACGGCCTGCAGCCGGTTCACGACGAGGTCGAAGAACCCGGGCTGCCGGCGGGGTGGCTCGGGCGCCGGCCCTTTCAGGACTTCCATCGAACCTCTCCCGAGAAACTCCAGCGGCGTTCCGGGTTCCAGACGCCGGCGGGCGCCCGGTCGGCGGTGACCTCGAACCGCAACACGTCCCGGCGGTAGTCGTAGGGAGAGCCGTCCCGGGCGTGGACCGCGGCGTCCACCGAGTAAACGCCGGGCGCGAGGTCGAGCGACGGGATGTCGAGGACCGCGGTCGCGCCGCCGGCGAGCTCTCCGGCGACGAAGCCGTCGATCGCGGTGTTGGAGCCGAAGACCGGGGCGCCGGCCACGGTCGCGATGCCGAAGCCGAAAACGAAGTCGGAGAGCGGCGCGGCGGCTTCGATCTCCATCGCGAGGCGCGCGGGCGCCCCCGACGCGATCCGCGAGACCGGCCGGCCGCCGCCGTCTAAGAGCCGCACGGCAGCGAGCGTCGCCTGTCCCGAGCCGATCCGGCCGGACGATCCCGCCGCCCGAACGGACGCCGGCGCCGCGCGGCGCTCCGCCTCGTGGACCGCGACGCGCTCCCGGTAGAGGGCAATGGTCTCCCCCGCCGGACCGTCGGCAGCGAGGCGGCCGCCGTCCAGCCAGAGCGCGCGGCGGCAGCGCTCTCCGACGAGGGTGAGGTCGTGCGAGACGAGGACGAGCGTCTTGCCGGCGCGCTCGAACTCCGCGAACTTCTCGAGGGACCGGCGCGCGAACGCCTCGTCGCCGACCGCGAGGACCTCGTCGACCAGGAGGACATCCGGATCGGAGTGGGCCGCGATCGAGAACCCGAGCCGCACCGCCATGCCCGAGGAGTAGGTCTTGACCGGCGCGTCCAGGAAGTCCTCGATCTCGGCGAATCGGACGATGTCGTCGAACCGCGCCGCGATCTCTTTGCGGGTCAGACCGAGCAGCAGTCCGGCGATCTCGACGTTCTCGCGGCCCGAGATCTCGGGGTGGAAGCCGGCCCCCAGCTCGAGGAGCGCGGCGAGCCGGCCGCGCACCGCCACGGTTCCCGACGTGGGGCGCAGGATTCCGGCGAGGACCTTCAACAGCGTGGACTTGCCGGAGCCGTTCGGCCCGACGATGCCGACGGCCTCCCCCGGCGCGACCTGGAACGAGACGTCGGTCAACGCGGGCACGCCCTCGTCGGGCGAGAGCGCCCGGCCCGGACGTCCCGAGAGGAGGGCGGACTTGAACGTTCCGACCGAGCGCTTCCGCCCCCACCGCCGGTAGACCTTCGTCAGCGCCTGGACGTCGACGGCGGGGTCCGTCATGCCTCTTCCGCGACCGAGTCGCGTAGCCGCTCGAACACGGCGGAGCCCGCGGCGAGCGCGGCCGCGGTCCAGGCGGCCATGCCGGCCCACGTCGCGGCCGGGATCGCCCGGTAGAAGAAAGCGCTCTCGTGGATCCCGACGAAGAACGGTACGAAGGGGTTCAGCCGCAGCACTGCCCGGTACCGTTCGGGGACCGATTCGATCGGATAGAGCACGGGGGTCAGGAAGAAGGCGAGCGTCAGCAGGTTCGCGAGCAGGTCCCGGACGTCGCCGAAGTGGACCGCGAGAACCGACACGAGAAGTGCGATCCCCAGGACGAGGAACGCGAGCAGGAGGAGCACGACGGGAAGCTGCAGCGCCGCGAGTCCCGGGCGGATGCTCCCCGTCAGGGCCGCGACGAGCACCGCGGCCGCCAGGATCGGGAGAGCGAGCAGCAGGTGGGCGAGGCGCGCTCCCGTGGCCATCGTCGGGAACACCTCGGGTGCGACGGTCGTCTTCCGCAACAGCGGTCCGTTCGCGCGGAAGGTCTCGGCGGCGTCGAGCAGCGCGGAGGAGACGAACCCCCAGCAGAGGACGCCGGCGAAAAGGAAGAGGGCGTAGGGCCGGACGTCCGAACGCGGCGTGAAAACGAGGCGGAAGATCGTCGCGTACACGAGCAGGAGAAGAAGCGGGTTCAGCAGAGACCAGAAGAATCCGAGGACGCCCCCGCGGTATCGCGCCGTCAGCTCGCGTCGCGCGAGAGCGAATACGAGCGCGCGCTGGCGCCAGGCGCGCCGCAGGGGGGAAAACACTTCCGACAAGTATCCGATATCCTCCGCCGCGTGTCGTCGCCGGACGCGCGCGCGGCGCCTTCCCCGCCCCCTGCGGTTCTCTGCGAGCGGGTCTCGAAGATCTACCCGGCGGCGCGGCCGGTCGTTGCGCTGGATGCGATCGACCTCGCCGTACGCGCCGGCGAGTTCCTCGCGGTTGTCGGACCTTCCGGCGGCGGCAAGTCGACGCTCCTGCACGTCGTTGCGGGGATCGACCGCGCCACGTCCGGCTCCGTCCGGGTCGGCGGGCGCGACCTCGCGACGCTGTCCGAGCGCGACTTGACGCTGTACCGGCGTCGGGAGGTCGGCGTCGTCTTCCAGTTCTTCAACCTGCTCCCGCACCTGACCGTCCGGGAGAACGTGGAGCTGCCGCGGCTTCTCGACGGAAAGAGGGACGCCGCGGCGCGCGCGGAGGAGCTGCTCCGGCGGGTCGACCTCGAATCCCGGCGGGACGCCTATCCGGGCGAGCTCTCGGGCGGCGAAATGCAGCGGGCCGCCATCGCGCGGGGCCTCGTCACCGGCGCGAGACTCCTGCTCGCCGACGAGCCCACCGGAAACCTCGACTCGAGGCACGGCGCCGACGTGCTGGCGCTCCTGGACGAGGTGCGACGGGAACGCGGAGTCACGCTCATCCTGGCGACGCACTCGGAAGCCGCAGCGCGGCGCGCGGACCGGACGGTCGAGCTCGCCGACGGAAAGCTGGCCCCGGCGCGATGAGGTCCTTCCGGCGGGTCGTGCGCGCTCTCGTCACGGGTCCCGCGCGGAGGCGGCCGATCCGGGCGCTGCTCCCGGTCGTGGGTGTCGCGATCGGCGTCGCCGCGGTGGCCGCGATCCACCACGCGAACCGGAGCGTCACCGACTCGTTCCGCGAGTCCGCGAGGGCCGTCACGGGCCGGAGCGACCTCGCGATCGTGGGCGCCCACGGCGTTCGGCTCGACGCGATCCGCCCGCTCGAGTTCCTGTGGCGGGTCGGTTCGATCGCGCCGCTCCTGTCGGGCAGCGCGGTCGTCGACGACGGCAGCCGCGAGATCGTCGCGCTCCTCGGAGTCGACTACGGCGGCGATCCGAACGTCCGGGAGATGCGCCTCGTCGAGCCGAAGACCGCAGCCGGACGCGTCGGGATGGTCGCTTCCGGCTCGGTCCTCGTGCCCGTCCCGTTCGCGGCGCGCCACCGGCTGCGCGTGGGCTCCCGGCTCCCGCTCGTGGTCGGTGGAGCGCGCACGGAGGTCCCGGTCGGCGGGCTGCTGGAGCTCTCGGGTCTCGCGCGCGCCTCCGGCGGGGACATCGTCGTGACCGACGTCTTCACCGCGGGGCGCCTGCTCGGAAGGAGCGGTTTCGTCGACCGCGTGGACGTGGCGCTCGATCCCGGGGTCGCTCCCGATGCCGTCCGCCGCGAGATCGAGCGGCGCCTCGCACCCGGAACGTGGGTGGAGGCGGCGGGCCGCGCCGCGGAGTCCGCCGGACGCATGGCCCGCGCTTTCCGATTCAACCTGAACGCGCTCGGACTGCTCACCCTTCTCGTCGGGATGTTCCTCGTGGCCAATGCCGTCTCCATCTCGGTGCTCCGCCGCCGCCCCGAGATCGCGACGCTCCGGGCGCTCGGGACGTCGCGCTCCTCGATCTTCGGGGCTTTTGCGGTCGAGGGACTCGCCGTCGGCGCGGCGGGGACCGCTCTCGGAATCGCCGGCGGCATCGCGCTGTCGCGCGCCGCGCTCGCGGTCGTGTCGCGAACGGTGTCGAGCGTGTACTCGCCGACCGCGAAGATCACGGCCGCCGGATTCGGCGAGCCCGCGATCGTGGCCGCGGCCGTCGGCGCGCTTTCCACACTGCTCGCAGTGATCGTGCCGGCGGTCCAGGCGACGCGGGTGCCTCCCTCTCCCGCGATGCGGCCGGGCTCCGGCGAGCACGGAGAGCGTCGCCGGAAACGGGGAACCCGCATCTTCGTCGCCTCGCTGGCGCTGGTCCTCGCGGTCGTGCTGGCGCGGGCCCGGCCCATCGCCGGCTTCCCGTGGCTGGGCTTCGCGGCGGTCGCGCTCGTCGTGGTTGCGCTCGCGCTCTTTTCGCCGATCCTGGTCCGCACGGCGGCGTCGGCGACGCGGCGCGGGCTCGCGCGCGCATTCGGAGCGGCGGGCCGCCTGGCCTCCGGTTTCTTCGGCGGCGCCGTCGCCCGCAACTCCATCGCGGTGACCGCGCTCGCGATGGCGCTCGGGATGACGCTCGCGATGATCGTGACCGTGGCCTCGATGCGCGAGACCGTGCGCACCTGGGTCGAGTCGAGCCTGCGCGCGGACCTCTGGGTCCGGTCGGCGTCGGGTACGGGAGGCGCGGTGGGCGACCTTCCGCCGGAGGTCGTTTCGGCGCTCGCCGCGGTGCCGGGAGTCGCCGCGGTCGATCCGGTCCGAGTCCGGGAGGGCTCGGATCCCGGCGGGCGGACGTTCACCGTCGGCGGCGGGGATTTCCGCGTTCTGGCGCGGGCGGGGGGCGCGCCTCTTCTCGACGGCCGCGACTCGCGGCGCGTGGCCGCCGAGGCCCGCGCGCGCGGCGAGGTGCTCGTCTCGGAGCCGTACTCGCGCCGCTTCGAAGCGGCTCGCGGCGACCCGGTCTCCCTCCGCACGGCGCGGGGCATTCGAACCTTCCGGATCGCCGGGGTCTACCGGGACTTTTCGAACGACCGGGGAACGGTGCTGATGGACCGGACGCTGTACGTCGGGCTCTTCGACGACCCGCGCGTCACGAGCGCAGGGGTGCTCGCGCGCCCGGGGGTCTCCCCGGACGATCTCCGCCGGAAGATCCGGACGGACCTCGGCGGCCGGTTCGCGATCGACGTGACGACCAACCGCGCCCTTCGCCGGCAGGTGCTCGAGATCTTCGACCGCACGTTCACGGTCACCCATGCGCTCGAAGGCATCGCGATCACGGTCGCGATCCTCGGCATCGCGAACGCGCTCGTCGCGTCGGCGGTCGAGCGGCGGCGCTCCTTTGCGCTCCTGCGCGCCCTGGGAGCCTCGCGCCGCCAGATCACGTCGTCCGTGCTCCTCGAGGCGTCACTCGCCGGCGGCGTCGCGGTCGCCGCCGCGGTCCTCGCGGGCGCGGCGTTCGCGGCTCTCCTCATCGGCGTGATCAACCCGCAGTCGTTCGGCTGGAGCGTCGTCCTCCGCGTCCCGTTCGTTCGCCTCGCCGCCGCCGTCGTGCTGGTCCTCGCTGCGTCGGTCGCGGCGGGGATCGTCCCGGGACGGATCGCGGCGTCGGTCGATCCGGCCGCCGGCCTGGCCGAAGAATGAAGCGCGCTCTCGCCCTCGCGCTGGTTGCGCTCCTGCCCACGAGCCCTCCCGGCCCCGTCGCGTTCCCCCGCGACCACGAGGCCCGGGTCGCGTTCCCCCGCGACCACGGCGCGCACCCCGATGCGCCGGTCGAGTGGTGGTACTACACCGGGCACCTCTCCGGGGAGGGCGGCCGCCGGTTCGGGTTCCAGCTCACCTTCTTCCGCGTGCGCGACGTCCACCTCGCGCACTTCGCCTGGACCGACGTCGCCGCGCGGCGGTTCCTCTACGGCGAGAAGACTCACCTCGGCGTCCCCGGAATCGCGGAGGCGGCGGAGGGTCGCCTCGACGTCTCGAACGAGGACTGGTCGGCGCGAGCCGGGCCCGACGGCGTCCATCGGCTCTCGGCGGAGGGTCCGGCAGGCCGGCTCGAGCTCCGCTTGACGCCGGCGAAGCCTCCCGTGCTCCACGGAGAGAACGGGATCTCGCGGAAGGGAGCGGGAGCGCAGGAGTTTTCGCGCTACGTGTCGATCACGCGCCTGGTGGCGAAGGGTTCGATCGCGACCGGATCGCGGACCGAGCCGCTCACCGGAACGGCCTGGTTCGACCACGAGTGGGGCGCGGGCGTCCTCCCCGCGGGCGCCGCCGGGTGGGACTGGTTCGCCCTCCAACTCGACGACGGCTCCGAGCTGATGCTCTACCGCATGCGCGCGAGCGACGGGACCGCCTCGCCGTTCTCTTCGGGGACCTTCGTTCCGGCGCGCGGGGCGGCGTTGCCGGTCGCGTGGACGGGTGTCCGTCTGACCGAGACGGCCTCCTGGACCTCTCCCCGGTCGCGCGCGCGCTATCCGGCGGGATGGAGGATTGTCGTCTCCCCCCTCCAGCTCGACGTCACGGTGTCGCCGCTCGTCGCCGCTCAAGAGCTCGACACCACTGCCTCGACCGGCGTGACGTACTGGGAGGGGGCGTGCGCGGTCCGCGGAACGCGCGCCGGCCGCCCCGTCGCCGGGAACGCGTATGCCGAGCTGACGGGCTATGCCGGCCGCGACGTACCGGGACTCGCGGGTACCGTTACTCCGGAGGCTGCGTCGGCTTCGGCTTCGGCTGCCACTTCGTCTTGCCGGTCGGGCGCGTCTCGACCGTCAGGAAAAAGTAACTCGCCTTACCCAGGTTCCGATAGACGTACGGGAAGCGGACCGTGAACGAATCCCGCTCCCCTTTGTCCAGGTCGCCCACCTTGATCCCGCCGCTGCCGGCCGCGAGCATGACCCCCTCGGCGTCGAAGATCGCGATCGCCACGCCGACCTCCTGATCTCGCGCGGAGTTGTTGTCGACGCGCACGACCGCCTTGGCGCTCGACACGCGAAACGGCTTGAAGGTGTCGCCGAAATCGAACCGGATCTCGGAGATCGCGATCTCGTTCCAGTCGAACCGCAGCCGCTGGATGCCGTTCGATGGCGACCAGTTGAACTTCTGGGTGGTGATTTCGGCGGGGAGAAGGCTCGCGAAGAAGAGTGCAGCCGCGGCGAGGAAGAACCGACGGAACATGAATTTCACCTCCGATTCGAGGGTAGCACGACGCCCTCCGCGGTCCGTTCGCCCTGGTGCCTCTGGCCCTGGAGCACCGCATCCACGGCCTGGTCACTTCCACTCTCCGCGGCTCGCTCGAGCGCGGAGTGATCGTGAATGACCTCGCTCGAAAGGTAGTCGTGCAGCCAGATGCGCTCGATGATCGGGTACGCCGCGACGAGCGGCAGGATGAGGACCGCGCCGACGATTCCCTGCAGCGTCCCGCCCACGATGAGGGCCAGCAGGACCGCGAGCGTCGAGAGCTGGAGTCGCCGACCGTAGATCCGGGGCACGAGCACGTAGGTCTCGACCACGTGGTACAGGACGTAGAGGAAGAGCACCCCCAGGCCGGCGAGCGGTGAGACGGTCAGGGCCATCAGGACGGCCGGCGCGGTCGAGATGACGACGCCGATGATCGGAACGACGTCCGCGAGACCCGCGAGCAGCGCGAGCGGCACGGCGCCCGGGACGCCGAATCCCACGAGGATTCCGAACGTGACGACGGTCGTGATCGCCGAGGTCACGATCTGCCCCCCCACGTACGCGAACACCACGTCCGAGACCTCCGGGACCGTGTCCGCCATGCGCTTCCGGAAGCGGCGGGGTACGTAGGCGAGAACCCACGCGTACACACGCTTGCCGTCGAGCAGGAGATACATCGTGAGCACGTAGAGGAAGAAGGTGAGCGCGACGACGCCGACCGCGATCTTTCCCCACACGAGCGGCTGCTCGAGCCAGCGCCGGATCCCGGGCGACGTCGGCAGGTCGAAGATCTCGGACGCGATCTCCTTCAGGAACGGCTGGTCCGCCGGAATGTGCGCCTCGACGCGATCCCGGTAGGCCGGAAAGTTCTGTCCCAGCCGGATGAGCTGACCGACCAGGGGCGGGAGCACGAAAACCGCGAACGCCAGGATCAGGGCGAGGACGGTCACCCCGACCGTCGCGACCGCGACCCCCCGGGAGAAGCCGCGGTTCTGCAGCCACGACACGACGGGATAGAGAGTCACCGCGAAGAGCACGGCCACCAGGAAGATGAGAAAGAGCAGCCAGAGCTTCAGGACGACGACGACGAGGAGCGCCGCGACGAGGAGCCTCGCGATCGTCGCGAACGGGATCTCGATCCGGACGCGGCTCGGGCGGCCGTTCCGGTCGTCGGGGCCCGCGCTCACGAAATCCTCATGACTGTCCCGACCTAGGCAAGAAGCGAGCCCAACCGGGCGCTTCTCAGAATTCGGTCGGGGGCAGGTCCGAGGCCGGGTTGAAGTCCGGGGGACGGGGGGCAGGCGGCCGTGGGTTCCGCAGCCGGCTGTGACCGTAGCCGTAGAGGAGGTAGATCACGGCGCCGACCCCGAGCCATCCCACGAACCGCCACCAGGACGACGGGGGGAGGTAGTAGATGAGGCCGAGCGACGAGACGATCCCGAGCGAGGGAAGCAGAACCGGACCGAATGGCACGCGGAACGGGCGCTCGCGGTTCGGGTCCCGGAAACGCAGGATCATGATCCCGATGCAGATGAGGATGAACGCGAACAGAGTCCCGATGTTCGTCAGGTTCACCATCTCGTCGAGCGTCGTGAACATGGCGGTCACGCCCACCGCGACCCCGGTCAGGATCGTCGTGACGTGCGGGGTGCGGAAGCGGCGGTGAACCTTCGCGAACACCGGGGGGAGCAGTCCGTCGCGCGCCATCGCGAAGAAGATGCGCGGCTGCCCGAGCTGGAAGACCAGGAGGACGGCCGTGTGCGCCACCACCGACCCGAACGCGACGACGCCGACCATCCAGTTCGGCATCGAGACGAATTTCATCGCGAGCGTGAGGGGCTCGGCCTGCTCGGTCGCCAGCGTCTGCCGCAGCGCGGGGTACGGAATCATCCCCGTGAACACGGCGGAGATGAGGATGTAGATGACCGTGCAGATGATGAGCGATCCGATGATCCCGATCGGCATGTCGCGCTTGGGATTGCGGGCCTCCTCCGCAGTGGTCGAGACCGCGTCGAACCCGATGTAAGCGAAGAACACGATGGCGGCTCCCGCCGCAATGCCCGAGAAGCCGTTCGGCGCGAAGGGCGTCCAGTTCGCGGGCTTCACGAACTTGAAGCTGACGAAGACGAAGAACCCCAGGACGACGAGCTTGATCGCGACCATCCAGAAGTTGAACGACGCCGACTCCCGGATCCCCCAGACCAGAACGGCCGTGATCGCCGCCACGATGAACAGCGCCAGCAGGTTGAGCACGATGGGGATTCCGAAGACGTGCGGCGCCGCCGCGACGACGTCCGGCATCTTGGTGTGCGCCGTGTGGTAGTCGATGGTCATCCAGCGGGGGATGTGGATGCCCATTCCTTCCATGAGCGTATTGAAGTAGTTCGCCCACGAGATCGCGACCGCGACGTTGCCGATCGCGTACTCCAGGATGAGGTCCCACCCGATGATCCAGGCGATCAACTCCCCCAGGGTCGCGTAAGAGTAGGTGTACGCGGAGCCCGCGACCGGCACCATCGAGGCGAACTCGGCGTAGCAGAGCGCGGTGAAACCGCAGACGACCGCGGTCAGGACGAACGAGATCATCAGGGCGGGACCGGCGCCCGGCCGCGCGGCGTCGCCCGCCGTGGCCGTGCCGATGGTGGCGAAGATGCCGGCCCCGATGATCGCGCCGATCCCGAGGGCGATCAGGTTCCCGGGGCCCAGGGCCTTCCGGAGCTGGTTCTCGCCGACCTTGGTCTCGGCGACCAGCTCGTCGAGCGACTTCGTCCGGAAGAGCCCTTCGGGGAAGCTCAACGTGCGTGGAGAATAGCAAACGCCTCCGCCGGCGCACCCGGCTCCCGCGATGGGGACGGCGCGTTCGGACGCGGGGGATCCTTTGCCGGAGGCCCGGACGGATCCGGCTCTTCCGCGGGCGGACCCTGCTCCGGAGAGGGCGGTTCCTGAATCGGCGGGTCGACCGCTTCGGCGGAATCGATCACGCGAGCCGCCCCGGCAGCTCCGCGAGGCTTCGGATCCGTTCCGGAACGCCGGGGTGGCGATCGTCGCGGTCGAGGAGAAGGGCCGAGAGCCCCGCCGCCCGCGCCCCGTCGTAGTCGTCGCTCGGCGAGTCCCCCACGTGGAGCGCTTCCGCCGCGCCGACGCCGAGGCGTCCGCAGACGCGCCGGAAGATCTCGGGGTCGGGCTTGCCGACCTCCTCGATCGCCGAGACCGCGACGACCGGAAAGAACCGGTCGAGCTCCAGCGCCGCGAGGAGCTTCGGCAGATAAGAATCCCAGTTCGAGACGATCGCGAGCTTCAACTCGCGCCGGCGCAGCTCCTCGAGAGTCGCGACCACGTCGTCGTAGATCCTCCACGCCGCGGGATTCCGGAAGTGCTCCGCGAGGCGCGCGAACGCCGCGTCCGACACGGGCTCGCCGTCGAGGAAGAATCGGACGCGTCCGAGGAGGCCCTTCCAGAACTCGGTCTCCCCGCGCACTCCGCCGTACCGGTCGGCGGCGGGAGCGGCCTGCAACTCCTTCCAGGCCCGGGACAGAGCCCGGTACAGGTCTCCGTCCGAGAAGCGCGCGCCGTCCGCCGCGAACTCGCGCGCGTAGACCGCCTCGACCGGCGGGTCCGGATGCACGAGCGTCGCTCCCGCGTCGAAGAGGACCGCGCGAATCACGCTGCCTCCGGGGGAAGGAACGCGCCGGCGAAGTCGATCGGTCCGGCGGCGGCGTTACGCGGCGAGGCCGTTCTCCCGCATCACCCCGTCCAAGATCCGGTTGATCGCGTCGAGGCAGCGGTCCGCCGCGGCGAGCGCGCGCTCCCGTTCCTCGGGAGTCGCGGCCACCCGGCCGAGCGCCTCGCGCTCGACCTGGCGGTGCCACACGTCGGCCTCCTCGTGCACCGTGAAGAACCGGACGGCCTCGGGATCGTCGATGCCGTAGAACGCGGCGAGTCCCTCGCGCTTCGTGCGGGAGATTTCCGGAATCTGTGACTCGTAGGCGTAGAGGGCGGCCAGCCCTTCCGCGACGGAACCGCCTCGGGTCGTGGCGCGGAACCGGGCGATCGCGTCGGCCACCTCGGGGGTGCGGGGCGTGGCCGAGAGGTCGGACTCCGCCGCGCCCAGGGATGCCGCGAACCTCCGCCACAGCGCGGGATGGTTGACGGGGCCCTGCTCCTCCTCGACCAGGTTCTCGAGAAGCTCCGCGCGGACCTGCGGGTCGTCGCAGCCGGCGTGGACGCCGGAGACGTACGTCGGGAACGCGGCGACGTGCGGGTAGTAGGAGATCGCGTACTCCCGGATGTGCTCCCGCGTCAGCTTTCCCTCGGTCCAGAGGCAGTAGAAGGGATGTTTCAGAAGATGCTTCTCGGCCACGAGCGCGTCGAGAGCGTCCAGGAATTCTTCTCGAGTCATTGTTCCCCCTCCCCTATTGCGATGAGCTTACCTCTCGTGTCCCGCGTCCCGTGTCCCCTGTCCCGCCCTAGGGCATCACCTGCCCGCCGTCGAGCACGATGGCCTGCCCCGTGATCGACCGGGCGTCGTCCGAGGCCAGGTATGCCGCCAGGCCCGCGACCTCGTCCGGCTCGATGATCCGCGCGAGCGGCGCCATCTGCGCGGCCAGCCGGCGGCCGTCCTCCTCGGTGCCGCCGTGGCGCTCGCCGACCCCCTTCCAGCCGGCGCGCCCCATGTCCGTCTCGACCCAACCCGGGCACATCGCGTTGACCGTGATGCCGCGGGGCGCGAGCTCGAGTGCGAACGTCCGGGTCAACCCGATGACGCCGTGCTTCGTGGCGGAGTAGGCGCCGAGGCCCGCGACGCCAAAACGTCCCACGACCGACGAGAGGTTGATGATTCGTGCTCCGTCGGAAAGGTGCGGAAGCGTGGCGCGCGTCATCCGGAAGACCGCCGTCAGATTCGTCGCGAGGATCGCGTCCCAGCGCGTGTCGTCCGGGTCCGTCAGCGGCGTGGGCCCGCCCAGCCCGGCGTTGTTGACGAGGACGTCGATCCTGCCCCACTTCGACACGACCGCGGCCACGGTCCGGGCGATGTGGCCGGCATCCGTGACGTCGGTTTCGAGCGCCAGGGCCCGGCCGCCGTCCGCCTCGATCTCCTGCGCGATCGAGCGGCAGGCCGCCTCGTCCCGCGCGGCGAGCGCCACCGCGGCGCCCTCGCGCGCGAAGCGCCGGGAGATCGCTTCCCCGATCCCGCGCGACGCGCCCGTGACGAGCGCGACCTTTCCCGCGAGCCGGAGACCTTCGGCCACGCTTGCGCTCTAGGCGGGAAGGCTCGGCAGCGTCGCGCCGCGTCGGGCGCGCGCCTCGAGGAGCTCCGCGGGCAGCGCGAAGTGGACGTCCTCCTCGATGGTGACGAGGTTCTCGATCCGTTCGGCGCCGAGCGCCGTGAGCGCCGCCACGATCTGGTCGACCAGGAACTCCGGCGCGGACGCGCCGGACGTCACGCCGACGGTCGCGGCCCCCTCGAGCCATGCGGGGTCGACGCCGGACGCGTCGTCCACGAGGTAGGCGCGCGATCCCGCGAGCAGGGCCTCCTCCACCAGGCGGTTCGAGTTGGACGAGTTCTTCGAGCCGATCACCAGGATGACCGGCGCCTCGCGCGCGAGTGCGCGCACCGCGAGCTGCCGGTTCTGGGTCGCGTAGCAGATGTCGGCCTTCGCCGGACCCTCGATCGCGGGGAAGCGGCGTTTCAACGTCTCGACGATCGGGCGCGTGTCTTCCATCGAGAGCGTCGTCTGCGTGATGTACGCGACTCGGGATGGGTCCGCGACCGCAAGCGCCTCGGCCTCGGCGACCGACGAGACGAGCTGGATCCGCGAGATCGCCTCCCCCATCGTGCCCTCGACCTCCTCGTGTCCGGGGTGGCCGATCAGGATGATCGAGTAGCCGAGACGAGCGAAGCGGACCGCCTCCAGGTGCACCTTGGTCACCAGGGGGCAGGTCGCGTCGATCACGTTCAGGCCGCGCCGCAGGGCCTCCTCGCGGACCGCGGGCGAGATGCCGTGCGCCGAGAAAACCACGGTCGCGCCGTCCGGGACCTCCGTGAGCTCGTCGACGAACCGCACGCCGCGCTTTTCGAAGCCGCGGACCACGTGGAGGTTGTGGACGATCTCCTTGCGCACGAAGAGCGGCGGCTCGACGCACTCGAGCGCGAGCTCGACGACGTCGATCGCGCGGACGACACCGGCGCAGAAGCCGCGCGGCGCCGCCAGCAGGATCCGCTTGGGATAACGGGAGGCGTCCGTCATGACGCGGCGGATTCTACGGCGGCGGGTTCCGCCTCGGCCGATCCCGTCAGGTAGGTCAGGATCTCGCGCTCGCAGCGGTCCCGGTAAGCCGGGAAGGAGGCCTCGGGGTCCGCCTCCGCGAGCCACTGCATCATCAGGCCGTCGAAGATCGCGCGGACCGTGCAGGTCGCGGCGGCGACGTCGCGACTCGCAAAGATTCCCCGGCGGACTCCGTCTGCGACGATCTCTCCGTCGATCTCCCGGCACACCCGGTAGAAGCGCGCCGTGACGTCCCGGAAGTTTTCGTGGCGCGCTCCCAGCCCGCAGAAGTCGACGAACGTCCGGAAAAAGGCCCGGTTCTTCGACGGAGACGGGAACGTGATCGCGACGAGGGCCCGCACCTTCCCGAGAGGATCCGGGGCCGCCGAGACCGCGTCGCGCATGCGGGCGTGGATCGAGTCGACGAGCCAGCCGAAGAGACGGCGGAAGAGGTCTTCCTTGGAGGCGAAGTAGTAGAGCGTGATCCCCTTGGAGACTCCGGCGCGGCGCGCGATGTCGTCGAGCGTGACCTCGGCGAACCCCTTTTCCGCGACCTCGCGGAAGGCTGCCTTGTAGAGCGCCCGCCGCCGCTGCTCCTCGCGCTCCGGGACCCGGCTGTTCATCGCTCCGGCAACGTAACTGACCGGTCGGTCAGTGTCAAATGGCTCCGGGACGGGACGATAAACTCGGCACCGATGAAGGTCCGGATTCTCTATTTCGCGTCTTTCCGGGACGCCGCCGGCAAGGCCGCGGAGGAGCGGGAGCTGCCGGAGGGGACCCGGGTCATCGACCTCTGGGAGACGCTCGCGCGCGAGATCCCGGCGCTCTCGCGCTACCAGAAGATGCCGGTCGCCGCCGTCAACCGGCTGAGCACAGTCGGCTACCACGCCCTCGAGGACGGCGACGAAGTCGCCTACCTTCCCCCGGTCGCGGGCGGCTGATGCACCTGACCCGCGAGTCGATCGACGTCGCCGCGCTCGTCGCGGAAGTCCGCCCCTCCGACGGCGCGGTCTGCATTTTCGTGGGGGTCGTCCGCAACGAAGGCGACGGCGGCGAGACGGTCGCGATCGAGTACGAGGCCTACGAGGAGATGGCGGAGATGGAGCTCGCGCACGTCGTCGCCTCGGTCTCGCAGGAGTGGCCGGAGGCCCGAGTGCGCATCACCCACCGGATCGGGAGGCTCGAGGTCGGCGAGCCGTCGGTTGCGGTCGTCGCGACGGCGCCCCACCGGGAGACTGCGTTCACCGCCTGCCGCCTGGCGATCGAGTGGGTCAAGGAGCACGCCCCGATCTGGAAGAAGGAGATCCGCCCGGACA
>Ga0105249_10001884_pt1 | contig 18160 bp, 14 predicted proteins | sample KBSS44metaG_FD_81522 | JGI IMG/M metagenome (GOLD analysis project Ga0105249, IMG submission 81522) | Switchgrass rhizosphere microbial communities from Kellogg Biological Station, Michigan, USA - KBS S4-4 metaG | ecosystem: Host-associated > Plants > Roots > Rhizosphere > Soil | place...
CGGTCCGCGCGAATGCGTGCGACATGGCCGCGAGGCTCCAGACCACGATCGACACACCGTACCCCGCGCGGGTGCCGAAGCGGTCCATGATTCGCCCGGCGCCGATGAAGCCGATCGCGTACGCGAGCGTGAACCACGACACGATCGCGCCGTACTGCGCCTCCGACCACCCGATCTCCCGCTGCAGCGTCGGCGCCAGAATGCCGAGCACCTGGCGGTCGATGTAGTTGATCGTCGTGGCGAAGAAGAGCAGCCCGCAGATTGTCCATCGGTAGCGGCCGATCGTCGCGAGCGCGCCGCTCGCGGCGATCGCCGCCCCGCCCGCCGGGGCCGCCATGGTGCCGGCGGCGACTGCTCCCTTCCCTGGCCGAGTTACGTCCGTCATCACGGTCTCCGATGAACGCGATCGGGCGGGGCGCCTACCGCTGAACGCGGCCGCTCCCTTCGCCCTGAACGAGCGCTTCCACCTCGGCCACGTCGACGCGGTTGAAGTCGCCGAGGATCGAATGCTTGAGGCACGAGGCGGCAGTGGCGAACTCCAGCGCGCGGGCGTCGTCGCGGTAGGCGCGCACTCCGTAGATCAACCCGGCGCCGAACGAGTCGCCCGCGCCGACGCGGTCCACGATGTCCGTGATCTCGTACTTCCGGCTCACGAGAAACTGCGTGCGGTTGTGCAGCACCGCCGACCAGCCGTTGCGGTCTGCACTGTGACTTTCCCGCAGCGTGATCACCTGCTTGTCGAGGTTCGGGAACTCGTCGAGCACGCGCATGGCCATCGCGCAGTACTTGTCCGTCTCCAGAGCACCCGCGTGCACGTCGACGTCGAGATCGATACCCAACGCCTTCTGACAATCCTCTTCGTTGGCGATGCCGACGTTCACGTGCCTCACGACCTCGCGCATGACCTCCGGCGCCGACTTGCCGTACTTCCAGAGGTTCTTGCGGTAGTTGTAGTCACACGACACGACGATGCCCTTCTCGCGCGCGCGTCGCGCCCCTTCGATCGCGAGCTCCGCTGCGGTCGCGCTGATGGCAGGCGTCACCCCCGTGAGGTGGAACCAGTCGGCACCGTCGAGCACCGCATCCCAGTCGAAGTCGCCCGGCTTCGCCGTCGAGATCGATGACCCCGCTCGGTCGTAGACCACCTTCGAGGGACGCTGGTTGGCGCCGGATTCGAGGAAGTAGATGCCGAGCCGTCCGCCCTGTCGCTTCACTCGGCTCGTGTCGACGCCGTAGCGTCGCAGCTCACCCAGGCAGGCGTCGCCGACGGCGTTAGACGGAATCGCGGAGACGAACGAAACCGGTACGCCGTACTGCGCAAGCGACACCGCGACATTCGCCTCGGCGCCACCGAACGTCGCCTCGAGCGTTGGCGACTGGAACAGGCGCTCGAACCCCGGTGACTTGAGCCGCAGCATCACCTCACCGAACGTCACCACACGGGAGGGCATCGTCATGGTCGGGATATCCTGGCGACGCTGCCGGCCAGCTCCACCGCAGCGCGCGTTGCCGAGCGAATCTGGTCGAACTGTCTCGCGGCGATCCAGTCGTTCGGGGCCATCCACGACCCGCCGCACGCGACCACGCGTGAAAAGCCGAGGTATGATGCGAGGTTCGCCGGCCCGATCCCGCCGGTGGGCATGAACGACACGTCGGTGTACGGAGCGGCGATCGCCTTGAGGTACGCCAACCCTCCCATCGGCTCTGCCGGGAAGAACTTGAGCACCGAGAGGCCCCTGCCTAACGCCATCTCGACTTCCGTGGGAGTCGCGATGCCCGGGAACACCGGGAGCTCGACGCCCTGGCAATAATCGACGACCGCCGGATTGAAGCCCGGGGCGACGGCGAACCGGGCGCCGGCGTCGCGCGCTTCCGCCGCCTGCGCGGGGGTGAGGACGGTTCCGGCACCCACGAGCATGTCGGGGAGCTCAGCGGCGATGCGTCGTAACGCCTCGAGCGCCCTCGGTGTCCGGAGGGTGATCTCGGCGCACGGCAGCCCACCTTCGCTCAGCGCGCTGGCCAGCGGCACGGCGTCGGCGGGGTCGTCGATCACGATGACGGGTATGACACGAAGCGCGGTGAAACGCTCGCGAACGGCTGCAGTTGTCAATGGCGCGCTGGTGGTAGTCACGCGTGCTTGTCTCGGTCGGTCAGAGTGTTGCGGCGGCGAGATGCGACTCGAGCGCGCCCGCCACGCCGTTGCGAGCGGCCCGGACGAGCAGGTCGGCTACGAGGTCCGCAAAACCGCCGCCGGCGATGGACGTCAAATCTTCGCCCCACAGAGTACGGTCAGCACAGGCCGAGCGCGCGACATTCACGAGAGCGCCGTCGTCCTCGCCAGCGTGGCGCCAGAGCGCGCGGATCGCGTCCGCCTTGACATCGCTGGGGACCGGGCGGCCGGCGAATCGCTCCACCGCATCGTCTCGCATGAACAGGAGGTAGGCGGCAAAGCCGAGCGCGAGCGCCGCCGGCGCTCTGCCCGTTCTGGCAGCATACCCAACGATCGACGGGACGACTCGTACGCGCAGTTTTGTGGTCTGATACAGCGTGATATCGAGCAGCGCGTGCTTGATGAACGGATTCGCGAACCGCTCGAGCACCTGATGCGCGAACGTTTCGGCGTCTCGCGGCAGCATGGCGAGGCTCGGTACGATCTCCTCCAGCATGACGCGACGCACGAACGGACCCACGAGATCGTGGCCCATCGCGTCGGCGACGGTGCGGCACCCGGCGAGCAGCGCCAGTGGCGCGATGATGGTATGCGCGCCATTCAGGAGCCTGACCTTTCGCTCGCGAAATGGGGCGATGTCCTCAGCGATCACGATGGTCGGGGCGGCGGCGGCGAACGATAGGCGCCGCCTCGCGCTCTCATCGCCCTGGATCGCGAACAGCCGGTACGGCTCGCACACGGTGATCAACTCGTCGCGATATCCGAGCTGCTCCCACAGGCCATCGATCTCGTTGCGAGGCGGCGAGCCGGGCACGATGCGATCGACGAGCGTGTTGTAGAAGGGGACCGCGCGTGTGACCCACGACGAGAAGGCGGCGCCGAGCTCCCATCGATCGGCGAGAGTGAGCACGGTCTCGCGCAGACGATCGCCGTTGGATTCGATGAGCTCACAGGGGATCACGGCGACGCCCTTGCTGTCAGCAAACGCGAACGTCCGCGCACGCTCGTAGAGGAAGCGCGTGAGCTTTCCGGGAAACGACCGTGGCGGCGTGAGGTCGGCCGGCTCGCCTTCGTCGAGCGTGATCCCCACTTCGGTCGTGTTCGAGAACACGAGCTCGAGCCAGGGGTTGCACGCGCACGCGAGAACCGCGTGCCAGTCGTCGGCCGCGGAGAGCGCTCGGCTCACCGCGCCAATGAGTCTCGTGCTCCGGCGCGGCACTCCGTCTTCCAGACCTTCGGTGACGAGCGTGAAGAGCCCGTCCTGCTCGCGAAAGAGTCGATCCCGCTCGCTGGTAGTGGAAGCGATGGCGACGACGCGCCCGTTGAACGCGCCGCGGCCGTTGGCATCATCGAGGTACACGTCGATGAACGCGCGCAGGAAGGCGCCCGTTCCGAACTGCACCGCCTTCTCCGGCAGGCCGGCGCTCGCGCCGGCGGGGCCGGTCTCGATCTCGGCCCGGTGCGCGAGAGCGTGCGCGCGACGAAGGCGCGGAAGATCCGCGGTCATTACCGCGAACGCGTCGTCACAGGGTCACGCCTTCCTTCCAGATCGCGATCTCGCGATACCCGTGGCGCTCGTTGTTGGTCAGCGTCCGCCCCGACGCCACGTCGAGGATGAGCGCGAACAGATCATCCACCAGCCCATCCATGGTCGCCGACCCATCGAGCAGGGCTCCGGCGTTGAAGTCGATCCAGTGCGGCTTCTTCGCGGCGATCTCGGTGTTCGAGGCGATCTTGGCCGTCGGTACCGGAAAGCCGAGCGGCGTGCCGCGGCCCGTGGTGAAGAGGAGCAGCGTCGCGCCGCTCGCGACCATCGCGGTGGACGACACGCCGTCGTTGCCGGGCGCTTCGAGCAGCGAAAGCCCGCGCCGACGCACGCGATCGCCGTAGCGAAGCACGTCGGTCACCGTCGCGCGGCCGCCCTTCTGAATGGCGCCTAACGACTTCTCCTCGAGCGTCGTCAGACCGCCCGCCTTGTTCCCGGGCGACGGGTTCTCGTAGATCGGCTGGCCGTGGCGGAGAAAATATGCCTTGAAGTCGTTTACCATCGACACGATGCCGTCGAACACGCCTTCGTCGGCCGCCCGGCTCATGAGCATCTGCTCGGCGCCGAACATCTCCGGCACTTCCGTCAGCAGCACGCTGCCGTCGAGGGCCGTGAGTCGGTCGGCGATGCGGCCGACGAGCGGATTCGCCGAGATGCCGCTGAACCCATCCGACCCACCGCACTTGTGCCCGAGCACCAGGTCGGAGGCCGGGCATTCGACGCGACGATCCTCGCTCATGCGGTCGATGAGCTCACCGACAGCATCGCCGCCGCTTTCCAGCTCGTCGATCACGTCCTGCGTGTTGAAGAAGCGGATCCGCTCGCGATCGATACCATCGCCGGCGATACGCAGGAGCGCGTCGAGCTGGTTGTTCTCGCAGCCGAGCCCCAGCACCAGCACGCCGCCAGCGTTAGGGTGCCGAAGGAGACCGGCGAGGACGCGCTGGGTGTTGCGCAGGTCGTCCCCGAGCTGGCTGCAGCCGTACGGATGCGAGAACGCGTGCACGCCGTCCACGCGGCCGGCGTGTCGGTCGGCGGCGGTGCGAGCAATTCGCTCAGCGGCGTGGTTGACGCAGCCAACGGTGTTGAGGATCCAGACCTCGTTGCGCGTCCCGACCCGGCCATCGGGACGGCGGTACCCCATGAACGTGGGCGCGGGCCCCGAGACACCGGCGGCCGTGACGGCACGGAGGGCCGGCTCGTAGCGGTAGTCGACGGTGCCGCTCAGGCGTGTTCGCAGGTTGTGCGCGTGGACCCAGGCCCCGCGAGCGATGGGAGCAGTCGCCTCGCCGATCACGAAGCCGTACTTGGTGACCGGTGCTCCGGTATCGAATGGTCGCAGCGCGATCTTGTGGCCACCCGGAACGTCATCGGTGAGCGTCAGGCGCTCGTCGCCGAGGACAATCTCGTGTCCGGCGACGAGGGCGCGGAGGGCTAACGCGACGTCGTCATCAGGATGAATGCGCACCACGTCGGGCCCGGCGGGCCGAGCTCGCGCCTCGGCGACGCCGGGGCGCGCGGCGGCTTCGCTCACCTGACTGCCTCGAGCGACGCGATGTGTGCGCCGCTGTGTTCCGCGCGGCGCGACACGCCGTTCAGCTTGTACGTCGCTTTCGGGATCTCGTACGCCAGGGCGCGCGCCATCTCGCGGGCCTCGCTCGTGTCCACGATGTGACGCGCGACGAGACCGGCGAGGAAGTTCGCGTCGACGCGGCGTGCGAGATCGTGCCGCGCGCCGATGGAGCAGAACGCGCGGGTGTCGTCGTTGAATCCGGCGGTGTTGTGAATCCCCGCGGTCTCGGTCGTTTGCTGACGAAACCGCGTCAGGCCTTCGATCGAATCGTGGAACCACCACGGCGAGCCCAGTTTGACCGCGGGGTAGTGGCCGGCGAGCGGGGCGAGCTCGCGGGCGTACGTGGACTCGTCGAGCGTGTACAGGATCAGCGTGAGACGCGGGTCGGCGCCGTACGCGTTCAGCAGCGCGCGGAGGTTGCGCGTGTACTCGGTGACGATCGGCATGTCCGCGCCCATGTCCGGGCCGAAGCGCGCCGCGACGGCGTCGTGATGGTCGCGCAGCGAGCCGGGATGGATCTGCATGACGAGGCCGTCGTCCGTCGACATGCGCGCCATCTCCATCAGCATGTGCGCCTCGAAGCGGCGCTGGTCCGCCGCGGTCGCCGCACGACCGAGGGCACGGGCGAACAGCGCCTCCGCCTCCAACGCGGGAAGCCGTTCCGTGTATGGGTCCACGACGGCGTGGTCGGTCGACGTGGCGCCCATGCTCGCAAAGAAGCGGCGTCGCTCCGCGAGCGCGTCGAGGAAGGTCGCGAACGTCGTGATCGACGTGCCATGGACGCCGCCCAGGCGGTCGATCGCGTCGGCCCACTCCGGTGACGCGATGCGGAACAGCGCGTCGGGACGGAAGCACGGGACGACCGTGCCATCCCAGTCCGAGTCGCGGATGGCCTGGTGATGGTCGAGCGGGTCGGTCGCGGCGTCGGTCGTGGCGAGCACTTCGATGTTGAAGCGATCGAAGAGGGCCCGCGGGAGGAATTCCGGCGACTGCAGCTTCTCGGCGATCTCGTCGTAGACGTGGAGCGCCGTGTCCGCGGTGAGCTTGACGCGCACGCCGAACAGGTCGTGCAGCTCGTGGTCGAGCCAGGCGCCGGTCGGCGTTCCGCGAAAGAGATAGTAGTGGGCCGCGAACGTCGTCCACACCTCGCGCGGATCGCGCGCGGTCGCCGTGCCGTCCCGCGTCGGGATGCCTAACGACTCCATCGGCACGCCGCGCGAGTACATCAGGCGGAAGATGTAGTGGTCCGGCGTGATGAGCACCGCCGTCGGTTCCGGAAACGGCCTGTTCTCCGCCAGGACCCTCGGATCCACGTGGCCGTGCGGGCAGATCAGGGGGAGGTGGCGGGTTTCCTCGAACAGCTCGCGAGCCACCCGCCGGATCGACGGGTCGGGGTCGAAGAAGCGGTCAGGATGCAGCGCGAGGGGGGTCGAGGAGGCCTGCGTGTCGGTCCGGCGGACGTTTCTGGTAGCGGTCACGTAGGGCGCGGCGTTGGCGACGGGAGTTGGCGGACAGGGGGTCGTGGCGAATTTGACCGGATTAAGAACAATATATGGACGGCGGCGGCGCACCTGCCGTTCCGGTCCCTGCCCATGTGGTGCATGCCTGAGTCTGGAGCGGCATTGGACCGTATTTCCCCTTGCCGAGCAGGACCAAAAGCGCGAATGTTCGTTGAACGAACTAAATCGCACGGCAACAGTGTACCGCCCGCGGCCACGCGGCGCAATGCATAGTTTTTCGTCCCACTCCCGGCCCTGTCCGCCTCGTGCTTCACCCCGGTCACCCGTGAGAAAAATCAACAGCCGGAGCTTCATCCGCGCCACGCGGTCGACGCCGCGTGAGATCAATCGCCGGATCGTTCTCAACCTCGTTCACGACCACCAGCCGATCTCGCGCGCCGACCTCGCCCGGCGCATGAGTGTCGGGCGCGGCATGGTCACGACGTTCGTCAACGAGTTGATCGCCGAAGGCGCCATCTACGAGGGCGCGGCGGTCGATGCCCCCCGCGGGCGCCGGCCGAAGATGCTCTACGTCCGCACCCGCGACCGACTCGTCGTCGCCGTGGACGTCCGTTTCAGCCGCACCTACCTCATGCTGGCCGATTTCAGCGGTACGGCGATCGCCCTCGAGTCGTTCGAAACGGTCGTCGAGCCGGAGGTCCTCGTGGCCGAGCTCGCCCGCCGGATCGGCCGGTTGTTGGAAGAGCACGCGACCCTCGGCGGGTGCGAAGGCATCGGGCTCGTCGTTCCGGGCATGACCGATCACCGAACGGGGCGCGTGCTCAACTCGCCCCAGCTCGGTTGGCGGAACGTCGACATTCGCGATGCGCTCGCCAACGCCACCGGACTCCCGGTCCAGGTCGAGAACGCCCCGATCGCCTGCGCCCTGTCGCACCTCTGGCTCGGCGAGCGCGGCGGTGAGGCTCACTCGGACTTCGTCTACGTCACCATTTCCGACGGCGTCGGCGCCGGGATCGTGGTGAACGGCCAGGTGGTTCGCGGCCATGGAAACACGGCTGGGGAGTTCGGCCACGTGCCGATCGCCCTCGACGGACCGATGTGCCTGTGCGGCGCCCGGGGGTGCATCGAAGCCCTCACCTCGAACCTCGCCACCCTCTCGCGCTACGTCGGCCAGCAGCTATCACCGACGGCCACCCGTGAGCTTCTCAACTCGACCGGGCTGACCGTGACCGACGTGATCGCTCGCGCGCGCGCCGGCGACGAGCGCGCCGCCGCCGCGCTCGACGAGACGGGTCGATACCTCGGCGCTGCGCTCGCCACCATCGTCAACGCGATAAATCCCACACTCATCTTCGTCGGTGGCGAGATCACCGAGGCGTGGGATCGCCTCGCGCCCGTGGTCCGCGCGGCAATCAGGGAGCGCGCACTCACGGAGGTCGCGGCGGCGACGCCCATCATCACGGAGCCGGCGAGCAGCTACCCACGGCTTCGAGGAGCGATCGCGCTGGTCGCGGCCCCCGCGTACGCCGCGCCGCAAGTGGCCTAAACTTCCGGGACGATCGGCGCAGCCACCTGATATCACAGCTGAATCAATTCATTCGACCGACCTGCCGCTCCCGCCTGGCGTATGAGGCAATTACGGGTTGATGGCTTGCCGTTGCTCCTCGTTGGTGTATTATCACAACTGAATCACGTTCCGGCAGAACGTGAATCGCCAGTGTTGTATGGCCCACTGCTGCGGCGACCTGATGACGATCGCGGCCAACGACGGCACGACAGCAAGCTCGAACGGCGCCCCGGCGCGCCCAGCGCGCTCAACCCGGCTGGCTGAATTCTTCGCCGTCGAGCGGAACGTCGCCGCCGCTTCCGCTGCTGTATTCGTCATGGGGCTCGGCGAAGAGCTGTGGAAGCGCTTTGTTCCAAAGTACCTCTCCGCCCTCGGGGCCCCTGCGACGGCAATCGGCTTGTATGGATCGACACGCGATTTCGCCGACGGTGCCCTTCAGTATCCGGGCGGATGGGTTGCCGATCGGCTCGGACGCCGAAAAGCCCTTCAGATCTTCGTCACGCTCGCTGCTGTTGGCTACGCGCTCTATCTGATCGCTCCCAGCTGGCCGCTCGTTCTCGTCGGCCTTGCGTTCGTGATGGCCTGGTCCAGCGCCTCCAGCCCCACGTTGTTCGCGGTAATCGGCGACGCGCTGCCCGCCGAGCGGCGCACCATGGGGTTCGCGGTGCAGTCGATCCTGCGCCGGGTGCCGATCATGATCGCCCCCGTACTTGGCGGACTGCTGATCGCGAAGCTGGGACCCCTTGCCGGCGTGCGGGTCGGCCTCGCCATTACCATTGCAGGTGCCGCGGCGACGCTGCACGTCGTTTCGCGCATCGACCTGCCGCGTACCCCCGATGTGGCGATCCGCATCGCGGGCGTCTGGCGGATCGTCCCTCCTCCACTGCGCAAGCTGCTCGCCTCAGATGTCCTGATCCGAGCCTGCGAGGCACTCGCCGACGTCTTCGTCGTCCTCTATGCGATCGATGTCGTCGGCGTGACGGCACCGCAGTTCGGCGCACTGGTCACTATCCAGACGGCGACTTCCATCGCGGTATACCTACCGGCGGCCAGGATCGCCCGGCGCTCGGGGCGAAAGCCATTCGTCATCGCGACCTTCCTCTCGTTCGCCCTCTTTCCGCTCGCGATTGTTTCGGCGACGGGGATCGCGTCGCTGGTGGTCGCGTTCGTGATAGGCGGGCTGCGAGAGATCGGAGAGCCGGCACGCAAGGCGATGATCGTCGATCTTGCCCCGCCGTATGCTAGGGCTCGAACGGTCGGATTGTACTACCTGCTCCGCGGCCTTGCGATCTCGCCCGCCGCGATGATCGGAGGCGTTCTCTGGACCCTCAGCCCGACGCTTCCGTTCGTGCTCGCGGGGGCGTTCGGATTGGCGGGCGTCGCCGTGTTCACCATTACCGTTCGCGCCGGGGATGCGGCGTAGCTCACGCGACGCCGTCGCGACATTAGCGATCGTGCGCTTCGGGGAGCCGCTCGTACTCGAGCCCCCCGCTTCCCGCTGACCCGAACTTCGGCGACGTCAGGAAGCCGAGCGTCGTCGTGTAGGGCGGCTCGTGTTGCTCGAGCCGCTCCTCTGGCGGCTCGGGCGCAGGCCTTCCCTCGGCGTCATAGCGCTCCGGATTCGCCTGGAACGTCGTGGCGCACGCCGAGGAGCAGAAGTAGACCGTGTACCCGGACAACTCCACGCGAACCGCCGCCGACTCGCTGTCGATCGTCATCCCGCACACCGGGTCTTTCACGGTTGCCATACGCACCTCCTGTAACTTCAGATCAATCCATACGCCCTCGAGAACGATCCCGCTACGGGCGCGTTTACGCGACCGAGCTGAGCCGCTCACTCTCCGCCGTGTCTTCAAACCCTCTGCACGTCACCGTCGCCTGCGCAGGAGAACCGGATCAGCGCCCCTCGACGTCGCGCTCGCCCATCACGCGACGCGATTTTCTTCCCTGCCCCGGATGCGAGCGCGCCTCGTAGAACCGTTCACCCTTGAGGTGCAGCTCGGCCGCCAGGCCCGCGAAATCACGTGGCGTCATCTGATCCGCCACGAGCGGGATCAGGGCCTTCAACAGCGCGACGCGGTCGGCAAGCGGCAGGTCGTTCGCACGATTCACGAGATCGCGCAGCTCGGAGTGATTCAGGTCTTCCGTCTCTTCGCTCGTTGTCATTCGACCTCTGAAGTGCGCGATACACGTTGGGCGGCCCGATTCGTTCCCGGGGCGGATACCGGATGATGGCACGTTCGGGCGCTCTCTACGAGCCCTCGAAGGCCATCCAGCGCAAACTCGGCTGTCGGAACGCTCCGACGCTCGTCGAGACGGCCCGCTAGATCTGTTCCCGTCGCAGGAGCTGCGCGTTGATCGCGACGATGATCGTGCTCAGCGACATGAGCACCGCCCCGACGGCTGGCGACAGCACGACGCGCCACGGGGCGAGGACGCCGGCGGCGAGCGGAATGGCGACGATGTTGTAGCCGGCCGCCCACCACAGGTTCTGGACCATCTTGCGATAGGTCGCGCGCGACAGGTGGATGATGCGCGGCACGTCGCGCGGGTCACTGCGCACCAGCACGATGTCTCCGGCTTCCACGGCGACGTCGGTGCCGGCGCCGATCGCAATGCCCACATCCGCCGTCACGAGCGCCGGGGCGTCGTTCACGCCGTCACCGACCATGGCCACGCGTCTCCCGGCCTGCTGCAGTTGCCGGATCTTTCCCGCTTTCTCCTCCGGCAGGACACCGGCGAACACCGTATCTATGCCGAGCTCCGTGGCGACGGCATCGGCCACCGACCTGGCGTCTCCCGTCATCATGACGACCTGGACGCCCGCATCGTGCAGTGCGCGGACGGCCTCAGACGATTCCGGGCGCACCACGTCCGCGACAGCGAGCGCCGCGAGCACCCGCCGGGATCCAGCCGTCTCCTCGACGAGATACACGACGGCCTGACTGCGCGTACTCGCCTCGGCGGCGCCGGTGCGGACGGTGGTGTCCGGCTCGACCGAGAGCTCGCGCAGCAGCGCGGGTCCCCCTACGTAGAGCGTTCGTCCGTTGATCCGAGCGCGGACCCCGCGGCCAGGGAGCGCTTCGAACCCTTCCGCGTGGGCGACGAGAAGTAGTCGCTCAGTGGCCGTGCGCACGACCCCTAAGGCGATCGGATGCTCGGAGTCGGCCTCCACGGCCGCGGCCAGCCGCAGCGCGTCGTCGGACCCGACGCCGGGAGCGGTAGTGACCGCGACCACCCCGAACTCCCCACGCGTGAGCGTCCCCGTCTTGTCGAACACGACGGCGGTCACGTTGCGCGCCTCTTCCAGTCCGCGGCGGTCACGCACGAGGAGCCCGCCGCGCGCGCCTAACGTGGTCGAGATGGCGATCACGAGTGGCACCGCGAGCCCAAGCGCGTGCGGACACGCGATGACGAGCACGGTGACGAGCCGCTCGATGGCGTACGCGGGCGTCGCGCCGACCATGAGCCACGCGACGAGCGTCACCGCGCCAGCGCCCAGTGCGATCCACGTCAGCCAGAACGCGGCCCGGTCCGCGAGCGCCTGGGCTCGCGACCGCGACGTCTGCGCCTCCGCCACGAGTCGCATGATGCTGGCGAGCATCGTTCGATCGCCGGTCCCCGTCACGCGGACGCGGAGGGAACCCGCGCCATTCGTCGTCGCGGCGATGACCGGGTCGCCGGGCTGTTTGTGCACCGGCCGCGACTCGCCCGTCAGCACCGATTCGTTGACGTCGCTCTCGCCGGCGACGACCATGCCGTCCGCGGGCGCGCTCTGGCCGGGGCGCACGAGCACGACGTCGCCCTCGCGGAGATCCGCGACCGCAACGTCCTCGAGACGCTCGTCACCCGTGGCGGCGGTCACGACGCGCGTGGCGGAGTTCGGAAGGAGTTTGGCCAGCTCGCCAAGCGCGCCCTGCGCCTGCGAGATCGAGCGCATCTCGAGCCAGTGACCGAGGAGCATGATGGTCACGAGCGTGGCCAGCTCCTCCCAGAGCGGCATGCCCGGGTAGCCTAACGTGACGGCCGCACTGAACACGAACGCCACCGCGATGGCGAGCGCGATCAGCGTCATCATCCCGGGCAGCCGATCCTTCAACTCATGCCACGCGCCCTGAATGAACGGCCGGCCTCCGTACACGAACACCGCCGTGCCGAACGCCGCGGGAATCGACTGACTGCCGGGAAACATCGGCGCGTGATACCCGATCGCATTCTGCAGCATGTGGCCCCAGACGAGCGTCGGGAGCGTGAGCACGAGCGACAGCCAGAATCTGTCGCGGAACATCGCGACGCTGTGACCGGCGTGTTTGTCGTGACCGGCGTGCTTGTCGTGACCCGCGTGCTTGTCGTGACCCGCGTGACCCGCGTGCGCGGCATGGGCGCCACCGTCGGCAGGCCGCGCGTGCGCGGCGTCACTGTGCCTGATCGTCATTCCGCTCGAGCCTTGGCGCTAGTCCGGCGCCGTCAATCGACGCCGGAGAAGGTCGCGCAGCGTATCCGTGGGGGCCGAGCTCAGCGCCCGCTCCCGATGGTGCTGCGCGATTTCCGAATGCCCGGCGCGCCGATGCAGGTCACCCAATACCGCCTCCCACAGGTACGAGCCCGACAGCCGGGCGGACGCCGCGATCCCGTCGATCAGGGCGAGCCCCACCTCCGGGCCCTGCCATTCGGCGACGGCGACTGCTCTGTTCAGTGTGTGCAGGGGTGAAGGGGCGATGCGCTCGACCATACCATATAGAATAGATCGGCAATCTCCTGATAGAATAGAGCGGCAATCTCCTGCCAGCGGGTTTGCTCGAACGATGCGGCCACACAGTGCATCGGCGGCGATGCCCGCTTCGGCATGGAACATTGAGGGGAACTACCTCGGGAAGCCATGAGCCTCCAGAGACCGTTCCCCTTCAATTTCGGCTCGTTATGCAAGGGCATCGCTTCCACACGACGCCATCCGCGTCCCTCTGCGCCGGCGCGACGCGCCGGTATGCCTCCATCTGCGTCCCTGCTGTCAAGAGCCTCGGGGTCGAGATGCCCGGATCGCGCGCAACGTAGAAGAGGCGATCAGTTATCCAAAAGCTGGTCCGCCCGCGGAAAGTACATCACGAACTCCGAACCGGCCCCCGGCGTGCTACACACATCGATCACCCCGCCGGATCGTTCGGTGATGTCCCGAACGATCCACAACCCGAGCCCGGTGCCCTCGCCGACCGGCTTCGTCGTGAAGAACGGCTCGAAGATGCGGGATCGCGTCGTGTCGTCCATGCCCGCTCCCGTGTCGCGCACCGTGAGCGTCACGTATTCCCCGTCGGGAAGGAGAAGCGGCTTCGCCGGAATGCCAAACGCATCGGCGCTCATGGTGTCCGTCTCGATGGTCACCACGCCGCCCTGCGGCATCGCGTCACGTGCGTTCACCACGAGGTTGATGAGCAGCCGGTGAATCTGCGCGGCGTCCGCGCGCACGGGGCCGGCGTTAGGCCGCAACGTGGTCACCAGCTCGCTTTTCGTGCCGACCACCGTGCGGAGCGTTCGCTCCATCCCCGCGACGACCTCGTTCAGGTCGACGACGGTGTGGACCGGTGTGTGCCGGCGCTGGACGGTGAGGAGCTGCTTCGTCAACGTGGTCGCCCCTGCCGATGCATACTTGATCAGCTCCAGACTCTCGGCCACCGGGCTGTCGGGTTTGACCAACCCGAGCGCCAGCTCGGTGTGCCCGCGAATGATCGTGAGGAAGTTGTTGAAGTCGTGCACGGCACTGGCCGCGACGCGTCCGATGTCGGCGAGCGACTGCGCGGTCCGCAGGTCGGTCTCGACCTGTCGCGCGCGACTCACGTCGCACAGCCAGCCGATCAAGCGCAGCGGCTGTCCGCTGCTGTCGTTCTCCGACACGGCACGCATGACGAGCCTGCTGACCGAGCCGTCTCGTCGAACGACGCGGTGCTCGTGGTCGAACGGCGGTCCTGTCTCGACGGCGGCGGTGAGCAGCGCCACGTACACACCGGCCCGGTCGTCGGGATGGATGCGGTCGAGCCACGCTTCCGGCCCCGTCAGACGGTCGACGTGTCGGTGGTCCAGCAGCACGAGGCTCCGGCGAGAGAAGCGCATCCCGCCGGTCGCGATGTCCCACTCCCAATACCCATCGCGCGCCGCGTCTTCCCAGGGCGGAATCGTTTCTTCACGGCACTCGTGCGCCGAGCGCCGGTCGAGCATGACGGCCGCACAACGCGCGAGCAGCCCGACCAGCTCCTCGGCCTCCCTGACCCGCCCCGGGCACGGTCCCACCGCAGCGGCCCAGCCCGTCACGTCTGTCCCTCGAATCGGCATGGCAATGACCTGGCCGTCCGCCCAGAGATCTCCACCACCGAGCCCGGGCGCGTACGCACCGGGGGTAGGGCCTGCGGCCGATACCGGGAATTCCGCGAGCAGGCTCGCTCCCGTCGAAGGCGATTCCGCGGAAACGAAAACGGCGGAGCTCTCGGTGGTTCTGGCGATCCGCTCGACGAGTGTGTCCAGCAGACCGCTGTCGATACGACGTCCGTTCGTTGTCATCACTATTGGTATCCAGCGCGCCCGGGGGCAGCGCACGTTAGGTCGAAAGAGTTGTGGCAGACGCGGATTAGCGGTGCCACATGATGATGAGTAACGAGAGGCCAATACCCGCCGCCAAGACTTTCATGTATCTGAACTCATGCCTCGCGGGCTCTGCCGAGATGCAGGGGCCACGAGCGAGCACACGTGTTCCTGTTCAGCTACATCGACCGAGCCTTGCTGTATGGAGCTGCGGCACCTCAGGTATTTCGTCGCCGTCGCCGAGGCGGGCGGGTTCGTGCGTGGCGCCCGCGAGCTCCACGTCGCACAGCCAGCGCTATCGCGTCAGATTCGCGATCTCGAGCGTGAGGTCGGCGTCGAGCTGATCGATCGCGATCCGCGGTCGACCCGACTGACGCCGGGCGGTGAAGCTGTCCTGCACGAAGCCCGCGCGATCCTCGACGATGTGACTCGCGCCATCGACCGCGCGCGGCAAGCGCGTCGTGGCCTCGCTGGCCCATGCGCCCTGTGCGCCGGCAAGCTGCCGACCTGGAGCGGCATGGTCGCAGGACTCCTCGAAGCGATGCGCCAGGATTACCCGCTGGTCCATCTCGACGTGTCGGAAGCGGTCAGTCACACGCAGTGGACGGCGCTGACGTCCGGAACGGTCGACCTCGGCATTGGCGCTGCACCCACGCGTGAGTTCGGTGATCTCCAGTGGCAGCGCATCACCGCCCTCACCTTCGATGCCGCAGTGCTGCCCAGCACCCATCCGCTGGCGAGCCGCGCGAGCATTCGATTGGCGGAGCTGGCGACCGAGCCGATCATCGCCGGATTCCGGGCGGACAGCGATCACCATCGCATGTGCGTCAAGGTCGCTCGACGGGCGGATCCACCCACCCCGATCCGCATCGCGGAGAGCGTCCCCGATGGCCATGCGCTGATCGCGACCGGAGTGGGCTGGACGCCCTTCCTGACGTCACTCGCGCACTGGGCAACGCAGGGCACGACGGTAGTGCCAGTCGAGGATCTCGACGTGACGGCGGCGCTGTACGTGATCTGGAAGCGCGATGCGTTGTCGCCCGTCGCCCGAACGGTCCGGGACACCTTGATCGAGCTCGCGCGTGGGACGGTCCCCGATTCGTCGGAGCGCGCTGCGCGCCCCCCACGACGCACTTCTCCCGAGGGCGACGCCGATCACGGGCCGGACGCTCGTCTTCCCCATGGGCTGGAGCTTCGACACCTGCGCTACTTGCTGGCCGTGATGAGCGAACCGAGCATCGGGCAGGCGGCAGCGCGACTGGCGATCACGCAACCAACGCTGTCGCGGCAAATGCGCGAGCTCGAACGGATCGTCGGAGTGGAGCTGCTCGAGCGACGAACGCGGGGCGCGGTCGCCACCGCCGCCGGGATCGAGTTCGCCACCATCGCCCAGCGGATCCTCGACCGTGTCGACGTGATAGCGCCGGAAGCGCATCGCGCGACGCGCGGCGCGTCTGGCCGCTGTCTCGTGGCAACCATTCCGCCAGCACTCGTGGAACCGCTCCTCGGCTCGCTCCTGCACCGTGTTGCCACCGAGCTGGACGAGGTGCGAGTCGGGCTCGTCGACATTCCTCCCGCGGAGCAGCCGGAAGCACTCGTGTCGGCGCGTATCGACCTCTCCATCTGTCATTCGTTCATCCCCATCACGCCTTACCTGGATCGCCTTCAGAGCGACCGGCTGCTGGACGACGCGATTCGCTGTGCGCTCCTTGCGCGCGACCATCCGCTCGCGGGGCGCGAGGAGATCACGCTGGCGGAGCTCGGCGACCTCCCGTTCCTGTTCATGCCGCGGTCGCTCTATCCGGCGTTCTATGATGAGGTACTCACCCTGTTCGCCGCGCACGGGTTCCGTCCGCGGATCGATCAGTCGTACGATGGGCTCGAGACGATGTGGTCGCTTGCCCGGCAAGGCGATGGATGGTGCATCGCGTTCCACAGGAGCCTCCGCGCCGCTCCGGCCGGGCTCGCGGCGGTCCGGGTTCGCGAGCTCGACCTGCCGTGGGGCATCGACATGCTGTACCGGCGTGATGAGTCGCGCGCGACGGTGCTCCGCCTAACGAAGCTCATCCGCAGCATCGCCGCCGCGGAGTCTGCGCGGTGGCAGCTGGAGGCGACCGCGTCGAGCGAGGGTGTGGGGTACGCCGGCAGTGGCCGGGCTACCGACCAGAACGCCACGCCGCATCGGGCGTGAAGCGCAGTCGACGATATCGGACTTAGGCCCAAGTAGCGGCCTATGCCGCAGCGTCGCAACATCCCTCGACCATAATTCGCGCGAGAGGTCAGGGATGTTGATCGACGATGCCCAGCAGGCCAAGTCGACCGTATTGGTCGTGGAAGACGACGAGGATATGCGACATGTGTACTCGGCCGGACTCGGCCATGTCGGGTATCGCGTCATCACCGCGGCGACTGGCACCGACGGGTTGCGCGCTGCACGCGACGAGCACCCGGACGTGATCGTGCTGGACCTGTCGATCGCCGGCGCCGATGGCTGGGAGGTCGTGCGCTGCCTGAAGGCGTCGCAGAAGACCGGCGACATTCCGGTGCTTCTCGTGACCGGCTACTCGAACCTCGCCAATCGCGCGCGAGCCGAGGGCTGCGCGGGGTACCTGACGAAGCCGATTCGCCTCGACACGCTTCGGACGGCGGTTGCGTCGGTGCTCGCACCGGTGTCGTGAGGGGCCACGGCGCGCGCGCCGCGATGGTGGCCGCGCGTCGCGCCTGGATGTACTGACGGACTGGACTCGGGGTGGTGCCCCACCGAGCCCAGTCCGCGGGGGTAGTGCTACCGCTGTCAGCGTCCTGGAATGGCGTCATGAGACGGCGCCTAACGCTGGTCGCGGCTCCCCCCCACTCACCGTTACGTCCTAGGAGACTCTCAAACCCCACGGTAGGCGGCGAGCGGCAGAATACTCGCGCGTAGAGTAGACGCACCGATCCAGGGTAGATATTGACCTTTGGTCGCACGCCCGTCGCGCACGACAGACGCACCGCATCGGCAGCGACGCTGCACGAACGTCCACTGGTGATCGCGCACCGCGGCGGTGGATCATCCCTCACCGGAGGCTGTCGTGATATGCGCCTGAGCGTGGGGTTCGGCCCGGTGTACGTTGTCGTGGTCACGGCGAGCGTGGCCGGCGCCCAGGAGCTCGAGCCGCGTGCGTACTCCGCGAACCCGATCGGCGTCACGTTCGCCGGCATCTCGGTTCTCTTCTCCACCGGCGACGTCGTGCTCGAACCCACGAGTCCGGTCACCGACGTCAACGCCAAGGTGTAC
>Ga0105249_10001885_pt1 | contig 18150 bp, 19 predicted proteins | sample KBSS44metaG_FD_81522 | JGI IMG/M metagenome (GOLD analysis project Ga0105249, IMG submission 81522) | Switchgrass rhizosphere microbial communities from Kellogg Biological Station, Michigan, USA - KBS S4-4 metaG | ecosystem: Host-associated > Plants > Roots > Rhizosphere > Soil | place...
CCGAATATTCCAACAGCCAGGCGACGATTTGCCGAACGTCCGCCTCCGCCGGGGTCGCGCCCATTAGCTCCACTTCGTCACCGCCGCAAAACGCGACGCCCTGAGCGTCGAGCCAGTGTTCAAAGTCGGCCCCCCGTTTCAAGAGTCCCTGGAAGAAATCCTCTTCCTCCGACATCGTTCTTACCAACTCGGCGTGTTTCAACGTAAGCCTCTTTAGATACTCGTGATTCTCCAACGCCTCTTTCGATCCGACTTGCAGCGACAGCGTATGCGCCAGAAACTCGCAGGCCATTCGCGCGGGATGGGTAACGTAACGCGGTGAGTAATGGTGGCACGCGACCAAGCCCCAAAGTTGATTGTCCTGAATAATCGAGATGGACATCGTTGCTCGCACGCCCATGTTCCGAAGATACTCGGTGTGAATCGGCGACATGCTTCGCAACACTGCATAGCTCATGTCGAGCGGCGCGTTGGTCAGAGGATTGATGGAAGGAACGATCGGCGCGGGAGCAGCATCATTATCGCACTTCATGCGTAACCAGCTCTTAACATAAAGCGCTCGCGCCTGTTTCGGGATGTCCGAAGCAGGGTAATGCAGACCGAGGAAAGCTTCTAAATCTGCGCGCTTGTCTTCAGCGACGACCTTGCCCGAGCCGTCTTCAAGAAACTTGTAAATCATCACGCGGTCGAAACCTGTGAATTGCCGCAGTTGAGCGGCGGCCATCCGGAAGAACTCGCTTAACGAGGCCGTGGCTTGCAAATCCGCGAGGATAGACTTGAGTGAGGCATAGATCTCGACGTGCCCTTCGTCTCTATCACTGTTCGCAGGCTTTTCTTCCAGCTCTAACAAAAGCAATTCCTGAAAGCGATGAATGATAGCCTCGAACTGCTTGCCGCTTTTTCCCGCTCCAAGCAGCGGCAAATAGAAAGGCGTCGCTTCCAGATGCTTCGTCAGAATTTGCTTGTTGATGAACGAGATGTCGCTGGGAGCCAGCAGCAACTCCCAGGTTTGGTTGAGAAGCTCGTCCGGCGGGATACCCAGGAGCGCGCCGGTGTTGGCGCTGACCTGGAGAATTTTCATCTCCGGCTCCTGCAAGACAATGAGCGCGCCGTGCGGCTGGATCGAGCCGGGAAGGTGAATCGGTTCGCGGTCGCAGTTTGTCAGGTCAATCTTTTCGCTGCTGGCGTAATCTTCGCTCATCGGGGGAGTCTCCTACACAGAGCCATTGGTCCAACCTGTCAAAGGTATCGACCGCAGCGGCGACGACCTCGTCATCCGCATCATGCGCCGTTGCGTACTCTCTGAGCGCTTGCCCAAAGCCGCACCACATCGCTCTCACTTCTGCTCCGTAACTCTTGAAGAAGCTCGCACCTCGCTCACGCTCATAACCGAGTTTATCGACCACATACTTTGAGATGATCTGTCCACCAAGTGTCGCGCCTTCGAGAACATACAGACAGCCGAACGCCTGCGCTTCAGACTCAACCGTCGGTAGCTTTTGGCATTGGGGTAGCTCAGCCAAGTCCCGTTCGGATAAATCAAGAAACAACAAGTCTTTCTCCAGCAGCGGAGTTTTTCTTCTGGCAGTAAAGTTTAAGAGAGATCCGGGGGGGCACATTACAGAACCCAGATGTATTTCAAGCGGCAGATAAAATCCGTAGAACTGTTCGAGCAGAGATTTGTAGCCCTGGGGTGAACTCAGGCGCGTAAGGATGTCTAGCCTAGCCTCTAATCGCTGGTGCTGCTCAGCGGTCTGGTCTTTCAACTTCGCCAGAATCATCACCCTGCCCTCACTCGCTGCCAAACAGTAAATTCGACGAACTCTCTGCAACACAAACTACCGCGCAATCATCAACGTGAATGCAGTAGGTTGGTATTCGTCAAGCTGTGGTTGAAACGCGCGGGGTCCGCAACGTGGGGTATCGGAATTCCAGGAGGGCTAACCGATCAAAGTTTCGCTATTCTCCGAGAAAGGAGGCGCGTCCTTAGGAAGCCTACCGGCACGATAACAACTGCACTCGCATTAGAGCACAATCGTTAAGAATCGCCTAGTCACGAAGCTTTAGGCCGGGCGACTCGAGGATCTCTCCAGTGGCGAATTTCGCGATCTTTGTTTTTATCATGGGTGTAATTTTCGCAAAAGGTCGAAGTTGGACCAGTAATAAGAACGGGCCGGGATGCTCCATGAGCTTCCCGACCCTCTTGAGGTGTTCCGGTGTTTCGCCTCTGCTTGCTGCTTTTTCAAGCTCTCCTGTGCCTCGGCTTCTACCGGGTCCAGGGTGGCCTTTAGAGCTTGTGCAGTTCTTAAGTCTTGCTCGTCGAAGCGGATTCATCGGCCACGATCTGACCATCGCCGTTTCGAGTGCCATCAACCTCGAGCCGCAGCCCACGCAGTATGTAGCTTGCTGCGTACTCCTTGGATCCTCGAAAGACCCCTTTCTTATGGCTTTTTACTTCCGTTTTCTCGGTCAGAAGAAACGTGGTCGTCGGCCCACCTGTCGTTTCCGACATGGTGAAAGAATCCGGGTCGCGCTTAACGACGATTCCTTTGAACTGCTTGACCTGCTCTTGAGGCGCTGTGGTAAGGATGGCTATGGCCTTTAGCACTAGTACTTCTGACAGGACTTCTGGGGAAACCAGGAAGTAAGCTGTGAAACTGCAAAGGCGCAGACGAAGTCATCATCCGAACACAGACAACATGTCATCAAGAGATAGATCGATCAGGGTCATTAAACGCGCGCACAGAGAATCGCTCGTCGATCGAGAAACGCCGGTCGCTGCAGTGAAAACAGAGAGTCAAACCAAACGCGAGTTGCTAAAGACAATTCAAACGTGGATTGAAGAGCAAAGAGAAACAAAGAAGGGTTTTTATCAAAGTACGGTCTTTTGAGAACGCGTTGTCTCCGGGGACGTAAATCAGTAGGCGAAGGGTCGCAAGCGTGTGAGGCCAGCGTGAAGTTATCCGTTCCACGGCGGTGTCCTTTGAATTTCTCTGCGTCAGTTTGCGTATCTCTGCGGCCTCGGCGTTGAAATAGGCGTTAACGCATTGATCGAGATAAGTCTCAAAACGGGCTTTCAGTGCTCTGAGTAGATCTTCACATTGTTCTGGTGACAACTGCTTTTTGACATAGGTTTTATGTTAAGAAAACAAGTAGTTCATTGATTCGAGTCCGAACTTCACTAGACGGAAGTTCGTGATCAGCTTGATCTTTTAATGTGGTCCTGCAACGGTAATTAGCGCAGACCGCTATCGCGGTGCCATGGCTTTTTGAATCGCAGTAGATTTGCAGCGCTACGCGACGGGTTAAGGAACGTCCGACTGGCAATCTTGATATAGAAGTTTCCCGAATTTCGTCGTTCAATCATGTGGATGATGTTCTTGTCCACAAAGTCTTCCAGGACTATCCAACCAAAGCCGCCTATCGGTGTCACGACCAGGTCGACGTACGTTTGTTTTCCGTGTAAGCCCACATTACCAATTGACGCCTGACTGACTGGGCCAATTTCAAATTGAGTGCTCCAGGCTGCTGACCATGCAAGGGCCTTAAGACGGCTGCGCCAATAAGCATTCGAGTTGTCGAACGACAGGTTGATACCCTTGGGGTCGTTCTGAATTTGAATAAATCCGAAGAGTGAGCCTTGCATCGGATGCGCGACGTAGTTAGTGAAGAACCGTCCGCCGTCGCTCCAACCGTGTAGCGACTTGACGGAGCGAACATAGTCCTTAAAGAAAGGGCCCTTTAGATCCCTACGAGTTTTCGGTTGCGTCATAGCGTAGCCGTGCTGAACGCCAAGAAATAGCAGAGATTGCTTGATCGCCGTTAACCAATGAAAGCCCTGATCGGCCGCAACCTTTTCGCCGGCCTGATCCACCGCGTTGGACTCTCGGTGAGGTATCAGTAGAGTCGATGTCGCGAAGGATTCAAGAAAAGTGATGAACGGCGTGGGACGACGGTTGAAACCTTTTGGCTGCAAACTCCAAGGCGCCCTGGAACCGATGATTATGGAGGGTGTCGATTCTGATCCCCGATCTTTTTTCTTTTCAGAACTTCTGTCCTGCGCCGCCGTAACTAGCGCAACGAGAGCAATCAATACCGCGCATAACAGGAAGTGTTTCACACTCATCGCCTTCGACTCGACTAATTGCGTCCGCAACATAACTGATTACTCTTGATCTTGTATAGAGTCGAGGCTGGTGCTGTAAACTGCGATTTCAGTAGTATAAAACCACTTAAATAAGTATCGCTCAGCATGGTTTCAGAGGTGGAGTCTTCTCCCTGGTACGTGAACTTTCTAAAATCTCTTATTTGGGATTGGGAAATCGCCGATGCTACCAGGACTTTCAACAGCAAGAACCTGAAAACCTGGTCCAGCATCAATAACTTCTCGCTATCAGCCTTGAACAGATTCGCCAGGGCGCTGGTTTATCGGACAGTGTGCGTTCCGAGGTGATAATCCGCCTCATCAGTTTAGTCGCATTGCCCTGCCGGAACCCCGCCGTGTGTTGGCTTAATCACGGCGGTAAAATGAACCAAACGTTTTCCATGTCTTTGCATCAAAGCTTCGACGTACACCGCATTTCAGGCAGGCGCGGTAAGTCTGGCCATCGCGGGTGACGGGCCAGCTCATCCTGCGATGCCGACACCCAAATAGAGTTCCTAGAAATCGTTCAAGCGCAGGGAGAATCGTTACCAAACCATCTCGCTGCGATGTCATCTGTGGCTGTGAAATACTGAGGACGCGTTGCATACTCGCTCCTATTCAACAAACTTAGGTTGACATGCCTCAACAAATGACGCGGAGTGGACGCAGGTTTGCTTTTTTTTGTGAACCGTCGGCCGTCCCCGAAATTCCAGCCCCACTCACGGAGGTAGAATTCCCGGCCTCTTTGCTCCTGTAAAAGTTGCCGCCCCAGCCCGGTCCCAGTTCGTGGCCCTTAGACGGCCTGCTTCGAGAGTGCATATCCTCCGCTCAGCCCTTTGCCGCACCGAATCGAATGAAGATCCAGTCGCATGTTCGTGATGGAGCGGCCATCGAAAGAAGCACACCTCCCAACCCTCAGTTTGTTTGTAAACGAGGATCTCCCAATCGTCTGGTCTACAAGACGACCAAATGAGTTGCCTCTCAATTATGTTCGCAGACAGAACTAGTGAGTTGCCGGACCGCTGCCCATCAACGCGTCGTTCGATCTGTTTCTCGCACAACAAAACAGCTTCGGGGATGGTGTTCTTATTCATAGCCTATCAACACTCCATTTAATGACTTCGGTGAAATGTAATCGGTGAGTCATTTTTCGGTCGACCTTGATCACTTCACTGCAGCGAAGTGAGAGAGTGCTCAGATCATCAACTCGACTGTACTGGTAATCTTCAATTTGCAATTCTGTATCGAAGATTCTTCCTTCAAATGGCGGGCCAAAGAAGCGAGTCGTAACGTCGGGTGTAAATAAACCAATGGTCTGAAAGCAATTGAAGGGATTTTCCTAAGCTGCGTCGAAACCGATCCGGGTTCAAGTTAGTCACTGTATATCGCAGGTTCTGCGAAATATCGTGAGCCAGGTGTGGGGTTCTAACTGGCAAGCGCACAAAGGATGAAGACTGGTCACTGGTTGCAAAGACCCGAACACGGCCCACGTTGGACCATCGGACCCTGTAAGTTTTGACAGGTACTCTCTACTCAAACGTCTGCTAATCTCCGGACAATGGGTGCTTTTGTGGCTCTGTGTGCACCAGGCGAAAGGAAACAGGTGCGATGAATAGAGTAAAACTGTTGATGTTACCGGCTTTGATTTTGGTGACCGCGCTTACCATCTTTGCAAAAACGAAGGAAGAGAAACAGGCTGAAGCTCGCAAGAAAGCCGATCAAGTGCTGGCGCGTCTTTATAAGGCGAAGCCCTCCGCGCAGGGTGCAATCAAAGCAGCGGCCGGTTACGCGGTGTTCAGTAACGCAGGCATGAAGATTCTCGTGGCGGGAGGCGGCAAAGGCCAGGGGATCGCCGTCGACAACGGCACCCAAAAGATTGTCTATATGAAGATGCGAGAGGTTCAGGCTGGATTGGGAATGGGAGTGAAGAAATTCAGCACCATCTTTATTTTTGAGACGAAGGAGAAATTGGACGAGTTCACCAATAGCGGCTGGGAGTTTGGCGCCCAAACCACGGCGGCCGCAAAAACCAGTGACGGCGGCGGATCGCTTGAGGGCGCCGTAGCAGTATCGCCAGGTGTTTGGATGTACCAGTTAACCGACAAGGGCCTCGCACTCGAGCTGACCGGCAAGGGGACCAAGTACTCCAAAGATGATGAGCTAAACTGACGAACCGTTTGGTTACAACCGCATCGACCTAGGCCGGCGGTGTCGCCGTCTGTGCGAAGGCTGGTTCCACGACGTTTCGTGCTTCAGCGAGAAAACGATAAGCAAGTCCAGCGAGCGCGGCGCCGACGATCGGTGCTAACCAAAACAGCCATAATTGCCTGATGGCCCAACCTCCCACAAATGGCCGGCCCTGTGCTGCGAGCAGGATTCACTGACGTGTCTGTAACCGGAATCGATACGAGATGGATCAGCGTTAGAGCCAGTCCGATTGGTACCTCTCTATCGCCTGAGGCGCACGTTTGTTAGTTGCTTCCAAGGATCACTATTAGAAAAAAGAAGGTCATCACTAATTCTGCTGCCAGTGCCGCGGTTAACGAGTAGCCACCAGGGGAATGGGCGTCGTAGCCATTAGACGCGAAGCCGGCGGATACATCGAATCAGCCTTACCGCTCGCAATGACATAAAGGATTCCCGCTCCGGCAAGCTGAGCAACTACGGAGGGAAGCACCTCCCTGCCGAGGAGACGCTGTGCATAGACCGACGGTTACGGCTGGATTGAAGTGATCTCCTGAAACATGGCCCACCGCGTAACCATGGTCGGCACTGATAGACCAAAAGCGAAAGCGACGCCAAGCAGCCCGATGCCGACTTCGGGAAAGGCCGCGGCCAGCACCGCACTGCCGCAGCCACCCAGAACCAACCAGAGCGTCCCTAAGAACTCCGCCGTCATTCTTTGTGAAAGCGAGAACTCATCCATTGCCTTTGCTCCGTTCCGAATCTGAGTAGTTCTAATGATGGGCCAGCGCTTCCCTTTTCGTCGCGTTCTGGCCCATCAAGCTGAGGTAAATTGCCAGTGCTATCCTCCTGTGTTAGTAGCGCCGGCCACCTCAGTTACGGTGAGTGTGGATTCTATTTTTAAGCGCAACCAGGGGAAACTGGTAGAAATGACAGGCGGTTGTTTCCTCAATTGATTTCTCTGTGCGTGGAATGGAGATCGTTAGTGGTTGGTGCATTCCCAGCCGCCAGTCGCTACCGTTCCGGCCAGATCCACTCACCTCCACGCCTGCTCGCGTGAAAACGGTGCGGTGACCCTGCTCCGGATTAGACGCTTCATAACCGCCATCTTTGCGCTCCTCGATCCGATAGTGCGCCGCCGTCACCGCCGCCGAAAGCGAGCTGTCGAGTCCCGTTTGTTCGAGATGTTTGATCGCCGCCGGTCCATGCAGCGTAGACCGAACGGGCAATGGCGCCGACGGTTCGTATCGGCTTCAGAGAGGCGTAAACGCCAATCAGCGCCAGCCAGCGCCACGATAATCAAAAAACGCGCAATGTGAATTCGTTGGTTTTTCATACTTCCCTCCTTGGCCTGATGTTTGAAGTGGACAAAAGATGGGCAATCAGTGATTGGACGTTGAGAGGATTGAAGACTAGTTCAGTGATTATGTGAGGGGGTACTGGCAGATCTGACGGTTGGCGATTCGCCACGGGGCACTAGAAGACGCTCATGACCACGGACGTGGAGCGTAGTCACAGACACGGAGCAGCGCAGAGCTTCATTGAAGGTTTCAACAGCCGGCAGGTTGTTCGTTAGCCGCCGTCGTTGATCGCAGCAGCGGCCGCTTCCGCTGGTTTCTGATCCGTGGTTCGTATGTGCACTTGCGGAATTGGTACCTCGATCCCCGCTTCGCTCAACGCCGCAGCTATGTTCAACGCAACATCGCTTTTCAGCTCCGGAAGTATTTCGGGACGCGGAGCCCAGAAGCGAATCTCAAAATTAAGCGCGTTGTTACCAAAACCGTGAAACAGAACCATCGGAACAGGGGAGCGCAAGACTTCCGGATGAGCCGCCATTGTTTTGCATAGCAGATCGCGCACCTGAGCTGGATCGTTTCCATAAGCCACGGGAATATTCAGGACCACCCGGCGCCGTGTTCCCGTCAAGGTCCAATTAACTACCTGCTGCGAGATCAAGGTGGCATTTGGAATTATCAGATCCGATCCGTCGAACGCGTGTAAGGTGCTCGAGCGAAAGCCGATCTTGGTGACCGCACCACTGACGCCACCGATCTCCAACAGATCCCCGATTCTGACCGGACGCTCAAAAAGCAAAATCAAACCTGAGACGAAATTGTTCACCACATTCTGCAAACCAAAACCGAGCCCGACACCCAGCGCTCCCGTGAGAATCGTGAACTTCGACAATTCAACCCCGGCGGCCGCCAGCGCCAACAGAAAAATCAATACCAGTAGTACGTAGTGTGTAATCGTGGCGATTGCATTCGGAAGTCCGCTCGAGAGTTTCAGACGTGGCAGAATCTCTTTGCCCAGAATCACTCGCAACACTGTCGCCACCAGATAGCCGAGCACCAGGGTCAGTATGAAGGCCACGACGCTGCTAACGGCGAGAGTGGCTGAACCGATCTTAAACTGGTAATTCAGGGCCACACCGATCGCCTCGTACACATCCTGCCGAATAGCAAACAGATTAAGCGTCTGATGGATCCAGACGAGCAGCATTAACAGCGCCAGCACAAATGACAAACGCCGCACGAGACCTTCACCACCGGCTCGTACCGAGGCCAGGCGCTGACTAGCCTCCGCTTGCAGGACGGATGAAATCAGCAACGATCCAATCACCACGATCGTGTAAAGAGCGACGGCGCGATAAGCGCTCGCCAACGTCGCCTGGACCAACAAGTCCGACAGTCCAACATAACCAAACAGGTTCGCCATAAAAGCCACGACCAGTAGTCCATTCGCGAGGTATACACCCAGCATTGGCACGCTCCGGCCTTGTTTCTGCGCCGCTCTTTCCTGTCGCGCTTTATGCGTAAGCCACGCGAACCAGCTAACCACCAGAACGATAAAGATCTCGACCAGATCGCGTTTGAGCCACAGCGGAACACGCAGGAATATGATGAGCTGCCAGACCAGTAAACTGATAATTGAACCGATGAGTATCTGGCGGCGAGCCGGTGTCAGACGTGGTTTCAGCAATCTGATTGCGGGAACGATGCCAATCAAATAGAGCAGACTTCTCGCTCCGCGCGGCGCATCGTGGAAAAGCGGCATGGTTGCCACAATCCCCACCAGCAACGCCAGTGACACTGGGCGACTAAATACCTGGTCAGGTTTTGTTTGATCCGGTGCGGTAGTTTTGAGCCCTGACTTAAGATCCAGCCATACAAAAAGAAATAAGGCGCTCAGAGTAATCAGACCCGCGACAGTCAGTGCCGTTCGCCTGGTAGTGATAAATGCTTTCAAGCGCTTGAGGTCACTGGCATAAGATCGCTGTAGCAAGCGCGCGAGACTGTCCTCGCTCTGCGAACCAAACTGAACTTTCCACAGCGGCGGACTGTCTGCTTCCAGCAGACTGCGCTGCGACACCTCCATCTCCCTCTTCAGGTTTTCAATCTCGCCGGTAACGAACACGCCCTGTTGGGCCACTGATTGTTGCAAGGTCACGAGTCGGGCACGGCGATCTTCAGCCAACTTTATCGCCACGCTCAGATCTCTAAGGACTTTGTCGTTGATGTCCAGGAGCTCCAGCGCAGCTTGTTGATTTCTGTGCTCGGTTGCGGACGCCGACCACCTCGACTCCTCACTGCGAAGCGAGCGAATCTCGTTGTCCAAAGCGGTCGCTTGTTTCGTCAACCGCTCTGAAAGATCTTTCACTTCCTTAGCGAAGGCTTGCCAATCACCCGACAACTGCTCGAGCTCGCTGAGGATCGCTCCGGCTTGAAGCGTCGACCGGGTCTCGTGGTCTTTTTCAACTGTCGTAGCACTCAGCTCGTTTACCTGGTGCTCTGTTTCTCCAAGCGATTCGTTCGAGACGATTCGATCGGGCAGACTCCGCAATCGTTGATTAAGCTGAATTGATTCAGCAGCGATCTGAGGAACCGGAATTACTAAAGGATTCGGAGAAGCAACCGGTGAAGGTGGTGGGGTTGGTTTAGCCGCGGATTGACCGTTCACACTTCGGCAAAGAAGCAATAGCGTGAGCAGAATCAACGTTGTGTGTCGTTGTGGTCTAACTTGACCTGCCATAACGGCATTGCATGATGAAAATACCGTCTGACAACACTGTCAAAATTGACAGTAGCTGATCACTCGTGGCTGAAATAGAGTTTCCGCTCGCCCACATCCGGTTACGGGATTTCTACGTCCATCACGGTCTGGATAGTCGCGACGACTCATGGAAATCAGCGAACTCCATTCTCTCTTACTGATCCTTGTCATTGCAGGGTCGGCTCCATTCCTTTGTGAATGGATACCTCGCATCCGCCTGCCTCTGGTGGTTTTGGAAATCGTTTTGGGAATACTGATCGGCCCACAGGTTTTGAAACTTGCGAGCGCCGGGCCGACTATTCAGGTGTTTGCCACGTTTGGCCTTGCCTTTCTCTTTTTTCTCGTCGGCTTTGAGATTGATTACCCCGCGATACGCGGACGGCCGCTCGCCATAGGGGTACTCGGCTGGCTCGCTTCGCTGATTATTTGCCTGAGCGTTGGATTCGGTCTTCAGGCCGCGGGCATCGTCGAATCCGGGTTGATCGTTGGAGCAGCGATGTCAACAACCGCACTTGGCACACTGCTACCAATCTTGCGCGATGCTAACGAGCTCCGGACAAAGTTTGGTGCTTACGTCATGGCGAGCGGCGCAATGGGTGAATTTGGTCCCATACTTCTGGTTGTGCTGGCGTTGTCGTCAGGCGAAGACGAGCACAGCGGCTCTATATTGCTCATGCTTGTCTTCACGCTGATTATCGTTGTGGGCGCCTTCATCGCTTTCAAATACAGACCACCCCGAATAATTCTTATGCTTCAGAAAAAGATGCACACCAGCGCCCAGTTGCCAGTACGACTGTCGATTCTGGTGCTGGCGAGCCTGGTCATACTCGCGCGGGATTTTGGACTTGATGCGGTTCTGGGAGCGCTCGCTGCTGGTGTCCTTGTGGCTCTGGCCTCACCCGGCGCACACGGTGAGAGCTTGCGGCACAAACTGGAGGCAATCAGTTTTGGTTTCTTCGCGCCGATCTTTTTCATTGGGACAGGTTTGCGTTATGACCTGAACGCGTTGATCTCGAACAAGATGGCGTTGCTCCAGTTACCGATGTTTCTGGTTCTGTTTTTAGTCATTCGCGGTTTACCTGCTCTTATGGCGCGTCGCGATCTGGATCTCCGCTCAAGAATTGCGCTTGGCTTCCTTTCATCAACCCAATTGCCACTTGTCATCGCCATCATTGGAATGAAGTCCGGTGCTGTATCAACGGTAACCGCTGCCAGCCTGATCGGCGCCGGCATGGTGTCGTTGCTGCTCTTTCCTGTGGTGGCGTTAAACCTGCGACGTGCGAAGGAGCAAATACCCAGTGAAACATCATTAGAGGTTTCACTCCCTCTCAAGATGGAACTGCCATGAAAATGACACGACCGCCCGTTTTTGAATGTTAGGCTTTGCAGAAAAGCCCCTACATTTTTGATTTCTCTGTGCAACCTCTGTGTCTCTGTGGTGAGTTATTGCTGTGAATTTAGTTAACAACAGAGACACAGAGAACACTGAGGTTGCACAGAGAAGAGCGATGTTGTGACCTTTGTGCAAAGCCTTCTCAATATCCGTTTACGATAAAGCCTTGCGTCGCCCGAGCTGTACCAACGGTTGTGTTTGCCATGCCGCAACAGCAGTAGTCTGTGAGTTGGTGCCGCACGATTTTCCTTTGCCCGTATGAATGAGTGCCTTTCGAAAATCAGTGCGATCCACTCGCGCACCCGCAAGTCTTGCAGCCACAGTTTCTGTATGACGAAACAGAGATTTATAGAGCTGGCAGTACGGATCTTTCTCTAAAAGTGTATGCCGCATGGTGTATGTTCTGACAGGACATCCGCCGTGGCATAACGAAAGGTAGTCACACTCAATGCAATCCTTATCGACGATCGCTGCGGGTCTGGCAACGAACTCCTGCCGCGCCGTGCTGTTCTTCAGCAGACCTGAGAGCGTTTCGTGCTCGAAGATGTTGCCGAAAAAATAGTCGGGATAACTTGTTACCCAGCAGTCACACTGCGCGACAAAGCCGCGCGCGTCAATTGAGATAAACTCATCGGCACAATTCGACTGCCAGATGCATGGAAGGCAGCTCGGTTCACCTGAGAAATGCGCAATGAGTTGATCTATTGGGCCAAGCTTTACGCCTTCAGGCAGACCACGCTCGACCCAGACATCAGTCAAGTCCCGGAAAAATTGGCTTAGCTCTTCATTCTCGAGCTCCAGATCTCGTTTCGTATCGTTCTGCTCGCCGCCGGGAAAGGGGGTGTTGACTTGAAAATCCGTGATTCCTAATTCGTCAACGAAGAACGAGTAGAAACTCTCAGCCCCAACCTTCAGCGTCTCTCGGTTGGCGACAGAGATGACCCCGACATTTATTCCGGCCTCGCGCGCCGCCTGAATGTTGCGCTTCCAGATTCGCGTGTAGTCATCTGGGCCGCCGCGAAACATTTTCCGGTACAGGTTGGGATAATCCATGGAAGTCCCAACGCTGTTACCGAACATCTCTTTGACGATTCTATTCCAGCGCGGCGTGTAGGCAATCATGTTGGTTTGCAGGCCGTGGTCTACGCGCTTGTTGCGAGCCTGGGCCAGAGCGCCGATGCGCTCATGAGCCTGCTCGAACCACTCGACGGGCATCGTCATGATCTCGCCACCCTGCCAGTGGAGTGTGAGAAAAGAGATACTGCTTTCGTCCATGAAATCCAGGAGTTTTACCGTGACCGCTGACAGTTGATCGAGTGACATGCGGTCGGCGGTCTTGTTCTCAAAGCAGTACTCACAATTTACGTTGCATCTATTCGTCGGAAGAAAAATGACAGACAAGTGATTTCTCATCATGCTGGTAGTCCCCCTGGCAACTCCTGAAAGGAGGCGAGGTCATTGCGTAACTCTTCCGCTGCAAGATTGAGCCTGGAGAACAAAGTCTTGATGCCCTCACAATCAAATTCCTGGTTCGGCCACTTGAAATATCCGCCGCACGTTTCGAGGAACTCGCAGCCGTCGCACTCCGTCTTACTCAAGCGGGATCCAGTCTGCTGAGCGCCTACAATCAGCTTGAGCTCTCTTAAATCGATTTCCCCAAACCGCGGCGAGACAGTTTCCGCCCCTTCATTCGTTATGAAGCGAAAATGTTCCGGATCTTCCTCCTGTACGAACCAGAGGTTTGGAGACTGCTGGTGATTGAAGAAAGAGAGAAAAGTGCTGTGGAAGTATTCAACGGGTTGCGAGACCTCAGAGCGACGAAGATAGAGATCCAAAACTTCAGCCATCTCCGCAATGAGGCAAGCGTCGGGTTGGCCCACTTCGAGTTTTACGGAAAAACCTAATGCCAGCGCTAAACGAACCGCCTTTACGAATCCCCTCTTAACTGGAATCGAGATCCTGACGGGATGCCGATCAAGAAGTTTGGAGAAGTGGTACAGCAAAGGGTATTCGGCCGCGGGATTACGCACAACGACGTCAATAGGCAAAGCACAAGCCCAGGACACGAGTGGATCCAGATCCAGTTCTACCTTGAGAGAAGTCAACTGCGCGTACAGGACGTTTTCCAGATTTCCTCGTGATAGATAGATGACGAGTTCGTCAGAACTATCCGAGCGGACGATGACCTTCCGCCCCTGATATGAATCAAACAAATGCGCAGGGATGTTGTAGGTGACAGAGTTCAAGTGCGCTCCTCATCTTGAGGCGACCAATACGGTCAATAGCCTCTGCGGTTAATCCACGAACCGCCGCTGCCGCCAGACCTGTTGACCCAGCCACCGCCACCACCCCCAGACCTGTTAACCCAGCCACCACCGCCGCCTCGTGCGTTAACCCAGCCTCCGCCGCCATTGAGCCATCCGGCGCTATCCTCAGGCGCCACCGTGCCTCCTAAGGCAATGGCGCCGATAATGATTGTCGACCACTTTCCGAGGCTCTTCAGAAAGTCTCTTCTGTTCTTCAGTTGCGCATCATTCGATTCAGGCTCCACTTGAGCGGGCTCTGTGTGCTTACTCATCACGTTCTCCGATCTAAATTCGAGAAGGGGTATGCAATCTCAGTCGCCGGCTTTTGCGGTGGCAGGTGGCGGCGGGCTGTTTGACATGTGGAGCATCACAAAACGCCAATCGGCGCCCTGCTTCTCCAATGCCGCGGAAACGTTGAGCACGTAGTCGCGTTTCTTGCTCTTCATTGAGTCCTGCAACTTGCAAGTCGCTGCGAGCCATGCGCTCGTGCCTGTTGCGTCTGTTTCACCAGTCTTCCAATCACAGTTGGAAATGAGTGTCCCGGGATCGTAGTCTTTAAAAATCTCGTTGTAAGCCTCTTTAATGGCCTGCTGGCCGACAAAACGCTCGCCCTCCCCTGTTCCGAGCAGGACGGTCTGGGGGTTGGTTGAGAACGTCGACATTACGGCTTCGATGTTCTTATCGTTGAGCGCCTTGTCGTGCTTTGCCAGCGTAGCCTTCACTTCTTCTACCAGCTTTGGATCTGGCTTGTTCTGCGTGGCAGTAGAAGCAGCCGGCGTGTTTGAAGCAGCCCCCTGTTCCTGAGACTGACATCCAAAGATGAGCAGTGCCGAAAGCATAACGACACCGGCCGCTACGAATTTCTTCATCATCACTGCGCCTCCCATACAGTTGACTCATTTAGCCAACCGTGTCTCAGTGGGCCGGGTTTTTCCCCAAAATCCCCCCGGCCCACTCATCGAGGTGTGGTTGCTGGCCTTTCCTCCTGTTAAAAGGTTGCCGGCACACCTCGGTTTTGAATGAATCTGACTTCAGGCGTTTCTTTGGCGTCGCACAGGCTTTTGCTCATTCACCAACGCGTCGCTGAAATCACTACCACTGCGCTTTCAGGCTGTAGAGGCGCGCAAGCCGTTCCAGGTCGGTTCGCACCGCTCCCCAGGAACTCTGCACCTCGGGCGTGAGTTTCGCACTGTGTTTTTGCAGGAAGCCATCGATCCGTTTCGCTTTAACCAGAACTTCTTTGGCGGCCTGCGGAGCGCTTTCGTCATTGCGAACATCCTCGAGATGACGGGTCGCCTTGCGAAAGTCGCTGTTGACGGCGTTAATCTCGTCCTCCGCATTGGTGTTATTCAAGGGAGAATTATCGAGCGCAGCGTCGAGGGTCAGTTTGTACTTGTCGGCCATATCTTCAATGTGTTGCAACAGATTCTTGATATCGGCCTCTCCTACACGAGCACCTAATGCATGCCCTTGTTCCCAGGTGATATTGAAACCCTTCGCCAACTCGCCGAGATCGGCGCGCAAGGTTGCCCAATCCTCTTCCACACCATCAAGTGGGTTTCGTCTCAAGAAGTTCTCGATAGCCACTCCATGGTGCAGCACGGTTTCGAAGTCCCCTTTGGCGTTTGGCCCCGAATGATCATTCTTCAAAGCTTCCGTTGCTTTTTTGAAGTTTTTTAGGTGGTTGTTAAGCTCGTCCTCCCTGGGCGTGCCGTCAAAGCCTGACTTGTCCATCGCCTTGTCCGCAGTCTTGGCGAAACGGTCGGCATCGGTGTCAATGCGGGTCAGAAGATCTGACAGCTCCTGTTCCGAAATTTTCTGCTGCACTTGAGCATTCGATACCCCCACAGTGAGCACGATCGCCACTATGATTAGCGGCACGTATTTGTGTAACTTCATCTTGTCCTTCCTTCGTTAGGTCTGTCGTTGGTCCCTGGCATTCAGGTTCTTTGTTCCCAAACCTAAAGTGCCAACATCAATGGCTTGGTTGCCGCAACTCCCGGTGGATTTAGGCGGCCGGGTTCGAGGAAACGTGTCGCTGCTCGCCCTTTACCTCACCGACTCAAATGATCCACTCCTACGTTCATGATGAATCCAGAAACGTGCCTTCAATCTGTGTATCGGTCCTCCTTCAAATAACGAGCCACAGCAACAATGAGCAAGTCGCGCTTTTAAGCCTGTGGTTTAGAAGGGGTATCGTATCCACACGCGGGTTCGAGTCGATCAGAAGTCACGTTACAGTCACTAAATAAAACGGGTTCTGCGAAATATGGTGAGCAGTGTTATCTGCCTCACAACCCGACTCATAAGAGATTGTCAATGAATCAGAAACTAGTCCGTACTTGGAAACCTAACAACTAGTAGTTTTGACAGGACGGCAGAACAATTCCCGCCCTGTTACCGCATAGACACGAATCCCCGACGCTGATCGGCCGTCGCTTCTGGCCCTGAAATGGCGTCGGGGATTCGTTGTTCAGTTAGTGCAGAGCATTACTGCACCCCTGAACGATTTCCCTGCTTTGCTTTAAGCGGTTGCCTTGGTAGTGGCTTTCATCTCTGCCAGCTTCCTGATAATCCGGCGATTCCTCTCGACAAATGCGAGATAATCCCCGAGGCAGCTCTCCAACAGCACACCTACACCAAAGTTACCTGTCGTATCTGCGGCTGCGACCAGAGCCATATATTCTCCGATTCGCCAATGAGTCAAATGCATGAGCTTAGACAAGACGAAAATTCGTCTTACAACCGGCGACTTGATTTCGGCAAGTTCACGGCGGAAGTCCTCAACAAAGACTTCTTCGGTGCGACCGGTGAGCGGAACAGGCTTTTGACTGATTAGCCTGAACGCCTCATCGATCTTGTCAAGAGACTTTTGTGCTACGAACGCTCTGGCATCGATCGCTTCTTTGATTTCGGGTTCTTCAGCGATTTTGCTGGCCTCCTGATAGAAGTCAATCGAGCGCTCAGTCTTTCGTCGTACATCACTTAGTAATAGTACGAACATTTCCTTTGGATTATTAACCGACATTACTTTCTCCTTTCAATTTCTCCGAACCGACACTCCTCACACATGTCACGTCGGACTTTAGGTCACGTTATTCATAACAGCACGTTACGCGGATTTTGGGGTTCGGTTGTGGGATCCTATGGGACGGCAGCGAAGAAAGATACTGTAAGTTTTGACAGGTATGTTTTTGAATCTGAAGCGATACAATAAAATATTGCATTTAATGATGGATGACTTCAGGCATTCAACCAACATGAGGAATAGGTGTGGGTATGAAACAGAGATTCATGTTTGTTGCAAGGTCGTTACTTACCGGTTTTCTCATTGTCGTTCCGATTTACCTCGCGATCCTCTTACTGCTGAAGGCCATGAAGTCGGTCGTCAGCCTGGTCCAGCCAATTGCGCTGCTTCTCCCGGAATCCCTTCCTGCCGAGACGCTCCTGTCGCTTCTGTTCGTGCTCGTGTTCTGCTTGTTGATCGGCCTGATCGTCCATACTCGGATAGGAGCGGCTGTCCGAGAGCGAATGGAGACAACCTTGTTCGAACGAATCCCAGGCTACGCGTTAATCAGGAGTCTCACGCAGCAACTGGCCGGGTCGAGTCAAGAGAAGGTCTGGAAGCCCGCGTTCGTTGAAATCGAAGAGGCCCTCGTTCCGGCTTTTATCATTGAAGAGTTCGAGGATGGTCGCTATACGGTCTTTGTTCCCTCGATCCCCACACCGCTTGCGGGCGCGGTCTACATTTTAGACCGGAAACGCGTGCATCCACTGGACGTCCCTTTCACTGCCGCTCTTAGAACGATCTCAAAGTGGGGGTCGGGTTCCAGGGAACTTGTTGCGACCATGGAAAACGAAAAGAAGGCCTCTAGTTTCACACAAGCAAGCTGATTGCTCGGCTATTAAACTGACGATCGTCAAAAAGCTATGATCGTCTGAACCATCGGCGCCCAACCGTTCATTCCCGCAGTATACGGAGTAAACGCCCCGTTATAAGGTGATCTGTTAACCCGCATCAGCTCGGCGTTGAGCCATAAACGCTCGGTTGGGAGGAAATGCCATTTGAC
>Ga0105249_10001887_pt1 | contig 18138 bp, 19 predicted proteins | sample KBSS44metaG_FD_81522 | JGI IMG/M metagenome (GOLD analysis project Ga0105249, IMG submission 81522) | Switchgrass rhizosphere microbial communities from Kellogg Biological Station, Michigan, USA - KBS S4-4 metaG | ecosystem: Host-associated > Plants > Roots > Rhizosphere > Soil | place...
AGCTCAGTTTAAAGACTATATTTGCGCCGAAATTCTGGCAGATAAACTGGAATTTTTAACCGAAAATAATAGTGGAATAGAAATTGAAGTGAATGATATTCAATTAAAAGTGATTGTATTAAAAAAAGCTTAAACGTATGGCTATCAAGAAAAAGCCTGCATCAAAAAAAGCTAGCAAGCCAGTGAAAAAAGCGAATAACAAGAAGCCGGCGCCTAAAAAACCCGCCCCCAAAGCAGCCCCTAAAAAAGTGGCTAAACCTGCACCAAAAAAAGCAGCTCCTCAAAAGCCAGCTAAAGTTGTTGCAAAGAAACCTGTTGAAAAACCGGCAAAGCCAATTGAAAAAAAGGCACCCGGCCATGAAAACAAATCTTTAGTTTCCGTAAAACCCCAAATAAAACAAATAGTGAAAAAGGAACCTCCTAAACCCGGGAAAGTTGTGATACCGAAAACAACCACCAAGTCAGTAAAAAAATATGAGCCTGAGTTTACCAAATCTGTGCTTGATTCGCAAGCACAAGATCCGGGTGCTCCTGTACATAGATATTCCGATGCAGAGTTAGTAGAGTTCAGAGAAATTATCGGGAAAAAACTAGATGCTGCTAAAAAGGAATTGAATTACCTGCAAGGTCTTATAACCCGTAAAGATGAAAGCGGCGATATGGATGAAGGCCGCTATATGACCATGGAAGACGGTAGTGTAAGTATGGAAAGAGAGCAGCTTAGTCAAATGGCAAGCCGCCAGATCACTTTCATCGATCATCTTGAAAAAGCAATGATGCGCATTGAAAATAAAACCTATGGCATCTGTCGTGTTACAGGTAAACTTATTGATAAAGCAAGATTAAGAGCGGTACCCCATGCTACACTTAGCATTGAAGCCAAACAGATGATGAATAAATAAATTGATCTTGTACAACTGATTTTTAAACCGCGGATTTATTTCCCCGGTTTTTTTATTTACGGAAATAATTTTACAAGTAACTTGTTACAAATTTTTTTGATAATGACTCGTTTTATTTTACTTCCAGCATTTTTCATTTTAGCATTTACAAGTGTAAGCTCACAAGTTGTCTCAGGGCCAATGCTTGGCCCAGTGGAATACCGGGACGCAAAGATCTGGATAGAAGTATCACAACAGGTAAAATCAATTTCACTTCAGGTTAAGAAAAAAGGTGATACAAAAATAAAAACGATCGTATATAAAGGACAATTAGGAAATGAATTCAATCCATTGCAAATAACCGTTGGGGGTTTAGATGTAAATACAACTTACGAATATCAATTTATCATTGATGGCAAACCTTCTGTGGCAAAAGGCGAATTCATTACAAAAGATCTTTGGCCTTATCGTAAACCAGTTCCCGATTTTTCTTTCTTAACCGGTAGTTGTGCGTTTTTTAATGAACCTGCTTATGACAGGATTTATACTGATTTGGTTCGGTTAGATAAACCAGCTACGCCTTACGGAAAAGATTCTTCGATTTTTGAAACCATGGCCAAAGAAAAATCTGCATTCATGGTATGGCTGGGCGATACATGGTATACCAGAGATGTGGATTATTACAGTGAATGGGGTTTATGGTACCGGGCGCATCATGACAGGGCACAACCTGTATTGCAAAATTTCTTAAAGGCAATGCCACAGTATGCAATATGGGATGATCATGATTTTGGCCCCAATGATATTGGTAAAAATTATATTTTGAAAGATGCAAGTCGTAAAGTGTTCATGAATTATTTCTGCAATCCATCTTATGGCGAAAATGGACAAGGAATTTATTCCATGATCAGTTGGGCAGATGTAGATGTTTTTTTAACCGATGATCGTTGGTGGCGCAGTACGGACAGGATGAAAGATTCAGTTGATGGAAAACCAAATCCTGAAAAAAGAATGTTGGGCAAAGAGCAAATGGAATGGTTAAAGAATTCTTTGTTGTACAGTTTTGCGACATTTAAAATTATAGCAGTCGGCAGCCAGGTATTGAATCCTGTTTCCCCTTTTGATAAATGGTGGGATTTTCCTGCAGAGTATGATGAGCTGATGAATTTTATAAAAGAGTATAAGATCAATGGTGTTGTATTTCTTACGGGTGATCGGCATCATAGTGAGATCATTAAGGTAAATCGTCCTGGTTCTTATCCCTTATACGATGTAACAGTTTCAGCTCTTACTTCAACTGGTTATCCATTCAGTGCCTTGGAAAAAAATAATCCTTACAGGGTAATCGGCTTTGATCAAAAACAGAACTATGCAAGATTTTCTTTTTCAGGTAAAAGAGGAGAAAGAAAAATGACGGTTCAATATTTGGGGTTAAAAGGAGAAGCTATTGGTGAATGGAGTGTAAATGAAAAGGAACTCAGGAACCAATGACAAGTAACCGCACATGACCATTCATTTCACATATGAAAAAGCAAAAGTGATGCAGGGCTTGAGATATCATTTTATTACCAGGCCCGAGCTGCGTCTTATGATAATTGTAGTAAATGTTTTTGCTTTACTTTCTGCTACTTTATTTTATTTTAAGATCGTCACAGCACTTGCATTTTTTATAGGCAGTCTTCTTTGGTTTATGTTGATGATAAGCGTTTGGTTTTTATTACCCGAAATCATTTATCGTCGTACATCAACTTTCAAAGATCACTTTGATATGAGTTTTGAAGAAACTGGATTTTCTTTAGGGAATGAAAGGGGTTCACGCAATTGGCCGTGGAAAGTATTAACTGCTTTTCTGGAGAGCCCGCATTTTTTTTATTTGTATTTTGATAGCCGCACTTTTTTCCTGGTTCCAAAATCCGGATGCAGATCAACAGATGAAGTATTTGAATTGAGACGATTGTTGAAAGAGAAAATTAAGAAGAAATAAATATTGAATTTGTACAAAAGCAAAAGGGCTTACAGCTTTTTCTCAAAGGTCTTTCTCCATTTCATAATGCGGAATAGTTATTTCAATAAACTCAGGCCCTGATATTTTATATCCCATTTTTTCAAAAAAAGGAACGGTTGGTTTTCTTGCATGCATGCTCATCACCCGATACCCATGATCTCTTGCTAAATTTTCTGCAAATTGAATAAGGGCTCTTCCAATTCCTTTTCCCTGTAAATTATTTAATACTGCCATTTGTCTTAGTCGGGCTTTTCGGGGATCCATTTCAACGATCATACAACAGCCAAGCATCTGTTCATCTTCAAATGCTGCGATAAACAAATTTTCTTTTTCCTTTTCAATTTCATCTTGTGAAAATGTAAGACCAAGAGGTTTGCGCAGAATTTCTTCCCGCATTTTTATCATTTGTTGGTATTCAGGAGTGCCAAAATCTATTATTTTCAGAGCCATAGTTGGTTTCGCTTATTATCAATGACGGATTTCAATTTACAACTTAAATTGATACTATCAACTGTTTGCAATTACATTTTCTGGTAAAACGATCAGGCTAACCGTTAATAGTCAGTTGGTTTTGAAAGACAAGAAAAAAACCCTGTAAATGCGGTAGTTAATTCAAATATTCTATTTTTGCAGCCATATTTAACTAAAATATCTCATCATGTCAGACATTGCATCAAGAGTAAAGAAAATCATTGTAGACAAATTAGGTGTTGATGAAGCTGAAGTAACTAACGAAGCTTCTTTCACAAATGATTTGGGTGCCGACTCACTGGACACCGTAGAATTGATAATGGAATTCGAAAAGGAATTCAACATCTCCATTCCTGATGAGCAGGCAGAAACCATTACAACTGTTGGCCAGGCAATTGCTTACCTGGACGAAAATGCAAAGTAATTACTGTTCCGATCTGATCGGGATAGGAATGGAATAAATGTATCCGCCTTCTGCTGGTATCGGGGAAGGCGGTTTTACTTTACCACTTAGCTGCTTAACTTTAATTAAAAATTGAGCTGGCCATTATGGAATTGAAAAGAGTAGTAGTAACAGGCCTGGGAGCAATAACGCCGATTGGAAATTCTATTGATGAATACTGGAACGGTTTGATCAATGGTGTTTCCGGTGCGGATATGATTACCTTGTTCGATGCTTCGAAATTTAAAACAAAATTTGCCTGCGAGATAAAAGGTTTTGAACCGACAGATTTTCTTGAAAAGAAAGAAGCAAGAAAGATCGATCGGTTTACGCAAACTGCTTTGGTTGCAAGCGACCAGGCTGTTAAAGATGCCGGCATTACAAAAGATAATGTCAACACTGACCGTGTTGGTGTTGTATTTGCAAGCGGCATTGGTGGTCTTATTACTTTTCAGGAGGAGGTAATGAATTTTGCAAAAGGTGATGGTACGCCCCGCTTCAATCCTTTCTTTATTCCAAAAATGATCCTTGATATTGCTGCTGGGCAAATTTCAATGCGTCATGGTTTCAGAGGGCCAAACTTTGCAGTGGTGAGTGCCTGTGCATCTTCTACCAACGCAATGATGGAAGCTTGTAATCTTATACGTCTTGGCAAGGCAGATATAATTCTTACCGGTGGTTCTGAAAGTGTAGTAAGAGAAGCAGGTGTAGGTGGATTTAATGCCATGAAGGCATTGAGTGAGAGAAACGATGATCCAAAAACTGCAAGCCGCCCTTATGATAAGGACCGCGACGGGTTTGTAATGGGAGAAGGTGCTGGGGTTGTTATCCTCGAATCCCTTGACCATGCCAAGGCAAGAGGCGCAAAAATTTATTGTGAACTGGCAGGTGCCGGCGCTACGGCAGATGCTCATCATATTACCGCCCCGCATCCTGAAGGATTGGGCGCAAAAAATGTAATGAATGCAGCGCTTGAAGATGCAGGTATGAAACCTGAAGACATTCATTACATAAATACACACGGAACATCAACACCACTTGGCGATATTGCCGAAGTGAAAGCTATTGTTGATGTTTTCGGCGAACATGCTTTCAATGTAAATATCAGTTCTACAAAATCAATGACAGGACATTGTCTTGGCGCAGCTGGTGTCATTGAAGCCATCGCTTGTATAAAAGCTGTGATGCATGATATTGTGCCCCCAACGATCAATCATTTTACTGATGATCCTGAACTGGATCCTCGTTTAAATTTTACTTTTGAAAAAGCGCAGCAACGTGTAGTAAATGCTGCTTTAAGTAATACATTTGGTTTCGGCGGTCACAATGCATGTGTGATCATAAAAAAATACAAATAGGAATTTCAATTCGGGCACCTTTAATTCTTCACAGAATTTTTCGTAGCTTTTGACCGTGGATTTTTTTAAGCAATTTTTTAAAGAAAGGGTTGGCGCTTCCTTCAAGAAGCAATTAAAAAACGTACTCGGTTTCAGCCCGGATAATATTTCTCTTTACAAAACAGCCCTCACTCATCGCTCGGTCAGGGAAAATGCAGACGAAAATAATGAACGGCTTGAATATCTTGGTGATGCAGTACTCAGCGCTTTGGTCGCCGACTATCTTTTTATGCGTTACCCATATAAAGAAGAAGGATTTTTAACAGAGATGCGCAGTAAAATGGTAAACCGCCAGCAATTAAATGAGATTGCACTGCGAATGGGCTTGAAAAAAATTACACTGTACAACAAATCAGATGGTTCTTTAAAGATCAGCCAGATTTTTGGAAATACATTAGAAGCCTTGGTTGGAGCCATTTATCTCGATCGTGGGTATAAGAAAACTGCTAAATGGGTAACCGAAAGGATCATTCTACCTCACATGTTTATTGACGATCTTGAATTGCTTGAGATAAATCACAAGAATAAGCTCTACGGGTGGGCAAATAAGAACGGGAAAGTGCTTGAGTTTGAAACAGTGGAAGAAAGAGTTGAAAATGGCCGCAGGCTTTTTACAATTGCCGCTGTTGTTGATGGAAACAAAATAGCCGAAGGGAAAGCATTTAATAAGAAAGACGCTTCGCAAATAGCTGCGCAGATGGCTGTAGTAATGCTTGGAATTATGACTGCCGAAACTCCTTCTGAAAACGATACAGAAAACAGGTAATCCTTACTTTATTTCTTCACACAATTCTATTAAGACACCACTTGTAGATTTTGGATGAAGAAAACAAATCAATTTATTGTCAGCTCCTTTTTTGGGTTTATCATTTAGCAAAATGAACCCCTCATTTTTCAACCTTTCCATTTCTGATTCTATGTTTTCTACTTCAAAAGCAATATGGTGAAGACCTTCCCCTTTTTTGTCAATAAACATTGAGATTACGCCATTTCCCTCAATGCTTTCTAACAGTTCGATCTTTGTATCTCCGGTTTTAAAAAAAGCTGTATTTACATTTTCACTTTCCACCACTTCCGTCTTATAACACTGACTTTTCAGCAGCTTTTCAAACAAAGGCACGGAATCTGCCAATGTCTTTACGGCGATACCAATATGTTCAACTTTTAGCATGGTTCTTTGTTTTGATTTTAAAGGTCTTACGATTTTGGTAAAATTAGCTCTTAGCTTTTAAAATAGCCTTTTGAAGTCAGCTCTTTAGGGTTAATTTTGTAGTCGGTCAAATTTATAACCAAATTATTATGTTGAAATTCCCTATATATCTTGATCATAATGCAACAACACCTTGCGACCCAAGAGTTGTAGAAGCAATGATCCCTTATTTTACCAACAGCTTTGGTAATGCAGCAAGCCGTAATCATCCTTTTGGTTGGCAGGCTGAAGAAGCAGTTGATTATGCCCGTGAGCAAGTAGCAAAATTAATTGGTGCAGATCCTAAAGAAATAATTTTTACTTCAGGGGCAACCGAAGCTGACAACCTTGCAATAAAAGGTGTGTTTGAAATGTATGCGAGCAAGGGTAATCATATAATCACATGCAATATCGAACATAAAGCTGTGCTTGATACTTGTAAGCATATCGAAAAAGAAGGGGGAGAAGTTACTTATCTCAAAGTAAATCCTGAAGGTTTGATCGATATGAAGGAATTGGAAGCAGCAATCAAACCAACTACAATCCTTATTGCTATCATGTATGCAAATAATGAGATTGGAACCGTGATGCCGATGAAAGAGATCAGTGCTTTGGCAAAAAAGAAAGGAATACTTGTTTTCTCTGATGCAACGCAGGCCGTTGGAAAAATTCCTGTTGATGTAAATAAAGATGGAATTGACCTGATGGCATTTACTGCTCATAAAATGTATGGCCCGAAAGGTGTCGGTGCATTGTATGTTCGCAGAAAAAACCCAAGGGTAAAAGTAACAGCACAAATGGACGGTGGAGGTCATGAACGTGGAATGAGAAGCGGTACTCTGAATGTTCCTGGAATTGTTGGTTTTGGTAAAGCATGCGAAATATGCATGAATGAAATGGAAGAAGAAACAAAAAAAATAAGTGCATTAAGAGATAAGCTGGAAACGGAATTGATGAAGATCGAAGAAGCATATATCAATGGCAGTAAGCAACATCGTTTACCGCATGTAACCAATATCTCTTTTAAATATGTAGAAGGCGAAGGATTGCTGATGGGATTTAATAAAGATATAGCTGTATCATCGGGTTCGGCTTGCACATCTGCGTCGCTTGAGCCATCTTATGTGCTAAAAGCGCTTGGTCTTGGTGATGATCTGGCACATAGTTCGCTTCGTTTTGGGTTAGGAAGATTTACAACTGAAGACCAGATCGACTATACAATTGAAGCAGTTACAAAAACTGTAAATAAGTTAAGAGAAATGAGTCCGCTCTGGGAAATGTATAAGGAAGGAATTGATATGAATAACATTGAATGGGCGCATCATTGATGTAGTATAAAAAGTAAATATGTATTAAGGTAATAAGATCATTACTTTATATTCTTTATAAACTAAAAACTTTAAATTATGGCATACTCAGATAAAGTGATCGATCACTACCAGAACCCAAAAAATGTGGGTACTCTGGATAAAAGCAAACAAAACGTGGGTACTGGTCTTGTTGGCGCACCTGAGTGTGGCGACGTCATGCGTTTGCAAATTGAAGTAGATGAAAACGGTCTGATAAAAGATGCAAAGTTCAAAACCTTTGGCTGCGGCTCTGCTATCGCTTCTTCATCTTTAGCCACTGAGTGGTTAAAAGGAAGAACTGTAGATGAAGCTATAAAGATCGACAACATGGAAATAGTGGAAGAACTTCATCTTCCTCCTGTAAAAATACACTGCTCAGTATTGGCCGAAGATGCCATTAAAGCTGCGGTAAATGATTACCGTAAAAAGAACGGACTGCCAGAGTTGAAATTTGAAGAGAGTGTAGTTCATTAAAAAAGTAAAATTTTAAAAGTAAAAAGCCGACTCTATTCTTTGAGTTTTGACTTTTTACTTTTGATTTAAGCATATGAGTGTAGCATTAGAAAATACTATTTACATAAGTGATAAAGCAAAGTCAAAAGTAGTTCAACTGATGACCGATGCCGGTATTGCCGATGATCCATCTTACTTTTTACGGGTAGGTGTAGTCGGCGGCGGTTGCTCAGGTCTTAGTTATAAACTGGATTTTGATAATGAGTCAAAACCTATGGACCAGGTGTTTGAAGATAATGGCGTGAAAGTAGTTACTGATCTTAAAAGTTTTCTTTACCTCGTTAATACTACGCTAGATTTTTCTGATGGCTTGAATGGAAAAGGTTTTTATTTCAGTAATCCGAATGCAAGCAGAACCTGTGGATGTGGCGAAAGTTTTGCAGTATAATTGAAATGATATTAGTAAAAAAACCTCCGGAGCTATTCGGAGGTTTTTTATTTGTTTAATGACCATACTTTAAGATATTTTTTTAGGCGGAGGTGGGGGTGGTGGAATTGGAGAAACACCATACTTTTCAGTAAAGCTTTTATCTTCTTCCTTTTTACTCATATCATATTTTTCTTTTGATCCATCTTTCCTTTTAAGTGTGATAAGGTTTCCTTGTCTTGATATTTCTGCTACCGAAGGATTTCGTTTATAAAAATCATCAGCCATTTTGCCTTTTATGGTAATAACAGGGGGTTCTTTGACTTGCACTTTCTCATCTATGATAATTTTTGGAGGCGGAGGCGGTGGGGGTGGTTCTTTTTTTTCTGACTGTGCATTTGCAGAAACGATAACAAGGATCAAGGATGCGGCAAGGCTGAATATTTTTTTCATAACAGCAATTTTCAAATAGATGCCGGCTTTGATCATTTCCATAATAATATTCAGGGCATGTGTATAAAAAGCCAATCATTCTTTGTTTATGCTTAGTTTATCTTATTTTGCACAATCTATCCAAGCCTATGTGGTCCGTTTGTAAAAAAGAACTACGTCAATTCTTCAGCAGTCTTACCGGTTATATTGCCATTATCGTTTTCCTTTTGGTAAACGGTGTCATGCTTTTTGTTTTTGAAAATAATATTCTTGACTTTGGCTACGCCACTCTCGATCGGTTCTTCCAACTGGCTCCCTGGATTTTATTATTGCTGATTCCCGCTATCACCATGCGCAGCTTTGCGGAAGAATTTAAAACCGGCACATTTGAAATTTTACAAACAAGACCGTTGAGCCGCTGGCAAATTGTTTTTGGTAAATATTTCGGAACTCTCATCGTTGTTATCATTGCCTTACTACCAACTATCATTTATTATTTTTCCGTCCAGCAACTTTCTTCCGGAGAAGGCATTGATACCGGCGCCACGATCGGTTCTTATATCGGTCTTGTATTTCTTGCTGCCGTATTTACTGCTGTCGGTATTTGCTCCAGCAGCTTTACTAATAATGCGGTGATCGCTTTTATCATAAGCCTTGTAGCTTGTGCACTTTTTTATTATGGCTTTAGTGCTATTAGTCTAATGCCTGCGTTTAGCGGTGGCGCCGATTATTATCTTGAAATGATCGGGATCGATTTTCATTATCGGAGTATCAGTCGCGGGGTGGTTGATACAAGAGACATGATCTATTTTGTAAGTGTGATCTTTTTATTTCTTTCAATTGCTAACCGAAACCTTTTGAAAAGATAAGTACTGAATGAAAAACATTAATAAAATATGGTCTTCTAAATTCTGGTGGTTATTTCTTTTGATCCTGGTTATCGTAGTCAATTTTTTGGCTTCCAGCTTTCATTCCCGTCTTGATCTAACAAAAGAAAAAAGATATACACTTAGCAAAGCGACAAAACAATTGCTAAAGAATTTAAATGAACCGGTGGTGATCGATGTTTTCGTTCATAAAAAGAACTTACCGTCGGAGGTAAAAAAACTGGAAAATTCTATTAATGAGTTTTTGCTGAATTGCAAGGACTATGGTAAAAACAATCTTCAATTCAAATTTCTTAATCCTTATGAAGGTCTTCCTGATTCACTGCATAAAAGATTGGAAGACTCTCTTTACTATTTCTATGGTATTTATCCTTCGGTTCTTAGTGCACCGGAAAAAGTTGGCGATGAACTGGAAATAAGTAAACTTATTCATGGCGCCGTAATAAAATACAGGGATACTGCTATTGGTGTTGATTTACTGGAGGGCCAAAAAAGTTTTGGTACCAAGAAAGAAGAAAGGGCTGCTTTATACAATAATGTCGAAGCAACATTAGAGTATAAATTCATGCATGCTGTTGAGAAAATTGTTTCGGAAAAAAAGCCAATTATAGGTTATGCGTTGGGAAATGGCGAAGCTTTTGGTTATAATGTAAATGATGCTTTTGTTACTCTTCGTAGTAATTACAATACGGATACTATAAATATAAGGCAAGTTCTTTCTATCCCAACGCAATTTGATGCTCTGGTAATTTTGAAGCCAACCTTACAATTTTCAGAGGCAGATAAATTGAAAATTGATCAGTACGCAATGCAGGGAGGAAAGATTTTCTGGATGATCGATGTTATGTATGCGGAGTTTGATAGTTTATATAAATCAAAGGGGTTTATTGCATTTGACAGGAATTTGAATTTGGATGATTTGCTTTTTAAATATGGTGCCCGCATCAATCAGAATTTACTGCAGGATATGCAGTGCGATCAGCTGGGGCAAATGAGTGGCAACCAGGATAATCCTCAACAAAGATTAGTTAACTGGCCTTTTTTTCCTGTATTAAATGGGACAAATCATCCAATAAGTAAAAATCTTGATGGAGTTCGAGCAATTTTTCCGAACACAATTGATACAGTTAAAGCACTGGGTATAAAAAAGACCTTTCTTTTGAGATCTTCCACAAATGCTCGTGTTTTGAGCACACCTGCAAAAGTGGATTTTGAATTTTTGCAGATTGCTCCCGATGCAAATCTTTTTATTGTTCGTGATGTGCCAGTTGCCGTTCTTTTAGAAGGCAAATTCCAATCTTTATATACAGGCAGGATTTCGAAAACAATGGCTGATTCACTTGCTTCACATGGTTTTCCATTTATTACTAAATCTAAAAAAGAGGCAAAAATGATCGTGGTGGCAGATGGTGATATAGCAACAAATCAGGTTAGTTCTCAAGATGGGCCTATGCCAATGGGATATAATTTTTTCACTCGTCACACTTTTGCAAATAAAGATTTTTTTCTTAACTCACTTGAATATCTTGTAAATCCTTCTGATATTTTGGAAACAAGAGCTAAAGATTATACGCTTCGACTTTTAGATCCTGTTAAAATAAAAGATCAAAAAACTCTTTGGCAATTTATTAATATCGGACTTCCAGTTTTACTGATTATGTTATTTGGATTTATCTATCAGCAAATCAGGAAGAGAAAGTATGCTGCCTGAAGTACTACTGTCCCCATCGCCGATTCAGTTATATTTGTATTTCGTAAAAAAATATAATGACACCCGAGCAGGTTACTTATTTGGTTTTTGGAATTATTTTAGTACTGGCACTCATCTTCGACCTTGGATTACTTAGCAAAAAGAATAAAACAGTCACTATCAAGCAGGCATTGCTGCAAACCTTTTTTTGGGTGGCCCTGGCGCTTGCATTTTTTATTTTTATCTGGGTAAAAAGAGGACAACAAACAGCGTTGGAATATATCAGTGGCTACCTGATGGAGTGGAGCCTCAGCATCGATAATATTTTTGTGTTCATTCTTATTTTTTCTTCATTCAAAGTGAAGGAAAAATATTATGGAAGAGTATTACTGGTCGGAATTCTAATGGCAGTATTTTTCAGAGTAATATTCATTACTGCCGGTGTAGCTCTCGTCACTAAATTTGAATGGGTATTGTTGATCTTCGGGGCCTTTCTTGTTTATACTGGCTATAGAATGTTCAGAGCCAGTGATGATGAGGAATTTGATCCACATGATACCAGAATATACAAATTTATAAAAAGATTTCTGCCGCTAATCCCCGGCGATCATCATGGAAAATATATTGTGAGAGATGAAACAGGCAAACGACGCTATACCATACTTTTTGTAGTGGTGCTTATGCTGGCGGCTATCGACCTTGTGTTTGCACTGGATTCCATCCCTGCTGTTATGGGACTGGTTGATAATTCACCAGCTCACAGGGCGGATGCACAACTTGTAATTTATACGTCAAATATTTTTGCAGTGCTGGGTTTGCGTTCGTTGTTCTTTCTTTTGCGGAGCGCTGTTAGTAAATTCGATTATTTGCAGCAGGGAATTGCTATTGTTCTTGCTTTTGTTGGATTAAAAATGCTTGCCGCCCATTGGATAGATCAATGGATAGATAAAACAACACAAGTATTCATCTCCCTTGGCATAATTATGGTTTGTCTTTCGGGTTCGATCGCTTATTCTATTTTTATGCAGAAAAAGGGAATTGCCCCGGAGAAAAAAAACTATCACAAATCTCAGCGTTAAATTTTTTTGGTGAGTTATTTTATCAGTCATATTGCAAAAACACTTGGCGCTAATGCCAGAATTATCACTGACAATTCGATCGACTACATTTTTTTTGACAGCCGTAAAATTTTTTTACCCGCTACTTCTTTGTTCATTGCATTAAAAGGTCCCCGAAGGAACGGGCACAATTTTATACCTGAGCTTTACAAACAAGGAGTAAGGAACTTTGTCGTTTGCGAAGACTTAAGGCAGGAAGATTTTCCTGAAGCAAATATTTTATTTGTTAAAGATGGATTCAAAGCCTTACAAGACTTAGCCGCATTTCACCGTAAACAATTTGATATACCCGTGATCGGTATAACCGGCAGCAATGGAAAAACAATTGTGAAAGAATGGCTTTATCAATTATTGAATGAGAATTTTAATATCGTTCGCAGTCCTAAAAGTTACAATTCGCAGATTGGAGTTCCATTAAGCGTTTGGGAAATGAATAAGCAACATACACTTGGCATTTTTGAAGCAGGTATTTCTCAGCCTGGTGAAATGGAAAAGCTAAATGAGATCATACAACCAACGATTGGTATCCTGACAAATATCGGCGAGGCGCATAGTGAAGGTTTTGAGAGCATGGATCAGAAAGTTGAGGAAAAGATAAAGTTGTTTAATAACGCCGGGCTTGTTATTTATTGCAGCGATGAATGGCTGGCAGATAAGGCTATTGTCTTAAAATATGAATCTGTTATTCATAAAACAGGCAAGCACCCGTTTAAAATTTTTTCATGGGGTAAAATACAGAAAGCCGATCTTCAGATACTGGAAATAAATAAAACGCAGACGGACACGGAAATAATTGCTGGTTATAAAAATGCAGAAACAGCGATCCGAATACCATTTACAGATGATGCTTCAATACAAAATGCAATTACATGTTGGTGTGTAATGCTTCATCTCGGTATTAAAGATACCGTCATTGTAAAAAGAATGAAGCAATTGCAGCCTGTCAACATGCGGTTGGAACTTAAAAAAGGAATTAATCATTGTACAATTATTAATGATAGCTACAGTGCCGATCTTAATTCATTACATATTGCATTAGATTTTTTAAAGCAAATGGGTGGTGTGGCAAAAAGCACTGTGATCCTTTCGGATTTTTTTCAAACAAGTATGAATGATGAAGAACTTTATGTCAGAATTGCTGATGACCTTGTTCAGCACAAAGTTGACCGGGTGATAGGCATAGGACTAAATATTTCAAAATACCTGAAGTTTGAAAACGAAACGGCAACATATACGATACAAAATGAATTTTACCCTTCTACAGAGGATTTTATTTCCCGGTTTCGGTTTTCCGATTTCAGGGATGAAGTCATACTTGTAAAAGGCGCAAGAATATTTTGCTTTGAGCAGATCATACAATTACTTGAATTAAAAGTTCACCAGACAGAGCTGGAAATAAATCTGAATGCTGTTGCCCATAATCTTCAGCAATACCAAAAATTGTTGCAGCCTTCAACAAAACTGATGGCAATGGTAAAGGCGTTTGCTTATGGAAGTGGTGGCGCCGAGATCGCAAATACATTACAATATCATAAAGTTGATTATCTCGGCGTGGCTTATGCTGACGAAGGAACCGAATTGCGTAAAGCCGGCATCACATTACCAATGATGGTAATGAATGCGGAGTATGAGACTTTTGATGCCCTTATAAATAACCGGCTCGAGCCTGTAATTTTTTCATTTTCTATTTTAAAGGCGTTCGATGGTTTTTTAAAAAGAGAAGGAATAAAAAATTATCCTATACATCTTGAAATTGAAACCGGTATGAATCGCCTGGGATTTGCTGTACAGGAAATGGATGACTTATGCAGGGAAATAAAAGCTACGCCTTCTTTTAAAGTGCAATCTGTTTTTTCACATCTTGCTGCCAGTGAAGATCCGATGCAAGATGAATTTACCAATAGACAATATGATCTTTTTGTTAATGCATGCTCTATATTACAAAAAGATCTTGGCTATTATTTTCTTCGTCATATATCAAATTCAGCAGCTATACTTCGTCATCCGGGAATGCAACTGGATTTAGTGCGGTTAGGTATTGGACTTTATGGTGTTGATAGCTCATCTTCTGGCAAGCTTGATCTTCAACCTGTGGCTACTTTGAAATCTACGATTGCACAGATCAGGCATTTGAAAGCTGGCGAAACTGTTGGATACAATCGAAAAGGAATTATTGAAAAAGATGCTGTGATCGCAACTGTAAGTATTGGTTACGCAGATGGGTTTAGCCGCAGGCTTGGAAATGGCGCAGGTAAAGTATGGGTAGAAGGACAACTTGCTCCTGTTATTGGCACCGTTTGCATGGATATGGTAATGGTAGATGTAACGTCAGTACCTGGAGTAAAACAAGGTAATGAAGTAATAATTTTTGGGAAAGAAATTTCGATACAAGAGCTTGCCAGTTGGGCCGGAACAATACCTTACGAGATCATGACCGGTATTTCAGAGAGAGTCCAAAGAGTGTACTATGAAGAATGAAATTGGTCAAAAATAATCGATATTATCAGTATCACTTTTATGACTTATTTGACTTAGAGCCTTCCCCCATTCTGCTTATATTTGTCCACTAAATCCTAATTGTGAAGCTCAAGCATGTAATTTTCATTATTGCCTTAATTATAATTGTAGATCAGGTCTTAAAAATTTGGATAAAAACGAATTATCATTTTGGTGAGGCGAATGAAATCTTGCCGTGGTTTCATTTACATTTTATTGAAAACCCGGGAATGGCATGGGGTTGGAAGTTTGGCAATGAAACAGGTAAAATCGTTCTAACTCTTTTCAGATTGGCTGCAGTTATTTTCGGTACCTGGTATTTGGGCAGAATTGTAAAAAATCATTATCACAAAGGTTTTATTGTTTGCGCAGCTTTGATTTATGCCGGAGCATTAGGTAATCTTATTGACAGCATGTTTTATGGGATGATCTTCGATAAAGGGTATGTCTTTGTCCCTGCAATAAAAGATTACCAGTCATATTCAGGAATTGCTTCTCTTTCCACTAATGGCTATTCCTCATTTTTGCATGGCTGTGTTGTGGATATGCTTTACTTCCCCATTTTTGAAACAACACTGCCAAAATGGGTTCCATTTTGGGGTGGTGAACAGTTCGAATTCTTTAGCCCGATTTTCAACATTGCGGATGCTTCAATCTCCGTTGGAGTGATAACTCTCTTAATATTTCAGAAGCGATTTTTCAAGAGAAAAAAGACCCAGGAAACATTTGCAACGATTGAAACCAGCGCAGATATTAGCGATAAAGTGCAGGTACAATAAACCATTCCGTTTAAAACAAGTCTCACACTCACATTGAGAAAAAAACATTATTTTCATAGTACAAATATCACCTCATGAAGACTTTAACCAAGATCTCGTCGTTGCTGATTTTTACATCAGTTCTGTTTATGGCCTGCCAAAAGGAAACCAGTTTTGAGCAAGGAAATTCTACAGCCTCAGTTGGTTCACTATCAATAGATGCTTCGGGTAATTGCCTGGGGGCTGTTGTTTCCGGTACTTATTTTAAAGATACTGCGATCAAGGCTTCAAATTATGTTGATATAAGTGTGAAGGTTGATACAATAGGCACTTATAAAATTTCTTCTGATACAGTTAATGGATATTATTTTAAGGCAAGTGGTTCCTTCACGGCTACCGGCACACAAACGGTTCGATTAGTTGGGGGTGGTAAGCCATTGGCTGCAGGTACAAATATTTTTACTGTAACATATAATGGTACGTTTTGCGAATTTACCGTGACAGTAACTGCATCAACGGGAGGTAGTTCGTCGTTTACTGTAAACTGTACCAGCGCAGTACCTGCAGGTACGTATGTAGCAGGTACAGCACTTACTGCTTCAAATACAATTACACTAGGCGTTACTGTAACTAATATTGGCTCATGGAGCGTAACTACAGCTCCTGCAGTAAATGGTATTACATTTAGCGGTACAGGATCATTTAGTGCAGCGGGGACACAAACAATTGTATTAACAGGAACAGGTATGCCTACTGCAGCAGGTACAAATAATTATACTGTAACCGGGGCTACTGCTACATGTAGCTTTTCACTTACTGTTACCCCGGCGGCACCACCGGATTATTTCCCACGTACTACATATAGTAACTGGAGCTATGATTTTGATGGCGTCGCGACCGATTCGTTGCTGACAAAAGTGATTCAACCAAACCTTACTGCAAATGGTAAGACGTACAATATTTTTATGTCAACGTACGGTACCACACCAGGGTTTGATTCAGCAGCTACAGATCAATATGCAAGTTATTACAGAAGAGCAGGTGCTGACTATTTTGAATGGATCAATATGGGTGGCTATGTTGGTCTTGATGATCCGCTTTGGATGGAATGGACTTTTCTTAAAGATAATCTGACAACTGGTGGTACGTGGACTTCGGCCCAGTTTACAGGACCCTATACCGATCAAAGTGGAACTACCAATAATATTACACTTAGATGGGAGTTTACTATTGTACAGCAAAATGTTACAATTGCAGTGACCCCTGCTTCCGGCACCCCAACTTCTTACCCAAATACAATTCAGGTAAAACAAGAATTAAAACAATTAGTTGGAGCAAACTGGTCGCTCGCTGCCTATTTTAATTCTTATTATGCCAGGGATAAGGGGCTGATAAAACAGGATCTTTATGACAATACTGGCACATTGCAATTTGAACAGAATGTAAGAAGGCTTGTTATCTATTGACAAGAAAAAAATAATTATACAAAAAGCCCTGCAAGTGCAGGGCTTTTGTTTTTATTGTCTCAGGGTTTTATTCATAACTGGCAAACCAATCACTGTCTCTTTCTTCTACATTGTCCGGTTGGTTTTGTTTATTAAAATTTTGCATCAGTTTTGCCTCCTCTTTTTGCGTATATGGATTAACCATGGGAAGCACTTTTAAACCTTCCGCATATTTTTTTTTGCCGCGGGATTTTGAATAAATATGCAGGTAGGATTTTTTTTCAGGTTCTTGTTGATTCAGCACTTTGAAAGGGTATGCTGAAAAATAAAAATTCGGGTGGGCTGGGTTTTTCATAGTGGGCGGGTTTTTGTGTAAAAGTTTCATAGGTATTGAAAACGTTAAATTATAAATTTTATGGTGTGACTCATAGGTAATTTTAAATTAAAAGATAGGGAAATTTACCCCGACTCTTATCGTATATCTTCGAGTTTTATTTTAATTAAGCTTTCCAACCATGTTTTCCGGTTTCACCCAATCATCAAATTGCTCGGGAGTAACATAACCCAACTTGACTGCCATTTCTTTTAATGTTGTGCCTTCTTTGTGTGCTTTTTGTGCAATTTCTGCGGCTTTGTAATAACCAATTTTTGTATTGAGTGCAGTCACCAGCATAAGGCTATTATCAACATGTTTTTTA
>Ga0105249_10001889_pt1 | contig 18128 bp, 13 predicted proteins | sample KBSS44metaG_FD_81522 | JGI IMG/M metagenome (GOLD analysis project Ga0105249, IMG submission 81522) | Switchgrass rhizosphere microbial communities from Kellogg Biological Station, Michigan, USA - KBS S4-4 metaG | ecosystem: Host-associated > Plants > Roots > Rhizosphere > Soil | place...
CTAATTTTACAAGCCGTTCGACCTTATAAAAACTAATACAAAAAAGCGCTTATCCGAAAATTGGAACCATGAAACGACCACATCGCTACCTCACCCTATTAATACTATTTGCAAGCCTGTCAAGCTATTCGCAATTCAGAAAGTATTCCAACGAATTTTTGAACATTGGCGCTGGCGCAAGGGGCCTGTCTATGGGTGGTGCACAAGTGGCATCCGTACAGGATGGTACCTCTGGTTATTGGAACCCCGCAGGTCTTGTTGGCGTTAAAAATAATCCTGAGTTGAACTTAATGCATGCAGAATATTTTGCCGGTATTGGTAAATATGATTTTGCGAGTATTGCTTTTCCTACAACAAATAATAAAAGAACTTTTGCTATCACCGGTCTTCGCTTTGCGGTTGATGATATTATGAACACTTTATTTCTTGTGGAGCCGGATGGTTCGATCAATTACAATAATATCCAGGCATTTTCTTCTGCTGACTATGCTTTCATTTTTTCGCTTGCGCAAAAATTAAAAGAAAGCGAAAATAAAAATATCCAGTTTGGTGTAAATGCAAAAGTCATTCATCGCAGTGTGGGCAAGTTTGCAAAAGCATGGGGTTTTGGATTAGATGCAGGTGTTCAAATTTTCCAGGATAAATGGAAATTTGGAATTGCCGGTAGAGATATTACCACAACATTCAACACATGGTCATTTACATTTACTGAAAAAGAAAAAGAAGTTTTATACTTAACGAATAATGAAATACCGGTAAAGTCTACGGAGCTAACTGCTCCAAGACTTGTATTAGGTATTGCCCGTGATTTTCGCATAAGTAAAAAAGTAGGCCTTCTTGCTGAAGCAAATGTTGATCTGACTTTTGATGGTAAGCGTAATACAATTATCAGCGCTGACCCCGTAAGTGCAGATCCGAAACTTGGACTTGAATGTAATATCAACAACATATTTTATGTAAGAGCTGGTATTAATAATTTCCAGAAAGCATTGGCCGATGGCGATACACTGAATCAAAAAAAAGTATGGATATATCAGCCAAGTGCCGGTGCAGGCTTTAAAATTTCCAATATAACGATTGATTATGCATTTACTAATCTGGCCAATCAATCGAACCCTTTATTTACCCATGTGTTTTCATTGAAGCTGGATATGATAAATGATAAAAACAAAAAGAAAAAATAGTCCGAACCCTTGATAAAATTATTTTGATGAAACGAATTTTACTAATACTGCTGATCGCTATTTCGGGTTTGTCTGCAACAGCGCAGACCTTCCCATATAATAATGAATGGATCGATTATAGCAAGACTTATTATAAATTCTATGTAGGTAAAACCGGTCTTTACAGAATTTCTCAAACTGCTCTTGCCTCTGTTGGAATTGGCGGAGCACCTGCTGAACAATTTCAACTTTGGAGAAACGGTCGTGAAGTTCCCATTTACACTTCAGCTCCTTCAGGCCCTTTAGGCGGAAGTGATTTCATTGAATTTTGGGGAGAGCGTAATGATGGTCGTCCTGACAGTACTCTTTTTCGGGACATAAATTTTATTTTAAGTGACAAGTGGAGTTTACAAACTGATACTGCTGCATTTTTCTTAACGATTAATCCCGCCGGTGGCAACTTACGTTTGCAGAATACTGTTAATAATGTAGCTGGCAATATCCTTCCTGCAGAACCTTATTTCATTTACAACGAAGCAAAGTATTGTGCAGATTATATAAACCCAGGCTATTATATAGATGCCGGTGAATATGTTCATTCATCTTCGTACGACAAAGGGGAAGGTTATGTTTCCTGGGATATATATTCAGGCCAATCGCTTTCAACCCCTCATACCTTGTATCCATATAGTTCTGGTCCCGATGCAATTTTCAGAATTAATCTTTTTGGTAACGGGATCAACCAAAGAAGATTTAGAGTGAAACTAAATGCTGATAGCATTTTGGGGCAGCAATTAGATTATCTGAACCAGGCAAAGGCTTCTACTACTGTTCCATTAACATCTTTATTGACTGGTGCCAACACAATAGAAATAACGAATATAAGCCCAGGCCCGTACGATAGACTGGTAGTAGCACAATACGAACTTATTTATCCAAGAATTTTCGATTTTGGAAATACTACCAATTTTGAATTTGAATTGCCGGCAAACCCGGCAGGTAATTATCTTGAAATAACCAATTTCAATTACGGATCTACTGCACCCGTTTTATATGACATTACAAATGGCAAAAGATATATAGGAGATATTTCCAACTCTGCATTGTTGAAATTCGCATTAGAGCCTTCAATAGTTGATAGAAAACTGGTATTGATCAGCCTCGATCCTTCAAATATTTCTGCGACGGGCACAATGCATCAAAGGAATTTTATTAATTATTCTCTTGCTGCAAACCAGGGAGATTATCTTATCATTTCTAATCCAAGGTTATATAATGGCCCCGGTGGCTCAAACCCGGTTGAGAATTATAGAGCCTATCGCAGTTCATCTGCAGGCGGCGCTTATAATGCAAAACTCTATGAGATAGATGAACTGGTTGATCAGTTTGCCTTCGGTATTAAAAAACATCCAAATTCAATCAGAAATTTTTTGCGCTGGGCAAGAGCCAATTTTTCAGTAGCGCCGAAGTTTGTGTTTATGATCGGACATGCTGTAGTATATGATCAATATCGCTATGCCCAAACTTCATCGGATCCCGATATTGAAAGATTAAACATTGTTCCAACTTTTGGATCGCCGGCTTCAGATATTTTATTGAGTGCTGACGTAAGACAGCAAATTCCGCTTACGCCTATTGGCCGTTTATCAGTCATTGATGGAGGTGAAGTGGCAATTTATTTAGCAAAGGTACAAGAGTATGAAGCGGCTCAAACTATTTCTTCACCATTGATGCAAGATAAAGCATGGATGAAAAACGTGGTACATGTAATGGGTGGTAATGACCCAACGCTTGTTGCACAACTGGCCGGATACATGAATAAATACAAACAAATTATTTCGGATACTTTGTTTGGTGGTAGTGTAACTACTTTTAAAAAATCTTCGACAGAGACTATTCAGTCAATTGCTGACGAGCAAATAAAAAAGCTTTTTGCAGAAGGTCTTAACCAGGTTACATATTTTGGTCACTCATCGGCCACTGTATTAGACTTTAATCTTGATAATCCCGAACAATATAATAACCCCGGTAAATATCCTTTGTTCATCGCAATGGGATGTTTGGCTGGTAATTTTTTTAATTATAACCCGGCAAGGTTTTTTACAAAAGAAACGCTTTCAGAAAGATGGTTGCTAACTCCTAACAGGGGCGCCATTGCATTTCTAGCTAGCTCACACTTTGGTATTCCGCATTATCTTGATATTTATAATACAAAAACTTATACCAACGAAGCAAGAACAATGTATGGCAAAACTTATGGTGAAATATTGAGACAAACCGTGATAGACGTTTTTGCTCAAACATCTCAATTAGACTTTTATGCCCGCATGCACACAGAGCAAAACACATTACATGGTGATCCGGCGCTTCGTCCTAATAGTCATTTAAAGCCGGATTATGTTATTGAGGATCCGATGGTAAAAGCCTCTCCATCATTTATTTCAGTTGCAGATACAATTTTTAAAGTTGATGCCAAATATTTCAACCAGGGAAGAGCCGTTAATAAGGACATTGCTATCCATGTTGAACGCAAGATTCCCGGCGGCAATTTCTTTACCGTTCTTAAGGATACAATTCCGGGTATTCGTTTTGCAGATTCAGTATCCGTCATACTTCATATAAATCCTACAACTGACCAGGGGCTTAATCAAATTAGAGTAACAATTGATGCAGATAACACTGTGGATGAATTGTATGAAACAAATAACACGATAACAAAAGATGTATTCATTTTTGAAGATGATGCAAGACCGGTTTATCCGTTGAATTATGCAATCATCAACAAGCAAAATATTATGTTGTATGCTTCTACGGCAAATCCATTCAGTCCTTCAAAACAATACCGGATGGAAATTGATACAACAGATTTCTTTAACTCTTCATTTAAGCGTACAGTAAATGTCACTTCAGTAGGCGGGTTACTTGAATTTAATCCGGGAATCACATTTACAGACAGCACTGTTTACTACTGGAGAGTATCACCGATTGATGGTACAGGCAATGCTTCAAAATGGAATGAAGCTTCGTTTGTTTATTTACCAAACAGTGATCTGGGATTTAATCAATCGCATTTTTATCAACATACCAAATCATTCTCTGAAAGAGTATTTATAGATTCCACTAACCGCACATGGGAATATCATCCGGTTTTAAATAACTTGTTTGTAAGATCAGGAGCATATCCAACAAGTTCACCCAATGCAGCTGACTATTATATAAATGTTAATGGCATAGGTAGTATTGGCCCGGGATGTGCTTATAATGAATTAATCATAAATGTTTTTGACCCGGTTACGTTTGAGCCCATGGCAAACCCTTCCGGAAATTTGTATGGAAGCTATGCTAGTTGTGGATTATCATATAACAGGGAATTTAATTTTATGTATTCCCTTGGAGATACAGCCTCAAGAAGAAAAGCAAGGGAATTCTTAGAAAATATTGTACCCGAAGGAGCTTATGTTGCCATAAGAAGTAACACAGCACCTTACCCTGGAATAAACACATACGCATCGGTATGGAAAGCAGATACTGCTTATTATGGACCCGGGGTTTCTTTATATCATACTTTGAAAGATCAAGGTTTTACATCTATAGACAACTATGATACTACAAATAGTTTTGCAATTGTTTATAAAAAGAACAGTCTTGCTACATACACGCCTTCGATAAAATTCTCCGAAAATATTTATGACCGTATACTGATGAGTGTGACTTGTCCAACTCCAGATACTTTAGGTTATACTACCTCTCCGGTATTTGGTGCGGCAAAACAATGGAAACAACTGAAATGGCGGGGTGCAACTGTAGATGCAACAGCGGGCGATATGCCAACCATAAATCTGATTGGAATAAATAATGCCGGTGTGGAAACAACTGTAATGAGTGGTCTTGACCTAATGCAGCAAGATGTTGATATATCATCAATAAATGCCACGCAATATCCTTATTTAAAATTGCAAATAAGAAATATTGATTCGATCAACTTAACTCCTTACCAGTTACGATATTGGCGACTAACTTATGTGCCTGTACCGGAAGGAGCTTTAGCACCAAATAAATTCTTCCAGTTCAAAGATACCCTTGATCCGGGCGAACCTCTTGATTTCAAAATCGCATTTAAAAATATAAGTGAGGCGAATTTTGACAGCTTGCGGGTTAAGATGATCTTAACCAACAGCGACAATGTGCAGAATGTAATTTCGCCACAGTCAAGATTTAGACCATTGATCAGTGGTGATACATTGCATGTAAGAAATCTTACAACGACATCGGGTCTTAGTGGACAAAATACTTTCTATCTTGATGTAAATCCTGATAATGATCAGCCGGAACAATTCCATTTCAACAACTTTATGTACCGGAATTTTTATGTCAGATCAGATAAAGTGAATCCATTGCTTGATGTGACGTTTGATGGCGTACATATTCTTAACAGGGATATCGTCGCATCTAAACCGCATATAACTATTAAGCTTAAAGATGAAAGCAAGTGGCTCGTATTGAATGATACATCAGGTGCCAGGATAGAGGTACGCTATCCCAACGGAGTTAAGCGATCATTCTTCTTTAACACAAGTGATACACTGAAATTTACTGCAGCCGGCAACGCACCAAATCCTGATAATACAGCTACGATCGACTTCTTGCCTTATTTCCCGCTTGATGGCGATTATGAATTGACGGTAACAGGTAAAGACAGGAGCGGAAACACAGCAGGTAATATTGAATACAAAGTTGGATTCCAGGTCATCAATAAACCGATGATCTCAAACATGCTGAATTATCCCAATCCGTTTACCACATCAACCGCGTTTGTATTTACAATTACCGGGGCCGAAGTACCTCAGAATATAAGAATACAGATAATGACGATAACGGGTAAGATCGTGAGAGAAATAGCCAAAGATGAATTAGGCCCATTACATATAGGCAGAAATATCACCGAATTCAAATGGGATGGAACTGATCAATATGGTCAGAAACTAGCCAATGGTATTTATCTGTATCGTGTAATAACAAACCTGAATGGGAGATCTCTGGACAAATACAGAAGCACAGAAAAGGATAACGAGGACAATACCGATAAATACTTCAATAAGGGTTATGGTAAGATGTATTTGATGAGATAAACTATAAAGTCAAAATTAAAAATTCAAAAGTTCCCGGATCATTCGGGAACTTTTTTGTTTCGTACTTCGTAAAGGTGTGAGTCCTATACTTTGATACTTTTGTCAGCTATAGGAAGATTTGATTTTTGACTTTTAAATTTTGACTTTATTCATATGGGCAAAATAGCAATCAATATAGCAACAGGAAGCTTACAGCAGCAGGAAATGATCGTTGGAATTGATCTTGGCACCACAAACAGTTTAGTGGCGATTATACATCCTGAAAGCCGGAAACCGGTTGTGCTCAAGGAACATGATGGCAATGCCCTGGTGCCGTCTATTGTTTATTTTGATAGTACAGGATTAATAACAGTTGGTGATGAAGCAAAGAATTATCTTATTACGGAACCGCAGAACACTATCTTCTCAGTAAAAAGATTAATGGGTAAATCATATAATGACATTAAAGAAAGATCTTCTTTTTTTTCATATAAAGTAATTGATGATAACTCCGAAAGCCTGGTGAAAATACAAGTGGGTGAAAAATTCTATTCACCGGTTGAGCTATCATCTTACATACTTACCGAATTAAAGAAAAGAGCAGAGCACATTTTAAAAACCCCGGTGACAAAAGCCGTCATCACAGTGCCGGCTTATTTCAATGATGCACAACGTCAGGCCACAAGAGATGCAGGTAAATTAGCTGGTCTTGATGTATTAAGAATAGTAAATGAGCCAACAGCAGCAAGTCTTGCTTATGGATTAGGAATGAGAAATGATGAAACAAAGACTGTTGCGGTTTATGATCTTGGTGGCGGCACTTTTGATATTTCTATTTTAAGAATTAGTAATGGAATTTTTGAAGTGTTGTCAACAAACGGCGACACTTATCTGGGTGGTGATGATTTTGATCATGCAATTGTAAAACATTGGATGAAGCAAAAAAATATTAATGAAAAGGAATTGACAATTCATAAAAGCCTTGCACAGGAATTAAGATTGAAAGCTGAAGAAGCAAAAAAATATTTGAGCAACAGCGAAAATTTTAATGGAGAAGCAGGAGGGCAACAGCTTGAATTAAGCAGAAATGAATTTGAGAATTTGATCCGTTTATTAGTTGATAAAACGATCCAATGCTGTAAAAATGCATTGGCTGATGCGCAATTTAAAGCAGCTGATATTGATGAAGTGGTGATGGTAGGAGGTTCAACAAGAGTACCCTTAGTGAAAGAATCCGTAAGCAAATTTTTTGGAAGAAAAGTTCATGATGAATTGAATCCCGATGAAGTAGTAGCACTTGGAGCAGCAGTGCAAGCTGATATTCTTGCAGGAAATAATAAGGATTTTTTATTGTTGGATATTACACCGCTATCATTGGGGATTGAAACGATGGGAGGTTTGATGGATGTGTTGATACCACGTAATACAAAAATTCCCTCCAAAGCTGGACGGCAATATACAACGCAAAAAGATGCCCAAAGCGGAATGAGGATTTCGATTTTCCAGGGCGAAAGGGATTTGGTAAAAGATAATCGTAAACTTGCTGAATTTAATTTATCGGGGATACCGGCAATGCCTGCAGGTCTTGCAAAAGTTGAAGTTTCCTTTTTGATCAATGCAGATGGTATATTAAATGTAAAGGCAAAAGAACTAAGAAGTGGTGTTGAACAAAGTGTTGAAGTAAAACCGCAATATGGATTGACGGATGTTGAAGTCGAAAAGATGCTGATGGAATCTATCCAGCATGCAAGCGAGGATATAAAAATACGAGCCCTCGTAGAGGCTAAGACTGAAGCGCAGCAACTACTGGATACAACTCAGAAATTTTTAAATAAAAACACTGAATTTCTTTTGCCGGAAGAAGTTTCCCAAACAACAAAAGCAATTGATGATCTGAGATCAGCAATTGATTCAGAAAACAAGGACCTGATCCACCAAAAAACTGAAGCATTAAATGAAATTTCACGGCCTTATGCTGAAAGAGTAATGGATATGGCGATCAGCAAAGCAATGAGTGGAAGAAGTATTAAGGATTCTATTTAGTCCTAAAGCCATCAGCTACTTTATTTCCTCTCGGAGAAATTTTTTCACAATCAAGATCAGTACAGGGAACAGGAGTGATACCAAACTCTTTATTGTCCAGGGGAGAATTTATTTTTATCCCATTACACTCAAAAATCTTATACCCAGATTTTTCAATTCCCAAAGGAGTTAATAATTGTTCTTTGCTGAAAAAATTTATAAACCTGTATCCTGTATATGCCAATACGATTATAGAAGCAACAAGCAGGATCGCCGCCAATACAGTTTTACCGACGAAAATTTCTTTCTCTTTAAAAATTAAATAAACTACGACAGCAATCAACCCTAAAATTGGTCCGAAGCCAAATCTTGGATCAGGGGCATTTATGAACCAGAAAATAATCCCTGAGAGCAATGTTGTCAAAATCAATATTGATATAAAACCTGATTGTATAATTTTTTTGATAGATAATAAGGCTGCGAAAAAAGAAAGTATCATAAGGATGATTGTCGTTTTATCTGCTATTGAACGATTTTGCCACCATTCAGGGACCCATTCTATGGGGCTCATCTTATTCACCAAGTCAATTTCATCTTTTGTTACCACTCCCTTGTTTTTAGCATAAGCGGTTATATAATTTTTTTCATTTATTGTTAACTCTTTATTGTATTTCCAGTCAGGGTTTGTAATGTCAATGGATGCTGATGGAAATACTATATAGCCAGATGTGATAATATTTCTTGCAATAAAAGGGGAGAGAGTTATTGCCGATATAAACAGTATTGTAAAAAACAATTTAATTTTTCTTTTAACCAGACTAAGCAAAACCGGCACTGCAACAATTAAGAGTATGGGAGCAACTGATAATTTGATCGTAACTGCCACAAGACTTAATAAGGAGACCATTAGCCAGTAAGGTGCTGCGAGGTGCTTTGTGTTTTTTTCAAGGAGCAGGTAAATAACAGACAAAATAAAAAGCGTTGCGATAAAATCAGGACTTGCTGATGTGGCAGTTAATCTTACCTGCGTATAACTCCACATATTTATTACTAATAAAACTATCCAAAATAATCCGAAGACTTTTTTGCCTCTTCTAAAAAAATTAAAATTGATACGATTGATGATAAAAATAAAAAACCAAAATAGTACTGTTGTATTTAAAAAAGTAATTCCTTCTTTGCCAGTGAAACTAAAACCAAATAAAGCAGAATCAACAAACCAAAACCCCTGGTACCCGAAACGAACATGCAAATGAACTAAACCCGGAACGGCTTTATATTTTTCGATCCATTGAATTGTTTGTGCATGATAGCCTAACGTATCGGGATGAATAATTGTCCATGTGCTCATCACCAAAATCAAAAGTAAACAGACTGATAGCAGAATACCTGAAAGCATGCTCAGGTTTTGAAATTCTTTTTTCAAAGCTGAGAAAAAAGCAGGTGAATCTCTTTTAAAAAACAAAATAAGGCATGGGAGGATAAATAAAAATTGAACCCACCATTCACCCAATGGAATTAATAATGAAAGTATACCGGCAATAACGGTGATAGCCGAAAGCCCTATAATGCAAATGATGCTAAAATGCGGAAGCTGTAATTCACTTTTTGTTATCTTTTTTATGTATTGCAAAAACAGAATGCCCCACATCCAGCTAAGAAATGAAATATAGATCCAAGCCAGCAAGGTGATGAGCATTGTTTAATTTTTTATTCCGGTAACGATTATGGAAAGACCAGTCGTTTTCCCCAATAATTTATCAACGACTTTTGCCAACGGTACAATTTTATTGAAAGCTGACATTTCTCCACTGCTCAGCATTTTTTTATTCATGATCTTTCCAAATAAAAGCCAGCCTGCGACGCCAGTAAAGTTGAAATAACTTCCCGATAAAATGCTGAATCCTTCTTTTTTCAATAAATCTTTTAATTGCTTTAATGAATATCTTCTGTAATGCCCCAATTGTTTATCAAATGTGCAATAGAGCCAGGAGTATGCTGGTGCAAGCAAAATAAGATGCCCTCCAGGTTTCAAAAGATAATTGCAATTTTTTACAGCTAGCTGATCGTTTTCAATATGCTCGATCACATTCAAAAGAAAAATACTGTCAAACATTTCTTTATAAGACGAATATTTATTTTGAAAACCCAGATCGAGCAGATCAATACTAATCACTTCTCTTACATTATTATGTTGAGAGAATTTCTTTTTTAAATTCTCACAATATTCCTCGTTGTAATCTGAAAGTGTGATAGAATTTCCTTCTTCAATTACGAGCTGTGAAATATTTCCTATTCCGCTGCCGATCTCAAGAATTTCACCTTTTAATTGATGCTTAAATTGGCCATACATCCATCTATTAAAACGATCCGCTTTTGCAATCACTTCAAGTGTATGCAGCCCGACAGGATCTTTACTTGCGGTTGTACTCACATTCATTTTCGGGAAAAAATATTGTATTTCAGTATGCACCAAACGGCATAAAGGCCATCTGTCCATTTTATTTTTTTGCCGTCGCTATAAGTTCTTCCGTAATAAGCAATACCAACTTCATAAATCCTGATGTCTTTAATACGACTTACTTTAGCTGTGATTTCTGGTTCAAAACCAAACCGGTTTTCTTTGATGCGAATTTGTTTTATTACATCAGCTTTGAACATTTTATAGCCTGTTTCCATATCGGTAAGATTTAAACCAGTTAACAAGTTAGAAAGAAACGTAAGAAACTTATTACCGATGGTATGAAAGAAAAATAAAACCCGGTGTGGCCCTACACCCATAAATCGTGAGCCATATACAACATCTGCATGGCCATCAAAAATTGGCTGTATCATTTTGTTGTAATCATTCGGGTCATATTCAAAATCCGCATCCTGTATAATAATAATATCGCCATCAGTTTTTTGCAATGCAGCTTTTATCGCCGCACCTTTTCCGGAATTTGTTGTTTGGTGAATTGGAATTACCGACGGATTTCTTTCACAAAATCTAGTGATTGCATCGGCGGTATTGTCATTTGATCCATCATTTACAACGATAATTTGTTTTTCGAAGCTATTATCAAGCCTTATTTGAAAAACCTTTTCCAATACCGTCGAGATCAGTTTTTCTTCATTGAAACAGGGTATGATGATGCTTAGTTTTTTCAATTCTTGACAATTAGCAGTGAAGATAATCCAGAAGCTTCATTTTTCTAAATGAAAGCCACTGCTGATATTTTTCCCTCTTATTTTTAATCTTGGATCTATTTTATATAAACATGGCAGATCAGTGCCATAACAACGGGCATTCCAGTTATTGTTGATTGCTTCAGGGATGTTAAATGTAGTTCCATCGATCACAATTTTCTGTACTGGTGGATGTGGAAGCTTGATAGGGGAAACCCAGTTTCTGTATTCTGTTTGCCTCACAGCTTTTGAAATCAGATAAAAGCCCGAACCTGCAATTAAAAGTATTATCAAAGCATTTGATAAAGTTTTTATTGCTCCGAAATTTTTTATTATGGAAACGGAATGATACGCTAAAAGAAAAATTCCGAAAAGCAGAATTCCGTAAACAAATCTGGGATCGGGAGCAATAATAAACCAACAAATAAGCCAGGTAATCATTACTGTTATTTGTACAATTGATTTATTGTAAACATGTTTTTCGATAAACATCTTTACGCTGGTGACCAATATTCCGGTTAAACCAAATAGTACTAATATTTTGTCAAAAAAGAAAAGATGATGAAACCATGAAGATACCCATGCAGAGCCTAATGCTTTGGTTTGTTCTATATCAAAATAGGTTGTGCTGACGCGATTATAATACTTGATGTATTCAAGAAGCTTTTCTATTACTTGTGGGTCAGGCTTCCAATCAACATTAGTAAGATCAAAGCTTGTGGCGGGGTAGAATGGGTAACCAGCGATTATTATGTTTCGAATAAGAAAAGGAACAATCAGCAAAAAGCAATAAGCTACCGGAAAAAAAAACTGTCTGAAGTTTTTTTGTTTTATAAATAATATAAAAGCAAATAAACTTAACAATAATAATGGAAAATTGATTATTCTAACGGTGAATAAATAAACAGGCCAGATGACCCATTCTATAGAAGGAAAAGTTTTTTTAGCCGGTGAAATAAATATTTCTGTAAATAAAATCAATAAAACACAGGTAGTAATAAAATCATAATTAGTCGTAGACGTATTACCTCTTATAAGTGGCCAAATCATAAGGGCGGCAATAAAAACTATGAGAATAGCAAAAGCAGCTTGCACATTGTTCTCTTTTTGAAATTGATTGTATTTTGAAATAAACCAATAACAAGACCACATTGATAAAACACTATTGAGAACGGTAAATCCGCCAGTCGTTTTTGAAGAAAAACTAAATAGAGCCACGCTACTAAACCATGAAGAATTAAACCCAAATCTTTCATGAAGATTTACAAGTCCGGGTACTGAGCCATATTCCTGTATCCATTTTATAGATTGAATGTGATAGCTCTCGGTATCATCCATCATAGTCGGTCCGGCATTAATAAGAAGTATAATGGTCCATATTAGAAAAAAAAGAATCAATGAAAATATTGGCCATGTAGAAAATTCCAATAAGATTTTTTTGAATAGGTTTTTACAATCATTCCATTTAAATGCTGCTGAAATTAATAAAATAACTGCTAAAGATATTTTGCTTATTAGTCCAAGCGGAAAAAATAAAACAAATATTTGCGCAAAAACTGTAAGCAATATTAACCCGCTGATCAAATAAAATGTTGGACTCTGAACATTTTGCTTCGAAATAAATTTATAAAAGAAAAATCCGCTCCAGAAGCAGCCGGTGGTTATTATAAGATGAGCAATCAGAAGAGAAATCATTTTTAATTAAAAGCTTTTTTCTTTTTCAGGAAATAACTCTCGAACGTGTAAAAACTTATTATGCTGATTAAAATACCAATAATTGTAAGCAGTATCGAAACCACGATTACAAGATTATTTTCGGAAAGAACAGAAATGGCTTTTACCTTTTTTTCTACCCAACTATATAAAATAAGATAGACCGGCCAGTGAAAAACATATAAACCGTAAGAAATTTTACCAAAAAATTTCAATGGTTTGATGTTTAACAAAAAGTTGATGGTTCTATTTTCACCCTGAATCGTTTCATACACAAGCATAGCAAATAAAATTGTAAAAGTAGTATAGCCAACTATCGCCCAGTAAGGAAATGTGAATTCTCTGGTTTTATTTATAAAATAGAAAAGAAAATTTACACATGCCAGGAAAAGTGTTACAAAAAAGGAATATTTTTTTAAAAAGTTATAATTGATCAGTTTTAGGAGAGCTAGCAGAGCTCCTATAAGGATCCCATCGATACGTGTAAATAAAAATAAATTTCCATAGACCGGAAACAGCTCTTTGTTATACCATATAATACAGCGTGCAGCAACTACAGCAACTAATACAGAAATAATAAGCACCATTAAGTTCCGGGGCTTTTTTATAACATATAAAAGTAATGGCCAAATAATATAAAATTGCTCCTCAACAGCAAGTGACCAAAAGTGGTTAAGCAAAAGGGCATTATTGTCCCAATCTTTTAAAATCAGTAACCAGTTTTGCATATAAAACCAAAACCAAATTTGATTATCAGTATAAAACTTAAGATGGAAAGGAAAGTTTTTTATAAAAGGAAAAACGAGTATGATTAAAATGAGAGATAAATAGTACAAAGGGAAGATGCGAAGCATTCGGCGGGCATAAAAATTTCTGAAATATTTGGAAGTATTCCGGCTTTGCAATAAGATTTCAGTAATTAAGAATCCGGAAAGAACAAAAAATAAATCTACGCCGAGCCACCCGTAATTAAAAAAAGTAATGAAACCGAAGTTGTGATACAGAATAACAAGAAGTATTGCAATTCCTCTTAAGCCATCTAAACCGGGATAATGGATGCGTTCAGCAGTTTCGTTATTCATATATTTGATAAATATACTTTACTATCCCAAAATGGTGAAAATGGCAGGGCAATTGGTCGCTCCGCAGTATGATCGAGAGCGGCGTACTTTTTATGCAGAAGAAAGGATTGTCTTTCTCGACGGTATAAGAGGGCTCGCTATTTTACTTGTAGGTATTGGACATTTTTTTTATGACTTTTATATTTTCAAATTCACTTGGATCGGCCTGAACCTTTTTTTTGTTCTCTCCGGCTATTTGATCACCAAAAGACTTTATGTTCATTATGGCGACGGTATAACTTCTTATTTTAAGAATTTTTATATAAGGAGAATACTGAGAATATTCCCCTTATACTATGGATGCCTTTTTATTTTTTTTGTCATCCTTCCCTTATGTTATTCTTCTTTTTATACTTTTTACAATGAATTATACAGCCTACAGGGCTGGTATTGGGCATATGCAAGCAACTGGATGATTATTATTCATGGATTTCCTGATCAACCGATTTTTTTTCATTTCTGGTCGCTGGCGGTAGAGGAACAGTTTTATATCGTATGGCCTTTTCTTTTTCTATTACTTGTAAGAATAAGGTGGAATTACTTTCTCATAATTCTTTTGATAACATCATCCATTTTTTTGAGAAACACCATTGGAACAAATTATGACAGTTATTTACATACAGGCACCGTGGCAGAGCCATTGTTGGCCGGGGCATTGATTACAGTACTGGAAGAAAAGAAAAAACTTGAAAGCTGGTATAGAATTTTTTTTATCGTGGTACTTTTATTCCTGTCGGCACTTATTTTTATTCTTATAAATAATCCTAACCTGGAGATTGTCACTAATAATTGGCTATTCAGGGTGGGCTATACAGCCATTGATTTTATATGGGCCTTTATTCTTATGTTATGTTTATTAGACAAAAAATTATCGGTAATATTTCGCCGAATACTTGCTGTTAAATGGCTGACGTGGCTTGGAAAATATTCATATGGCATTTATGTTTTTCACTGGATAATACTACAGATATTTGTTTACAAAATTGAAAGTGAACTAATACAAAGAGGCCTTGAAACACATATGGCTTATTTTTCAACCCGGCTGGCTGGGATTATTCTTATTCTTTCTATAAGTTATATGAGTTATAATTTTTATGAAAAGAAATTTCTTCGCCTGAAAAAATATTTCATTTGATTTACATTTCAGACCGGGGTAATTGCAATGAGATGATACGCTTGATGTATTTCCCAAGCATATCAAATTCGATATTCACTTTTTGTCCCGGTTTCAACATGCTCATATTGGTATGCTCAAAAGTATAAGGAATAATAGCCACATCAAATGTGGTTTCACCTACATTAAAAATAGTAAGACTAATGCCATTAATTGTGATCGATCCTTTTTCAATGATCAATGAAGCGAACTCAGGAAGAAATTGAAAGCTAAATTCCCAACTGCCTTCCTTTTCTTTTTTGTCAATACAAATAGCGTTTGCGTCTACATGCCCTTGTACAAAATGTCCATCAAGACGGTCATTTATTTTGAGAGATCGCTCAAGATTTATTGTTGAACCTTCCTGCCAGTCTCCTAAGGTCGTTTTGCTCAGCGTTTCAGAAATGGCGGTAACCCGATGCCGACTACCTTTTACTTCCTCTATTGTCAGGCAAACTCCGTCATGCGCTACACTCTGATCCACCTTGAGTTTTGAAGAAATACGGGATTCGATCCAGAATGTTTTATTGGTCCCTTTTTCGATTATTTTCTTGACTTTTCCTTGTGTTTCAACTATCCCGGTAAACATAAGGGCAAAATTAATCCATTTTCCACTTTCATTTCTGATTTTCAATTTTGCCTCCTATCTTTGCTGCCCAATAAAAAAATACCAAAGGAGGTATATTAAACATGCTGATCATTGATTCAAAAGATTGCGAAAACATAGACAAGGCGCTTAAAAAATACAAAAAGAAGTTTGAGAAAAGTAAGATCCTTCTTCAACTTCGTGAACGTCAATCATACACTAAGCCGTCAGTAAGACGTCGTGGCGCAGTGTTGAAAGCTGTGTACAAGCAGAAAATAGCCAGCGGAAAAATCGAAAGTTAATAAACCCGCAAAAATAATTTGAGATAGCTACCCCGATTTTTATCGGCGTAGCTATTTGTTTTTGTAGTTTAGTGGTGAAAATGAAAAACACATTTTTGCCCGAGATCCAATCCTTTATTGATTACCTGAAATTTGAAAAAAGGTATTCTGGACATACTATCCGTTCTTATCATGATGATCTTGTGCAGTTATTTGATTTTCTTGATAAACAATTTGGAAAACTTACGCTTAAAGAAATTTCTCAAAGTTTTATTCGCAGTTGGCTGGCTTCACTGAAGGATGAGGATGTAACTGCAAGAACAATTAATCGCAAAATATCGACGCTGAAGTCTTTCTTTAAATTCCAGTTAAAACAAGGCAAGATCGAAAATACTCCGATGGGAAATATTATTTCTCCCAAAATAAGTAAACGCCTACCTGTTTTTATAAAAGAAAAAGACCTTGTCGATTTAACTCAAGTACTTAATTCAAATACTGAAGATTGGGATGGTTTTAATACCAAAATGCTGATCACGATCTTTTATTCAACAGGAATGCGATTAAGTGAATTGATAAACCTTAAAGAAAGACAAGTTGATTTTTCAAGAAAGCAATTCAAGATCTTAGGGAAAGGAAATAAAGAACGAATCATTCCAGCGGGAGTGGATTTGCTTCTTGGGATAAAAGACTATATAAATGAGAAAAGAAAAGTATTCGAAAAAACTGATGATGCTTTGCTCGTAAGTTCTAAGGGGAAAAAATTATATCCGAAATATGCATATAATTTGGTAAGAAATATTTTAAGCGAAGAAGTAAAAACGCTTGATAAAAAAAGCCCACATGTTCTAAGGCACACTTTTGCTACACACTTAATGAATAACGGTGCTAATCTTGATGCAGTAAAAGAATTGCTTGGTCATGCAAGCCTTGCCAGCACGCAGGTTTATACACATAATACAATTGAAAAGCTTAAAAACGTGTATAAAAAGGCGCATCCAAAGGCGTGACTTTAATAAAGGGACAAACATAAATATCCTGTAATTTTTTTTGGAAAAAGATCATTTTTATTTTAACTTGTAGTGAACCAAAATACAAGCCTATGTAAGAAAAATCTAGCAAAAACACTTAGTTCTTTATTTATTGTTTCACCTAAAAAAATGCGATTCTATGAACGTGAAGATTCAAACTGTTCGCTTCAATGCGGACGAAAAACTCGTGGCATACATTAATCAAAAATTAGAAAAGCTAAAAATTTTCCACGACCGCATTGTAGAAGTTGATGTGTTTCTGAAACTCGATAACGTGATTCATACTATTAAAGACAAAATCGCAGAGATCAGAGTACACGTACCCAGACATTATTTTTTTGCAAAAACAACAACTAAATCATTCGAGGAGTCATTTGATGAAGCGTTTGACTCCTTGTTAACCCAAATAAAAAAGAAAAAGAAAAAACAAGCAGCATAAATAATTAAGGTTCCGTCATGACGGGACCTTTTTCTTTCTCATTATCAGCACAAAAATTCACTCCAAAGATTTTTCCAAATATCAAATTCCCTTACCTTTGCCTCCCCTAAGAATTGGGGGTAGCTCTTTATTGCTTCGACCGCCGTAGAATCCTTGAAAAACCGGGGCACAATTGGCGGGCTGAAGGAAAGTACGCCACTTTAGCTCAGCTGGTAGAGCAACTGATTTGTAATCAGTAGGTCGTTGGTTCGATTCCGACAAGTGGCTCACACCAGTTTCGGAATTGATAGAAGTGCATCCCGATTGAATCGGGAAGGTCGTTGGTTCGATTCCGACAAGTGGCTCA